>ENA-OQKQ01000024-OQKQ01000024.1-human-gut-metagenome-genome-assembly--contig:-NODE-24-length-61260-cov-5.392276_pt1 | contig 61260 bp, 53 predicted proteins | sample MGYA00242651_ERZ504803 | MGnify/ENA primary metagenome ERZ504803 (study PRJEB26092, sample SAMD00036380) | human gut metagenome | host: Homo sapiens | study: EMG produced TPA metagenomics assembly of...
TGAAGAATATTAAAGGCTATGTATCTGCAATACTTTCCGTATTTTTTTGAAGTTTCGGATATAGCAGCTTCGGAGCGCTCCCAATATAAATCTAATATCTGCTTATCATCCATAGGCTTCTCCTCCTCCTTTGTATTAAGGCCTTTCACTCTAATAGACGGGGAAAATGTGTCAAGCGTCACTTAAATTCAAAAGATATTTATTCAAAGATTAGCTTTCATTTTTTGAAAGAATATAATAAAACAGCAAAAGACATACACCAACAAGTCTCTTAATATTCAATGCGGAAAATTACAATTCATACAATCTTTTTGAAATCAATTTTATCCCTCATTTTTTCATGCTTTTCCTTTGGCTTAGATAAGGGAACACAATACTTATGTTCATTACAAATAACAAGCACTCCAAGAAAAGGTCGCTCGTCCTTACCAATCTGAGGAGATACCGATAAAACTCTGTCATCTATATTATGTAAGTTTCTGATGTATTTCATATCAATACGATATACTTCTAATGGTGCTTGAATCATTCATTTCTTCTTTAAAATATTTCAAGGACTATGTTTCCATAGTCCTTGAATGTAGTGTCACCGTAGCAACCCTAACGCTTTTTGAACGTCCACTTATCGGCAGGACCCTCCTTCAATATTATTGAACCAAATGCCATTCTTTTGTCAATGAATTTCTAAAAATTCATAATCTTTTTATATTTAGCACAAATCATTTTTCAGCCTCGTAGAGCGAAATACACCCACCGCACAAATCTTCGATTTGTACTCTGTGTATTTCGACTAATTATTCTTTTGAATGCCTTCTTTTATCTTATAAATACGTATCTTCCAAATCAAATATTGTACTATCCAAACTACAACAAATATTGCAACAAAAATAGCAAAATAGCTTAATACACCTTTAACAGAATGCTCCATCCATTCGCAAATATATGCAACTGTCATCATAAGTACAGATACAATTCCAAAATAAATGCTTGTTTGTTTTAATAAACTCCACTTATCTATTTCCCAGATAACAGATGCTCCTGCAAATCCTGCTCCAAGAACGGCACTTAAAACAGTCTGTATGATAATCGCTGTTACCTCATTGCCAAATCGTTCAATCAAACTCGGAACACATGAATAGTAACTACCATCACCGATTGCAAGTGAAATTCCAATTGTAATCAAATAACTAATTACAATTCCACCCAATAATCCAACAAATATTCTAGAAAATAATTCTTTTTTCATTTTTAGTCACCTCATAATCCTAATACTTTTTTGATCTTTGAAACATATCTTCTGGAAACATAACTTACAGTCCCATTCGATAATTCCATACAAATTGTTCCTACAAAGCTTAAATCAAGGCTTTTAACCTTCTTAAGATTCACAATTTCTGAATTTGATATCCTTACAAACTTACTGTTATCCAATCTTTCTTCCGCTTCATATAGTCTCAATCTAATTTGATACGTACCATTGTCTGTTTGGGTAAAAACTTTACTGTCTTCTGCGTAAATCTTTACTATGTGATCCGGATCTAATAGTTCGACCTTATCCTCTCTGATACCGGAAATAATTGTTGGAGCATCATCTAATCTGCTTACAAAATCAACAACTCTGTTAACTTCTTCCGTCATCTGTGCTGTTGTAATCATAATTTCAGGTTCTTTAGCTTCCGCATCGATATTAATATTCAGTTTCATGATTTTCCTCCTTTCTTGCTTTGTAGTATATCTGGATTAGGATTATTATCTATACTTTATCAATAGGTGGTAATTTTTTCTACCTAACTGGTCAAAAACAATGTTTTCGCAGTTGATTCCTTCCCTTGTTTTTTCCCTTATGAGGGTTCATAAACAAGGGTAAAACGATATAACACAATACAAGATGTGACGGGGAGGACACCCACGAAAATTTTAGTATTTTCAAGGGTTTGCCGAGATTTCTATAACCAAATATAACAGTTATTAAATCCCTTAAAATACCTCAAGTGAGACTTCAAATTTATCGCTCTGATTTTTAATACATGTAGGGACGTTCCTTCTGTCACCAAGAGTGTCCCCCTGTCTTATTCGTTACAGGGGGACACTCTTGGTGACAGAAGGAACGTCCCCGATTTCCCCGATTTCCGGTCAATTTCATCTAAAGTGTCCATTAGCGGATCCGGCATATTGAATCCTTATTTTTCTTGTGATAACTTTTCCCACAGCGTATCAGAACATCAGGAGGAGTAAATTATGCCAAGAAAATATTATCCATTAACACCTTCACAAAAGATACATTTCAAACCAATTATTGAATTTGGCACTCAGCAAGTCGCAAATATAAGCATTTGTATGACTCTGCAGGCGCCGCTAGATTTCGGTTTGCTGAAAAAATGCATACAGCTGGAGTACGAAAGATACGAATGCCTGCGAATCCGTTTTACAAAAGTTGACCAAAATGGAGAGGTACGGCAATATGTTGTTTCTCACGATGACAGAGATATTGATTACGAAAACCTTTCATGGCTTTCCGGTGATGACGCTTATCACCGCATGGAAGAATGGTCCAGAATTCCGTTTGACGTGGACAATGTTCCAATGAATGTGATAAAAATGATCTCGCTTCCGGGTGGCTACAATGGGCTGTACATCAAAATCGATCACAGACTCATGGATTCATGTGGAGCTATCGTCATGGTGAATGACATCATGGAACTGTACTGTCATTACAAATTTGGCACGCCTTATCCCGAGGACATGGCAAGTTTTACTGACATGGTCGAACGTGATCTTAAAAAAAGCACAGACGAGAAACGTGTCTCAAAAGACCGCATGTACTGGCAAAATGTGCTGGAGGAAAATGGAGAACCTATTTACTCCGATATACAGGGACAACGGATACTTCAGGAAAGCAGACGCCTTCACAATGACAAGTCACTCCGCGCTGCAGATCAGGAGATTAACAACCTGTCTGTCGCTACAAAGAACTATCATCTGGATGCTGAGCCAACCCAGAATCTTCTGGATTTTTGTATGAACAATCACATATCCATGACCAACCTCATTCTCATGGGAATACGAACTTATCTCTCCAAGGCAAATGGCGGACAGACTGACATCTCCATAAGGAATTATGTTTCAAGACGTTCCACACATGCCGAGTGGGTATCAGGTGGCTCTCGCGCAATGGCATACCCTTGCAGAACCATCATTGATCCGGACACAGAGTTTCTGGATGCAGTTTTCATGATTCAGGATGTTCAGAATCATGTATACCGACACTGCAATTATGACCCGGAACTTTTGTCTGACCAGATGAAAGAAATGTTCCACACTCCTCCACACACTACTTATGAGAGCGTGGGGCTTACTTACCAGCCTCTTCCTATCAGGCTTAAAAATCCGCATCTCGAAGACATTTCCGTAAGGAGCATGTGGATTCCAAATGGTACATCAAAACAAAAGATCTATCTCACCGTCATGCACAGTGCAAATGATCTGGGCCTGAATTTCTATTTCAGATACCAGACCGCAAGCCTCTCCGAACAGGACATTGAACTGTTCTACTACTACCTTATGAAGATAATCTTCAAAGGCATTGCCGAGCCAGAAATGACTGTGGGCGAAATCATCGAATGCATCTAACTATTTTTTTGGGGACGGAGGTTCCTGTCCCCTTTAATTAATTCAATAAGGAGATTTTTAATATGAATACTAATATAACTTTTTTGAACATTGTTGCCGAATACTGCAATACACCAGCTGATGAAATCACTAATGATATGCGATTCATAGAAGATTTGGGCTTTAGCTCACTTGATTTCATGACTTTTCTCGGCGACCTTGAAGATACATTTGACGTGGAAATCGATGAAGATGAGATCATCAATATTCACACTATAGAAGACGCCATCAAGTACCTTGACAACCTGACAAGCTCTTCTGCATCGGTTTAACATTAAAAATCTGGGACGACGGAGTATGTCCCATTTTGCCTCACATAAAAGAAATGGAGATATAATATATGGAAGAAAATATTCTGGAAATTGTTGAAAAAAGCTGTCAGATACATAGAGATGTAATAGCTGTTAAATATCTGTCTCACAGAGATATTGTCGAAAAGAGCTACGGAGATCTGTGGGATGACATTCGCAAAACTGCTATCATTTTGCGGAATAAAGGACTCTGCGGAACACATATTGCACTGGTGGGAAGCAGCTCTTATGAATGGATCTGCGCCTACATGGCTATACTTTTCACGGGAAATACTGCTGTACCGCTGGATGCAAACCTGTCTGCTCCGGAATTACATGAACTTCTGAATAGATCAGAATCAACTGCATTATTCTGCGGAGCATCCAGAAAAGATGTGATAACAGAACTGAAAGCAGATTGTCCTAGAATGAATGTTGTATTCACCATGGAAAAGGAAGTCGATATAGAGCGTCCGGAGGGTGCAGATTCAAATCCACAATTAGCAATTTTGTCATTTGAACAGCTCCGCAGCGAAATTACCATACCGGATGACTTTGCATTTGCCGATCAGGATAAGGATAAAATGTGTACGCTTATGTATACCTCTGGAACAACAGGTAAAAGCAAAGGCGTCATGCTGTCTCAATTCAATCTCGCACAAAATGTTGAAAATGTATATGTAAATCTGGAACCTGGTGTAACTATTCTGAGCGTTCTGCCTATACATCACGCCTTCTGCCTGACAATGGAATGGATGAAGGGCATTTCACTGGGCGCCACTATCTGCATCAATGACTCGTTGCTACACATGCTGAAAAACATGAAACGGTTTCAGCCTGTTGGTATGCTGATGGTTCCTCTCATGGTAGAAACCATTTACAAAAAACTCAAAGACGTCAACCCTCTCCTTCCTAAAAAGCTGGTTGCAAAGGAAGCATTTGGCGGTAAACTGGAATATATATTCTGCGGAGGGGCATATCTGGATCCTATGTATGTTACCGAATTCAAAAAATATGGAATAGACATACTCCAGGGATACGGCATGACTGAATGCTCCCCTGTAATTTGCTCCAACAATCACAGATACAACAGACCCGGATCCGTTGGCAAACTCCTGGACAACTGTGCTGTTCGTTTTGTCGACGAGGAAATTCAGGTAAAAGGCACAAGCGTCATGTCCGGATACTACGACATGCCAAACGAGACCGCAGAAGCTTTTCAAGACGGCTGGCTCTGCACCGGAGATCTTGGTTATCTCGACTCCGATGGTTTTATGTATATAACCGGAAGGAAAAAGAACCTCATCATTCTGGCAAATGGTGAAAACATATCCCCTGAGGAACTGGAGGGAAAGCTTTCTATAGAGCCCCTTATTTCAGAAATAGTCATTACCGGCGACGGCAACCATCTCACTGCTCACATATATCCAGATCAGGATTTTGTAGATAAGAAACATATGGATGCAGACAGAACTTCTGAAAAATTGCAAAAAATTATTGATACTTTCAACAAAAACCAGCCAACATACAAAAGGATCTCTGCACTGGATATAAGAAAAGAGCCGTTTGAAAAGAGTTCGACAAAAAAGATCAAAAGAAATCTCGTATAACAATAGACTCACACGCATTATTGTTGTAACATTGCTGTATTAGATAATGACAAAACTGCAGCACCAAGCCAGGCAGCAGATAAAGGAGACAGCCATGATCAACTCAACCGATCCCCGATATGACAGAACTGAAAGTGACCTTCTAGATGCATTCAAGATACTTGCAGGTCAAAAGGCTCTGAACAAAATAAGCGTGTCCGAGATAACCAAACTCACAGGTGTGACCAGAAGCACATTTTACAACCACTATGAAGACATGCCTGCTTTCATCAATGCCATGGAAGACCGCATCATCGATGAAATATTTCAGATCATGAATAGCTTCAAACCAGAAGGCAATCTTGAGATCTGCCACCAGTTCTTCAGGTCTCTATGCGAATACATGAAAGCAAATAGATTTCTCATGATCATCATTGCCACACCTGAGGCTTATGATTTCGTGGAAAAGGCACTGACAATGTTCCATAGATACGTGCGATTAATTCTGGAAAAATCCAGCAAGACCGGCCTGGCCCAGGAGAAATACTCATACGCCGTAGCATACGCAATAGGCGGCGTGGTTGGTATCCTGCACAAGTTTGCGGTGGATAACTGTCAGGAAAGCAGCGACAAGGTGTCTGCTTTCCTGACAGAAGCGTTTCTGGATGGTATGAGACCGTATTTGGGGGTGTAGGCACATCTCTTCATCTGTGGTGTTGGGGAGATGTGTTTTTTATACATTCTCACATAAAGAGCTGCGCTTCTTTAATGAAACGCAGCTCTTATGCTTATATTTTTATTATAAAGACGAAATGCACTGTGAATATGCCCCAATATTTAGTCAACAACACATTCCACAACAGCACAAGGCGGAATATTCAGCTTTAAAACATTATCCTTGATGACTGCCGTATGCTCGGTAATGCTCACCCTGTCGGGACAGTCGAAGTCGTTATAGCTGTGCGCCTCGTTTGTAAGTATCCTGCACGAAACCGATGATGCTTTAAATCCGAAAATGCTGCATTCAACAGCAGCCTCTTCCGTAAGCGAACAGTTTGCGGCGGTAACGGTCATACTCTTTTCGTTCACCGATGCGGAAGCCGAGATCATCGGAGCATTTTTGCCTTCCGACATATTTTCGTTCTGCGTATAGCAGTAAACTGCCTCGTTGTTTTGGTGTGTTTTAAAAAGGTCGAAAACGTGATATGTAGGCGTTTTTATCATCTTACCGCCCTCTGTAAGAATGACCGATTGGAGAACATTCACCGCCTGTGCAAGGTTTGCCATTACAACACGGTCGCTGTGTCTGTTAAAAACATTCAGCTCTATTGCAGCAACGATAGCATCACGCATAGTATTCTGCTGATATAAAAATCCCGGGTTCGTACCCTCTTCTACCTTATGCCAACAGCCCCACTCGCCTATTACAAGTCCTATTTTCTTTTCGGGATCATAGCGATTCATTATCTCCGAATGTCTTGTGATAAGCTCATCGGAAAAGTTCGCTGCAGCGATAGTTTTATAATAAAGCTCATCGTCAAAATCGGTGGCTGAATCCATTTCGGGCCATACGGGCATCGTATAATAATGCAGGTCGATAGCATCAACATTATTGCTGTCAAGATTTTTCATCATGACTTCTGTCCAGTTATAGTCGGCAGAGCTTGGACCGCAGGCTATTCTGTAAAGTCTGTTTCCCGAATAATTGTGGCAAAACGTCTGATACCTTTTATAAACGTCGGCGTAATATTCGGGACGCATATTTCCTCCGCAGCCCCAGTTTTCATTGCCGACACCGAGGTATTCGAGTTTCCACGGCTCGGCTCTGCCGTTCTTCTTTCTCTGCTCTGTGAGAGGCGATTCCGCATCTGAGGTCATATATTCTATCCATTCGGACATTTCACGAACACTGCCGCTGCCAACATTGACGTTTATATAAGGCTTGCAGCCAACAAGCTCACAGAAGCGCATAAATTCGTGTGTACCGAAAGAATTATCCTCCGTAACTCCGCCCCAGTTCGTGTTCACGATCTTTCGGCGCAAGGCTTTTTCACCGATACCGTCCTGCCAGTGATATTCTTCCGCAAAGCAGCCGCCGGGCCAGCGGAAAACGGGAGCTTTTATATTTCTGAACGCCTCGATGATATCATTCCTTATTCCGTCTGTATTCGGAATAGGTGAATTTTCACCCACATATATACCGTTGTAGATACATCTTCCGAGATGCTCGGAAAAATGTCCGTATATCTCGGGAGAGATATGTCCGAGCCTGTCGTCTGCATTTATTACTATTGATATTTTTTTCATATTATACCTCCGCCGCATACTGAATTATTATATTATCATATATAAGTCATTGACTTTGGTATTGCAATGACTTATAACATTATTATACTAACCGTTCGTACTTTGAGGTGATGATATGATAAGTATAAACACAGTCTGTCAGAACGTAAGACACAAAGGGAATTTTGAAATATGCAGACCGGATGGTTCGGGAGATGATCTTCTTGTTATCTTCAAGACCTCCGCTGTTCTGATACAAAACGGTGAAGAAATAACCGTTTCTCCCGACAGTCTCATTTTATACAGCAAGGGAACAATGCAGCATTACAAAACTCTGTGCGGAAGTTATGTTAATCACTTTGTCCATTTTGATACGGACGATACCGAGCTTATGAATGGGATAAAAACTGACACGCTTATCACCTCGGCGGATATTCCTGCAATTGAAGAGTTGCTTACGATATTATGCCGTGAAAATGTAGCCGGTTCGACCAACAGGAAACAGTACGAAAATATGCTTATGCAGATGATACTTATGAAAATATCCGAAAGCAGCATAAATCCTGACAGCGATAAAAGCCGCATTTCCGCTCTTGAAATGCTCCGCACCGATATTTACAGCAATGCAGGGAGCTACAGCAATATATATCAGCTTGCTGAAAAAATGAATCTGAGTCCGTCATATCTTCAGGCAATATACAAACGGAAATTCGGGATAAGCTGCTATGAAGATATTTTATCCGCAAAGATCAAGACAGGACAATATTATCTTTCGACCACCGATATGACCGTTAAGGAAATATCCGACCTCTGCGGATACGGAAATGAGATATGCTTTATGAAGATATTCAAAAAAAGAACAGGGATCACACCGAGTGAGTACAGGAAAATTTCCAAGAATGATAATTTGAAAAACAACTTTATATGGTAAGGAATAAACTTTTATGATGAATTTTTTTGAACATTGCGCGGATATTGCTTCGGTTGGCATAATTGTTGACTTTACGGAAGATACGGAAACATATATCGTCGGCTCTCCTGCAGATATTAAGACTTGGGCGTACAGCGGCTGTCCCCGAAAAGCTCCGACAGGAATTATGTGGCACAGCAACAAACTTGGCAATCTCGTCAAGGATATAATCATCCGGCAATGCAACATTTGCAAATTCATCAAGCATGAATGTCACATGAATCGGTAATCTGCCACCGCAATTGAAATCTGCCTGATAATATAACTCCTGGAATATCTGTGTATATAACATTCCGATAATGAAGTTATATGATTTATCACTATCTGGAATTACACAGAACAGAGCTGTCTTTGTTTCACCATCCCCATTTACTCCTATCCCTATTTCAGGCAGATTAAGATCATCCTTTGAAAGCAGCCTGAGTACCTGTTTATTTTCAAGAAATGCCAGTCTGGAATTTGCACTGATAATAATAGAACTAACGGTATCTCCGGCACCTCTCATACATTTGTTGTACTGCTTTACTGCCGGATGATTAGCTCCAAGAGGATTGTTCTCCTGTAAAAACTTCATTCTTGTATCCAGTTTTGACGGCTTACCCTGCTTTCTCCCAGAACGGATCAGATGGGGTGGCACCTTTAGGTGTCGTGTTGGCAATCAGGCAACATCTGCTTCCTGCAAAGCCATTGCTTCTCTTGCAATCAGAGCCTTTACAAGCTCCTCCTGCGTATGCTTTGCGTTCTCTGCGGGCATTGCGTTGACAACGAAAATGGTGCCGCCGATTCTCTCTACAAAGCCGGTTTTCATATCCTCCACGGTCATCACCTCCCTCCGTAAAAATAGGGGCGTCCGTTTCCGAACGCCCCGTTACCAGCCGAAAAAGGATTATTCCTTTTCATAGATTGCCTTGAGTGCTGCGTAAGGATTTCTGCCCTCGTCCTCCGTGAGCGTGATACCATTCCCGCAGCGCTCGTGGTTCGGATGCTACTCTCGGATGTCCAGCTTGGCGGCATTGCCGTTCCCAATCATTTCTGCCCCGACGATGTTTGGATTGTTCTTTTCGGGCGGCTGCTCTGTCCTCCCGTTCCTTGCGCTCCTACGCTTCCTTGATACTGAAAAGCTCCTTGACCTTCTTCACAAAGACCTCCACCAGCTTTGGAAAGTGTTCCAGTGCCTGCAAAAACGGCTGGCATTTTTCTTTGAGCCGGTCATACCGTTCCTGCAATCGTTCCACGGCAGAGGACGCATTGAAATACTGTCTTTGATAGTAGGAAACGCTGCTTGCAGCTCCTTTCGCATTTCCTGCAAAGCTCGTTGTATTTCTTCCTGCCACGCTCATCAAGAAAGAACGCCCATTCTTCCTTGAGGTATTTCGGCATACGGGGCATAGCGAGCACCTCCTTTGTGCTGCCTAATTGCCGATTTGCTACCGAAATGCAGAAACGCCCAAAACCTCTCCGAACTGTCATTTTTCTGGGCGATTTTGGGCGTTTTCTTTCGATATGAGCGGCTTTGTTTTAGCGGCGGTATCCTTTACCGCCAACCATTCAAAAGCCGCTGTTTGTCGCTTCCGGGTAACAAAAAAGCGCCGTATCGCTACGACGCTTTTGTCTTGCTCGGAAGATGGAGCAAGGGAACGCTATTCAATTATCTGTTGTACTTTTTCTTTCTGCTGACAACCGTTGTGCCAATGGCTGCACCGCCGCTGACAAACAGCAAGGCAATCCACAAAGCAAGGTTGCTTGTATCGCCGGTCTGCGGAGATTTGGAATCGTCCTTCAGCTTCGCCGTTACGGTGTCGGCTTTTTTGATTTCCTTTGTACCGTCCTTGTCGCTGTAATATTTACCACAGCCTTCGCAGTACCAGTACTCGATATTGCCCTCGGTGGTCTTGGTCGCCGCAGTTGCCGGGAAGTGCTTTAAGTTGGTGTGGTTCTTCGCATCAAGCTCACCGTATTCCGCACCGCAGACTTCGCACTTTGCCTTGTCCTTGCAGGTCGCTTTCCCGCCGGTGTGCTCAGTCAGCTTCTTGCCACAATAATCACACTTGTGGTCTTTGTTATCGTCTGCACACTCGCTGATTATATAATCGCAGATATCACATTTGTGGTCTTTGTTTGCATCGATGCAATTCTCCGTTTGCGTGCCTGCAGAGCATCCGTCAACGGTGCAGGTGCGAGTATGGGCGCCGTCTTCGTTGGACGTCCAAGCGCCCCAGTTGTGGTCCAGCGCATTGCCGGAGAAGAAGGTCGCCTCATCCGCCGTGCCCTCGGAGCTCAGACCGCAGACTGCGCAGGACTTGTAGTAGACCGCCTTTTCGGTACAGGTTGCAGCAGACTTCAAATACTGCGCCTCTGCTTTTTCGGCAGTGAAGCTGTGTGCCGCCATCTCGCCGTATTCGCCGCCGCAGACCGTGCAGACAGCCTTGGCGGTGCAGGTCGCCGTGCCGCCGTGGCAATTCTCGGATTCTGTATGGCTGGTGTCACGCTTACAGATTCGGGTGTGGGTCTTTTCATCGCTGTTCTGCGTCCAAGCGCCCCAGTCGTGCCCAAGCGGTTCGGAAGATCCGCCGCATTCCGTGCATGTCCTTCCGCTTGTGCAAGTCGCCGTTCCGCTACATTTGTGTGACATTCCGTAAAACCATATATTATTACACACCGTGCATGTAACATTGCATATGTGCCATTCATCATTTGAGTATTGATAAGTCAACCTTACCGTTTGTATCCGGTTGCATTTAGAACAAAACGCAATATCCGCCGCATATGCCGTCATAGGCATAACAGCCAGCATCACGCACAGTATGAGCACAACGCTCAAAATTTTCTTATTCATATAGTTTCCTCTCCTTTCCTTTGCTGTCCTTTGACAGCTTAAAATCGTATTTCATTTCCAGCATTGCAAACAGCTTATACATAACCTCTGTAGCAATTGCTTCAATATCTAGTGATTGAATAAAGGCAAGCACCTTTGCCTGTTCTTCCTCCGGTATACGATACACCCGCATCGCCGCCGTCAGAAAGCGACTGAGCTTGCGTTCCAAAGGAAAATGAATATCACATTTTCTCGCCATATAGCTGCGCATCAATCCCGCCGTGCCAATTTCCATCTCATAAAAGTCGCTCTCGGTATCATCGGGAAAATTTTCACCAAAAATCTGCTTCAGCTCTGCTGTGGTATGCAGGTAAATATATTCCGACGTGTCGGGCAGGGAATAGGCTTCAATGTAGATTTCTCGCAGGTTCTCATTCAGCTCGGTCAGTGTCAGTTGAATCGCCGTTTCCACCGCATAGGCGTAAACCGGCGGCAGCTTGCTGTCTGCAATGCTTCTTGCCACGCCGAACTGTCCGCCGAACATCGTTTCGGTCAATTCCAGCAAAATTCTGTCCTTGGTCGGAAACAGATTCAAATAGCTTCCCCTTGCCACACCTGCCTCGTCCACAATCTGACTGACGGAGGTGTTTTTATACCCCTGCTCCAAAAAGAGACGGACGCACACGGTCAGTATTTTCCTCTTTGTTTCACTGCTGTCTCTTCGCAAATATAGCACCTCTCTTTAAGCGTTTTAGTACGCATATTAATAATATCATAACAAGTGTAAAAAGGCAAGTGGAATTTGAAACTTTACCTCCGTAAATTGTGGCATTTCCGCAAACGCTGGCTTCTTCCATTACTCACGGAACTTTATGACTTATTGAATACTGCCTGAAAAGGAAAAGCCGCCGTCTGTTGTTCATCCTCTGCACCCACAGCATTTGATTTTCCGCTTTGAGGGCTTCCGTTACGCCCTCTTTTTCGGAAAACTGTTTTACCAGCCGAGAAAACATTGCTTCTCCGGCTTTCTGCACGGATTGCTTACGGTGATAATAGAAGTTCTTTTCCAATTGTGCAAAGCACTTGACATTTCATTAAGGGATTTTTTTGATGATGATAATAAGGTTCTAATCAATGATCCACTGTCAACCAGAATATATAGACTCAACTCTGTACAAAGAGAGGCATTACTCGCCTTTCTAAATACTATAGATTAAGAAATTACAACGAAAAACACAGCACCATATAGATAACTCCCACTCATCTACATAGTGCTGTATTTTAATTTTATATTTAATATCTTCCCTGCCTAACGCCGTTTTAAAAAAACACCATCTGCATTTTGAAAAAACACCAATTAATCGCCACAAAGTCATTAAATTATGGAAAATCACATCATTTTACATACATTTTTGTCTTTATTGATATGTAACGAATTTGGCTTAACCCCTCAGTTTTTATGCGATCTCACCAGCTCCTACTCCCACTTATACGGCGTGAGCTGATAAACATAGTAGTTCAACCAATTCGCATACAAAGTATTCGCGTGGCATCTCCACTTCTTCACTGGTTTCTTTTCCGGGTCGTTGTCTGGGTAATAGTTCACCGGGATCTGTGGATTAAGTCCCTTGCCGAGGTCTCTGTGGTACTCCTGGTCAAGGGTCAGCACGTCGTACTCAGGGTGTCCTGTGACAAATATGTTCTTGCCGCCGTCACCGATTATGAGGTACGGGCCAGCCACATCTGACTCGGCTACAATCTCAAGGTGCTCATTGTTTACAATGTCCTCCTTGGATACGCCCGTGTATCTTGAATGTGGCACGTAAAATACATCGTCAAAGCCGCGGACAAGCGGTGTTCTCTTGTGGAAGGTGTGATGTTCGTATATGCCTGACAGTTTCTGCGGAAGGTCGAACTTCTGCACACCGTATCTGTAGTAGAGTCCCGCTTGAGCGCCCCAGCAAATGTGCATGGTCGATGTGACATTTGTCTCGGACCAATCCATGATCTCGCGGAGTTCATCCCAGTAGTCAACATTCTCAAATTCCATCTTTTCAACAGGTGCTCCGGTTATGATGAAACCATCCCATTTGCGGTTCTTTACGCTTTCGAAATCCTCGTAGAATCTGTCAAGGTGGCCCTTTGTCACGTTCTTGGACTCGTAAGACATGGTTCTAAGAAGCGTGATGTTCACCTGAAGCGGAGTGTTTGACAGGCTTCGCATGAGCTGCAGCTCTGTATCCTCCTTCAGCGGCATGAGGTTGAGTATCAGGATGTCAAGGGGTCTTATGTCCTGGCTGTGCGCTCTTCCTGTTCCCATAACAAATATATTCTCGTCCTCTAAAGTTTTCTTAACCGGCAGATCATCATCTATTCTTATTGGCATCTTTATTCATTCCTTTCCGTTTACCACTTATCCAAGCATCCTAAGCGCTGTCACTCAATTTACCGCAGTTTTCCTACTGTCCAATCAATTCTAAGAAATCCTCCTCAGATATGATAGGCACATCAAGGCTTTTCGCCTTCTTGTTCTTGGATGATGTGGAACCTATATCGTTATTTATAAGATATGAGGTCTTGGCAGATACAGAACCTGTAACCTGACCTCCTCTGCTCTCTATCAGTTCCTTGAGCTGATTTCTGTTGTCAAAATGGGTGAGCGAACCGGTTATGACGAACACCTTGCCCGCCAGATCCTGCTCCGTATCAGAAACCTCATCCACAAACGTCAGCTCAGCCATCAACTTATCTATGATAGCACAATTCTTCTCATTTTCAAAGTATCTGACTATATCCTCGGCTATGACCTGACCGATTCCGTCTATCTCAACGTAGGCTGACACATCTGCCTTCTTCATGGCATCCATATCATTTGCAAAATGCTTTGCCATGAGCTTGGCTGTCGCCTCTCCGACATTTGCAATGCCGAGACCATTGACAAGACGCCACATGTTCGTCTGTCTGGATGCGTCCACCGCAGCCACAAGCTTGTTGTACGACTTCTCGCCAAATCCCTCAAGTTCAACTATATGTTCTCTGTGAGCCGCAAGCTTATACAGATCAGGAAGCTCCTCGAGGATCTTCTCATCTATGAACTTCTCTATGGTCGCCTCTGAGAGTCCGTCTATATTCAACGCATTTCTGGACACATAGTGTGAAAATGACTTGAGTTTCTTCGCAGGGCAGAACTGGTTTGTGCAGTACAGAGTCTCAACTCCTGACGCTGCACCGCCTTCCTCCCTCACTATCTCAGTCTCTCCTCCGCATGCAGGACACGCAGCCGGTATGACCACGTTACCGCTCATGGTTAGATTCCTTGCAATCTGCGGAATGATCATATTCGCCTTGTACACTGCAATCTCATCACCTTCGCCAAGCGCCAATGACTTAAGTATGCTGACGTTGTGTATGCTGGCACGGCTGACTGTTGTTCCCTCAAGCTCCACCGGATCAAATACAGCGACCGGGTTGATGAGTCCAGTTCTTGATGGACTCCACTCCACATAGCGTAGATGGGTGATTGCCTCCTCATCCGCCCATTTGAACGCCATGGCATTTCGCGGGAACTTGGCTGTGGTTCCCAGGCTCCTTCCGTATGCCAGATCATCCAGCATGAGTACCAGACCATCCGATGGGAAGTCATTCTCCGTTATCTTCTCTGAAAATTCCCTCACCTTATCAGGGAGTGCCGCCGAGTCTGTCAGGTAGTGTTCTACCACGGTAAATCCCTGCTGTTCCAACCAGTCAAGCTGATATTTGAATGAATTGTGGAAGTCCACATCCTCACCGTCCACTAAATTAAAAGCGAAGAAATGTACATTTCTCTCTTTTGTTATCTTGTTATCGAGCTGTCTCACTGAGCCGCTGCACAGATTTCGCGGGTTCTTGTACTTAGATTCCGCATCCGTTATCTTCTCATTTATCGCATTGAAATCCGAGTATTTGATGACCGCCTCGCCTCTGATCGTCAGCTTGCCCTTGTACGGGATGTGATGAGGTACATTTGCAAATACCTTCGCATTGTTCGTGATGACCTCGCCTATCTCACCATTTCCACGGGTAACCGCTTTTATCATCTCTCCGTTCTCATATGTGAGAACAACTGTGAGTCCGTCCATCTTCCAGGATATTACGCCCTTCTGACCGCCAAGCCATGACACAAGAGCACCTACATCCTTTGTCTTGTCAAGAGAAAGCATTGGATGCTCGTGAGCCTCCTTCGGCAGCTCACTGACGACCTCATATCCTACCTTGACCGTCGGGCTGTTGCTCATGACCATCCCGGTCTCTTTCTCCAGGGCACTCAGCTCATCGTACAGAGCATCATATTCCAGATTGCTCATGATCTCTGTATCTTCCATATAATATTTCTTTGCAGCATCGTTGAGCTGCTTTACAAGTTCTTTAATTCTGGCTATCTTGCCATTATCGTTATTGCCACTAATGTCATTATTTTCTTTAATATTTTCACTGGTATTTCTACTAATATCTTCCATACACACCCCACAAAAAATCCTATATACACTCTCTACTACATCCCCACTATCCGTCTCAGCTCTGCCTCTTCCTCGCGGCTGAGCTCCCTTAACTCTCCAGGTCTCATATTGCCAAGCTTCACGTTGCAGACCCTGACTCTCTTCAGGTTCACTACCCTGTAGCCCAATGCATCACACATTCGTCTGATCTGCCTGTTGAGCCCCTGTGTCAGCACTATCATGAATGACCTGTCATCTATCTTTCGCACCTTACATTTCTTTGTCACTGTATCAAGTATAGGCACTCCTTCCGACATCTTCCTGATGAAGTCCTCTGTTATCTCACGGTTCACCCGCACTCTGTATTCCTTCTCATGGTTGTTCACCGACTTCTGGATGGCATTTGACAGGTCACCATCATTTGTCAGAAGAAGTAGACCCTGGGAGTCCTTGTCCAGCCTTCCCACGTACTGAAGTCTGATCGGATAATCTATGTGATCAAATATATTGTCTGGATCAGCCTTACTCGCTGTACAGGTAAGTCCTATCGGCTTATTATATGCCAGGATCACTGTCCTATCCTTCTGCTGAACCTTCCTGCCCATGAATGTCACCACATCCCCGGGCATGACCTTCTGACCCATGACTGCAGTCTCTCCGTTGATCGTAACCTTTCCATTCTCTATATGTGTATCCGCAGCGCGCCTTGAGCACACGCCCGCCTCGCTGAGATATTTGTTAAGTCTTATTCCATCCGCCATAATCTTTCCTCTGTTATTATTTTCCTATATTGTTAATACATATCTCACATTCTAATTTCTGGTCAGCATACACTATGTATCAGCCAGACCAAGGCCAGTAAATTCTAACCAATATGCAGAACCATCATACCATTTATTTTTCATTTTGTGAACCATTCATCACACCATGTATAACCCACAGCAAAGATTCAGTTAAATTAATTTTGTAAAAGTCCTTGATTTTTTTTATCAATTAATGTATATTTAAGCAAACGCAAAGGTGTGTTTCTTCGGAAACGCACCTTTTTTTATTTTAGGAAAAGGAAGTGCATATTATGGATAACATCGACAGAAAAATCATTCATCTTTTACAGGGCAACGCCAGAACCCCACTCAAGTATCTGGCCAACAAAGTCTTCCTTTCTTCGCCGGCAGTTTCAGCAAGAATAGAGAGACTTGAGAAAGCAGGAATACTGACCGGATATCACGCAAGCATCAACCATGAGGCTCTCGGATATCACATCACAGCATTTATACACATGGCTCTTGATCCAAAACAGAAGCCAACCTTCTATCCATTTGTTGAAGCATGTCCAAATGTACTGGAATGCAACTGTGTGACCGGTGCGCACTCCATGCTCATGAAGGTCTGCTTTCCTAATACCATGGATCTCGACTCATTTATCGGACAGCTCCAGAGATTTGGCAGCACAGAGACACAGATAGTATTCTCCACACCGGTTCCTACCAGAGGGGTTTTGATCGACACAGATACTGTAGACTCTTCAGAGGCTATGTAAGTCTCATACAGTGATAATATAAAACGCAGGCATAAAGCCTGCGTTTTCTTTAATTATACATATTCTGGAACTTTCTAAATGTCTCATCCGTTCTAAGCAGATAATCATTGTTCTCTTTTACATGTTCATATATCGCCTGTATATCAACAGATGAGTTGATGGTGTTGATATACGAGCTCTCCTTGTCAGACAAAGCCGAATTGTTGATCTTGTAGCTTCCATCTGACTGTTTCGTCACATATAACGACCTTATATCGAGCGGTTCCGAGTTGACATCCTTTATCATCAGATTGGATAATTCGTACACGATATACGAATCTGCGGTATATCCGTTGGCTATATAACAGGTGGTCTTGTTGTACGCCGTTATATACTCCGCTGCTATCTCAATGCTCTTCATGTCGTCAAATTCCGACGGATCTGTGACCAGTCTCTGAAGTGTCGTCTGATCTGCCTTTGTTCTCGCCAAAAGATAATTGTTCACTAGCTGATTTATCTCATCGATCGTACACAGCCTGTAATTTACTCCGTCTGGTATCTCCAGTCTCACCGTATTATCTCTTCCGGTTATGTCCTCTGTGAACAGCTTATCGTTTATAAAAAATACATACACATAGACTCCGACAAGTATCAGAAATACCGCCCACAGCAAGGCAAGAACGCCACCAGAGATCCCGCCATGTCTGGATCTTCTTCGGCCTTTCCGCGTCTTTGCCTTCTCTTCGGCAAAATAATCGTCATCGCCATACAGCTCCTCATCATCGAACATATCTCCGGTATCCGGTGCATCATCCATATCCTCAGGATCTTCTATGACATAATCCTCATACGGCCTTTTCTGTCTCGCCGGGGTCTCCTCAACCTCTGAAGCTCCGCCGGGCTCTGAGTTATCAGCCAGCTCCGAATCTTCACTGTCATCTAAGTCATCATCTAATCCCGAGTCTCCACTGTCATCCGATTCATCGTCTGACTCCGGATCTTCACCGTCATCTAAGTCATCATCTGTCTCTGAATCTCCACCGATCTCTGATTTCCCATCCAACTCCGGCTCTTCATTTTCTATATTCTGTTCTTCCGCTTCCAAATTCTTTTTCTTCTTCATCACTGCATATCATCCTTTTACGAAATAAATATCAGAGTATAAAAAAGCGTACCAGGGCGGAGTCGAACCGCCCGTCATGGCTCCGGAGGCCATTGCCGTATCCGATTGGCTACTGGTACACAGTTGGTATGATACTACAAAAAACTCACTTTGGCAAATAAAAAAACGTCCCCGCACTTATATGCGGGAACGCTTTGAATTCTCTTGTGTCACTAAATAATTACATAGTTACCGAAACGAATTTTACTATGAATAAGAGTGCAATAATTGTCACTACGATATCCTGCTTCTTATACTTGCCTGTGAACAGTGTGATAAGAACATATGTGATAGCGCCAAGACCGATACCATTTGAAATAGAGTATGTCAGCGGCATCATAGGAATGTCACGAATGCAGGAACTGCTGAACGCATATCCTCCATATCAACCTTTGCAAAGTTCTTAGCCATAAGTACACCTACGAAGATAAGTGCTGGTGCTGTTGCACATGATGGAATGATGTTGGCAACAGGGCTGAGGAACAGACATACTGCAAAGCAGAGTGCTGTAACCAAACTTGTAAGACCTGTTCTACCACCTGCAGCGATACCTGAAGCTGACTCTACAAATGTTGTACATGTTGATGTACCGAGAAGAGCTCCTGATACAGTACCTATAGAGTCACACATCATACACTCGTCAAGCTTCATTGGGTCACCCTTCTCGTCAAGCATATTAGCCTGGGAAGCTGCACCATAGAGAGTTCCGATGGTATCAAACATATCTACCAGACAGAAGCTGACAACAAGCATGATTGCTGAGAACACACCGCCGATATACTCAGCAGAGAATGCATCCTTCCATGCCTGTCCCTGGAACACTCCGAGGAATCCGACTGAACCGAAATCCTTGAATGACTGTCCGATCGATGAGAAATCAAAGTTAGGTGCCTGAAGCATCATAACATAATATAATACTGTAGATACAAGGATACCTATGATAATGTTACCCTTTACATTAAGCTTTGCAAGGATCGCAATTATTATAAATCCTACAAATGCTACTATAGGAGGTGCGATCTGTGCAATAGCCTCCTTTGTGCTGCCAGCGCTTGTGATCACACCGTGGAAATCAAAGAACTGAACAAATGTATATGGGTTGTCCTGGATAAGTGTTGCATTCTTCAGTCCGATAAGAGCTATGAACAGACCAATACCTGCCGGAATTGACTTCTTAAGGCACTCAGGCATTGCAACTGCAATGTACTTTCTGAGTCCTGTCACTGAAAGGATCAGGAATACGAGACCTGATATCAATACTATTACCAGACCTGCCTGATAACCTCTGATAACACTCACACCTGCAAATGCTGCACCAGCTACAAAGATAGTACAGAAGAATGAGTTAAGTCCCATTCCGCAGGCCTGTGCAAATGGCATGTCCGCGAGGAACGCCATGAGAAGTGTTCCCACTATTGCAACAAGAATAGATGCGATGAATACAGCATTCCATACTGTTCCAAGCTCACCAGCCATGTCTGGAACTGCCCCTGCCAGCCAGCCATTGCTGCCTTCTCCTGCAACCTGATTTGGATTGACCAGAACGATGTATGCCATGGCGAAGAATGTCGTAAGTCCTGCCATGATCTCGGTCTTGATTGTAGACCCACGCTCTGAGATTTTGAAGAATTTGTCCATGATTACTCTCCTTTTCTCGTTTTAGTATAATATAAACAAATACTTATCCATTCTATATCACTTAATGATACTTTTTCAACTACTTTTAAATAATTTCTTAATGTTCCTTACAAAAATTAAATAACATGTAAACAAATAATAAAATAGTCCGGCCGGGTATTCCCCAATCGGACTATCGTATATATGTATTACTCTGTACTATTTTACTTTTTTGACAACAAGACCTCTCACTACTTTATATCTTGAACCTGATATCTTAACTATACCGGTAACTTCTGTGGCGATCTTGCCCTTCTTCACATAGTAGTTCTTGTGATTCTTAGGACTCTTTACTATTCCCGTCTTGCCTGACTGGAATACACCCTTGTAGATATAGCATTTAGCACCTGTTGTGGTACTCTTGAAGAAGCCTGTATAACCTGACTGGATTATACCTTTCTTTACATAGTAATACTTCTTATTCTTAGTGCTTCTGACAAGGGCTGTCTTGCTCTCTGCAAATTTGCCCTTTATTATGAGACACTGCTGTCCCTTTGAATTTCTGTAGAAACCTGTGTAAGCTGTATAAATCTTGCCATTCTTTACAAGATATGTTTTTCCCGTCTTAGGGCTCTTTACAAGTCCCTTGTATCCTGTCTTTACCACGCCATTTACAACATAGTAGTTGACTCCGGCACTCTTGACAAATCCTGTGTAATTCTCCTGAACCACGCCCTTCTTATAGAAGTAGGTCTTTCCATTCTCCTTCACAAGACCATTCTTGCTTGTATCAATAGAAGGAGTTGGGTCTGGTGTTGGATCTGGATCAGGTGTTGGTATTGGATCTGGTGTTGGATCCGGGTCCGGTGTCGGATCTGGGTCCGGTGTTGGATCTGGATCAGGTGTTGGATCTGGATTTGGATCTGGTGTCGGTGTGATATCCGCATCCTTGTAGAGATATGCGTCATCCCATGTTCCCCATGCCTTACCTGATGCGGTTGCTCTCATTCCGACAACAACCTCTGTTGTCTCTTCCACTGTAAATCTAATCTCAGGATGCTGCCAGATTTTCCAGCCCTGTGGGACTGCAGGTGCGGATGCAAGTTCTGTATCTCCAGCTTTTGCATACACCTCATACACATCGTTATCTCCATTTGCACCGCCCTGAAGATATGCGCTGAACACATACTCTCCCGGCTCAAGTGTGATGGTCTGATATACATCATATGCAAAATCTGATGAATTGTAGTAGTGACCACAATATGCACCGTTTCTAAAATCTTCCTTTGTCTTGATTGCAAATCCCTTGCTTGTATCAGCGATGGTCCATCCCTCGTTTCCTGACTCAAATCCAGGATTTACAAGGATGTTCTCCTTTAATATTGTTACATTGCACTGAACCTCGACAGTCTCATCATTTACTGTCACAGTTCCCTTTACAGTACATGTTCCTGCACCGTAGTTCTTTACCTTCTCAAGTGCTCCATCCTCCCAGGTGATGTCTGCGTTCTCTGAATTGCCATCATTGTAAGCTACTGTTGCTGCAGTCGGCAGAGCTACATTTGCAATATCTGTTATCTCGATCTCAACATCATCAACTGTTATTGAGACTACCTCTCTCTTTGTCTTTGTTCCTGTGTGAACATAGGCAAATGTCTTGAGCGACTCAAGTGGGTGTCCTGTGAAGTCAAACAGTGCCTGGTTGTCAACTGCTGAACCGCCGTACCACTTGCCGGCGTCTGCTGCGTCGTACTCTCCTGCGTATGATGAAGCCCAGCCTGAACCGTACTTCTCCCATGCCTCCTTGTTGGCTGCAAGGACGTCTGCTGCATTCTCTGCAGATGAATCATACACATTTACAGGAAGCCATGCAGGCTCCCAGTAGAATACACCGATTCCTGATGAACCTGTATTCTTTACAGCCTTGATAACTGAGCTGATCTCATTTGCCTGTCCCTGAACTGATATGTCGTAGGTTGTTGAGTCATTTACGCCCTTTCTCACGGTGTTGTCATGTCCATCTCCGTCATCCAGTGTGTATGCCCATGATGTCTCTGCTACCATTACCAGCTTGCCGTATGTGTCAGCCACATTCTTGAGAACTGATGTGAGGTTGTCAAGTGTGCCATGCCATACAGGATAGTATGATGATGCAAATACATCGTAGTCTACATTGTATGTATTAAGTCTCTTTGCAAAATTTGCGTAATTGCCACTTCTCTCAGGATTGGTGAAATGGATGGCAACAAGGATATTCTTGTCGATGGCTCTCACCGCCTCGCTTCCGGCACTGAAGATCTTTGCCATGTTTTCCCAGTTCTTTGATGTTTCACCGCATATTCCGTTGGTCGTCTCATTTCCGATCTGAACCATACCCACATCAACGCCAGCATCGAGCAGAGTCTTAAGGCTCTCCGATGTGTATGACTTAACTGCAGCTACCTTCTCGTCAAGAGTAAAGTCAGCCCAAGCCTTTGGCACCTGCTGCTTACCTGGATCAGCCCAGAAATCTGAATAATGGAAATCCACAAGAAGCTTTATTCCGGCTGCTGTTGCATACTGTCCGATCTTCTTGGCTGTCTCCAAATCATTGTTACCGCCGCCGTAACCGTTTTTGTCTGCATCATATGGATCATTCCATACACGGACACGCACATAATTTATTCCACATGAAGCAAGGAACTTGAAGTATCCGATATCGTCAAGCTCATTGCCATCGAAGTCATAATACTTAACTCCACTGTTCTTCAGTGACACATAGGATGATACGTCTACACCCTCGATAAATGACTGCTTCTCTCCGTTCAGATCTGTGTATGTGAGATCACTCACGCGGTCCACATATATTCCAGCCTCCACGGGCTCAACTACATCTTCCTCGTCTGTAAGCTTGCAGAGCTTTACATTGTCTATCTTGCCCCAATATCCCTTGGCAAGACTGCCCTTGAATGAAATGCTGACATCAGTTGTATCCTCAAGAACGAACTCTTCTGTCTCATTTGTCGCCCATGCATCCCATCCGGTCGTGGCTCCAACAGCCTGTGACTTATCAGCGACAGATACTGTGAGTCCTGTATCCTGTGCATCGCCCTCGACATCATACTCCAGCTTGTATGTTCCCGCAGGAACAGCCACTACAGTCTGTGTGATGCTGACATCAGCCGCATCTGAAGCCCAGATATTAAGATAATATGTGGAGTTTACATTACTTCCACCGTTTTTTACAACAAGCTCAGCTCCCGATTCACTCTCTATAGTCCAGTTACTGCTGTCACCTGTTTCAAAATCGCCATTTGCAACCTTGAGTGTGTCCACCCAGCTCTCCGCAGCCTTCGCTGTTATCAGTGAAGCTCCAGATCCAAAGATCTGCCCTACCATAAGCGCTCCTGCAAGAACTGCACAGCCAATCTGCTTTACAATTCTCTTTCTTCTCATATATGCCCTCCTAATAAGTATTATTACGCAGACGCATCCCAATGCGCTCCGCGCGGCGTCTGCATTATCACAAGGATTCCTCCTTGCAATAATAATGTTGATCAACAGTTGCGCAACCGTTTGTCCTCATACTGATATATTAACATATTTGAGTTCTGGTTACCATGTCGCTTGTAGACAATGTTTTTAGGAATTATTTGTGTATTTTGTATATGTCGAAGCGCAACTTAAGCGCAATTTGTGTGCAATTTTGTGCGCAACAGAATAATATTATGTTATGTATTTTCAAATATGCACAATAAATTCCAACGCTTACACAAAGAAAACGCCCTGTCCATGATATGTTATGTAAACTTCATATCATGAACAGAGCGTTTTAACGTATACACACTGTATTATTCTATAATGTAACCTGGAATGTGATGTATCCATCACCGTCACATCTTGCTGTTATCCTGCCCTTGTGAGACTCAACTATCGATTTGGCGAGAGAAAGTCCTATTCCCGAACCTCCGGTCTCCGAATTTCTTGAGCTGTCAGGTCTATAGAATCTCTCAAACAATATATCCTGAGAGCCCTCTTCCATGCCATCTGTGAGGTTTTTGAGACAAACTTCACCTTTCTGCCATCACGCTTCAAGGATATACTTATATCCGCTGATTCAACAGCATACTTCATGGCGTTATCCACCAGTATGCTTATGAGCTGCCTGATGGAATTCTCATCCAGTCTGGAGAGAGCCACCATCTGATTTGTGAGCGCTGTCAGTCTCTTGACCTGATCCCTGGTGTTCTTCGTCCATTCACTCTCACCGTTCACCATCTCTATGACCTCGGTATTTGCATCTATGATAGTTAGGGGTGTCTTGATCTCATGGCTTGCATCGGTGATAAACCGCTTCTGCATGGCATAACTCTCAGCCACCGGCTTGAATATCTTCTTTGACCAGAACAGCACCAGCATGAACACCGCAAGGAATCCCAGAAGTGACACTCCTACACTGTATACCAATGTATTTCTGAACGACTCCAGCTCCTGACGGCAGTCGACAAATATTATCCTGGTTCCATCCTCACAGTCCGCTACCCTGTATCTGTATATATCCGTAAATCCACTGTCTGAACCGTCCCCAAGTATCTTCAAAGCATACGACTCGGCTTCCGATTCATCAACAGCAGCTATATTGTCAAGGCTGTAGGACTCAACAGCCCCATATCTTCTCCATCATAAGCTCTGCTGATATTATCGCATTCTGATTTGCCATCAGCAGTTCCATGATCTGATATTCCTTGTTCTGCAGCTTTACGCTTCCACCAGATGAACTGAGCTCATAATTCAGGCTGTTTAACGTGCAGTCGCCATACTTCATCTCCGTGCTGACCGCCTCACTCTTTCTTCTGGTTATCGCGCGTATCCTTGCCAGGAGTTCCTTTGTCTCAAATGGCTTTGCAAGATAATCGTCCGCCCCCAGATCAAGGCCGTTGATCTTGTCATCAGTCTCAGCCTTGGCCGTGAGCATAATGACCGGAACATCGCAGCTCTCAGCCCTGATCTTTGACAGCACGGTAAAGCCATCCATCTTTGGCATCATGACATCAAGTATGACTCCGTCATACACCCCTGCCATAATGTAATCATAGGCATCCTGTCCGTTATACACAGCGTCCACTGAGTAATTGTTGTGCTTCAATATAACCTGAAGCGCGCTTGAAAGCGCTTTCTCATCCTCCGCAAGAAGTAATCTCATAACCTTATCTCCGTCTCATATTATTATGGTCTCCACCAGATATCACGCAAACCATCTATAATTCGTATTATACCCCTCAAGCTTAAATAAAGCTTAAACCTTCATGACATCAACAATTGTCTGGACAAGTCTGTCTATATCTATAGGCTTGGCAAGATGGGCATTCATACCCGCTTCCCTGCCTCCACACCGTCAAGCATAAGGTCGACCAAAAGCCCGGATGCCGATTCTATGTGTCCCTGCTCGTTACTCAGCTCGTTTGCGATCATCTGAACCGCAATTACATAGATTATATTTTATACAGTGCCGAATATCAACAGAAACAGACAATAAAAAAGCCCCACGGCCAGCTCAAAAGCCAACCGCAAGGCAATTATTCATATATTCAGATACGGGATATGATTAAACGTTCATCTGCTTAGCAACCTCGGCTGCGAAGTCCTCGTTCTTCTTCTCCATTCCCTCTCCAACCTCGAAACGAACGAAGCTGGCAATCTTGAGATCCTTGTTAACTGACTCAAGGTACTTGGCAACTGTCTGCTTGCCATCCTCAGCCTTAACGTATACCTGATCAAGAAGGCTGATCTCCTTAACCTGCTTTGAGATACGTCCCTCAACAAGACCATTGAAGATCTTATCTGCAACGATAACATCCTTATCAGCGATAGCAAGCTCTGCAAGCTGTGCCTTTGCCTCCTTTGAAAGGAAGTTGAATAAGAAGTTCATGTTGCTCTTCTTCTCTTCGTAGATAGCTACATCCTCTGCGCTCCATACGCCGTCAACAGCCTTTGCGATAAGCTTGTTAAGGATTGGCTTTGGAAGTGTATCAGGTGCATTAAGTGCACTGTCAACTGTGATCTCCTTAAGCTTAGCCATAGCGTCTGCTGAGATATCAGCTCTGCTGATGTACTGTGGGTTCATAGCTGCGATCTGCATAGCTACGTTCTTGAGTGCTTCCTTAGCAGCGTCATCGCTTGCGCCGTTACCAGCTACGATAACACCGATTCTTCCATTGCCGTGTAAGTAGTCAACTACTACATCGCCTGAAAGCTTCTGGAATCTACGGAATGATAACTTCTCTCCGATTGTTGCTGTCTTGTCAACAAGGGCTTCCTTAAGACCATTCTCTCCGAGAAGTGCCTCAACATCCTCGCCATCCTTGCCACCAACAAGTGATGAAGCAAGTGCCTGATCAGCGATCTGCTGAACAAATGTCTGGAATATCTCGTTCTTAGCAACGAAGTCTGTCTCTGAGTTAACCTCTACAACAACACCTGTTGTACCATTAACTGCTGCACGGCAGATACCCTCTGCTGCGATTCTGCTTGCCTTCTTCTCAGCCTTAACTGCACCGCTCTTACGAAGTACATCTACTGCTGCTTCCATATTACCATCAGTCTCTGCAAGTGCCTTCTTGCAATCCATCATACCGGCACCTGTGAGCTCTCTTAACTCTTTAACCTGAGCTGCTGTGATTGCCATCTTATTTTACCTCCAAATTTGAATATTGACATATCATAATAATGGTTATGTCGTTTTATTAAAGCTTTTTCAGCCTGTATATGTCTCTTTAAAAGTCACGGGATAATACTTTTTATATTACCCCGTTACCTTTTATAATCATTTATTAATTATAATCAATGATGATCAATATCAACTACAGATTACTCCTCTGCAGCCTCCTCAGCCTCTGCCTCATCTACTGAATCAGCATCAACACCCTGCTGAGCCTCGATAACAGCGTCTGCCATCTTTGAAACGATAAGCTTTACAGCTCTGATAGCGTCGTCGTTACCAGGGATTACATAATCAAGCTCCTCTGGATCACAGTTTGTATCAGCGATACCAACAAGCTTAATTCCAAGTGACTGAGCCTCCTGAATACAGATTCTCTCCTTCTTAGGATCAACAACGAAGATCATGTCTGGTATTCTCTTCATGTTCTTGATACCGCCAAGGTTCTTCTCAAGCTTCTCCATCTCCTTCTTGATCTGGATAACTTCCTTCTTAGGGAGAACGTCAAATGTACCGTCCTGCTCCATCTCCTCGTACTTCTTAAGAGTAGCGATTCTTGTCTGGATAGTCTTGAAGTTTGTAAGCATACCTCCAAGCCATCTCTCATTTACATAGTACATACCGCAACGCTCTGCCTCGCTCTTGATTGAGTCCTGAGCCTGCTTCTTTGTACCAACAAAAAGGATTGTTCCGCCGTTTGCAACACAATCACCGATTGCATTGTAAGCATCGTCAACCATTCCTACTGACTTCTGAAGATCGATGATGTAGATACCATTACGCTCTGTGTAGATGTATGGCTTCATCTTAGGGTTCCATCTTCTTGTCTGGTGTCCGAAATGTACACCTGCCTCTAATAACTGCTTCATTGAAATAACGCTCATTTTTTCTACCTCCATGGTTAAAATCTTCTGCCGGCATAAACTCTTTGGACCACCCGAGCACAGGCACCACGCCAACTATCAACCAGCATGTATATTTGTTATGCGCACTCACGCAATCGACATTGTAACACAAAAAAAAAGTGCATTCAAGCACTTTTTTCTGAAAATATATGTTTTATAAGAAGTATTCTGTCTGCCGGTCCGTGTTCTATTTTGCTCTTGTCCTGATGCTGTTTATTATATATGAAACACTGGCTACAACAAACAGAAGATAACCGACCGCAAGCTCACCCCAGAATGAACTCATAGTATCTGCAGCATCCAGCACATCATACATACTCTTATAACAGTCAAAAAAGCTCACATCATATCCATAATCACTAAATTCCTGATATAATTCCATGCTGACACTCAGTCTCTCTGAAATGTATATCATTCCTATACACAACACTACGCAGATTATTATGCCCTTCAGGTCAAGTTTCTTTCCAAACTTGTTGTACCCCATCATGGCACATATGACCATAACCGCTCCTGATATGCCTGCGATATAACCAAGCTTATACACAACAAGCCAGAGCACAACTCCGACCAGTGATCCAAGAAACGCTCCTACCAGTCCTGCCAGAACATTTGATCCGGAACTCTTTGCTTTTTTCCCCTGTGGATTCATAGTCTCCTGATCGTAGCCCTGGCCATATGGCTGACTCTGTCCATACATCTGGTTCTGTCCATACTGTGGATTCTGACCATACATCTGGTTCTGGCCATACTGATGATTCTGACCGTACTGCTGTCTCGGATAATAGTTGTCCGTCTGTGAGGCAGCTCCACAATCCGGTTCAGCCGGATTGTTATACCGGTACATAGGACTGGTCTCACTGTGAGTTATTCCAAATTCATTCGGTACATACTGCAAGGCTGCCGGATTTGGCGCAAACGGATCCATACTACTACTACCACTACCCGCACTGAAACGCTGTCCCGGATATCCCATCTCCTCATTATTCATATTGTCTCCCATAATTGATTACTCCTCCCTTTTCTCGTATCTTTACTGATTACCTAATAGTATCCATACTATTCCGCCATTTGTCTCATTGCCGGTGAATGTATATGTTCCAGGCACAAGACTGCCTGAATATCCTGACCTGAGCAGCCAGTCGTAATACTCATCTGCATCCCTGATGCCTATCTGTCCAAGCAACTGGCATATCTCGTATGCTGATGTGCCGGCTCCAAATGTGATCTCTCCGCCGCCATTGTCATACTTGATGGCACTCGCTTTCACAGCCTCTGTCGCCGCCTCGGTAGTCTTATTTGTGCTGCTTCCTGAACCGGTCTGCGAATTCTTATCCTCTGTATAGCCGTTGTCCTTGGCAGATGGAACTCTCTCTGTCTTATCAGAAAGGCCTCCGTTGTTATCTGTTGTGCCGGTTCCATTTGACTTGTCGGAGCTTCCGGTCGTACCACTGTTGCTTCCACTGCCGCTCTCTGCATCGCTCTTGCCATTTTCTGACTTGCCTGTCTCTGTTGTAGTCTTATCGGCATTGGCATTCTTTTCCGTGGTTACTTTCTCTGTCGTTGTCTTTTCTGTCGTCTTATCCTCGGTCTTCTTCTCTGTTGTCGTCTCTGTGGAAGAATCCTCTGTGCTCTTATCCTGCTGCTGACTTACGACCGCCGTCTTGCCCTGACCTGAATCAGTTTTTCCGGCATTTCCAAAATTAAACGCAACAGTCATGGTAAGTGCTCCTATCACCAGCCCTGTACCAAGGCCTCTGAAATAACTTTTTTTATACATAGCTTACCTCCCGGACTGATTACTGTTTGTCAGCCTCATTGATCTTGTCTATCATAACCTTAGCCTCTCCAACTCCTATTCCAAGTTTGTTTGCGATCTCCATGATGCTGAGTCCCTTCTTGTGCAGGTCTGCAACCTGTGACTCTACATCTGTGCCTTCATCCCATATATCAACAACCTTGTTCTGAGCGGCTTTCTTCTTTTTTCTCTTCTTTGAACGATTGTTTCTAGATCTGGCAGCATTGTTATTCTCAGCGATCGCTGCGGCTGCCTTCTCAGGATTTTCAGCCTCTACCACTGTAAATGCACTGTCTGTTACCGGTGCATCCTCCACACTGACTGCTTTCTCGGCAGCCTCTGCATCTGTAGCAGCCTCTGCATCTGCAGCAGCCTCAGTGCTGCTCTCTGACTCGGTATTCTCTTTCTGCGCTTCACCCTCGGATGTCTCCGACTTATCATTGTCAGCGATACCGTCTGTCCTTACGTCATCTTCTGCTTCAGCATCAGCTTTAGTCTCAGCTCCATCTGCTGTCTCTGTCTTATCTGCTGCCTGAGAATCATTTTCTGACTGAGCTTTCTCTGCATCCGGCTCAGTCTTCTCTGATCCGTTATCTGCCTCCGTAGGCTCTGACTCGGAAGTCTCTACAGTCTCAGGCTCATCGTATGTCACAGGCTCTTTCTCGCTGGTGTCATCCGGATCATATGCCTCGTATGCATCCTTAAGGCTCTGGTTGATGTAATCTATCATCTGCTTCTTGGCCTTCTCTGACAACTGTTTCTCACAAGCCTCAAGCTCTGTCTGCATCTTCTTCTTTGCAGCCTCTATACCCTCCTCGTATGCCTTGACTGTATCATCTATCTTCTTCTGGGTATCAGCCTGGGCTGTCTCATTTGCCTTGACTGTGCCGGCTCTGAATTCATCCAGCTCCTTCCTTGTGCTGTCCATGAGCTCACTCATTTCCTTCTTTGAACTCTCTCTCATCTCAGCAAGCTCTTTTTCGATGACTCCCTGACCTCATCAAGGCCCTTTTTCATGTCTGATTTCACAGCTTCGCCCTGTTTCTTCAGCTCATTCTTCTTCTTCTCTACAAGGCTGTCACAATACTCATCAAGCTTCTTCTCCAGATTCTCCCTGCTCTCATCCATCACAGAATTCTCTGTATTCTCTTTTGGACCGTCAGTAGGAAAAAGCTTACTATCACTATCGCTACACCTACTATCAATGTCACTATTGCCGGTATCATATATGTCTCTCCTTTTTCGATATATTTATAATTCTGTTCTCAGGCATTCTTCAGTTCATCAAACACCACATCATTCAGCACTTTTATGTACGTGCCCTTCATTCCCGATGATCTCGCCTCGATAACACCTGCGCTCTCAAACTTTCTGAGTGCGTTCACTATAACCGATCTTGTTATGCCTACCCTGTCTGCGACCTTGCTTGCCACCAGTATTCCCTCTTCGCCGTCAAGCTCGGAAAAAATGTGTTTGATCGCCTGCAGCTCTGAAAACGACAGAGTGTTGATTGCTGATCTCACTATGGCCAGCTTGCGGTTTTCCTCAGCATTCTCCTCATTGAGCGCCCGCATCATCTCAAGTCCCACAACGGTGGTTCCATATTCGCCAAGAATGATGTCATCTATATCGTACTCAGTCTGAAGTCTGTACAGAAACAGAGTTCCAAGTCTCTCTCCTGCTATATCAATAGGAAGGAGCAGACCATGATACTTGTCTATATCCTTTCCATCAAATCCAAGTGTCGTCAGATTAACATTCTCCTTAGTGGACAGGACGAGAAGAAGACGCTCGTTGAGCATGTTGTCTATGAGACTTCCTACCTTACCCTCAATGAGCTCATGGATCTCCGGAATATCCTCTCTGTTCTTGAGTCCGAGTATCTTGCCCTTCTTGCTTATTACCATCACGTTTGAAGCAAGAATGTCGCTGAGCACATCACAAATGTCATTAAAAACAACCTTATGTGAATTGTTATTGTGCAATAACTTGTTGATTTTTCGTGTTTTATCTAACAATTGTACACTCATAAGTTATCCTCCATTTTTTTATGTAATAAAAAGTATCTTTTGCTCGAAATATTATGACTATTTGTGATTCTACCACAACAAGATTGACATAACAACCATATTTTATGTAAAGTTGTCATAAAAACAAAGATTTAAGAAAGTGTTGATTTTACTGGATTTTTCAGCCACAACATATAGTGGTCAGTCTTTTTTTCGACACAATTTTAATAATTATGACAACCATACACTTCTTTTAATTTTTCTACAATTCAACAAAAAAACAGACAAATTCACTAATTGTCTCCAATTAGGAATCTGTCTGTCACATATCTTATATCTTAATTATTTATCAGCAGTCTCCGCCGCCTTGTTGTTGCAGGTATAACCACACTCCTGATCTGAGCATACCAGCTTATTGCCCTTTACTATCATGTACTTTCCACATTCAGGACATTTCTCATTGCTTGGCATTGCCCATGACATGAAATCACACTCAGGTGCATTGATACATCCATAGTATCTTCTGCCCTTTCTCGTCGTCTTGATGACCACGTCTCCGCCACACTTAGGACAGGTAACACCTATCTTCTCGTAGAACGGCTTTGTAAATCTGCACTCAGGGAATCCAGGACACGCCAGGAATTTGCCGTGAGGACCATACTTGATGACCATGTTTCGTCCGCACACGTCACACACTTCCTCGGACACCTCATCCTCTATCTTGATGGACTCAAGTTCTGCCTCCGCCTTCTTCACCGCCTCGTCGAGATCCGGATAGAAATTGCGGACAACCACTTTCCAGTCCACAGTTCCCTCTCCTATCTTATCGAGAAGGGACTCCATGTTAGCCGTGAAATTCACATCTATGATAACCGGGAACGCCTGCTCCATGCTCTGGTTAACCGCATCACCTATGGCTGTCACATATAACTTCTTCTGTTCCTTCGTTATATATCTTCTCGCAAGTATGGTCGATATGGTTGGAGCATAGGTACTTGGTCTTCCAATTCCAAGCTCCTCCAATGTCTTGACAAGCAATGCCTCTGTATATCTTGCAGGCGGCTGTGTAAAATGCTGTTTCTCCTCAAAGCCGTCAAGCTCCAGCACATCGCCCTCAGCAAGATTGTTGATTCCCGCAACTGTCTCTCCTCTGTCATTGTCCAGATTGTATACAGCAAGGAATCCGTCAAATGCTATCTTTGATGCGGATGTCTGGAATGTCGCATCGCCGCAGCTTACCTTTACACTCTTGACAGAATATACCGCCCCGCCATCTGGCTTGCAAGGAAACGATTATATATGAGCTGATACAGTCTGAACTGATCCCTTGAGAGCTGTTCCTTTACCATGACCGGTGACAGAGTCACATCTGTAGGTCTGATAGCCTCATGAGCATCCTGTATCTTCTTGTCTGTCTTGGCGCGTCCATTTGAATCGCCAATATATATCTCACCGAAATTGTCCGTTATATATTTGTCAGCAGCAGCAACTGCTTCCTCTGATATTCTAGTGGAATCTGTTCTCAGGTATGTTATGAGACCTATCGTTCCACGGCCCTTGATATCAACTCCCTCATAGAGCTGCTGTGCGATTCTCATCGTCTTGGATGTCGCAAAATTGAGCTTCGATGAAGCCTCCTGCTGCAGCGTACTTGTTGTAAATGGCAGCGGTGCCTTCTTGTTTCTCTCACTCTCTTTTATGGACTTTACAACGTACTCTCCATCTTGAAGACCGCTGAGTATCTCATCGAGTGCCGCTCTGCCTGATATCTCTTCCTTATTCTTACCATCTCCGGTAAACTTGAACGTGATAGGCTTCTTGAGCTTGCCGCCAGTCAGATTCGCGTCCAGTGTCCAGTATTCCTGCGGGATAAAATCATTTATCTCCTTCTCCCTGTCACACACGAGCTTGAGTGCAACAGACTGTACACGTCCGGCAGAAAGACCTCTCTTGATCTTTGCCCAGAGAACCGGGCTGATCTTGTAACCAACAAGTCTGTCGAGCACTCGTCTCGCCTGCTGGGCATCCACAAGGTTCATGTCTATGTCCCTTGCCTGCTTTATAGAATTCTTTACCGCATTCTTTGTGATCTCATTGAACGTAATTCTCTTGTAATCCTTATTCTCCAGCTTAAGTGCTTTCATCAAATGATAGGATATAGCCTCTCCCTCACGGTCCGGGTCAGTTGCGAGATAGATCTTGTCGGCCTTCTTAACCGCTTTTCTCAGAGCGGCAAGGATATCACCTTTACCCCTTATAGTGATATATTTGGGCTCGAAATCATTATCAACGTCTATTCCCATCTGACTCTTTGGCAGATCTCTCACATGGCCATTCGAAGCAATCACCTCATAGTTTGATCCAAGAAACTTTTTTATTGTCTTAGCTTTAGCCGGAGACTCAACAATAACAAGATTTTTTGCCATAGCTATCTGTCCTTTCTGTAGGTTTCCTGTAATTCTTATCATCCCAGAGCATCTTCCGGCAGTGTTCATTTTCATGGTCAGGCTCTGACATAATAATTTCTTACCAACTGTTTTATCAATCTTTTCTGTTCTAATTCATACAATATCTGAGTCACCTCAGACACTGAAATCCCAGTCTCGAAGCATATATCATCTATATGCCTTGATTCCAAACGTACACAACTATACACTTTTTTCTCTGCAGGCGCAAGTAAATTTTGTTAAACGCCTTTGATTCAGCTCGGTTTATGCCCATTTCATCAAGTATATCCTCCACCTGTGTGACACACACCGCCCCCATTCTGATAAGTCCGTTACAGCCTCTGCTGCCCGAATCCGTGATCCTCCCGGGAACAGCATACACTTCCCGCCCCTGCTCCAGCGCCTGGTCCGCAGTGATCAGAGAACCGCTTTTTTCCCTCGCCTCAACGACGAGCACACCGGACGAAAGTCCACTGATTATCCTGTTCCTGTACGGGAATCTGAAAGCATCCGGTCTTATGTCAAGCCCACATTCCGACAGCACTACTCCGCCGCCATTTCTTATGTCGTGATATATATCATAGTTCTCCCTCGGATACGGAACATTTATACCACTTCCGAGCACAGCCACAGTCTTTCCTCCGGCCTTCATGGCAGCTCTGTGCGCAGCACCATCTATTCCCAGTGCCATTCCACTGACTATAGTAACCCCTGATGCTGCAAGCTCCCCCGACAGCCTGTCGGCAGCTTCCCTTCCGTACACAGAGGCCTTTCTTGCCCCTACCACCGCAACCGCAGGGTCCAGATTCGCCAGCACATCCACATCCCCTGCTGCAAACAGAAGCATAGGGGGATCCGGTATATCATACAGCTTCCCGGGATACAGCTTATGTCCCGGATAAATATATGTAATGTCATTTCTTCGAAGCTCCTCTGCATATGCCGCAACTTTCCCGGCATCCCTGTGTTCAAGGAATCCGTCAGCCTGAGCCTGTGTGAGTTCATCCCGAAGCTGTTCCTCAGAAGTGTTCCACAGTCCTCTTATACCTCCGTATTTCATGGCAACGTTCATCTTCACAGTGTGAGTCATCCTGCTTATCATCCCAAACCAGAGATAAAGTAATTCCTCCGTCATGTCACACACCTCCCTGAATGTCCGCATTTCTGAAGAACACCGCTTCTCTCAGGTGTTTTATCCCGACCTCAGGATCTCCATCGAGATCCGCAATAGTCCTGGCTATCTTGAGTACCCTGTATGCTCCTCTCGCAGTCATATCCATATCGGCAAAACAGTCCTCCATGAAATTCTTTGCCTCGCCGTCAAGCACTACATATTTACTGCATAATGCCGAATCCATCTGGGAATTGAACCGTATATTTTCACCGCTGAACCTTTCACTCTGTATCCTCTGGGCTCTCAGCACACTCTCCCTCATTTCTGCTGAATTCTTCCCTGTCCGGTCACCAAATAACTGTTTGCAGTCCACCTTCCTAACATCCACATTTATATCTATCCTGTCAAGCAGAGGCTTGCTTATCCTGGCATTATAATTTCTGATCTGCCTGACCGTGCATATACACCTGTTCATATCCGGGTACTGTCCGCAGGGGCATGGATTCCTCGCCGCAACCAGCATGAAGTCCGCAGGAAATCTGTATATTCCACCAAGCCTTGATATACTGACCTCACCGTCCTCAAGGGGCTGTCTCATGACCTCGAGCACGTTCCGGTTAAACTCCGGCAGCTCATCGAGAAACAGCACACCACCGTGTGCAAGACTGATCTCTCCCGGTCTCGGATTATGCCCGCCGCCGGACAGGGCATGCAGGGATATCGTATGATGAGGTGCCCGGAATGGACGGCGGTTTATTATATGACAGGATTCATCCAGAAGTCCCGCCACACTGTACACCTTCGTTATCTCTATACTCTCCTCAAGGCTGAGTCTCGGAAGTATCGTCGGGATACGTCTGGCTATCATGGATTTGCCTGCCCCGGCGGGGCCTGTCATGAGTATGTTGTGCATTCCCGCCGCGGCTATCTCCACTCCACGTTTAAGGGATTCATGCCCCATTACCTCAGAGAAATCCACTTCAGCTTCATCCCCTGACGTATCCAGCATGGCTTCTACATCAACATATTCAGGCTCTATGGTCTGTATACCACTCAAGTGATCGACCAGCTCTCCTATACTTGTGACCGGTATAACAGTCATCCCACGTATAATGGCGGCCTCCCTGGAATTCCCCGCCGGCACTATACAGCTCCTCACACCTTCGCTGTACGCAGAGTGAACTATGGACAGCACACCGCTCACCGTATTCACATGTCCGTCAAGCCCCAGCTCTCCAAGGATAAGTATGTTCTTTATATTGTCTGTTGGAATAACGCCCATGGACGCCAGCATACCCGCTGCGATGGGCAGATCGTAGGCAGTGCCTTCCTTTCTGATATCCGCCGGAAAGAGATTGATCGTTATTCTCTTCGGAGGAATGTTGAAACCGGAATTGCGCAGTGCAGTCCGGACCCGTTCTCCTGCTTCCTTCACGCAGGAGGACAGGTATCCGACCATATTCATAACGGGAAGCCCATCGTGTATATCCGTCTCCACTGATATGAGCGTCCCGTCGATTCCCTGTACAAGTCCACTTAATACTTTACTATACATAAGCAAGTGCTCCTTCCCGCTCTGCCGAGCAGCCTCTCCATCGGAGCACATATTACACTAAAAAGGATATCCCATAATCAAACACAAGTCAAACTCCATTTTGTATACCTGTTTGGAATATCATATCCTTGACTTTTTCCTTTTCTGCTGCCCTTAATCAGCTTCACCGAAGCCACCTTAAGCAACACAAATGATGCTGCGAGATTCACACACACTGAGATCACGGCCATATGATCCACCACGAAATTCGTGTATTTACCGTATCCCGTCATGGTTTCCACCACAGATTCATCCTCGAGCAATCTGACGAAATTTTCTGCTATCCATATGGCAGGATTGACTGCATAGCACACTGCCTTTCCCATCATATAAGCAGCATAACTGCTTCTTGAACCGTCCGACATATACATCATGGATTCAAAAACTTTTCCTATCGCATATGATAAAAACACAACAGCCGCTATAGTCACTATGGTTGATATGGCCGCCGACACAGAAGTTCTCTTCACGCAGGAGTAAAATATTCCGATACTACCAACGTATATATCTATAAAGAGAACCATTCCAAGGTATTTGAACAGTTCGTCCCAGCCCATTCCTCCAACTATGAATGCAACCGCCATAAACGGAAGAGTTGCTATGACATACATTGCCGTGGTGGCAACTGCCGACAGGAGCTTTCCGGCAACTATCGATATAGGTCTTACCGGAGTCGTCAGCATGATCTCAAGCGTCTGTCTCTCCCTCTCACCGGATATCGAGGTGGATGTGATTATCGGAACTATGAGTCCTATTATGCACAGCTCACACACCGCAAGCACAGGAAACATCTGTGCAATATTTGAATAATATACCTGATATGCTGAGCCTCTGCTCGTCATGAAGAGCATTCCGACAACCAGCGCAAACAGGCAGTTGATGACTGTTATCGTCACGACCATTCTGGCACTTCTCGCATTTACCAGAATATCCTTCTTCAATATGGGATTAATAATTGTTCTTCGCGCCACGATTCTCACCTCCCGTAATCTTAAGGAACAGGGATTCCAGATCTTCCTTCTCCCTGAAAAACTGATGAACGTGCACACCGTTGTCCACAAGACTTCTAAGAAGCTCGGCGTCAGACTCCCTCGTGCCTGAATAATAGACAAGAATTTCTCCATCTTGTATACTTATGCGATCCACATTGAATCTTTCCTTCACAATGACAGATATCCTGTTGGCTGAGGCCTCCGCATCAAGTCCCAACATATATCCCTTTATCCTTACAGGAGGCATGTTCTTATCACCATTTACAATCTCATCCACGCTTCCGCTGGCCACTATCTTTCCGTGGTCTATGACACCTATACTCGTACACATCTCTGAAAGCTCCGGCAGAATATGCGAGCTTATCACGATGGTCTTGCCCATCTCCTTCAGATCACGCAGTATATTCTTCATATCATGTCTTGACCTTGGATCCAGACCCGAACTCGGCTCATCGAGCACCAGAAGCTCGGGATCATGTATGAGCGCTCTTGCTACACAAAGTCTCTGCTTCATACCTCTTGAAAGGCTGTCGACGAACTCGTCCTTTTTATCCTGAATGGCGACAAGCTCCAGATATTTATCTGCGACCTTCTCCACTTCCCGCTTGCTCATGCCGTACATGGAGCCATAAAAATCCATGTACTCCATGACCTTCAGATTGTCGTACACACCGAAAAAGTCAGGAACATATCCTATCTTCCGTTTCACATCCGCAGGTCTGCCAAGTGCGTCTACACCGTCTATGGTGACCTTTCCCGATGTGGCTTTAAGGAGTCCGCACATGATCCTCATGGTTGTCGTCTTACCGGCACCATTTGGTCCGACAAATCCGAATATCTCGCCCTTATCAATATGAAGGTTCATATGATCGAGCGCAACAAACTTTCCATATCTCTTGGTGAGTTCTTCTATATCAACCATTACCGGACACCTCCCCTCGCACTGATATGTGGAAGGTAACTGTCCACATAATAATCTCCCTGCTGAGGAGATATAAATCTCATAGCCAGGCATCCGTCCGACATATATTTGTCAAGTTCCTGCCCCTTTATGATCGTCTGTCCATCGGCAAATACCGTGTCATATTCGTCGGTCTCTCTGTTGAGCATCTGCACTACGACCTTGTTCTTGCCGCTTCCCGCCTGGGTCTTATCGTATATCAGTTCCGTTATATCATCATTCTTGCCAAATCTGATGTTAACGTCCACGGTTTCAGAATACATCAACAGATCGTCATCACCATAATCTGATCCGCCGATTCCATTCTCATCCCTGTCATAAATGCTGTAATAATAAACTCCATCCACATCCTCATATTTAAGGGTATCTATGTCGTATACCATATAGCTGCCATAATTTTCCGTATCGGCATCACTCATCATATCCGGATCCCGCTGTATGGTTCCCCACACAGCCACAACGCCGTCATCTGCAGCGAGTCTACTGTACTGGGCAAGCCGGAGCTGCATGTAATAATTTCCGGACCATTCCGCCGACGATTCATCATCTCCGAAATAATCCTCACCATACTTCTTCGTGTAATATGATCTCATTCCGTCAAGTATGGAGCCGCCGTCAAATTTGTGGGTATTCTTCCTGCTTATCCGTATGGTATCTCCCGCTCTCAGGACATCAGCAACGTAATAATATCCCTCGGACATGACCACAAGATTCTCCACATCGTACGAGGTGTCATTTGTCAATGTTCCCTCAAAGCCATCTGTATATAATGTCAAATTCTTCCGAATCCTTCCAATATCGTTGCTTCCAGCAAAGCTTGCATTAGCTGATATAGTGCCAAATGAACGATTGCTGTAATAATTCAGTGTAACGCCATCTTTTCCATCATTTTTTACCGCATTGAGATTGTCATAAAAGCTGGATTCCATGGAATTATCCACCTCGATGTTGGAATATTTGCTGTTGATGTCTATCTTGTATTGTCCAGATTTTCCGCCTATTATATATGAATATGCGTTCTCCCGCTTGGTATCACCGCTTATATCCGCAGCCACAAATGTAAGTCCGATAGGCTTTGTAACTCTGTACTTGAGACTTACCATATATATGGCGCATGTACCGATAATTGCACATACCGGGATAACTCCCCATATGAGCTCCTTCTTTTTGAGCCTGCTGAGGACGATGTACGCCACAGGGCCACACACAATGATATATATGATCAGCACGATCATAATGACAACAGGTGACGGGGTCTTTCTCTTGTTTGCTGCATTTGCCACATCATATCCATAATATGTGCCTCCATAATACCAGCCTCCATCGATCCAGTTATGTGTCATATCCGTAAAGCCCGCCTCCAGAGCATCCTGCGCCTGGGCAGTCTTATCCTTCTCATCAGTCTGTGCAAGTGAATATGGGAGCACCACGATCCTGCCATGTCCCATATTCAGATAGTACCCATCTGAGCCGTCCAGCTCATGTACCTTTTGTGTGTCATTAACAGCGGAGACAAAGTCCCCGTCAAAGCTGCTGAGTTCATTTTCACCTGACGATTTTGCCAGTATCATAGCTCCACCACTGTACACCCATTGTTTTATGGCAGCACTCTGCTTCTCTGACAAGCCCGACAGATCATAATCATCCACCAACAGATACTCTATAGCCTCCATTCCCTCCTCGGACTCAGGAATATCTGAAGGTGACAATGCAACCGTCTCTACCTTTGCATTATCATACACATTGTCCATGGAGACATCCTCTATATAAGACATGGCATCCTGTCTGTCACTAATCACTCCCACTGCGGCTACCATATCATTGCCCTCTATACTCAGCGAATCCCGCTCTGAGTACACCAGCACTCCGTCACTGTCCTTGATCTCAACCTTTGCTATACCGGAGCCCATATTATCGACACAGAATTCCAGCTCTGTATTTTCTCCTGCCTTTAATTCCACATCTCTGGCATATGTCATATTCTTCGTGCCAAAGCCTTCGGAATAGCTCGTCTGTACAGACACATTTCCCGCAAAATCTGTGTCACACACAATATCCAGCCTGATAACACTGCCTCTGTCATTTACCGCATATCCATTGAGTCCATACTTTAGCTGTATATCAAAATCAGGGTTATTTTCAATTATCCTCTGTTCAACCCGTCCATATGCACTATCTGTGTTCGTTTCCGCCATAGCTGGACAGATCATACCTCCAAGCAGCATAAGTGCAACCGCACCGCCACACGCAAGTTTCGCCGATCTGATCATAAGTCTTTCCTTCCAATTTGACTTTATTTTTTACACTAAACTTATAATAAATTCTGCCGGTAAATAACGCAACTTACACTTTCGTAAGGACACGTCAAAGCTCTTCCGGCATTCCCCGTCCGCGCAAAAAAAGCTCCCCGGATACATCAAATATCATGTATTCAGGGAGCTGCTCAACTCTTAACTGAAATATACTACCTCTTCATCAGGTGCACTTGTGAGTGTGACCTTCTCTGCTGTGAGAACAGGTCCTTCACCTTCAAAATCTGGGTAATACTCGTAGCCTATCTTGGCTGTGACATCAACCCACTGTCTGTCCACAAGATTCTTAGCACCCTGATAATAGCACTTGAATCCGACAAACTGGATATCCTCAACACAGCATGTCATGGCGAATCTTCCAGGAACAAATGCATTGCTGCCGTACTGCTTTGGTCTAAATACCATGGCCTTGAAGTGGATCTTCTTGCCGTCGTATCTCTCTTTCATGTCAGATGCATCCACATACCAGATACCGAAATCGTCATCCGGCAGTTCTATCACATCTGCGCTCACATCGTATGGCAGATCCTCAGGTTCATTTGTCTCAGGTGCAATGGAGCCATCTTTCATCTCAAAGATGATCTGTGCTCTTCTGTTCACCGCCTTGATGGATCTTCTCCACTCAGGTATCTTGGAATTCTCATCACACCTGTTGAAGATTACCATGTCCGCACTGTTGAACTGCTCAACCATGGTTGCCTTCATGTTCTGTGAATACACATCGTATGTCTCCGCATTCACAAATGAGATGACCTGGACAACTGTCCATCCCTTTGGAACCCTTATCTCAAATATCTTATCGAGCTTCCACATACCATTGTACTCGATCATGACCTGTTCCGGATTGTATTTGTCCTGAAGGTCAAGGAGATGGTCTGTGGTGAGCTGATCTTCCTCTATGAACTCTGTATATATATTAGCCTTCTTCAGAGCCTCAAGATCGTACTCCTCCTCTCCGTCCTCGCAGACGAGAAGAAGGGTCTTGGCTCCACCCGTAAAGCCTCTGTCCATCAGGGTCTCCTTGGCAAATGTTGTCTTGCCACTCTCAAGGAATCCCATGAACACATATACAGGTATCTCTTTATTCTGACGTCCCATCATATTAACTCCTTATCATAGAACAACCTGCTTAAACCTCGAACAATTCTGCAAGGTCGTCCTCCTTAAGCTTGCTTCCTATTACGCAAAGCTTACCAGTGATGTCAGCCTTGCCCTTTCTGATCTCGAACTCGCCTGGTACAAGATCAAAGTACAGCCACTCACCTGCATCGCTAGGAACGATACCCTTTGCTCTGAGGATAACACCGTACTTCTCTGTGTCAGCCAGAGTGTCAAGGATCTCTCTGAGCTTGTCCTCATTGTACTTGTGAGGAGTCTCCTTGCCCCAGCTTGTAAATACCTCATCTGCGTGATGATGGTGGTGATCATGGTCATGGCAGCCACATGTACACTCATCGCCATGGTCGTGATCATGATGATGATCGTGGTCATCGTGATCGTGGTGATGCTCGTGCTCATCGTGGTCGTGATGATGCTCATGGTCGTCATCATGGTCGTGATGATGGTCATGGTCGTGACAGCCACATGTGCACTCATCACCGTGGTCGTGGTCATGATCATGTCCCTTCTTAGCCTCATCCATCATTGTCTCCTCAAGAGACTTGTAGTTCTGCATAGCCTCTCTGATGGCTGCTCCATCGATCTCATCCCATGGAGTTGTGATGATGGTTGCATGATCGTTCTTCTCTCTGATCATGGCTACAGCCTTCTCGATCTTATCCTGTGTGGTTGTCTGTGTTCTGCTCAGGATGATAGTGTTGGCACTCTCGATCTGGTTATTGAAGAACTCACCGAAGTTCTTCATATATATCTTAACCTTTGACACATCGGCAACTGTTGTGTAGCTGTCGAGCTCAACATCAAGATTGCCTGATACATCCTTTACTGCCTTGATAACATCAGACAGCTTACCAACTCCTGACGGCTCAATGATGATCCTGTCAGGCGTGTAATCTGTGATAACCTGCTTGAGTGCAGTACCGAAATCTCCGACCAGTGAACAACAGATACAACCTGAGTTCATCTCTGTGATCTGAACGCCGGCATCCTTCAGGAAACCGCCATCGATTCCTATCTCACCAAACTCGTTCTCTATGAGAACCAGCTTCTCGCCCTTAAATGCCTGCTCAATAAGTTTCTTGATCAACGTTGTCTTACCGGCCCCAAGGAAGCCTGAGATAATATCAATCTTTGTCATATCAATCACTCCTTAAACAAATTTATATTAAGACTGTGCAGTAAATACACAGTCTTTGATACCTACATCCACATGATTATACTCGATTGCCTTTATTTTTGCAAGAAATCAAGCATTTTATGTGTGTTAATGAACTATTGTCTCATGTGCACATCCACCTGATTGAACGGAATCTCTATGCCGTTCTCATCAAATGCCTTCTTGAGCTTCCACATGGCATCCCACTTGGCATCGAAAAACTTCTCTATCGTCGCATAGAACTTCACATACATATTGATACCGCTGTCAGCAAATTCATCTATATAGAAGAGAACCTGCTCATCCTTAAGGAAACCGTCAACATCCTTTATGGTCTCAAGTGTGACTCTCTTGACCTTCTCCATATCGGAGTCATACGCAACGGAAAATGGTATCTCCACTCTCCTCATATCGTGCTCAGTCACATTCACAAGGGATGTATTGGATATGTTGCCATTCGGTATGACGACTGATTTGTTGTCGAGGGTTATAAGTCTTGTATAGAATATATCTATGGACACTACTGTTCCCTCACAGTGGGTATTGTTCTCCACTATATAATCTCCGACCCTGAATGGCTTCAGTATGAGTATCAGCAGCCCGCCCGCAAGATTTGACAGACTTCCCTGGAGTGCAAGTCCAAGGGTAACGCCTGCTGTACCGAGTATGGTTATGAATGATGTGATCTGAAATCCCACGATACTCGCCGCAGTGAGCACGATCAAAACATTCATGACGATCTTGACCGCCGATATGAAAAATCCTGCAACACTCGGATCAAGCTTTGATCTCTCGAAGCTCTTCCTGAGTATCTTGAGCAGAAGTTTCACCAGCTTGAAGCAGACAACCATGAATATGACCGCCACTACTATACTGCCCAGCTTGGACATGCACCAGTCTGTAAGCTTCTGGATATATTGTCCTATGATGCTCACCTGATCCGTTGCCTCCTTCACAGCATCCCCGACCACACTCTCTGTGGTCGCAGTATCAGCCGCCATGTTATACAGATCACCAATCAATAGCATAAATGTCTATTCCTCCTATTTTACATGGGCAAACACTGCAAATGACAGTGCAGGAGCACTCACTTCTATCACGCCATCCGCCGCAGTCTCATATCCTTTGTTATTGTTGCCCTCGCCTCCGTATTTTAGGTTATCACTTGAGAAGATCTCTCTGTACTTTCCATCCGTCTCAACCGGAAGCTTATATCCTGTCACATTTTTAAGTCCGAAGTTGCAGACAATATACACATCATCTGCGACATCCAAACCATGTCTTACAAATGATATTACCTGTCCCTTCTCCTGTATATCAAGTGCACTGCCGGCAAGGTCCCTGCCATCACCGCACAGAGCATTCTTTGTATCGTATAATTTGTTGAGTTCCTTTATATATTTCTGAAAATAGCTGTTTGCATCGAACTCAAGAACCGACCAGTCGATCTGGGTTCTTCCGTCAAACCCGGCAAATCCGCCTAATTCCTGTCCCATAAACGTCAGCTTTCTTCCCGGTAGTGACATGGTGAGACCAAACAGAAGTCTGAGATCAGCATACTTGTCCTCATAGCCACCCGACATCTTGGATGCGTAACTTCCACGCTCATATGCAACCTCATCATGGCTGAGCGCCCATACGGTATCATCCTTCTCATCAAATGGTATACCACATGTATAATCCGTAAAGCTTCCTCTGTTCACAGGAGGTATCATCATGAAATCTGTCACTCTGGACACAGCCTCATTATTCCACCTGAGATCTGTCATAACATCATCACCTGCAGTACCGAGGTTTGTTCTCAGCGCTCTGATAAGCTCCTCATCCTCCAGCCTTACTCCGTCCAGATGATATGTATCTATCCAATATGCGATACAATCCACATCCCTCACAGATACCATATCCATGATAACGCCTATCCCCTTGCTGTGGAAATGATCGACCATGGCCATGAACTCCGTAGGTGATCCAAATCTCGATGTCGGAGCGAACATTCCCACGGTATCATAACCCCAGCCATTGTCATCTCTATATTCCATAAGTGGCATAAACTGTATGTAGTTGTATCCCATATTCTTCACGTACATGGCAGCCTCTTTGCCAAATTCGAGATAGTTAAGAGGATATCCATCTGAGTTTCTCTTCCATGTCGGCATGTGGACCTCATATATATTTACCGGGGCAGATACACTGCCTCTCTTCTTCATATATGAAGAGTCTGACCAGCTATACTCAAGCTTTGCAAGTACCGACGCATTTCCCGGTGCCACCTCATAAACCTCAGCGTAAGGGTCTGCAAATATATCTGTATTTCCATCTCTGTATAATGCCTCGAATTTGTATCTGGTATTCATGAGATCGCCCGGAATGAACAGCTCAAACATATCAGTGTAGTCAATCCTTCTCATAGGATTCACGCGTCCATCCCATCCGTTGAAATCTCCGACCACACTGACCCTGGTTGCCCCCGGCATATTCATGCAGAACGATACACCCTGTACACCATCGAGCGTGATCTGTCTTGCTCCAAACAGATCCTTTACATGGAAATCCGACAATATTCCATCGTCTCCATTTACCACCTTCATGACATTGACCGGATCCACGCTGTATCCGAATGAATACGGATCATAGAATTCAGCCGCCTGCTCGCCTTCTGTTATGAGCTTATATGCAAATGCCCCGCTATCCTCGATCTTCACTGTAAAAAATCCCTGTGAACCTATCTCGGTCATAGGATATTTAAATATCGGCTCGCCCGTTTCTTCATTTATCCTGAGAACAAACGCAGCCGTAGCCCTCGGAAGGTATGCATTTACATAGCAGTCATTAAGACACTGGTGCATACCAAGAATATGATGAGGGTTGCCATGCGTACCCCTTGTTATCGCTGCAACCTCATCTGATTTCAATACAAATATCTCCATAAAACCCCTTCTCCTAATGTTAGTCTATCTTGTGTATAAATATTCCGCTTCTGAGCTTTGGCTCAAACCACGTTGACTTTGGAGGCATGAGAAGTCCCGCATCTGCAATGTCGAACAGTTCAGTGATGGATGTCGGATACATCGAGAATGCAACCGCCATTCCTCCATTCACCAGACGCTCAAGCTCTGCAAGTCCTCTGATTCCACCTACGAACATGATCCTCTGATCAGTTCTCGGATCCTGTATTCCAAGTATCGGTGCAAGCACATTGTCCTGAAGTACCGATACGTCAAGTCTGCCCACGACATCATCCGGAACAATACCTTCTCTGACATCCAGTCTGTACCAGCTTCCATCCATGTACATTCCCACCTGTCCTTTGACCTGTGGTTCCACCGGAACATCACTGGCTGTCACATCAAATATCTTTGAAACCTCATCCATGAATTCCTGCTTGTCATGTCCGTTGAGATCCTTTACCACTCTGTTGTACGGCATGATCATAAGCTGGTCATGAGGGAAAAGTACAGAGAGGAAATAATTGAATTCCTCATCCCCGGTATATCCCGGATTCTTCTCTCTCATATGGATTCCCGCCTTGACGGCCGATGCCGCCCTGTGGTGTCCATCCGCTATATAGATATCGTCCACTCCTTCAAATGCAGCTCTGATGGTGTCTATATCTTCCTGGCCATCTATTATCCATACGTTGTGAGTGATCCCGTCAGGTGATGTGAAGCCGTACAACTTATCACCCTTCTTCACTCTATCGATGATCTCGTCAACCTTATCTATCTCTCTGTACGCAAGGAATATAGGTCCCGTCTGCGCTCCGCATGCCTCGACATGCTTTATTCTGTCTATCTCCTTGTCCTCTCTGGTATTCTCATGCTTCTTGATGACTCCATTCATATAGTCATCTATAGAAGAACATGCCACGAGTCCTGTCTGATGCCGGCCATCCATGATAAGCTCATAAATATAATAGACTGGTCTGCGCTCCATGATATATGTTCCATCATCTATCATGCCCTGAAGCAGCTGACCAGCCTTATCATATACACATGGAGCATATGTATCCACATCTGGTCCAAAGGATGTCTCTGCTCTGTCCACTTTCAAAAATGATAATGGTTCGCGCTTGACCTCTATCTCTGCTTCCTGACGGTTATACACATCGTATGGCAAGGCAGCTACTCTGCCTGCAACATCTGGTCTCGGTCTATAGGCTCTAAAACTTCTGATTGTTGCCATATTCTCTACTCCTGTCATAAATATTTTATTGTATGTGCCAATTAACCTCTTACAGCCTTGACAACCTTCTTGATTGAATCCTCATATTCCTCCTCTGATGAGTTCTCGAAAATGAAGAGATCCTTGATGTTTGTAGGCGGATTGAAGTTCTGGCTGTTGATGTACTCATCCCAGTGCTCAAGCTTCCATGTATCTCTGTCTGAAGCTCTCTTGATCATTCTCTCATGACATACATCTTTTCTTGTATTTACCCAGATAACGAAGAGCTCTGCATCTTTCTCTGCAAGCTTAGCGCGAAGATTGTCAAGATACTCATCATCTCTGATCTCCTCTGTGAACGGAGCATTGATGAGAACTGTATCATTGTAATCCAATGCCTCAAATGCAAGATCCAGCACACAGTAATACTCGTAATCTCTGATCTCCTTCTGGAAGAAGTCTGATGAACGGTTGTACTCCTGTCCGGCAACCACAAATATCTGCTTTGAAAGCACGATAAGTGTATCCTTGTCAAGGTATACACAATTGTGAAGTGCCTTTGCAACCTGCTTTGAAATAAATGTCTTTCCACATGCTGGTGGTGATGTAACTAAAATAAGCTTCTTCATATCTATAAATGCCTCCATGTAAATGAAATCAATTTTTCTAATAGTTTATCACAATTGCTATTTGCTTACAACATTTTTTAACGTTAAATAAAAATAAAGAACAGCAAAGAACAATATACGTAAAAAACCGTCAGACCTGTTTTGCAGGCCTGACGGTTAAGATCATATATTCCAACTATATGTTGTTATATTTTATTTTACTATGATTGTACACTTTGCGTACTTACCACTGCCATCCTTAGCCTTACATTTAATTACCACACGGCCCTTCTTCTTACCTACTACTGTTCCACTTGTTGTTACGGTAGCTATCTTCTTATTTGAGGAAACCCAGGTAACTGCCTTGTTGTTTGCAGTTGCAGGACCTACTGTTGCCCTGAGTGTTATCTTTCCCTTTCTCTTTATGGTTGCTGTCTTCTTGTTTAACTTGATCGAAGAAACCATAATAACTGAATTGATTGTACACTTGGCAGTAATATTGCTTCCGTCCTTTGATTTACATGTGATAACTGCCGAACCCTTTCTAACAGCCTTGACAACTCCTGTTGACGAAACTGTTGCAACCTTGGTGTTCGATGATGACCATGTAACCGCCTTATTGTTTGCCGCTGCAGGACCTACAGTTGCCTTGAGTGTGAATGTCGCACCCTTCTTGATAGTCTTGTTTGTTGCATTGAGCTTGATGGATGTTACAGGCTGTGAAACCGTAACAGTACACTTTGCAAGCTTGCCGCTTCCATCCTTAGCCTTACATGTGATAACTGCTGTTCCCTTTGATACTGCTGTGATAGTACCATTGTTTACAGTTGCTACCTTGCTGTTAGAAGTTGTCCACTCAACATTTCTGTTATTTGCGTTAGCAGGAGCTACAGTCGATGTTATTCTGCCCTGTTTACCCACAAACAGATTCAGTTTTGTCTGATTAAGTTTTATTCCTGTAACCGGCTGGTTAACTGTAAGTCTGAGAGTTGCCTTGGCCTTTCTTCCTTCAATGCCTTCGACAGCCTCGCATGTGATTGTCGCTGTACCACGGGATTTTGCTGTTACCTCTCCATTCTGATCTACAGATGCTACTGCTTCACTCGAGCTTGTCCACTTCAGCTCTGTTTTTGAAGCATTCTCCGGATTGAGAGTCACATTCGGGGTAAACTTATCACCTACATTCACAGTCTTAGTGCTCTCACCCAATACTATTGATGATATCTGCTGGACTACTGTAACTTCACATGTTTTTGATACTCCACTGCCATCTCTAGCTGTACATGTTATGTTTGTTGTTCCAGCTTTGACACCTGTTATATTTCCATTTGATACAGTTGCTATATCAGGGTTCTCCGACTGCCAGATAACATTCTTGTAATCCGCATTCTCCGGAAGCACGGTCTGCTTAACAGTATCTCTCTGTCCTACATACAGAGTAAGGCTTTCTTTGTCTAAATCTATCGAACCAACATACCTCTTTACTGTAAGTGTGAACGAATTGGTCTTCTCACTTCCATCCACTGCTGTTGCAGTGATTGTTGTCTGTCCTCTTTCGAGTGCAGTTATGAGACCATCCTGGTCTATAGTTGCAACATTTTCATCTGATGATGTCCAGATGACTTCCTGATTCGATGCAGTTGCAGGGGATGCAGTGCTTGTTACCTGCAGTGTATCACCAGCATATATTGTTGTCTTGTCTCTGTTTATTCTAAGGCTTGTAACTCTCTGCTTTACTGTAATGTTGCAATCCACATACTCATCATCTGAAATTGAAAATCTGATAACAGCAGTTCCTGCTGATCTGGCAGTAACTGTAGCCTTTGTCTTATCTGTTGAACTATATGACACCGAAGCAACGTTTGTATCTGACGATGTCCACTTCAAATTCTTGTAAATACTTGCATCATCCGCATCGATAACAGCCTCAAGTGATACTGTTCTGCTTTCCGTATCTGCTCCGAGCAGCAATTCTGCACTGTTCATATTGAGAGTCAAACCTTTTACAGGCGGCTGTACAGTCACATGACACTTGCCGTACACCTGCTCAGTATCAACAGATGTACATATGATATCAGCTTCTCCCGGATTGACTGCCTTCACATTTCCCTCGGCATCGACCGTAGCAATGCTCTCATTTGATGATGACCATACAACGCTCTGCTCCACTGCAGTATTTGGAGAAACCGTAGCAACGAGATTACTGCTTCCACCTGCAATGATCGTCATTCTAGACTGTGAAAGTGTCACGCTGTTTACTCTCTGTTCAACATTTACCTGAATTACTGTCTCTACATCAGGATTATCAGTTGATGTAAAATGAAGGAATGCGATTCCTGCACCTCTTGTTGTTATAGTCTTACTTGATGTATTAAACGACAAAACCTTATTGTTTTCTTTGCCATACGCATCAGTCACCTTACAAGTGAATCCTGATATCTCTTTGGACGCAAGACCATCCTCGGTAACACACTTTACATCCAGCTTCTTAGAGCCATTTCTTGGATATGTTCCACAGTCCATGTTGATGACTGCGCCATTCTCGTATGTTATCTGGTTGCCTGCATCATCCTTCTCGTTCTGATCTACAAGATAAAGTCCGGTAACAGGCTTGTGACACTCCATATTCACATATCCTATAGCACGATCATTCAGCAGAATGTTAATCTGAGCTGTTCCCGCCGAAACACAGGTCAGTTCTCCTGTCTCCCTGTCTATCTGTGCAACTCTTTCATTTGACGAACTCCATGTTATGTTCTTGTGTGGATTCTTTTCGTCATCCGTAGCTGTAAGTGTAGTCGTATCACCAACTCTGAAGCTGAGTGTAGAACTGTCTGACTTTACAACATTTCCATCAGTTGTATACCATACTGTGACCTTGAGCGGGTTAAGAATGTTGAGTGTGAACTTGACCTTCCCCATTCCTGCTCCTGTATAGTAATTGTATGTAATCTTCTCCGCATCCGGCTCCGCTGTAAATATATATCCATCAAGCTGTCCTCCAGTCACGGATGACGCCTCATTGCTGGCATCTATGCCCTGTATTCCTGCGTATCCTGTAGTATTCCTGTTTCGTTTATGAATTTCAACCCCATTATCATCCGTTAAAGGCTTGCCGTTGTTATCTACAGCAACAGGAAGTTCATAGTCATACCACGCCTTATGCAAACCATAGACTTTTGAAAAATCGCTAAAATCATAATCATAGTTCGTAGTATCAAGTGTTATATCCCTGCTATTCCCACTGCAACTGAACACACCATCATCGCCATAAAGTTTAGGACACACTGATATATCTATGGCCACAAGATTGTTGTTGTCAATCTCAAGTTCTTTAAGGTCAGGATGACCATCAAGCTTTATACCCTGGATATTATTGTCTGAAATATAAAGCTTCTCCAATAAACTGTTTGATGCTATATCAAGCTCTGCAAGAGAATTTGATGATGCGTCAAGATTAACCAGATTGGTGAGAGTAGATACATCAAGCTTATTTATGCCAGTATCCTTGACATAAAGCTCTCTAAGTGCTGTATTCGCAGTAAAATCCACCGCACCCAGAACATTGCTGCTGACATCAAGGTAGCTAAGACTTGTGTTCTTTGACACATCTATTGATGTAAGTCTCGTGTTAGAACAATCAAGTGTTGTAAGCGCCGGGGTATTGTCTATGTTCACCTCAGCCACATAGCTATTTGAACAATCAAGCGAACCAAGGACTATATCACCGGATACGTCAAGCTTGGTAATTGACGAACGAACAACAACTCCACTGTCGCTCTTTGCTCCAGCACAATAAAGATTCTTAAGCTTCTCATGACCTGACACATCAAGGACAGGCAGTGAACGCATGCTGTCACAATAAAGTGTTGTAAGCTCCATGTTTGAGCCAAGATCAAGTGTTGATATGGTGGTTCCACTTACGCCAAGCACCTTAAGCCCCTTCATATTGCTGACATCTATCGATGAAAGGTTTGTTGAATTGGCATTGAGCAGTACAAGATTATTGTAATCAGCCAGAGATGTAAGGCTTGTGATCTTGTTTCCACTTATATCAAGATATGTAAGTTTCTCTGCACTTACCGGCAATGTCAGACTGTCTATTCTGTTACTTGAGACATCTATATATTCAAGATTCTCAAGATTCTCTATATCAAGATTCCTTATAGACTGCTCATTACAATCCAGCTTTGACAGATTGGTGAACAATTCTACGCCATTCAAACTTGATATAGCAGGAGAACACTTCGAAACATCTATAGATGTTACATTCGAGATCTCCGCATCTGACAGATAACCATTACTGTCTGTATCGAAATTACTCGACACATAGCTTCTAAACGACGAATCCGTAAACGTGTCAGCTATGGATACGCCATCATCCGCTGCATAAACCGGGCCAACACTGGCCAGTGACTGGACAATCATCGCTGCACTCACAGCCGCTGCCAGCCATCTCTTCCCTTTTCTCATAAAATACCTCCCTTAGTAATTCATGGTTTATTTACAATTAATCTAATTTTAGTATACCTGTTTGTGCAATGTCAACATAATGTTATCAATAATACTGCATAATATAACGCCATGCAAAACAAAAAAATTGCCGGAACATGTTCAATTCATAGCAGCAACATTATCCCGGCAAATCTTTATGATATTGTTAGCACAGACACTTCAAATATCCATATAATTTATTACTTCTTTGTGATATATCCCTTAGCCTTCAGAAGCTCTGCACAGAGAACTGCACCACCTGCAGCACCTCTTACAGTGTTGTGTGAAAGGCCAACGAACTTCCAGTCATATACTGAATCCTCACGGAGACGTCCAACGCTGATACCCATACCTTTCTCGAAGTCAACGTCCAGAGCAACCTGTGGTCTGTTGTCCTCCTCAAGGTACTGGATAAACTGCTTTGGTGCACTTGGAAGACCAAGCTCCTGAGGCGCGCCCTTGAAGCTTGTCATAGCCTCGATAAGCTGCTCCTTTGTAGGGTTCTTTCTGAACTTTACGAATACAGTTGCTGTATGTCCGTTGAGAACTGGGACTCTGATACACTGGCTTGTGATAGTGATTCCCTCTGCAGGAACGATCACACCATTCTCCTTGTCTACCTTACCCCAGATTCTGAGTGGCTCCTTCTCTGACTTCTCTTCCTCACCACCGATATATGGGATGATGTTGCCAAGCATCTCAGGCCAATCCTTGAATGTCTTACCTGCTCCTGAGATTGCCTGATATGTGCTTACGATAACCTCGTATGGCTCAAATGGCATCCATGCTGTAAGTACAGGTGCGTAACTCTGGATTGAGCAGTTAGGCTTAACTGCAACAAATCCTCTCTCTGTTCCAAGTCTCTTCTTCTGGAACTCGATAACCTCTGCATGGTCTGCATTGATCTCTGGAACCATCATAGGAACATCAGGAGTCCATCTGTGAGCTGAGTTGTTTGAAACTACAGGAGTCTCTGCCTTGGCATAAGCCTCCTCTATAGCCTTGATCTCATCCTTTGTCATATCTACTGCTGAGAATACAAAATCAACTGTGGCAGCAACCTTCTCTACCTCATTGACATTGTATACTACAAGCTTCTTAACTGCCTCTGGCATCGGTGTATCCATCTTCCATCTGTCACCAACTGCCTCTTCGTATGTCTTGCCTGCGCTTCTTGGGCTGGCTGCAACTGTAACGACCTCGAACCAAGGATGGTTCTCAAGAAGTGAGATAAATCTCTGACCTACCATACCTGTTGCGCCAAGGATACCTACCTTTAACTTGTCACTCATTTTTCTTCTCTCCTATTTATCTTTTATTACTTTATGACTCTTACCTTAACAACTCCCTCGATTGCTGAGAGTTCTGCGATGTCGTCTGCTGTTGGCTCTACACCGATATCAAGGATAGAATATGCGTAATCGCCCTTTGCCTTGCTGATCATTCCTGATACATTGCCGCCCTTCTTGGAGAATACTCCTGTGAACTGGGTGAGCATGTTAGGGATGTTCTTGTGGCAGATAGTAACTCTGGCTACATCACTGCACTGTCCCATGTTTACGTTTGGATAGTTTACAGAGTTCTTGATGTTTCCATCGTTGATGTATGCCTTGATCTCCTTACAAGCCATAACTGCACAATTGTCCTCTGACTCTGCTGTTGAAGCTCCAAGATGTGGGAATGCTACCACGTTCTTGTAACCTGCTATAGCTGGGTTAGGGAAGTCTGTCATATACTTTGCAACCTTGCCTGAGTCGAGTGCCGCCTTCATATCCTCATCGTTGACCAGTACGTCTCTTGCGAAGTTGAGGATCTTAACGCCGTCCTTCATCAGTGCAAATGCATCTGCATTGATCATTCCCTTTGTGCTGTCAAGAGCTGGAACATGAACTGTTATATAATCACAGTCTCTGTAGATATCCTCTACATTTGTGATGTGCTTTACATCCTTTGAAAGTCCCCATGCTGCATCTACTGACACATATGGATCATATCCGTATACCTGCATGCCGAGCTTAAGCGCAACATTTGCAACCTTTGCTCCAATGGCACCAAGTCCGATTACACCGAGCTTCTTGCCAAGGATCTCATTGCCTGCGTAGTTCTTCTTCTGCTTCTCCACCATCTTGGCGATATCTGCCTCAGCGGCATTGTTCTTGACCCAGTTGTAACCACCAACGAGGTCTCTTGAAGCCATGAGGAGTGCTGCTACTACAAGCTCCTTAACACCATTTGCATTTGCTCCTGGTGTGTTAAATACTACGATACCCTTCTCAGCGCACTTATCAAGTGGAATGTTGTTGACACCTGCACCTGCACGGGCTACTGCCAGAAGGTTGTCTGACAGCTCAAGATCATGCATGGATGCACTTCTGACCAGAACTGCATCTGCATCTGCGAAATTGTCTGTTACTTCATATGTATCAGGTAAAAGCTCCATACCGCACTTGGCGATAGGGTTTAAGCAATTAATCTTTACTGACATGTCTTTTTCTCCCTTTTCTGTTACTATATATTACTTGTTCTCTGCCTCGAACTTCTTCATGAACTCTACAAGCTTCTCAACACCCTCGATAGGCATTGCGTTGTAGATAGATGCTCTCATACCACCTACTGTTCTGTGACCCTTGAGGTTGACAAATCCAGCCTCTGTAGCCTCCTTGACGAACTTTGCATCAAGGTCTGCGTCACCAGTTACAAATGGTACGTTCATGAGTGAACGGTCTTCCTTTACTACAGTTCCCTTGAAGAGCTCTGAGCTGTCGAGGAAATCATAGAGGATCTTGGCCTTCTTCTCGTTGTGAGCCTTCATAGCCTCAAGGCCGCCCATCTCCTTAACCCACTTGAATACCTTACCACAGATATAGATGCCGTAGCATGGAGGTGTGTTGTAGAGTGAGTCTGCATCTGCCTGAGTCTTGTACTTGAGCATGGTTGGTGTAAATGGCATTACGTCATCTCTGATAAGATCCTCACGAATGATAGCCACTACTACGCCTGCAGGACCAACGTTCTTCTGAACTCCGAAGTAGATCATACCGTAATCCTCAACATTTACAGGCTGTGAGAGAATGTCTGATGACATATCTGCAACGAGTATCTTGCCCTTTGTGTTAGGAAGTGTGTGGTATGTTGTTCCATATATAGTATTGTTATGACAAATGTATACATAATCAGCATCGTCATCTATTGGAAGATCTGAACAATCTGGGATATATGAGAAAGTCTTGTCTGCTGATGATGCAACTGCAACTGCCTTTCCATATTTCTTTGCTTCTTCGTATGCTTTCTTTGCCCACTGACCTGTGATGATGTAGTCAGCTACGCCATTCTTCATGAGATTCATTGGAATTGCTGCGAACTGCTGAGAAGCTCCTCCCTGAAGGAAAAGCACCTTGTAGTTGTCAGGTATGTTCATGAGATCTCTGAGATCCTTCTCTGCCTCTTTGATGATATTGTCGAAGGCCTTAGATCGATGGCTCATCTCCATTACGCTCATGCCTGTTCCCTTGTAATCAAGCATTTCTTCTGCTGCCTCTTTTAATACCACCTCAGGAAGAACTGAAGGGCCTGCTGAAAAGTTGTACACTCTTGCCATTTTTGTTATCTCTCCTTCTTTTTAGTTGTGACGATGATTTTTCCTTCCTGACGAACAGATTGTCAATACTTGTATTCCTTTCTGGGGACGCTCTCGCTCGTTTCGGTCTGCAGCGGTACTAAGGCTCACTTTGTATCGCCAAGTACCGGCGACCTCAAATGCCCTGCGAAAGGAATACAGCAATTTCCAATCTTGTTCTTCGCTCAAGGCAAAATCATCTGTTGTGACTTAATTAAATGTGTGCGAGATATTTTACTTAACAAAAATGTCCTTCGTTCCCATTTATGTGAAAATTCTGACTTATATTTGTTCTTTTGGTGTATCCCGCTTGCGATTGTCAAGTTTTTTGTCTTAAAATCTTATATTTTCAAGTGAATAAACTTGTTTGTCGCTTATATCCCTGTACTATAGCACTCTTTTCGCCTGTCGGCAAGTGGGGATTATATATAAAGGCACCATATTTATGTATGTATGCACACAAATATGGTGCCTTTTCATCTTGTGCCGGCGTATATATTACATATCGTCCTCTGAGAAACAGGTGTCGATGGCTGCTCCCGGAGCTACCATTGGCCATACCTTGTCGTCTCCCGCTATTGTTACATCTATTACCACAGGTCTGCCTGCTGTCAGGGCTGTCTTCATTGCTGCCTCGAACTCATCAAGGGTGTTGGCTCTGATTCCCATGGCACCAAGTCCCTCTGCTACCTTGACGAAATCTACCGAATCGTCAAGCACGGTGTTGGAATATCTGTGGTCATAGAACAGTGTCTGCCACTGTCTTACCATTCCAAGTACGTGGTTGTTCAGGACTACCTGGATGATAGGCACGTTGTATCTCGCAGCTGTTGCTATCTCGTTCAGATTCATTCTGAAGCATCCGTCACCGGCTATGTTGATGACTGTCTTATCAGGTCTGCCGTACTTTGCTCCGATAGCTGCGCCAACACCGTAACCCATGGTTCCAAGTCCGCCTGATGACAGGAATGTCCTAGGCTCCTTGAATGTATAGTTCTGGGCTGCCCACATCTGATGCTGTCCGACATCTGTTGTGATGATCGCATCACCCTCTGTAAGCTCGTAGATTTTCTTGATAGCTGCAGGTCCGTTCAGTGTGTCAAAGCTGTACACGTCAGGATTCTGCTTCTTGAGGTCTTCGATCTCAGACATCCATGTCTTGTTGGACTGGGCGGCAAGCTTGCTGTTGAGTATCTTCAGGACTTCCTTTGCATCGCCGACTATACTGGCATTTGTTGGGATATTCTTATCTATCTCAGCCGCATCTATATCTATATGTATGATCTTTGCATTTGGCGCGAACTTGGATGCATTTCCGATAACTCGGTCTGAGAATCTGGCACCAACAACGATCACAAGATCTGCCCTTGACACACCGAGGTTGGACACCTTTGTTCCGTGCATACCGATCATGCCTGTATATCTCTCGCTTCTTCCGTCAAATGCGCCCTTGCCCATAAGTGTATCGCACACTGGTGCATCCACCTTATCTGCAAATTCTGCAAGCTCTGCTGATGCGTCAGAGATGATACATCCGCCACCTGCCATGATAAATGGTCTTCTTGAAACCTTGATCATCTCAAGGACTTTGTTCACATCCTCCTCGCGGATGGTGTCTGTCTTTCTCTCGATGACCTCCGGTGTCTCTGGTATATACTCTGTCTCCGCTGCGGTTACATCCTTTGTTATATCCACAAGCACCGGGCCAGGTCTGCCGCTCTTTGCGATCTTGAACGCACGTCTGATGGTCGGTGCAAGATCATCTATGTGCTTCACGATAAAGCTGTGCTTGGTGATAGGCATAACAACACCTGCAATGTCTACCTCCTGGAAGCTGTCCTTACCGAGCATATTTACACCTACATTTGCTGTTATTGCCACAACAGGAATGGAATCCATGTATGCTGTAGCTATACCTGTTACAAGGTTGGTGGCACCCGGACCTGATGTGGCCATACATACTCCGACCTTGCCTGTAGCTCTGGCATATCCATCTGCCGCATGGGCAGCCCCCTGCTCATGTGATGTGAGCACATGGTTGATCTCATCCTGGTGCTTGTAGAGGGCATCATATACGTTGAGGATAGTTCCTCCCGGATAACCGAACACGGTGTCAACGCCCTGTTCTTTAAGGCACTCTATAACAATTTCAGAACCTGATATCTTTGACATCTTACTTTCTCCTTTTCCCTTAATTGTGATCAATTAATTCTTTGGCACCTCAAGAACAGCACCTCTGTTGCCTGATGTAACCATAGCTGCGTATCTTGCAAGATAGCCTGTTGTAACCTTTGGCTGTCTTGGCTTCCATGCAGCCTTTCTCTTTGCAAGCTCCTCGTCTGAGACATCGAGCTTGATGCTGAGGTTGTTGATATCGATCTCGATCATATCGCCTTCCTCAACAAGAGCGATAGGTCCGCCCACAGCAGCTTCAGGTGATACATGTCCGATGGACGCTCCACGGCTTGCTCCTGAGAATCTTCCGTCTGTGATAAGGGCAACTGATGAGCCAAGTCCCATACCAGCGATGGCTGATGTAGGGTTGAGCATCTCTCTCATACCAGGGCCTCCCTTTGGTCCCTCGTATCTGATGACTACCACGTCACCCTCTACGATCTTGCCGCCCTTGATAGCTGCGATTGCGTCCTCCTCACAGTCAAATACCCTTGCAGGGCCCTTGTGAGCCAGCATCTCAGGCACAACTGCTGAACGCTTTACTACAGAGCCGTCTGGTGCAAGGTTACCCTTGAGTACAGCCAGACCACCTGTAACTGTATATGGATTGTCCATAGGTCTGATGACCTCAGGATTCTTGTTTACACTATTGGCAACAGCCTCTCCTATTGTCTTGCCTGTAACTGTCATGCAGTCCTTGTTGATGAGTCCTGCATCTGCAAGCTGCTTGATAACCGCATACACACCACCGGCCTCATTGAGATCCTCCATGTATGTGTGGCCTGCAGGAGCATTTATCCACCATTTTCACAAGCGCCTTATTCATGCCTCGTGCCTGATCCAGCTGGCAGATCGTCCCCTCCGGAGTAGATCCCATGATCGGTTTGATCTTAAGGGCTGTTGCCACAAGCGCTTTCACACGGCTGAGGCGGCCATTTTTACGTAAGGTTTCCAGATTCTCCAGCACAAAAAAAGTGTGCTGTTCTTCAATATATTTATTCACAACGCTGACAACATCCTCAAACGGAAGGCCGGCATCTTCGCACTGTGCAATTTTCATTGCAATCAAAGTCTGCCCGATAGAAGCAGAACAGGAATTGAAAACATGAATCTGAACGCCTTTTTTCTCCTCATGAAGAAGACTTGCTCCAAGCACTGCACTGTTATAGGAACCACTGAGTTCAGAGGAAAGAGTAACGCAATATATATGTTCAGCTTCGCAGTCAAATGCCTTTCTGTAGCTCTCAGGCGACGGGCAGGCTGATTTCGGACATTCCGGGCAGGCGGCAACTTTCTGTAAAAAATCTGCCTGGTTAAATGTCTCATCATCTATTATATTCTCACTTCCAACAGTCAGTGTAAGCGGTACGGAAGCAAATCTTTCATCCTGTTTCCACTGCTCCAGAAGTTCTCCACAGCTATCTATCACAATTTTATAACTCAATTATATCGTCCTCTTTTCCGTAATATGTAGTTTTAAATACCACATCTATATTAACACATTACTATGTGTTTGAAAAGAGTTTTTTCTTCCATTTTCCCCCAAATTGCTTTATAATGGTTATTGTTCATCAGCAACTGATTTTCATATATTGATGTCGTCGACAGGCGACATGCCCTTTAGAAAGGAGGTCCCTATGCTCGCTTTAAAAATCACTGACCAGAAGAATTTTACCAATAAGCTTTTTCTTGGAGATACCTTCGATCTCTTCTGGCTAAACCAGGCAGAGATCATTACCAGCAATGTTTTTTCCATTGACGGCAAACTCCAAACTGATTTTTTCGATAATGATGAGCAGGAATTTTTAGCTTCCAGCCACCGTACATTCTCTCTCTGGAAAGAAGTAAAACCATTTTGTTATTCTGTTATCCGTGGAAAAAAAGCGCCTCTTTCTTTCAAAATCGTGCTTCAGTTTTCTCCGAACAAGACCGCTGCATTATTGCAGAGTTCTGCATTTTCACTTTCTCCCGAACTGATAACAGGTCTGTATTTGAATCTCCAATATAAGAATAAGACCTTGTTTTGTATTACCGGAACATCTATGAAAACCTTTCTTCCCGGTAAAGAACTGGACCACCTTTGGGAGCAATATGTGATGGATTTTTTTCATCGCAGCGGATTATCCGTAGAAGAAGTTTAATCCTGTCAGAATAGGTTCTCCATTATTTTTCCAACAGAGCCATTCTGGCATTCCACGTCTGGAACCTTGCTTTCTTTTTCATCTCCCAGATAAAAGGCGATCATATCTACAAATTCACTGTTGGTAGGTCTGTATTCCAGAGGATATCCGGCAATCTCTTCCAATCTTTCCCGATGATTTTCCCAACATACATTTACAATTGTACGAATATCATGCTCAATATTAGATGGCTTGGATTTAAATTTCTTTGCAAGCTTTGGATAAATATCTTTTGTGATCTTCATTGGTCTTTCCTGAAATTCCATTGTCATGCGTATGGCTTCCGTCCACTAAAATAGTATCCTTTATATTTCGATAGTCGCACCAAGTTTGCGTATCGTGCCGTATACCTCTCTCATTTTTTTGCCCTCCACAATAAGTTATACTTCTGATTCTGCATCTGCAGTCAGCCCTTGATTTGCCTCTACATATAATACGAGTTAAATTTGCCTTTTTTAGCATTTCGAGTCAAAAATTAGAGAATTGTAATATTTTTTAGGAATTTCGAGATAAAATCTATAAAAAACCCG
>ENA-OQKQ01000027-OQKQ01000027.1-human-gut-metagenome-genome-assembly--contig:-NODE-27-length-59825-cov-5.895625_pt1 | contig 59825 bp, 56 predicted proteins | sample MGYA00242651_ERZ504803 | MGnify/ENA primary metagenome ERZ504803 (study PRJEB26092, sample SAMD00036380) | human gut metagenome | host: Homo sapiens | study: EMG produced TPA metagenomics assembly of...
CGTTTTTCTATTACCTCATCAAGCTTCAAGACAGACATAAATGCCTTCTGTCGGTATCTCCACATTGCCCACCTGTCTCATTCGCTTCTTCCTTCCTTCTGCTTTTCAAGGAGCTTTCTCTTTCTGGTATATATCTCCGCCGTAGCACTTGGCAAGGACATCCTTTCTCATGGCCTTGACTGTCTCGCGGGCTATACCTTGCCGCCTATGGCCGCCTGGATCGGGATCTCGAACAGATGTCTCGGGATCTCGTCCTTGAGCTTCTCGCACATCTTTCTGCCCCTTTCATACGCTGTATCCTTGTGTATGATAAATGAGAGTGCATCGACCTCTTCCTTATTGATAAGGATGTCCAGCTTCACAAGCTCTGAGCGGACATAGCCCTTCATCTCATAGTCAAATGAAGCATAGCCCCTTGAACGCGACTTAAGTGCATCAAAGAAATCGTATATGATCTCGTTCAGTGGGAGGTCGTACTTGAGAAGCGCTCTTGTCTCCTCCATGTACTCCATGCTCTTGTACACGCCTCGTCTCTCCTGGCAGAGCTGCATGATGGCACCCACATACTCTGTTGTGACCATGATCTCCGCATCGACAAATGGCTCCTCCATGTACTCTATGGTGGATGGATCCGGCAGATTCGACGGATTGGTGAGCTCTATCACATTTCCATCTGTGGTATGTACCTTATATACAACGCCTGGCGCTGTGGTTACCAGATCAAGATTGAACTCCCTCTCCAGTCGCTCCTGAACTATCTCAAGGTGAAGCAGTCCAAGGAAACCACATCGGAAACCAAAGCCCAGTGCTATGGATGTCTCCGGCTCAAAGCTGAGCGCCGCATCATTTAACTGAAGTTTCTCAAGGGCATCCCTGAGATCCGGATACTTTGCTCCATCCGCAGGATAGAGTCCGCAGTATACCATAGGCTGTGCCTTCTTGTATCCAGGAAGTGCCTCGTCACATGGCCTGTCCGCCTGTGTGACTGTATCTCCAACTGTGGTATCCTGTACATTCTTAAGGCTGGCTGTTATGTAACCAACCATACCGGCTGACAGCTCATCACATGGTACAAATCTTCCCGCTCCGAATATTCCGACCTCAACCACCTCAGCCTCAGCTCCGGTGGCCATCATCCTTATGGTGGTTCCCTTCTTCACGCAGCCGTCAAATAATCGGCAGAATATGATAACTCCCTTGTAGGAGTCATACAGACTGTCGAATATAAGTGCCTTGAGTGGAGCCTCAGGGTCACCATGCGGTGCCGGCACCTTCTTCACGATCTGTTCAAGCACTTCTTCTATATTAATCCCATTCTTTGCCGATATCCTTGGGGCATCCTGTGCCTCTATTCCAATTACATCCTCGATCTCGTTCACGACCCTCTCCGGATCTGCTGACGGGAGGTCTATCTTGTTGATGACTGGCATGACATCAAGGTCATGATCCAGCGCCAGGTATACATTCGCCAGGGTCTGCGCCTCTATGCCCTGTGCGGCATCAACCACAAGTATGGCTCCCTCACAGGCTGCCAGACTTCGAGATACCTCATAATTGAAATCCACATGTCCCGGAGTGTCTATGAGATTGAATATGTACTCCTGTCCATCATTGGCATTGTACACGATCCTGACACACTGTGCCTTGATGGTGATTCCACGCTCCCTCTCAAGATCCATATTGTCAAGAACCTGATTCTGCATCTCCCTGCTGGTCAGAGTTCCGGTCTTCTCTATGATCCTGTCGGCAAGTGTTGATTTACCATGATCTATATGCGCTATTATACAGAAATTTCTTATCTTTGACTGGTCTAAATGCTCCATGTTTTCACATCCTTATCTATGTCCCGCGCCTTGTATGTGCAGGCTCTTTTATTCTTATACTTGTCTTACTCGCATTTGACGTTAATATAACATGTATGAGCATATAACTGCAAGTGCCAATATACCACTTAATCCTCACTTCAGAAGCACCTTTGCAAGCATTGCGGCAAATGGTTCGATGGCGTTGTATTCCTCCTCCACCGTGTTAGTCTGTGCGCCTATCTCTGCCAGCATGGCGTGCGGCATGAGATCCATGTTGTACCGGCTCGTACTTATGTATATCTTGCGCATCATGTCGCCGTAATTTGCCCTGCCCGCCAGATAGGTCTGAAGTGCAAATGCCATGTTGTCGACCTTGTTGTCATTGCTCCAATAGTCCACATCGTTGCCATCCTCGTCACGGCACATACCATTTAACAGCATGATCTGTGCTGTGGGCTTTCCATCCACATCTGTAACCAGATGTGTGTCATCCGGCACACCATCCCTGTGGAGATCTATGATGACCTCTATCTCAGGATTGTCCTTAAGTATCTGTGACACACCTTCCCTCGAATAATCATAGGAAGCGTTCCTGTCAAGAACCCCTGTCATCATGTCATATGCCGTGGTGTCGTGGTACACCGGTATGCCATATGTATCCGTGAGTATCTCCGCCAGGCGGTTGCCAAGTCCTATCACCGTGTCGTCAACCTCGCCCGGTCTTGAGTCCGCAAATGCCTCAGAGCCGTGGGTGTGATATATCAGAACCTTGTATCCGCCCGTGTCCATATCCAGCGACAGATCTTTGCCGAGCAGATTTTCCGCATCCAGCTCGTCTTTTTTTACGCACTTAGGGTATGTGGCGTTATAACAATATGAAAGGAGTGTATCTGCGTCCATACCTATATAAGAGCTCATTATATCCGCCATGGCCGACACAGTCCTGGCATCAGCGGATCTCTGCGCAGCTTCTGTGGTCTCAGTGCTGGCAGGCGCAGAAGTCTCTGAAGTCTCCGCCTGCGATGATGCCTCACCTTCGGAATCCGCATCCTCCGTCTGGTATGTCCTGCCCTCCTCGCACACCTCCCTGACCTGAGATTCCCAGTAATCCATGTAACAGTACACATCCGGCTCAGCCGCACCGGGGCTGTATATACTCTCGCCTGTTTCACCCGAAGAACTGCCATATATCCCGCTATACACCAGCTTCCACACATCATCAGTTATCCCGGTCTTTATCAATATCCCCGCGCACACCAGAATCACCCACGCAAGTATATACACAGTCTTCGTATGAAGCTTTCTGTCCGACATACATTTCCACCCCTTTTGAATATGCTATGGCCTCTGTTATCCATTATTCAAATATATGAGTGTACGTGCCAAATGATTCCCTGTATTTTTCTCTACATCGCTATGGCATTTATCGCCTCAGATATCGTAAAGCTGATGCGGCGCACTAGCTCGTCTATATTTTTCGGGGTCACGAACATATCCGCCATATCCTCGTCCAGAAGATTGCACGCTATCTGGTATCTCTGCTTCTCCGTGAACTCCCTCATGATCCTGCGCCCGTAGGTCTCGTTAAATGCATCAGCCACCTCATCCAGCGAATCGTCTATGATGGATGGAACGGAGATGACTGTCGGAACACCGACTGCGATCACGCGTCTGCCAAGGTTGTCTGAGCTCAGTGTCTTTCTGTTGTTGCCGACACCGGAGCCGGGGCTTATACCTGTATCCGTGAGCTGGATGGTGCATCCGAGTCTCTTGCTGCTTCTGGCCGCCAGGGCGTCTATTGCAACCACGATCTCCACGTCTATCTCATCGCATATTCCCCTGACTATATCCACAGTCTCTATTCCGGTCTGTGCCATGACTCCCGGACATATGGCACTCATGACCAGATCTGGCTTTCCCGGAGTGTCCAGGTGCCTTGTCACATACAGATTGTCTATGACCAGCGGGCCTATGGAATCCGGGGTGACCTGCCTGTTGCCAAGTCCGACCACCAGTATATTTCCCGCATGCCCCATGAGCTCCCTGAGTCTGCCCTCAAGCTCCGCCCTCAGAGGTTCATGTATGGACTCCTCATATTCCTTAAGCTTGGAACACTCTATCGTTATATATTGTCCCTTTGCCTTTCCCAGATTTTTCTCCCCTATCTCATCCAGCACCGTTATGGTGGTGGTCTTGATGCTCCTGTCCTCATTCACCACCGTCTTCACCTTGACCCCAGGCATATTTCTCCTGTCGGCTACATTTTCTCTGAGCTCTATCGCAAGATCCGTACGTATCTCCCTGTTCATATGCGTCCTCCTTACATAACCCATTACATGTATAATAAAATACCCCGGCGGATGCATTTTTATGTATCCGCCGGGGCATTCCACGGTAAATCTTACATTACCTTGCCAAGTATTCTGTTGATCACTTCAGGATATCCGCACACCCTGAGGACAGGTGGCTCCCACTCCAGGGATGCCGTCTGATAAAAGCATGTCGACACACCGACTTCTATTCCGCCCTCCATCTCTGATGATCTTACGATCCTTCCAAATTTCTTCTTGTCCTTAACAAGTCCCCAGGCGGCTTTGTTGATGGTAAATTCCACCACCGGGTAGCCTCCCACATATCCTGTCACCTTTGCGTCGTCCACATATGACAGCTCGTCCTTCCAGTATTCAACCGCTTCGTCTATTGATGCAAACATATATCTTCTCCTGTTTATTCTGCACTTTTTTATATTTATTATGCTTTTGAATCATACCGTTGTCAATTTACTCTTTCTGATTTTTTCGTTCACGTTTATTAATTTTTGTTTTGTTGCAATATTTTTTTCTTTATTATTATACTGTTATTTGATATACTAATTTGAAGTGTATATTAACGGCAGTAGTCTGCCCTTATTTAGAATTTACTTTTACAATTAAATAGCGGGGATCTATCCCCCAGGTTTTAAGGAGGTCTTTTTATGGATTTTACTAAGAAGGGAGCGGTGAAGGCTCAGAAGGAGCTGGTATCCAAGCTTCCAAGAAACCGGCGTAAGCTTAACATTTCTGTGTTTAAGATTATACTGGTGCTGGTGCTCGCCATTGTGATAGTCGGTGTCGGAGCCGGATTTGGAGCCCTCAAGGGTATTCTGGATGATACGCCGAACATCAACGCTGACGCTCTCATACCTAAGGGATACAAGACAACTCTTGTATACCAGAATGGAAAGGAGATCACGACACTTGCCAATTCCAACTCCAACCGAGAGTATGTGTATTACGACTCTATTCCTGAGGATCTTGTGAATGCATTTGTCGCTATAGAGGACAGACGTTTCTGGGAGCACAACGGAATCGATGTACAGGGTATCGCCAGAGCATTTATAAAGGGTCTCAAAAGCGGAGACTTCGATGAGGGTGCTTCCACTCTTACACAGCAGCTTATCAAGAACAACGTGTTCAACGTCGGACTGAATGAGTCAACTTTCTTGGATAAGCTTGAGCGTAAGGTTCAGGAGCAGTACCTGGCTGTGGATATGGAGAAGAAGATCGACAAGAAGTCGATAGTCGAGTATTATCTGAACACCATATATCTCGGAGAAGGCTGCTACGGTGTTGAGACCGCTGCCAAGACTTACTTCGGCAAGGGGCTCAGCCAGTTATCGGTATCTGAGTGTGCCGTGCTCGCAGCAATTCCGCAGAACCCTACCAAATACGATCCTCTCCTGTCGCCTGACGACAACAAGACCAGAAGGACCCAGGTTCTTAAATACATGCTGGATCTTGAGTATATAACACAGGCGCAGTATGACGAGGCTATAAACGATAACGTTTACAAGCGTATCGCTTCCGTATCTAAGAAGGAAGAAAAGCAGCAGAAGACAGAGGTCAACTCCTACTACACTGACGAGGTCATCAAGCAGCTTCAGAATGATCTGGTTGCCAAGGGCTACTCAGAGGACGAGGCAGAGTCACTGATCTGGTCAGGCGGACTCAAGGTCATCGTTTGTCAGGATCCTGAGATCCAGGAGATCGCTGACTCAGTTGTAAATGATACATCCTACTGGCCTGAGCCTGTATATCAGCTCAACTACGCTCTCACTCTTGCTGACAAGGAGACAAAGGTCCAGACAAACTACAGTGTAGAGAATCTCGAGAGCTGGTTTGCTGAACAGCAGGGCTACGATTATAGTGCAAGATATTACAGTGAGGATGAAGCCCGTGCAGCGGCTGACGAGTTCAGGGATGCCATGGTTGCCGAGACCGGCGACGAAGTCTTCATGGAGACATTCAAGCTTGTCATACAGCCACAGGTATCATTCACTCTCATGGACCAGAACACCGGTCAGGTCAAGGCACTTGTCGGAGGCCGTGGAGAGAAAACTGAGAACAGATCATTCAACCGTGCAACTGAGGCTACCAGACAGCCTGGTTCTTGCTTCAAGATAGTTGCCACATACCTTCCTGCACTGGACGCGTGCAACATGTCTCTTGCCACCGTATACGATGATGCACCTTACTACTATGAGAATGGTAATCAGGTATTTAACTGGTACGGCGGATACTGGGGACCTAAAACTATAAGATATGCTATCATGGAGTCTATGAATATCATAGCTGTAAAGTGTATCACAGACGTAACTCCACAGCTCGCATATGACTATCTGCTGAAGCTTGGATCTACAACTCTTGTTGAGAGAAAGACAGACAGCGATGGTCTCATCCTGTCAGATATCAACCAGTCACTTGCACTTGGTGGTCTGACAAATGGTATTACCAACCTAGAGATCACAGCTGCATATGCAACCATCGCCAACGGTGGTAATTATATAAAGCCTGTGTTCTACTCAGAGGTTTACGACCATGAAGGCAATCTTCTGATAGACAACAGGGAGCCTGAGAAGACACGTGTCATATCAGAGCAGACAGCATGGCTTCTCACAAGTGCCATGCACGACGTTGTAACAGGAGGTACCGGTTCAGGTGCCAACTCTTACACAGGTATGTATACAGCAGGTAAGACAGGTACCACATCAGGAGACTTTGATAACTGGTTCTGTGGTTATAACCCATACTACACAGCTTCTATATGGCTTGGAAATGATGAGAACATCACATACAGCCCTGGTTCTATCAAGTGCTATATGTGGAGAGATATCATGGATCAGGTCATTGAGAAGAAGGGACTTGATACATCGGCTACATTTGAGATGCCGGACGGAATCGTACAGGCCACTGTATGTTCGGATACAGGACTTCTTCCATCGAATGGATGTCCTACCGTAACAGATTACTTTGACGCATCCAAGATTCCTACAAAGTACTGTCCAGGTGTCAAGAAGGTTGTCGTATGTAACGAATCACACATGCTTGCCAACAAGGAATGTCCTGAGACTACAACCTTCATCTACAAGCTGAATGATGATGGTGAATATGTTCTTGAGGGTTACACATGGGATGAATCACTCCTCAAGGAGCACTGTAACATCCACGGCAAGAAGAAGGATACAAAGAAAACTACCAAGGCAACAACGACAACCGAGGATACATCGGAGGATACAACGGATGATACAACAACGGAGGAGCCTACAACGACTGAGGAACCTACAACCGAGGAACCTACGTCAGAGGAACCTACCTCTTCAACAGAGATAACCACAACCGAGGAACCAAGCTCGGATGATTCAACCGATACAACTCAATGACGGAAAGCCCCATCATACAATTCAATGTATGGTGGGGCTTTTTATATCTGCCTGTCTTCTATTTCTATTTTGTCATCTTCGGCTTGAATATCAGCGATGCAATATATCCAAATATCAGTGCAGCCGAACTTCCAACCGCAGCCATCTGGAAACCTCCGCGGAACAGTCCGATAAATCCATCCTTATCAACCGCCTCGGTTATACCCTTCCACAGATTATATCCAAATCCTGTGAGCGGCACCGACGCTCCGCACTGTGCAAATTCCAGAAGCGGCTTGTATATTCCAAGAGCTCCAAGCACAACTCCCGTACAGACGAGTATGACCATTATCCTTCCCGGAAGGAGCTTGGTCTTATCCATCAATATCTGGGCAAGGACACATATTATTCCGCCAACCACAAACGCTTTTACATAATCCATTTACATCTACTCTCCTTTCTTTTCGTGATGCTCTATCATGACCGCATGGGCTATCCCCGGTATGGTCTGCCCCTCGTTATAGCTCACGGTGGAAAGCAGTGCTCCAGTCGGAACAAACAACACTCTCTTCCACTCCCCGGAGCTCAACTTCTTCAATATATATCCGGCGAGGACGGTCGCCGAGCAGCCACAGCCCGATCCGCCAGAGTGGGTATCCTGTTCCTCGTTTTCAAATATCTCTATACCGCAGTCCATATGATTTGCCGATATATCCACATTGTTCATGCTCAGAAGATCCTCAAGTATCGTCTTGCCGACCTTGCCGAGATCACCGGTTATTATCCTGTCGTAGTATGTGGGCTTTATTCCAAAGTCCTGAAGATTCTGATATATAACGGCAGCCGCCGCTGGTGCCATGCACGCTCCCATGTTGAGGGAATCCTTCACACCATAGTCCACTATCTGCCCTGTGGTTACGCCCTGGATACACACATCTGACTCTCTGTCTGACACCACAAAGGCACCACTTCCCGTGACCGTCCAGGTAGCTGACAGGGGACGCTGATTTCCATATTCCAAGGGAAAACGGAACTGCTTCTCCGCACTTCCATAGTGGCTTGACGCCTCCGCAATGACGTTGTCCGCATACCCCGCCGCCACAGTCATGGACGCAAGCGACAGTGCCTCCCCGCACGTCGAGCACGCACCATACAGACCGAACACCGGTATCTCCATATCCTTGATTCCAAATGTCGACGCTATGAGCTGTCCCAGCAGATCCCCGGCAAATATATACCTTATATCCTGCTTGACTATTCCCGCCTTCTGTATGGCAAGGGTCACCGCCTGACGCACCATCTCGCTCTCGCCTTCCTCCCAGGAATCTTTGCCAAATGTTGCATCCTCGCTCACTCTGTCAAAATATCTCGCCATGGGGCCATCTATCTCCTTCGGCCCCGCCACCGCTGCTGCCCCCAGTATATATGGGGGATTGCCAAATTTTATGCTCTGTTTTCCTTTTTTCTCATTCATATCATGCAACTCCCTTATATGGATAAATGTAACTGTTACTATAATTCCCTTATGCACTGCAGATTATAATGGTAGTTTTTGTTAATCTCAGCACTGGACAAATTCATTTATTTGCTTTAACATTACTAAAGTTGCTTTACAAAGAAAAAGGAATGGAGAATCGCCGTGGAATTTACAAAGGAATACTGGGTAAACTGTTTTAGCAGATGTGTCAGATATGCTACGACTTTTTTCAAATGGATAGTTTTTTCACTGATAATGGGAACGATATGCGGGCTTGTCGGAACAGCTTTTCATATATGCGTAGAGTACGCCACCGGCTTCCGTGAGAACAATCATATGATAATATATTTTCTGCCGCTTGCGGGAATCGTGATCGTATTTATATACAGGATCTGTGGAATAAGACATTCCAAGGGAACCAATCTTGTCATCGGTTCCATAAGAAGTGTGGAGGACGAGATTCCTTCCCGTATGGCTCCGCTGATCTTCATATCGACGGTCATTACACACCTCTTTGGAGGTTCATCCGGCCGGGAGGGTGCCGCCCTTCAGATAGGTGGAAGCATCGGTGTCTCTATAGGCAAGCTGTTCAAGCTGGATGACAGCGACAAGCACATACTCACACTGTGCGGTATGAGCGCTGTCTTTTCGGCACTGTTTGGAACGCCAATAACGGCTGCACTTTTCAGTATGGAGGTCATAAGTATCGGCATCCTCTACTACTGCGCATTTGTGCCTTGTCTGTTCTCGTCAGTCATCGCATACGCAATACGAAAAAGCTTCACGTTGTACACGACCACTACAATATAGCCGGCATGCCGACATCCATGGATGTGCCTTTGGTGATCAAGGTCATCGGTCTGGCTATCCTGTGCGCAGTGCTCAGCAGTCTGTTCTGTATATTCATGAACGTTGTGCACAAGCTTTTCCGCAAATATTTCAAGAACCAGTATGTGCGCGTATTCGCAGGAGGCGTGATGCTCGTCCTGCTCAACATAATACTCAACACCACCGACTACAACGGAACCGGTATGAACATCATCGCCCAGGCGCTCAACGGAGAGGCAAAACCAACGGCTTTCCTTCTCAAGGCGCTGTTCACCGCCATAACAATAGGCTGTGGATTCCGAGGCGGTGAGATCGTTCCATCGTTCTTCGTCGGTGCCACATTTGGATGCGTCATGGGTGGACTCATGGGACTCGACCCGGGCTTTGCCGCTGCCCTAGGAATGGTGTGCTTCTTCTGTGGCGTGGTAAACTGTCCTCTTACATCTCTGTTCCTGAGCATAGAGTTGTTCGGAGCGCACGGAATACTTCTGTTCACCATAGGATGTGCCGTCAGCTACATGCTGTCCGGCTATTACAGCCTGTACAACGAGCAGAAGATCATCTACTCAAAGCTCCGCCCTCACTATGTCAATCTCTACACCAACCAGGAGATAAAGACCAAGGAACCGGGATTCCTGGAAGGCCTTATAAGGATCAGGGAGGACGACTCAGACGACATTGAGGAGTAGCCGGCAGCTACTCTTCCTGAGTATCTGACTCAGACTCAGTCGTCTTCTTATCTGTGTCTGAGCTGTCACTCTTATCTTTGTTCTGATCCTTATCTTTGTCTTTATCCTTGTCCTTTGGAAGCTTTCCTACCTTGTACACTTCGTCACGCTTAGAGTACACGCTTGTCGCCTCAGGATTGTCCGATATGACATTTCCATCGCCGTCATACACTCTTCTGTAGGACTGCACTGTAAGGCCCTCTATTCCCACTGTGTCAAGCACCTGCTCATCCTTGCCAAGACTCTTGTCCAGCTCATACTTGGTCTCATATGGCTCTGTCTCAACGGTCTCCGTGTAGAGCTCCACGCTGAACGGCTCCGTGATGGTGCCCCATATCGTACATGATGTGGAATATCCATCGTAGCTTGTGCTTATCTTTATCGGGTAATCCGTGTCATTTGTAAATACAAAGTCACATCCGCCCCACGCCACAGTGGCGTCAAGTCCCGCAGGAACATACGATGAAGGGTATGGATGACAATGTCTCTCATCTATCTCGAGATTCGCATACAGGCACGCCATGTACATGGTGGATGACACCTGACATATTCCACCGCCCATGTCCATGACTGACTGTCCGTCAGCATATGATGGGCCCGGAAGGAAGCCTCTCTCCTCGGTGAGCTCTCCGACTCCGAGGTTATATGAAAATGACTCTCCCGGCATGAGTATGGTTCCATCGCAATACTGCGCCGCCAGCTTGACATTTGTCTTTCTGTTCTCTGAACCCTCAACCTCTGTGCTGTATGAACTCATCTCGTCTCTGAACAGCATCTTCCTGTATTCTTCCGTACTCATATCCGCCGGGGTGTATGTGAGCGGGATGCTCACATCCGTTCCCTTCTTGGCAGATTCAAGGCTCTTCTTTGCCGCCTCCAGATCAAAGTCCACACCGTCCTTGGCCTCAACTACCTCGTAGTTCTTGTCCGGGTCAAGCGTTGGATTCTGCGGCTCACAATGTACCTTTTTGTATACCTCGTCCAGATCCACGTCAGCAGACACGACAGGACATTCCACCACAGTGCCATAGTCTCCTTTTGCTATCTGCTTCTTTATGCGGGTTACCAGCTTGTCTGTGTCTATCCTGTAGCTGCCCTTTCCCTTTGTCACAATGAGGTTCTTGTCCTCTATCCTGTATCCATCCTCTATATCCAGATCGACCTTCATCATATCACTGCTCTCGATGGCGGTCGTTATGATGCCGCTGTCGCCTATATATGGATAAATATCATAGCTGCTTCCAAGTGTCCATGATTCCAGAAGCCCATAGCCTCTTCTCCAGAAGCTGTGTGAGTCATCCTGTATCTTCTGCACAGACTTCTCAGAATCCATATCCAGCGCCGCCGACACATCCAGGGTGTAAGTCTTGTCATCCAGCTTCACCTGTATGCCCACACTGCTGTAATCGCGTCTGAACTGGTCATTTATGCTCTTTGCCGCCTCCGCAGATTTCATTCCGCCAACGTCTAATCCGTTTATGGTGGTCTTTTTGTACAGCTTTCTGTTGCCCACACACGCACATATTAGCGCATAAAATATCACCATGAACACCGCCGTGAGTATCCAGCTTATCACTCTGTATCGCTGCTGTCTCTTCCTCCACTGCTCAGATGCACGCCGTCCTGAACGTCCTGAAGCTCTCTGCCTGTTCTGCGCAAGTCTATTTTCAGTTGTATGTCCGTTTCTTCTTTCGTCTGCCATCTACATTCCCCTCATCCTGTAGAATAGATATTCCTTTGCAAGCTCCGAGTAGAGCTGCTGTACAGTCCACTCCCTGTTGCTCCGTGTCACTACCGACTTCAGCCTTACTGCCGGAAGCCCGGTCTTCTTATACCTTTCAAGAAATATATCAAGTTCTTTGCTGCTCACTCCGTCAAATATGAGCATATCCATACTGAGATCTTCCGTCTGTCCGGTCTCATCTCCACAGCCAGATATGTCAGCCGTGTCGCACAGACTTCCGACCTTCATACCATAATGCTTTCTCTGAATGTCAACGCACTCCGCACCTATGTCACTGCATATATCCTGTACTGCACTCTTCTGCTCAGGTGCCAGATTGACTGTCATTAGCCTCTTCATGTCAGCATTTCTCCTGTCTTTCTTCTTTTGTCCAAATCTATACCCATTATGTTATTTTTTCAAATATTGTCAACCGATGTGGGGAAAATATGTTGATTTTTAATTTAATAAACCCCATTTCACCATATTGAGACTATCCAATATATAACACCGAGCAGCCAGCTTGTAAATATACCGTACAGTATAACAGGCCCCGCTATGGTGAACGCCTTCACGCCCTTTCCGAACACTTCACCCTCAGTCTGGAATTCCACTATGGGCGCACACACACCATTTGCAAATCCTGTGATCGGCACAAGTGCTCCGGCACCGCCGTACTTTGCTATCTTCTTGTAGAGATTCAGACTTGTGAGGATGACACTTACGAGGACGAGTATCAGCGATACATACGCATACGCCTCGTCTTCCTTCACATCGAAGTGTACCAGCAGGTCAAATATCCCCTGCCCTATCGTGCAGATCACGCCTCCCACAAGAAACGCCCACAGGCAGTTTCTTGGCACACTTGATGTTGGTGTCACAAGCTCCACATATTCATTGTAATCACTCTCTGTAGGTTCAAACTTCATAACAAATACCTCCATTTCACACAAAATAATTTTGACTTTATCACATGCCCAGAACGACACTCAGCACCGAGCCCACCAGTTTTCCCGCGGCAAGGCCGTATATGACATAAGGGAGATTTCTTCTCACACTGAATCTTCTGGCCGCGATCGGTATGACATTCAACACCTCCGTAAGCGCCCCCGCCAGGCATCCCACAAATATCCCTCCGAACAGACATATGATGGTATATCCCACCCATGTCACCGGAACCGATATTTTGAATACATATATCAGATTTGCCAGCGCCGCACCATATGCCAGCAGACACTCTATGAGCAGATAATACCTTGCCCCCTTTACCTTCTCAAGGAGCTTGGGGAATATTCCTATCATGGATATAAATGCAAAATACCCGCCCGATATGGCCACACCGCTGGCAAAGCAGGCTATGGCAAGCATAGCGTATCTAATCAGCATCTCTCTCCGCCTTCTTTCTGGAGGCATCCGTTATGACTGTCTGGTTGACCTCCTGTTCATACTGTCTCATCTGAACCTGAAGCGGTGTAGGATCATCAGAGAATTTTTTCTTTGCACCGTGATTGAAAAATACGATTATACCGATGAAGAGCCCCAGGGAATATGCTATTCCCGCCACAGGATAGGCATCCCTGCCCTGCCCCACAAATATGTTGTGCATGACGTCAAGCTGTCCAACCATATTGACATCCGAGTTGTACGACATGATGGAAAAGCCTGCTCCGAAAAATGCGATGAAGCATATCATCAGGAATTTGAAGAACTGCTTTACTTTGTCGCTGGTGTCATATGTCCTGTAATACACAACCACGTCCGTTGCCCCTATGGTCTGTGTCTGGCAGTCCGGGTAGTGCTCCTGTATCACCTGCAGAATGTACATCACCGATATGACCTGCTGCTCCTTGCTTCCGGAAAAGCTCATGAGCTCCAGCTTCTCAACACCGTATTTTATATCGGGATTCGGGCTCAGCACCGTCGCCACATCTTTTATTTTGACTTTTCGCTTCTCCGCCAGACAGCTCTCCGACAGTTTCAAATACAAAAGTTCAGCCATATACATGTCCCCTGTTCTTATATTCTAAGAATAGTCTGTCCATGTATATGGCTGATATTACTCCAATATTTTCCATCTGAGTCTTCCGAGTATCTTTTTCTCAAGCCGGCTCACCTGCACCTGGCTCATGCCAAGGATCTGCCCTGTCTGTCCCTGCGTCTTGTCCTGAAAATACCTCAACACCACAAGTTTTCTCTCATCCGGCGTGAGCGTGTCCAGAAGCTGCGATACACACAGCCTGTCCACGATGCGGTCTCCATCTTCCGTGCCGCACATCTCCGCGTGAAGATCATCTATGCATGTCACATCCGATGCCGCGTCCATCGCCATCACAAGCTCTTCAGGAGTCGCTCCTATAGCCTCACATATCTCCTCCATTCCCGGCTCAGTCCCTCTGTTTTTTTCGACCTCGTGTCTGTATCTGTCTGCCCTATAGTATATCGTTTTAAGATTTCTGCTGACCTTCACCATTCCGTCATCCCTGAGAAAGCGTCTAATCTCCCCCTGAATGAGTGGAACCGCATACGTGGACAGTTTTACCTCATAGTCCATATCAAACCTGTCTATGGCCTTTACAAGGCCTATAAGCCCTATCTGTATAAGATCCTCAAGTTCCTGTCCTCTCCCCACATATCTTCTGGCAACGCTGACCACCAGTCCCATATTGTCCGTCACAAGTTTATCTCTGGCATCTCTGTCTCCATCTTTTGCAAGTTCAAGCAAACGATGATTATCCGCCATCAATATATCTCCTGACTTTTTCCTATTATCTTCTTCATATTTACCACGGTTCCCTCACCCACGCGGGATTCTACCTTTAGCTCATCCATGAAAGCCTCCATAAATGAAAATCCCATGCCCGATCTGCTTCCGTCCGTGACAGTGGTGTAAAGCGGCTCCATTGCCCTGTCGACATTCTCTATGCCGCAGCCGTGATCTGTGATCGTTATGTACAGGGTGCGCTCCTCTATGTATGCCTCCAGGATTATGCTTCCCTCCCCGGATCCATATCCGTGTATTATCGAATTCGTGACAGCCTCCGACACCGCCGTCTTGACATCCTCCACCTCACTGAGTGTCGGATTTGTCCTCGTCAGCATAGCCGCCACCACGACTCTCGCCACAGCCTCATTCCGGGCATCACAGCCAAATTCCATGATCAATCTGTTCTTATCCATACCATTCTCCTCGTTATCTATATTTTATCTGTCCAATCCTCAGCCTCATCCCGGACACCGCTGTCCAGCCTTGTCGCGATCCTGTATATACCGGACATGAGCAGTATCCTGTCCATTCTCGCATTTACATTTATCACCCCAACGCTTCCCCCTCTGTCGTGGAGCTGTCTGTACCTTCTCGTTATAAGTCCTATCCCCGAGCTGTCCATGAACGTTGTCCTGCCAAAATCAAATATGGCATGTCTCACCACCTCCTCGGCAAATACTCCGTCTATCCCTGCGGTCATCTTCACCGCCGCATAATCATCCACCTCTCTGGGCATATATACGATTATAGTATCCCCCATTTTCTCGTAGATATTCATCTTCAATCCCCCTGTCACAAAATAAAAGGCACAAAAGAAACGGTTAATCCTTATCCGTCTCTTTTGTGCCTTCTATAAATTATAATCTTTTTATATGTCTTTCTGTCTTTCGTTACTGTCCGTCAGTTGTATCTGTTCCATCGCCTGTATACGAACTGTCGGTCGTGTCTGTTCCGTCACCTGTATACGTATTGTCGATGGTGCCTGTTCCATCATCCGTATACGTGTTGTCGGTCGTATCCGTTCCATCACCTGTATACGAGCTGTCGGTTGTATCTGTTCCGTCACCTGTGTCCGTGCTGTCGGTCGTACCTGTTTCGTCACCTGTGCTTGATCTGTCGGTTGTATCTGTTCCGTCGCCCGTGTTCGTGCTGGCTGTACTTGCAGAATTCTTCTTTTCAAGTCCCGCCTGTATGGCATCTTCATCCGCATAATCACACGCAACCGTGTAGTATACGGAGTTCGGACAGTTCTCAACAAGCTGGTTAAATACCAGTGTGGCATTGTTATCATCAGAAAGCTTCAGATAACACATCGCCTTGTAGAACAGTGCCACATCGCTGTTAGGTGTATCCTGAAGGACTCTGTTCAGATCATCTATGGCAGCCTCATATGTCATGGTCTCGTACTTATAGATCGCTGACTGTACCCTTGCCTTATTGTCATCCGACAGAACCTGTGAAGCGTAATCGCCATACTTATCTATCTGTGTCTGAAGGTTTTTCGCCTCAGTCTCAGCATTTGTGAGCTTGGTGGTCATGCTGTCCACCTGTGACTGGAGCTCCGATATGGCCACGTTCTTATCCGCTATCTCCTGACTGAATGTAACCTTCAGGTCTCTCTCTGAATTGTCAGCTGCCTTATCCCTGTGCGGGATGATGAGCGTCCACATGGCCGCAAGTCCCAGAACAACTCCCGCTATGATATAAGCGATGGAATATTTGTAGAAATTGATGTCCTTGTATCTTCCAACCGGAATCGGATCCCCATCAAAATCCACCTCGCTGTTGCCAGCTATGAGCTTCTTCTGGTCATCCACGAACAGAGAATCCACATCGTAGTCCTCCTGCGGATAATCCCTGAAGTTCATGATCTCCTCATCAGTGTGGCCCATCTCATTGAAATATCTGACCGCCACTGGATTTGTCCTGTCTATCTTGATGACACGCTTGAGTGCCTTGCGAGCCTTGTCATATCTTCCCTCGTCGATGAACAGAAGTGCAAGGAGCAGGTACCCCTGTATAAATCTGCTGTTGTCGGAAAGTACCTTTCTGAGCTGTATAAAGGCAAGATCCTTGCTGCCCTGCTTCGCATATACCAGCGCCTGATTATACTTTCTGGTTACATTGTTCACCGCCTCCAGCCTGTGTGGGTTGGATTTTATCTCCTTGATGTATCTCTTGGCGACATTCTTGCCGTCAAAAATAATTCACGCTCACTACCCAGTGGCTGAGCGCCTGAACTATCTCTCCGGTCTCATAGTACACCAGTCCAAGAAGGTTCCGGGCATCTATATTCATCTTGTCATACTTCAGAGACAGCTTGAGCGCCTCCTCCGCACCTGACATATCCCTGACCCTGCCCTTATCAAGCCCTATGTTGTAATAGTACTTTGACGAGTTTGAGAGCCTTGTTCACGTAATCTATCTTCAGTCCGCACCTGGTACAGTAGCCTGTGACGGCTATCGCTCCACCGCAGTGCTTACAATTCAGTACATCTGCCATATCTTAATCTCCCGACCAATCTGTGTTCTTTACTTCTCTGCTTCCTTTGCAACCCTCATCATCTCCTGCATGACATCCATGATGTCCTTGAGATCATTGTTGTATATTGCATCCTCTGCCTGGTCAAGTTCAAGTGCCGGCTTAAACCTCTTTATCTCTTCATCAAAATTGATCATGTCTGTTCCTCCATCTCTTGACACCGCCCACCAGATACAGGGAACCAACGCAGTATATGTTGGATTTCTCTCTGTCTCCTCTGAGCTCCACTGCCATATCCATGGCATCGTCAATCTCATCGCTGACCATGACCGGAGTATCCGTACACGCCGAGAATATCTCCGCCAGCTTTGCGGAATCCGCCTTTCTGCTGCTGTCAACGCTTGTGACTATTATCCTGCCAAACGTAATATTTCCGGCAAGCAAATGTATCATGGAGTCATACTCCTTATCCTTCACCGCCGCAAATACCAGTATCTTGTCATATTCCCCATGAAGCCTGTTCATGGTCTCTATATATGCATTTACAGCCTCCACATTGTGGGCACCATCCACATATATATGGGGAGCTATCTCCTCCATCCTGCCCTCCCAGTAGAACTGCAGGAGTGCATTCCTCACGGTCTTCTCTATATCCTGTTCCGGTACATTCCGCCTCTCCATGAGCATCCTGAATGCTGTCACGGCAAGGCTGACATTCTCCACCTGGTACAGTGATGTCTTCTGTATCTGTAAATTGCAATAACTATAATACCGATTATGCAATGAAAAATCAATGGTTTTGTTCCCCAAATGATTTATTATATAATCTGATTTTTCGACCGGAATTATGTCCGCTCCACGCTCTTTGGCAGTATCTTCTATGACCCGCGCAGCCGCCTCATCCCGCCTGAAATATATCACCGGAACACCCGGCTTGATGATGCCTGCCTTCTCATAAGCTATCTTCTCTATCGTGTCGCCAAGATACTCCATGTGATCCATTCCCACCGACGTGATGATCGTAAGCTCCGGCGTCAGGACATTTGTCGCATCCAGTCTTCCGCCCATTCCTGTCTCGTATACGGCAAAGTCACACTTCTGCTGTCTGAAATACACCGCCGCCATGGCAAACATGACCTCGAAGAACGAAGGGTGCTCCATGAACTGCCCCTTTACGGTCTCAAATGCCGACACAAAATCGTCATCGGATATATTTGTACCATTTATCTGTATTCTCTCGTTTATGGACACGAGATGGGGTGATATGAACAATCCCACTCTGTATCCCTGGGCTGCAAGCATCTGCGCCAGAGCGCGGCATGTGCTGCCCTTGCCGTTGGTTCCCGCCACATGTATCGCAGGAACAGCCTTCTCAGGGTTCCCCAAACGGCACAAAAGACTGGAAAGGTTCTCCTTGCCAATCTTCTGTGCAAAAAGCGGAATACCCAATATATAATCCACAGTCTCTCTGTAATCCGCCATTATGATTCTCCTATCCGTCCGTGCGTGCTGCTCAGACCCAATTATCTATTGTCAACTTTCTCAGGGTAGAGGTCGTGGTTTGCCAGACGGTTCCAGGCAACCTCCTCCCACTTTGTTCCCGGTCTGCCGTAATTGCAGTACGGGTCTATGGAGATTCCTCCCCTCGGTGTGAACTTGCCCCACACCTCGATGTACTTTGGATCCATCAGTTTTATGAGGTCCTTCATGATGATGTTCATACAGTCCTCATGGAAGTCTCCGTGATTTCTGAAGCTGAACAGATACAGTTTCAGCGACTTGCTCTCCACCATCTTCTCGCCCGGCACATATGATATGTACACCGTTGCGAAGTCAGGCTGTCCGGTGATCGGACAGAGGCTTGTGAACTCAGGACAGTTGAACTTTACAAAGTAGTCGTTGTCCGGATGCTTGTTGTCAAATGTCTGGAGCATCTCAGGTGCATAGTCCATGCTGTACTTTACGTCTTTATTTCCAAGGAGGGTCACCCCTCCATCTCTTCTTTACTTCTTCCCATTATGGTCTCCTATATTACTTTTATGATTCATGCTTATTCTGCTATATGATCACGCTGTATTACTGCTCCTGCAGTGCTTCTGTCACAGACTTGATGAGTAGCTTAACAGCCTCGTCACAGTGCTCCTTCTTAACGATAAGTGGAGGTGCGATCCTTATGATGCTGTCTCTTACCGCTGTTATGAGGAGCTTGTTCTCAAACGCTCTGTGCTTTACTTCAAATGCGATAGGCTTGTTGAACTCAACGCCTATAAGAAGACCACGTCCTCTGATCTCCTTGACACAAGGAAGTGCCTTGAGTTCCTCCATGAAGTATGCTCCTACTTCCTTTGCATTCTCGTAGAGCTTGTTATCCAGTATCTCATCTATCTCTGCAAGCGCCGCTGCACAGCACACAGGGTTGGCTGCGTATGTTGAACCGTGGGCACCAGGTGTAAATGCTGCTGCTATCTTGGTGCTTGTACACATCGCGCCTATAGGCATACCGCCCCCGATGGCCTTTGCCATGGATACCATGTCAGGCTTTACGCCATATGTCATATATGCCATGATGTCTCCGGTTCTTCCCCATCCGGTCTGAACCTCGTCGAACATGAGGAGCATGTTCTTCTCATCACAGAACTCACGAAGTCCTTTAAGGAACTCAGGGTCTGCAGGGTATACACCACCCTCGCCCTGTACAGGCTCTACCATGATTCCTATGGTGTTCTCATCGCATTTGCTCTTGAAGTCCTCAAGGTTGTTATACTCTGCATATGTGAATCCCGGAAGGAGTGGTGCAAATCCCTTGTGGCAGGCCGAATCAGGCTGGCCTGTTGCCGACAGTGCACCGTATGTTCTTCCGTGGAAGCTGTTCTTCGCTGTCACGATCTTATATCTGTCCGGTCCGTAATTGTCCACGCCGTACTTTCTAGCCATCTTGATCATGGCTTCATTTGCCTCTGTTCCTGAGTTCTGGAACACGATCTTCTCCATGCCTATGGTGTCACACACCTTCTTTGCAAGGAGGATCATTGGAAGTGTATATGCATAGTTTGATGCATGTATTACATTTGCCGCCTGGTCAGCTATGGCCTTTGCAACCTTCTTGTTGGCATTTCCCGCGCTGCTTACCGCTATTCCTGCGAAGAAGTCGAGGTATCTGTCGCCGTTCTCAGCGTACACATACATGCCATCGCCCTTCTCCTCTATGAATTCCCATCTTCTGGACTGCTCTGCCAGATATGTATCTACTATCTCTAAAAGTTCTTCTCTTGTATAACCTGATTCACTAACCTTCATCTTTCTCTCCTTTTGCCTTTATCTACTTTATAGGCAATTGCGAAACATGATTACATATGCAGAGGTGCTTTAGCATACCAATCAGGGGTCGTTTCCACTTAACTCAGTCTGCAACGGTACTAAAGATGCCGCTGACGCGCCATCTAAGTACCGGCGACTTCGTATTCCCCTGATCTGGTACGGCTAAACACCTCTTGCATGTTCAATTCTTGAATTTCGCAATTGCCTATAATCTACTTCACTGAGTATCGCATCTCGCACGCATACATTATATACACAAAGCCCGCCACTGGCAAGCGTTCGTGAAATATAACAGATAAATGCTTTAACCACCGTTAAAAAGGACTGTACCATGAGGTATACCTCAAAGCACAGCCCTTTTATATTTATGCATTTCTCTGTATTATCTTGCAAACTGGGAATTGTACAGATTCGTGTAGAAGCCGCCCTTTGCAAGCAGTGTCTCGTGATTTCCCTGTTCGATGATGTGCCCGTCCTTCATGACTAGGATGACATCTGACTCCTTGATGGTTGACAGTCTGTGTGCAACCACGAAGCTTGTTCTGCCCTTCATCATCTTGGCAAATGCCCTCTGTATCCTTATCTCAGTTCTTGTATCTATGGATGATGTTGCCTCATCCAGTATGAGCATAGGTGGAAGATCAAGCATAACCCTTGTGATACATAGGAGCTGCTTCTGTCCCTGTGACAGATTGCCTCCATCCTCTGTTATATATGTGTTATAGCCATCAGGAAGTCTCTTGATAAAGCTGTGTGCATGTGACTGCTTTGCAGCCTCGACGATCTCCTCATCCGTTGCGTCCGGTCTTCCGTATGCTATATTGTCCCTTATCGTGCCACTCTTAAGCCAGGTCTCCTGGAGCACCATTCCGTAGTTGCCGCGGAGGCTCTTTCTTGTGACCTCTCGTATGTCATATCCATCCACGGATATGCTTCCCGCATCCACATCATAGAATCTCATGAGCAGGTTGATGACTGTACTCTTACCACAGCCTGTAGGTCCTACTATGGCTATCCTCTGTCCATCCTTCACATTCAGGTTGAGGTTCTTGATGAGCTCCACATCTTTGTTGTATGAGAAGTCAACATTCTTAAGGTCCACCTCACCGTGAACGTCTGTGAGCTCGTGTGCGCCAGCAGGCTCTGCAGCCTCTGGGTCCTCGTCTATAAGCTCAAACACTCTGGCAGCGGATGCCAGCGCGTTCTGAAGCTCTGTGACAACGCCTGATATCTCATTGAACGGCTTTGTATACTGATTTGCATAGCTCAGGAAACTTGTGAGCTGTCCAACTGATATAAAGCCCTTTATAGCTGTTATGGCACCTATGATTCCAACGCCTGTGTACACGAGGCTGTTGACAAATCTTGTACTAGGATTTGTTATCGATGAGAAGAATGTAGCCTGAAGTCCTGCCACATTAAGTCTTCCATTGACCTCCTGGAATCTGTCGCAGGTCTCATCCTCCATGGAGAATGCTGTGACTACCTTCTGGTTCTCAACCATCTCATTTACAAGGGATGTGAGCTCACCCTTGATCTCAGCCTGCTTCCTGAACATACTGTATGTTCTCTTTGCTATGAATGACGCAACAAAGAGTGATACCGGAGTGATACATACGACCACAATGGCTATGATCCAGTTGATCGACAGCATGAAGCACAGTGTTCCTACTATAGTCATAACTCCTGTAAATAGCTGTGTAAATCCCATCAGAAGTCCGTCTGAGAACTGGTCTACGTCAGCTATGATCCTGCTGACTATGTCTCCGTGTGTATGTGAATCCACATATGAGAGCGGCAGGCTGCCAAGCTTCTCATATGCCTTTGTTCTTACATCATTAACCACCCTGTATGTGATCATGTTGTTGAGCACGTTCATGACCCACTGTGCAACAGCCGTTATAACGACCACAATCACAAGCTTTGCAAGCATTCCTTTAAGTCCTGTAAAATCTACTTTTCCCGGTCCAACAACCCTGTCAACTGCATGTCCCATGATGATAGGTGCATACAGTGTGAGCACGACCGATATGGCTGCACATATGAGAGACAGAACCACGAGGAACCTGTATCTCTTGATATACTTCAGTATTCTGAGTATCGTCTTTTTATTTACTGATTTATTCCCTTTATCTTTACTCATGAGACAGTTCCTCCTCCGAAAGCTGTGACTGACATATCTCCCTGTATATCTCACAGTTAGAAAGCAGCTGTCTGTGGGTTCCTATCCCGGCTATCTGACCATCATCCATGACGATGATCTTATCCGAATTCATGATGGTCGACGCTCTCTGTGACACAAGGAATACAGTCATGCCCTTTGTCTTCTCCCTGATTGCTTTTCTGAGAGCCGCATCAGTTGCAAAATCTAGCGCCGATGCGCTGTCATCCAGTATCAGTATCTCAGGCTTTCTGACGACCGCTCTGGCTATGGTAAGCCTCTGCTTTTGTCCACCCGACAGGTTCTTGCCCCCCTGGGTGATCTTGAAGTATATTCCATTCTCCTTGCCGTCTACAAACTCCTTGGCCTGGGCTATCTCAAGCGCCTCGTCTATCTCTGCTTCAGTCGCATCCTGCTTGCCCCACCTGATATTGTCTGCTATTGTTCCGGCAAACAATACAGCCTTCTGCGGTACCACTCCGACCTTATGCCTGAGCTCGTCCAGGGTGTAGTCCTTTACGTCAACTCCGTCTATGCACACGCTTCCCTGGCTGGCATCGTAAAATCTTGGGATCATGTTTACAAGAGAACTCTTTCCTGAACCCGTACCGCCTATGATTCCCACAGTCTCGCCCGGTGCCACGTCAAATGTTATATCTGACAGGGAATCTGCTCCGGCCCCAGCATATCTGAGATTTGCATCCCTGAAGCTTACCTTTACAGTATTTGCCGGTGATCCTGCTGCCTTGCCTGTTCCATCTGTTATCGATGGTTGCTGATCCATGACCGCATTTATTCTCTTTGCGCAGGCAACAGCCTTGGTGATCGTCACGATAAGGTTTGCGAGCTTGATGAGCTCGACGAGTATCTGTGACATATAGTTGACAAGTGCGACGACCTTTCCCTGTGTGATGATTCCCGCATCTGTCTGTCCCGCTGCGATCCAGATTATAGCTGCGGTTGAGAGATTGATTATCACATAAGTGACAGGATTCATGAACGCTGATATACGTCCTGCAAGGAGCTGGAACTTCATCAGGTCATCCGTGGACTTGTCAAACTCCTCAAATTCCTTGTCCTGTCTGTTGAAGGCTCTGATAACTCTCGCGCCCTCAAGTCCCTCACGGGTGAGCAGTGTGACTCTGTCCAGTCTGTTCTGCACCTTCTTGAACAGAGGTATGCTGAGTGCCATAACACCGAACACAACAATTGAAAGTGCCGGTATGGTCACCACAAATGTCATGGCCGACTTCACGTCGATGGTGAATGACATGATCATGGCACCGAACACTATGAACGGTGAACGGAGGAACAGTCTGAGCACCATGTTGACTCCTGTCTGTACCTGGTTCGTGTCACTGGTCATTCTCGTGAGCAGTGTGGATGTTCCTATGCTGTCGATCTCTGTGTATGAAAGTGATGTAATATGCCTGAACAGATCATTTCGAAGTGCTGTTCCAAATCCTGTAGCAGCCTTTGCCGAAAAATACTGGGCGGTGATAGAACACACCAGACCGATAATTCCCAAAAGTATCATGACGAGACACATCTTCACAACGTAGCTTATGTCACGCCCTGCTATACCGACATCGATTACATTTGCCATGACGATCGGGATAAGCAATTCAAATGTTGCCTCCAACATCTTAAAAAGCGGGGCAAGTATGGACTCTTTCTTATAGTCCTTAAGATATCTAAGTATTCCCTTCATCTCTTCTCCTAACAATACTCATTCCGTATATAACAGACACAGATACCATCCATGTCGTCATTACTCAAATAGAACTTCCACACCATATATAAGGTGCGGAAGTTCTATTTCAAGCTATGCTGCAATGGCGCTGATTATCTGAGTAATTGTCTGTTACCAATGTTATCATATCCCTTGCAATTATATATCAGTCCTCATCGTCCTCTTCCGGAAGATTTGCATTGTGATATACTGCCTGAACGTCATCGTCCTCCTCAAGCATATCTATAATCCTTGTGAACTTCTTGACAACCTCAGGATCGTCTATATCAACATAGTTCTGAGGTATCATTGTGAGCTCAGCCTCAGCCATCTTTATGCCTTCCTTCTCAAGGCTCTCTCTTACCTGCGAGAAATCCTCAGGTGCTGTGATGATCTCGTAGCTGTCATCCTCGTCTGAGAAATCCTCAGCTCCTGCATCCAGTGCCATCATCATGAGGTCATCTGCATCTATATCACAGTCTTCCTTTGCAATGATGATCTGTCCCTTGTGATCAAACATATATGATACACAGCCTGTTGTACCTACGTTACCGCCACCCTTTGTGAAGCAGTTACGCACATTGGCTGCTGTTCTGTTCTTATTGTCCGTAAGAGTGTCTACTATGATGGCGGTACCGTTAGGACCGTAGCCTTCATATGTATTCACTACATAGTTTACTGAGTTTGCATCTCCTGCCGCTCTCTCGATACCACGCTTGATAGTATCGTTAGGCATGTTGTTTGCCTTTGCCTTGGCGATTACATCACGAAGCTTACTGTTGTTCTCAGGATTTGCTCCGCCTTCCTTTACTGCTACCACGATCTCCTTACCAATGATTGTGAAGATCTTACCCTTTGCTGCATCGTTCTTTTCCTTCTTGTGCTTGATGTTCGCAAATTTTGAATGTCCTGACATCGTTAATTCTCCTCTTTCTCTTGATTACTAGTTACGTATATTATCACTATTGCGGTGTTTTTTCAACCTTTGTGATCTTTACCTCACCGATCATGTTGTTATTTACCGACAGGGAAGTGAATCTGTAGTTCTGATACACTATCTCTATCTCCTCATCCGCATATGGAAGTCTCCCCAGCTCATACAGCAGAAATCCGTTCAGCGTCTGGAAGTCCTCGTCCGGGAATTCTATCCCCAGAACGTCACTCAGCTCATCCAGTTCAGCCTTACCACTGACTATGTACATATCGCCACGCTTCTTGATATCCTCGCTGGCGTCATCGTACTCGTCAAGTATGTTACCGACTATCTCTTCCAGAATATCCTCCATGGTCACAATTCCCTCTGTCTGACCATACTCATCCACAACTATGACCATATGTATCTTTGCTGTCTGCATCCTGCGGAACAATTTTGCTATGTTGTACGTAGGATGTACAAATGTAGCCTCAACCATGATCTCAGCCAGTGATTTCGTCTTATCTCGCAGATATTCCTTCACAAAATCCTTGAAATAGATTATTCCAACTACGTTGTCAAGATCACCGTCATACACCGGATATCTTGAATAGTTATTCTCTATCATTATCTCCATGACTTCGTCCAGATCAGAGTTCTTGTCTATAGCCATGACGTTCAATCTGGCCGTCATCACATCTCTGCTCTCCTTGTCAGTGAACTCAAATATGTTTGTAATAAACTGGGCCTCAGAGTCCTCTATAAGTCCCTGCTCATTTCCCTCGTTCACCATGGATATGATCTCTTCTTCTACCTTTTCCTCTTCTGATTTTTTGTTAAAAATCTTCATATAATTGTCTGTATCACCTCATATATTATTTTATGCCAGTTCAAGACTTATCTTCAGAGCTTCATCAACGCGCCTCAGCACATCAGCGTCAACGTGACACACCTTTTCTTTCAGGCGCTGTTTGTCTATAGTCCTGAGCTGTTCCAACAATATGACGGAATCCTTCGCTATATCACAGCTTGAAGAATCAAGCATGATATGTGTTGGAAGTTTTGGCCTCTTCATCTTGCTGGTTATCGCAGCTATTATGACCGTGGAACTGTGTCTGTTCCCAGCCTCATTCTGAACTACTATAACAGGTCGTATGCCTCCCTGCTCCGATCCAACCACCGGTCTTAGATCCGCGTAATAAATATCCCCACGTCTGATCACCAATTCTGTTCACCCCACAAATACTTTCATTGAATGTGGCTATATACTTATATAGTATGTATTCCACTCTAAAAAAAGTATTGCCCATGACAGTACCGGTTATTCGTTAATCCAGAAGATAGTTTACCTGTCCAAGCTCTCTGCCGTCCCTTATGTATGTTCTCGGAACTCGTCTTGATATGTTACATACCAGCTCGTAATTAAAGCTGTTGGCAGGCGCTGCCACCTCCTCGACAGTTACCTCTCTGTCTCCATCCTGTCCGATGAGAGTTACGTCATCTCTTACTTTTACACCATCAATGTGGCTCACGTCAACCATGAACTGATCCATGCACACCCTTCCGATGATCGGAGCATACTCTCCATGGATGATAACTCGGCCTATATTGGACTGTGCTCTTGGGTATCCATCGGCATATCCTGCCGACACCGTCGCAACCTTTATATCATGATCCGCTATATAGGACCATCCATATCCTATACCTGTTCCGGCTTTTACGTCCTTCACAAATATAACCTTGGACATAAGTCTCATAGCAGGTTTCAAAGCCGCTATATTCTTATCTACTTCATCTGATGGATAAAGTCCGTATGTGACTATTCCCGATCTGACCATATCAAAATCCGAATTGTCCATCTCCATGATACCCGCACTGTTAGATATATGCCTTACAGGTATGTGTATTCCAAGTGCCTCAAGCTGGCTGTTTATCCACCTGAACTTCTCAAGCTGACCATTTGCAGCGGTCTTGTCGAGTTCATCAGCCTTTGCGTAATGGGTAAATATCCCCTCTATCTCTATGCCCGGCATCTGACTGATCTTTTCTATGTTCTTCACGCCATCTTCATCACATGTGAATCCGATTCTTCCCATGCCTGTATCGACCTTGATATGGATCTTTGCCTTTGTATTCATGCTCACCGCCAAATCCGAGAGCTTCTGTGCATCGTCCACCTCATACATGGCAGGTCTAACATCATATCTGATAATCAGTTCGTAATCCGAGGGATCTGTGTAGCCCAGTATCAATATGGGCTTATCTATATTTGCTCTTCTGAGCTCCAAAGCCTCATCGATGAATGCCACTGCAAAGAAATCCACCAGATCATCAAGTGCCTCTGCCACCTCGACAGCGCCGTGTCCATAGGCGTCTGCCTTTATGACCGCCAGCATCTTCTTATCACCGTCTATAAGCCTTTTCATAGCCGTGATATTATCCCTTATATTGTCAAGATTTATCACAGCCTGCACTCTGTTAAAGTTACTGTTGTCCATCATGTTCTGCTCCTTTTATAACCTCCGATATAGCGCTCACTATATCCCTGGCTATCATTGCATTTCTTCCTCTGTGCTCTGCCGCCATATCTCCTGCCAACCCATGTATATATACTCCCAGCTTCGCAGCCTCATACGCACCAAGTCCGGTGCAGACAAGCCCAGCTATTATACCGGCAAGCACATCCCCTGCCCCCGCAGTTGACATACCGTTATTACCGGATGTGTTTATGTACACATCCCTGCCGTCACTTACGCATGTTCTGGCATCTTTCAGCGCACTTACAACATTATACTCCATCGAAAAGTCTTTGCACACCTCTAATATATTCTTTTTTATATCCGGTATGGCGACGCCTGTAAGTCTTGACATCTCTCCTATATGTGGTGTTACGATCACCGGTCCTCTGTGTCTTCCAAGAATATCGGGCTTTTCGGATATTATGTTCAAGGCATCCGCATCCGCGATCACGGTCTGCACGGCCTCGCACATAATATATTCCACCATGCTCCTTGCCGCATCGCCTTTTCCTATACCAGGACCGATCAGTATGGCATCCGACCACTCCACGGCATCCCTTGCACACTGCTCCGCTTCATCTTTGTTGCTATAGCACATAAGCACTGCCTCAGGAATTCTTACTCCTGCTATCTCCTTGTTGTCGATATGTGTGTATATCTTCACAAGCCCTGTTCCCATCCTGTATGCAGCCTCCGCCGCAAATGTCATGGCACCGGACATGTCTCTGCTTCCAGCTATCACCGCAAGCTTTCCATATGTTCCCTTATTTGATGAATCACTCCGTCCCGGAAGCATGCACAGATCGTCTCTGTTGTAGGAATATGCCACCGGGTGTACTCTGTCCACTTCAGCCTGTGCAAATCCTATGTCTCTCACAACGACCTCTCCGCTTATCTCGCAGCCGGGATAAAATATCAGCCCTCTTTTATTCAGTCCAAATGTGACCGTCATGCCTGCCCTGAATGCACATCCCATGATCTGCCCCGTGCTGGCATCCACACCTGACGGGGTATCTATGGCAACCTTAAAGCCGACAAGTCCGTTCATCGTCTCTATGGTCTCTCTCCATATTCCCGCCACATCACGCTTGAGTCCGACGCCAAATATTCCGTCCACAACCACATCGTAATCACTGTCAATGATGTGATCCGTCACCTGTATGCCGATTTTTTTCGCTATTTCAAGCTGATATGAAAAGCTGTCGCTTACTCTCGATATTCCATTTATATAACAGACATGGACAATATCTCCCTGCTGGTACAGAAGTCTCGCAAGAGCCAGTCCGTCCCCGCCGTTATTGCCGCCTTCAACAACCACAAGGCACTTTAATTTTCTGTCCGCATTTATAGACTTCAGTCTGGAATTTATCTCCTCCAGCACGGTGATCGCAGCTCTCTCCATAAGCAGGATCCCTGGCACACCCTTTTCCTCTATGGTCAGCCTGTCTATCTCCTGCATCTCTGTTCGGTCTGCAACATAAAACATATTTCTGCCTCCTTATTGAAGAAAACGGATAATTTCTCTCGAAATTACCCGTTTTATACTTACCTATAAAAATCTTCCGATCTCTTCCTTATCTCTTCTTGAGGAAATCAGGAATCTTGATACTCTCTGTCTTTGGTCTTGACACATGTGCCGGCTCAACTGGTGTTGATGTTACAGGTGTCTGCTGTGCTGGTGTCACAGGTGCTGTGTATGCTGGCTTTGCTGCCGGAGCAGTCTCAGTTGTCTGACCGCCGAGGAACGATGGTCTTGTGCTTGTCTGAGTGCTGTGTGTTCCAAGGCTCTGGCCTGCATATGTAGCAGTCTTTGGCTCTGCAGCAGGTGTTGTTGTAACTGCTGGCTTAGGTGTGGTCATTGTTCCCATAGGAGATGCAGTACCTGCATATCTTGCGGTGACATCGCTCTCGCCTGATCTCTCAAGACCTGTAGCAATGATCGTGATGCTTATATCCTCACCCATGTTGTCATTGTCAACTGTACCGAAGATGATGTTGACTCCATCTCCAGCCTGCTCTGTAAGATATGTAACAGCATCATAAGCCTCAACGATACCAATGTTACCTGAGAAGTTTACGATGATATCTGTTGCACCCGAAACGGTTGTCTCAAGAAGTGGTGAATCCATAGCCTCCTTGATGGCGTCAACAGCCTTGTTCTCTCCGCTTGCTGAACCTATACCGATATGAGCGATACCCTTATCTCTCATAACTGTCTGTATATCTGCAAAGTCAAGGTTGATAAGACCCGGCTTATTGATAAGGTCTGTAACACCCTGAACACCCTGCTGCAGTACCTGATCTGCCTTCTTCAGCGCATCAGGAATACTTGTTCTCTTATCACAGATCTGAAGGAGCTTGTCGTTAGGGATAACAATAAGTGTATCCACATTCTCCTTAAGTCTCTCTATACCTTCGATTGCGTTTCTCATACGAGGCTTGCCCTCAAAACCAAATGGCTTTGTGACAACTCCGACTGTGAGGATACCAAGGTTACGTGCCATCTCTGCAACGACAGGGGCAGCGCCTGTTCCTGTTCCACCACCCATACCACATGTTACGAATACCATGTTGGCGTCCTTGATGATGTCTACGATCTCTTCTCTATTCTCCTCTACAGCGCTGGCACCGATCTCAGGCTTTGCACCAGCACCAAGACCCTTGGTAAGTTTCTCACCTATCTGGATCTTTGTTGTAGCTCTGCTGAGTGAAAGAGCCTGCTTATCTGTATTGATAGCGATAAGTTCCACTCCCTCAACATTCTCATCGATCATTCTGTTAACAGCATTGTTACCTGCACCGCCGACACCAATTACAAGAATCCTTGCCGGTGTTCTCTCGTCATTTGATTTTATCTCAAGCACGGTTGCATCCTCCTTATATACTTATTCTTTATCCATCAATCATTGTCATCTGCTCAAAAGCTGACCGTTTTATCGCATTAGTACCTATATAATACGATTTTTTATATCATTACGCAAGAAATTTTTTATTATTTTCTTTAAAGATAACGTTCCTCTGCGATTCACTGTAATTCGACATATCAAGAGTTCCCTTTTTACCCTTCACGCTCTCAAGTATGCTCTCAAGATTCATGAATTTCGTCTCCAGGTTTTCACCGTTGCCGATCCTGATCTTTATTCCATCCTTATGAAGTATGAGATTCTGATCTGTGTCATAAGTAATCTTGTCTATCTGTATTCCGCTCTTGTAAATGAGCTGTGTCATAGTCAGTATCTCCTGGAAGAATCCCGAATCACCGACATCAAGCTTCTTTCCCTGCTCCACGCTGTCACTTGTAAGTCCCTCTATACAAGGAACATCATCAAGCTTTGCATCGGATATCTCGAGCACGATACCATCGCCATCAAAATATGCATACTGATCGCTGTACTTTATGCAGCCCGCCATGGCCTTCTCGTACACCGTGATCTCTACTGAATTCCTATTCACATATGTGACGTCTATCTTATCTATAAAGGTTACATCCTGGGCAGGATTCAGTCTGCTCTCAAGTATAAACAGCAGCGTATTGCCATAATCCTTACCGCCGGTCACGATATCGACCATCTGTTGGTCAGTGTAGTGATCAGTTCCGGTCACTTTTATGGACTTCAATTTATAACATGTACGTATGTATACAAACGCTATAGCACACAGCACCACCAGAATGAGAAGTATCTTGAGAACTATCTTGAATATCCTTGACGCCTTCTCACGTCTCGCCTTTCTTCTGGCAAGTTTCTCCGCCTGCAGCTTCTTCTTTCTCTCTATCTCCTCCGGGGTAAGCTTCCTGCGCTCTTTTTTGCGTTTTTTCTTGTTCTTCTTTTTTGCAGCAACCGCCTGATCTTGCTTACGCCTGCGTCTCTCCTCGGATCTGCGGTTTTCTGCATCCTCTCTGCGCATCCGGTCATCCGGTCTGCGACGCTCTCCATCCTGTCTCCTGCGCACCTGCTCATCAGATCTACGACGCTCTCCATCTGGTCTCCTGCGCACCTGCTCATCAGATCTGCGGTGCTCTCCATCTGGTCTCCTGCGCACCTGTTTGTCAGATCTGCGGCGCTCTCCGTCTGGTCTCCTGCGCACCTGTTCGTCAGATCTGCGGCGCTCTCCGTCTGGTCTTCTGCGCACCTGCTCGTCAGATCTGCGACGCTCTCCGTCTGGTCTTCTGCGCGCCTGTTCGCCTGTTCTGCGGTGCTCCCCATCAGGCCTTCTTCGTGTCTGCTCATCCGTCCTGCGGCGCATATCTCCGTCTGCTCTCCGCTGTCCATTGCGGCTGTCTGTCTGCTGTCTTCTCTTATCAACCGGAACCTTGACCCTTCCGTCGAGGCGTTTTCCGGTCATGACATCCACATAGCCGCTTTCACGTCTGGTCTGCGCAACATCAACATTTCTGCTCATTCTATTTTTATTAACATTTCGTCTATTGTTGTTTTCCATTCAAATCTTCCTTTAAAGGATCTGTCATATGTCTGTTTCGTCATACGAAATTCCTCTGGATACGGACATCACTATCCCCATCTCCATCAGAATGAAAATTATCGAACTTCCGCCATAACTGACAAATGGCATCGGCACACCTGTCGGCGGAATGGTATTCGTGACAACACTCACATTTATCAGCAGTTGGACCGCCACATGTGCCATCACTCCCGCTGTGAGCATGCTTCCAAATCTGTCTCTGGCATTCATGGCCGTCACAGCCATCCGCCTAAGTAATATAAGAAAAACGATAAGTATAAATGCCGCTCCGACAATTCCGAGCTCCTCACACACGACTGAGAATATCATATCATTATGTGACTCCGGAATAAACCCCATCTTTTGGACACTTCTCCCAAAGCCCACTCCAAACAGTCCACCGGAACCAACGGCATATAACGACTGAACCGTCTGATAGCCATCTGCGTAATTCTCAGGATCAAGCCATATCTTGACTCTGTTCGCCCTGTAGCCTGCGAACATTATGAAAAAGCACACTCCCGACAACACCAAATATACCGATCAGAACAAAATGTCTGACCCTGGGGCTTCCCACAAACAATATTACAAAAAGGATTGCAAAACAGATTATAGCCGTGCTGAGATTCTCCACACCGATCAGGGCTATGGTGATCACGGGCAGGATCATTACCTTTATAAGGCAGCCCGGTCTGCACAGATTTTTGCTCTCCACGGCAGCCCTCGCCGAGGTGTAGATTATGATCGCCGTCTTGGCATATTCTGATGGCTGAAATCCTATAGGTCCAATATATATCCATCTTGCTGACCCATGGCTGGCCGTTCCTATTATCAGCACCACCACCTGAAGAACAAGTGATGACAGCAAAATGACCGCAGACAGCCTGAGCAGCCGCCTGTAGTCATATCTTGACACTATGTACATGGCGAGGATCGCCAGCAACATATAAAGTGCCTGTCTTTTAAAAAAGTACATCTGATCTCCGTACAGGTCGTACGCCCTGTAACTGCTCGTACTGTATATCATGGCAAGCCCAAATATCAGAATCATCCCCAGCGCCAGGAGCATGGTCACATCCACATATCCTCCCGGACACCGTTTTCGTGCATCTCTCACTCTATCTTCTGAAACCTCAGGACCTCCATGCAATCAGATCACTCCTTATAGCTTCTTACATACTCCTTGAACATATCGCCTCTCTGCTCGTAGTTGTCAAACTGTCCCCAGCTTGCACATGCAGGTGAGAGAAGCACCGCATCTCCGTCAACCGCATTCTCATGGCAATATGCTACCGCATCCTGAAGATTCTCCTCAAATATAATTGAGTTAAATCCATGTCTCTTGGCACAGTCAGCTATCTTCTGCGCAGTCTGGCCTATGAGAACGAGCCACTTTACCTTGCCGTCAAACGCCTCTATCCACTCGTCGTACTCAGAACCCTTGTCATAGCCTCCACCTATGAGGAATGTAGGAGCCACCATGGCCTGTATTCCCTTTATGGCTGCATCAGGGTTTGTTCCCTTTGAATCATTGTAGTATGCGACACCATCGATGGTGTCAACATATTCTATTCTATGAGCAACAGCCTTGAATGATGTTGCAACATCTCTGATAACATCAACAGGGACTCCCATATAATATGATATTCCAACTGCTGCCAGAACATTCTCAACATTGTGAGCTCCCATGAGCTTAAGATCCTTAATGGCAAGTACATTGATCTTCTTATCGCCATCCTCGAGGATGATATCCCCATCCTCTACATATACTCCACCGGCCGGCTTCTCCAGTCTGCTGAAATATACTACATGGCAATGATCCTTTGCCTTCTCTCCCATGGCGCGTGTATGCTCATCATCATAGTTGAGGACTGTCACATCATCCATGGTCTGATTCTTTGTTATTGAAAACTTTACATTTCCATAATTCTCAAATGTATAGTGCCTGTTCAGATGATCCGGAGTCAAGTTGAGTATTGCACTGACATTCGGATGAAAATCTATAACCGTCTCAAGCTGGAAACTGCTTATCTCTGCAACTGTATCTGAATCATCGTCTGTTGTGTCGCACAGCTCTGTGTAAGGTATTCCAATATTTCCCACAACGATGGTCTTGGCATTGTGTGCCCTGACTATCTCTCCCACAAGGGCTGTAGTTGTAGTCTTGCCGTTTGTTCCTGTTATGGCTGCTATCTTACCCTTACCATAATGGTATGCCAGCTCTATCTCACTCCAGATAGGTATTCCCGCATTTCTCACCACATCTGTAAATGGCGCATCAACAGGGATTCCCGGACTGATGACCATGAGCTGTGATGATGAGAGGGCATCCTCTCCAAGCTCACCGAGTTCTATCTGAACAAGCTCTGAATCGCCTGTCTTCTCCTTTATCGCCTCTATATCTCTATCCTTGTTCTCATCGAACAGATAAACCTTTACTCCATGATTTACCAGAAGCTTGGTTGCACTGATTCCACTCTTTCCTGTTCCTGCTACTATCGCTGTATTGATCTCCATATCATTTCACCATGGTGCACCACTGCACCATTTTCTCCTTTCTACATTACAGAGCCAGTAAACCTACCACACAGAGGACTGCAGTCACTATAGAAAATATAGCAACGACCTTTGACTCAGGCCATCCCCCGAGCTCAAAATGATGATGTATAGGTGCCATTCTGAACACTCTCTTGCCTGTAAGCTTGAATGAAACAACCTGTATTATAACTGATAATACTTCAATGAAGTATATGAAAGCTATTATAACTATGAATATAGGCATCTTGAGCATATACGCTGTTGATGCAACAAATCCACCGAGTGCCAGAGAACCTGTGTCTCCCATGAATACCTTTGCAGGGTACACATTGTACACAAGGAAGCCAAGAAGACATCCAACCGCTGCGCAGGCAACCGGAGCAACACCTGAGTCTGTTCCCACTGCTACAACCGCAAAGAATGTGGCTATGAGAACCGTGACTGATGACGCAAGTCCGTCAAGTCCATCTGTGAAGTTCGCACCATTAACTGTTCCAAGCACGATGAAGAACAACAGTATCACATAGAGTGTGCTGTTGAGCTGAACCGTCTTGCCAAGGAATGGTATTATAAGCTCATTGTTGATATCTGAATACTTCTCTACATAATATGCAAATACTCCCGTAACGACAATCTGTCCGAGCATCTTCTGCCATGCGTGAAGTCCCATTGATCTCTTCATAACAACTTTGATGTAATCATCGATAAATCCGATAAGTCCAAATCCAAGTGTCACAAAAAGCACCGGAAGGACATCCGGATATTTCTTCATATAGATAAGCGTCGTGATCGTAAGTGACAGAAGGATTATAAGTCCACCCATGGTTGGTGTTCCGGCCTTCTTCAAATGTGCCTGTGGGCCGTCATCCCTGACAAACTGACCGAACTTGAGCTTCTTCAGGAACGGTATAACTATAGGGCACAGCACCACGCTGATACAGAATGCTATCACTACCGGTAAAACAATCTTTAAATCTAAATTCATTTTGTACTCCTTACCTGCCCGCACACCGCGGACTATGTATTTCTTAAACTGTTTTCAGACTGAGATAAATTTAATACTCATTTGTGGCTTTGTCAATTCCCAAATAGGGAAGAATATTCAAAAAAATATCTCTCACAACAGGGGCCGCTATGGTTCCTCCATAATATGTGCCCTCGGGCTCATCTATTAGCACGACCGTCAGGACTTGAGGATCATCCGCCGGCGCAAATCCTATAAAAGAAGATATGTATCTGCCTGTTCCTCTGGGAAGTTTCTCACTCGTGGCGGTCTTTCCGCCTATCCTGCAGCCCTCTATGGCACACTTTGATCCGCCGCCCTCGGCAACGACTGCCTCAAGCATCTCCCGCATCTTCTGTGATGTCTCCTCATCTATAACCTGTCTCTGCTCGTCAAATTCAATGGCTGTAATAGTTTCTTTACTGCTGTCTATTATCCTTTTTCCCAAATGTGGAGTTACCGTATGCCCTCCATTCACAACCGTGCACACTGCAGATATGAACTGTATCGGAGTCACCTGGAATGACTGTCCAAACGACATGGTGGCAAGCTCTACCGGCCCGACATTTTCCTTCTTATGCATGATGGAGTTTGCCTCTCCGGGAAGGTCTATTCCGCTCTGACTGAACAATCCCAGCTTGTGATAATACTCGTACATGCCATCCACACCTGTTCTCTCTCCTATCTCCATAAACGCCGGATTGCAGGAATTCATGAGCGCCTCCTTAAGGCTCTGGCTTCCATGGCCTGTGGTCTTGCTACACCTTATCCTTCTGTCCTCAACTATCTTATATCCCGGGCAGAAAAAGTTTGAGCTGCTGTCGACCGCTCCCTTCTCGAGTGCTGCCGTCAGTGTTATTATCTTGGCGGTTGATCCCGGCTCATATGTGTCGCTTATCAGATAATTTCTCCACATATTGTTCAGCTCATCCATATTGCCGGCTGTAGGCAGCAACATGGATGTCCCGGATGCGCTGTTATTCCTCTCTGCATCTTCCCCTGTGTCTGTCTCTCCATCGTTCTCTGGCTTAACCAGTTTGAACGGTTCGTTCAGGTTGTATTCCGGCACATCCACCATGGCATATATCTCGCCATTTTGGGGATTGATCGTTATTGCACACACCCTGTTTGCTTTTTTCTCGATCTGGACTTTCTCTGCAGCCTGTGTCACATATCTCTGTATATTGAGATCCAGTGTTGTCACGAGATCATTTCCGGGAATGGGCTCTGTCCTGGTTTCTGAATATTCCGCAAGCTCTATTCCCCTTGCATCCGTGACCGCATTTATGCTTCCATTTGTCCCTGTGAGCACACTGTCATATGTCACCTCAAGGCCCAGTATTCCCTGATTGTCAGCACCGGTGAAGCCTATAACCTTCGATGCAAGGGTATCATATGGATAGCTGCGCTTGTAATCCTCGTCCACCTTGATCCCCGGAACAGCAGCCGCCTTGATCTTTTTTCCGGTCTCCTTGTCTACATTTGACGCTATGAGCTCCCTTGAGGATACCTTCTCCACCTTCTTCCTGATGTCTGCCGGATCCTTATCCAGATATCTTGTAAGAAGCTCTGTGACCTCCGCCTCATCCTCTATCTGGCTGTGTATCACGGATATTGAACACACCGCCTTGTTGTCCGCTATGATATTGCCATTTCTGTCGTATATCCTTCCCCTGGGAGCTTTTATGCTTCTCTCCCTCTCATGCAGGGAATCTGCTTTCTCACTATAATATTCTCCCCTGTAGAGCATTATGTATGCAAGACGGCCAACTATAACTCCCAGCGCTAGGGCCGCCATAACGAACACAAACTTTATCCTCCGCCTGTTATAACTGTATACCTTCAACTCTTGATCCCGGACTTTTTTATTATCATATTAGCCGGATGCCTCATGTATTCGCCTATTCGTGTACAAATCTATCTCTGCATTAAAAAAGCACCGGAGGTGTATCTGCACCTTCGATGCTTTGGTTTACTGTGTAAATTATCATTCGCCGGAATAGTCCTCGTCACCGCTCCACGTATCCGTGCCGTCGCCTGTTCCGCTGTCATCCTCCCATGTATCGTCCGCCGTATAACTGTCGTCTGCCGTATCGTCATACGACGTGTCATCCGCCGATGTGTCGTCGGTCGATGTATCTTCCGCTGATGTATCTTCCGCTGATGTGTCCTCAGCAGCCGCATCCTCTGTTGCCGCCTCTGTATCTGCAGTCTCTGTATCCGTGTCAAATGCTGATGAGAGCGGCTCCTCCGTTCCGTCATAAGCCACATCATCTCCGTTTGTTGAGTATACATTCAGGTATGGAAGGAGATCCTGCATAACCTGATTGAACAGCTTTGCTCCTGCTCCTGATCCTGACTGATCCTCAACATGAGGCTCATCAACTACAACGTAAAGCATTATCTGAGGATTCTCAACAGGGGTAAATCCTATGAATGACAGTACGTATTTTCCATTTCCTCGAGGAAGCTTCTCGGCTGTACCTGTCTTACCACCGATGGTGTAGCCCTCTATTCCAGCCGCATATCCTGTACCTTCCTCAACAACCGCCTGGAGGTATGTCTTCATGTAATCCGACACTTCCTTGGATATGGTCTTTCTGACAAGCACCGGATCCATATTCTCAACCACATTTCCGTCTGAATCCAGAAGTCTCTTGACAACATGTGGCACATAATAATTTCCGCCGTTTATTACAGAACAGAATCCCGCTGCCATCTGGATCATAGATGTTGTAACACCCTGTCCAAATGAAGATGTCGCAAGCTCTGTAGGATTAAGATTCTCCACATCGTACTTAATACCTGTCGTCTCACCTTCGAGATCTATTCCTGTCTTGGAACCAATGTTAAATATCATCTGATATTTGTCAAATGTCTCTGGTCCCTCCTTGTCCGCTATCTGCATCAACGCATCATTACATGAAACAGCCAGAGCTCTCTTGACGTCAACCATTCCGTGTCCTGCTCTGTAACTACAGTAAATAGGGCTCTCTCCCTCGACTACGACCTGTGAACCATCACAGAGAAATTCATCTCCGTCTGAGATCACTCCATCCTCCATGGCTCCCGCTATGGTAAATGCCTTGTATGTTGAACCCGGCTCAAACACATCACTTATACAGTAATTCTGCCATACATAGTTGAGTGCCTCATATAACTGGTCTGATGTAAATCCATCTATCGTGCTCTGGAACTCTTCATCCGACATCTTTGAGAAATCGTATTCCACTTCCTCAGTCTTTACATTCTTCTGTTCGGTGGTCGCTTCTGTGGATGATTCTGTGGTAGTGCCATCCTCGCTGCTCTCCGTTGTTGCCGTTGTATTTTTCTTTGCACTCTCAACGCTTATCAGGCTGTCCGCATTCTCATCTGCACCCTCGATCTCAACCTCCTGGGTGACGGTGACTGTCATGTTCCTGAGCGCCTGTGTGTTCATCGGGTCATTTGGATCGTAGGTACGTGAGCTTGCCATTCCAAGTATCTCGCCATTGTTTGGATCCATTGCTATGATACCTATCTGCTTAGCACCTGTATTCTGCATATACTCAGTGATGTTGTCCTCTATGATCTTCTGTATATTCATATCTATGGTGGATACTACTGTCTCACCATTCTGGGCTGCCACAGTCTCCGAGTCAACGCCGCCTGAGCCCGACATATATCTGTAAGTCTTGCCATCCACACCGTTTAAGTAGTCATTATAATAGCCCTCAATACCACCCTGTCCAACATTTCCGCTGGCGGTGTATCCGAGCAGGTGACACGCCAGAGATCCATTTGGGTAATTTCTCTTATACACCGTCTCGAATCTCACTCCTATGACATCTGCGCCCTCATCGGTCTTACAGTAATCCTCAAATGCCTTAACCTTTGTATATGGAAGATCCTTGAGGACTACCTCATAATAAGAATCCTCATTTGCAATGTGCTTGTCAAAATCGTCTCCTGACACATCGAAATACTCCAGCACCGCAGCTCTTGTTGCCGCCTTTCCCTTCTCCGTGATCAGAATATTCACAGGCTCAAGTATCAGGCTGTAGGTCTTCTCACTGTTTGCAAGGACATTTCCATTTCTGTCCAGTATCTCGCCTCTCTCATACGGAATATCCGTGGAATTGTAGTCCATCTGCAGAACCACCGCCTCCGAATACTCCTTTCCATTTGCCACGTTGATGTACACAACTCTTATGGTAAGTGCCACCAGAACTCCCACCACCAGCAAATATGCGATCTTGGTCTTTCTTCTCATCCCTTTTAAAAATAGCTTTGATCTCTTTGACATTTTATCTTTCCACCTTAAAAATTAAATATCCCTAAGACTACTTGGCCTTAGGGACATCCTTGTACTGTACTACGTAATCATCATTATTCTGTGAATAGTATAATGTTTGTCCCGGCTGTGAGTATACCATGCCGAGCTTAGTAGTTGCAATATTATATATCTCATCCAGATCTGTCATGGAATCAAGTCCTGCGCTGTAGCTTGCATTCTCGTCAAGCTGTGTTGCCACCTGGCTCTTCAGCGTTGCCACTGACTCCTTCTGTGACTTGACATCTGATGTAAGTTTCAGAAGATAACAGCACAGCGCCACCGCAACGATTATCGCAGCAACCATGCCCGCCGTATATCTTATTTGTGCATTTGTAACTGCCTTTCTCTGTGCCTTTCTGGCTGCAAGCTCTCGTCTCTCTCTGTCAGTCAGATGAGATGATCCCTGTTTCTTTCTTCGCGCCGGCTGTGGAGCTCTCTCAGGTCTCACTGAAGGCTGTGGTCTTCTCGCCGGAGCGGCTGAGCCTCTGACTACAGCTTCGCGGGATCTGTTACGTCCAGCCCGGTCATCATAATTCAGTTGTCTTGCAGAACTACCCTCTGTGTAGTATCTTCTATCTGCCATCTATATCGCCTCTTTCATTTATATCTGTCAAATTGCCTCAAACACTCTGAGCTTTGAGCTCTTTGATCTGGAATTCTCCTCAAGCTCCCTTTCTCCCGGTATGATCGGTTTTCTCGTTATCACCTTGCCGAGAGGCTTTCTTCCGCATGTGCACACCGGAAAGTTCGGTGGACAAATGCATGGATTTTCATTTTTCCTGAATGCTAGCTTCACTATCCGGTCCTCAAGGGAATGAAATGTGATGATACACAATCTTCCTCCCGGATTCAGACTTGCTATCATGCCGTCTATTGAATCCCTGAGCACATCAAGCTCCCTGTTAAGCTCTATCCTGATCGCCTGAAATGTCTGCTTGGACGGATGTCCCTGTCCATTCCTTGCCTTTGCCGGTATGGAGCCACGGATTATATCGTTGAGCTCTTCGGTCGTCTCTATCACCTTGTTCTCACGGTACTTGCATATATGATATGCAATACTCTTTGCATATCTCTCCTCTCCGTAATCCTTAAGTATACGGAACAGCTCAGCCTCGGAATAATCATTGACTATATCCTTTGCAGTCTTTGTCTGCCTGTTGTCCATCCTCATATCCAGTGGAGCATCAACCCGATATGTGAATCCTCTATCCGCATTATCGAGTTGATATGAAGACACTCCCAGATCAAGGAGTATCCCGTCCACCTTCTGTATGTTCAGTTCATCCAATATTCTTCTGAAATTCTGGTAATTATCCCTGACTATGGTCACCTTATCCCCATACGGCTCAAGTCTCTTCGACGCTGCAGCTATGGCATCCTCATCCTGGTCGATACCTATAAGCCTGCCGCCCTCACCAAGCCTCTTCACAATCTGCTCTGAGTGTCCGGCTCCCCCTAATGTGCCATCCACATAGATGCCATCCGGCTTGATATTCAGGTTGTCGATGGTCTCCTCAAGCAAGACCGACTTGTGCGCAAATTCCATAATCAATTACCATTCTCTTCTAAAAACTAAAATCAAGTGCATCAAGCTCATCTGCAAGCTCGTCCATGCTGGCCTGATTATCACTCATGTTCTCAGGGCCATCCCACTCTTCCTTGCTCCAGATCTCCGCTTTCTCACCGTTACCGATGACATACACATCCTTGTCTATATGAGCATATTCTCTCTGCTTCGGAGATAGAAGTATTCTTCCCTGTGCATCCGGCTCACACTTGACCGCTCCGGCAAGGAAACCTCTCTTGAAGGCTCTGGCCGTTCTGTTGGTCATAGGAAGCTTGTTCAGCTTCTCAACGAACTCCTCCCACTCTGTCATTCCATATACATAGAGACAGCAGTCGATTCCTTGGTTACCATGAATGACTCCCCGAGTTTCCGAACGAAGTTTTAATGGCATGATCAGTCTTCCTTTTGCATCAAGCTTATGTTCATATTCACCTGATAAGCATCTGGACATCCCGATCTCCTCCTTTCGTATAACTCCGGTTCAATCACCACTTTCCACCACTTAGTTGCACAGTAATGCCACTTGTAACCACTATTCTATACTATAGCCCCTCAAATTGCAACCCTGTTATATGAAAAAAGTGTGTGCAAATACGCAAAAAAGCCTGTAGATCTAACAGTTTTCACTGTCAAACCTACAGGCTTTTTGTGTGGGGACAAATCCCAGTTTTTTCCCATTTCGTGGGGGATATCTCCACCTTGTGGGTATTTATCTGTATTGTCTCCCTGTTATATTATTTTTATTGCCACTTTTTCTGCGCTGAAATGCTATTTTGTGGCATCTTTGTCATCTTCTTTTTTTCTCCAGCGTCATCTGATCCACCACTGGTCTCCACTTCTGTACCGGCAGCGTCTGCTTCACCACTGGTCTCCACTTCTGTATCCGCAGGATCACATTCGCCACTAATCTTCACTTCTGTGCCAGCGGCGTCTCCCATAACTGCAACAGGCCAGCCACGCTTGGCACATCTTACATAATTTATGACAAGCAGTACCACGGCAGTTACAAAGCATACAAGTGCAAGCGCCTGGGATACCTTGATCCCTGTATTGCCGATCATCAGGGAATCACTTCTGAGACCTTCGACGATAAATCTTCCGAGTCCGTATCCTCCCACATATATAAGAGCGAACTCTCCTTTGAATTTCTTGTGCTTTCTATATATAAATAAGAACACAAGCAGCATAAGATTCCATAAGGACTCATACAGGAATGTCGGATGGACCGTTATGCAATCCATGCCGTCTATATTCACCACATTATCCAGCATCTTCTGTGTGATGACACCGGTTCTCTCCAGATAGTCAAGATTGCCATCAGATCTGTAGTAATCAAGCGGAATCGCCATGGCCATCTTACTGTTCGTATATGCGCCAAATGCTTCTCTGTTGAAGAAGTTTCCAAATCTTCCAAGTATCTGTCCGATCAGTATTCCAAAAGTGGCTGTATCCGCCATGAGTACAAAGCTGACTTTTCTCACCTTGCAGAATATTACCGCCGTGATGACTCCCGCTATGATTCCACCATATATGGCAAGTCCGCCGCCTCTGATATTCAGCATGGCTTTGAGTGTAGCTCCCACATCGCCCTGCACTATATACTGGTCAAGTCTGAACAGGATATAGTAGAGTCTTGCTCCAAGTATGGCCGGGATGATAAGTATAAGTATGAAATCCAGATACATTTCAGGATTCTGTTTTGTTCTCTTTGCCTCGTTGGTGACAAGTACATATGCCAGCAGGAATCCTATCATGATGATGATCCCGTAGAACCTCACCTCAAAGCTTCCTATATTGATGTGGTCACCTATATTTCTGAGGGTTATCCCAAGATTCGGAAAGAATATGCTTCTAAAATATTCTGATATCTGAGACATATCGTTACATCCTCCTAGATTCATTTACACGTTGAACTTGAAGAGAATAACATCTCCATCCTCAACCACATATTCCTTGCCTTCCTGTCTTACAAGGCCCTTCTCCTTGGCAGCAAGCATGCTTCCGCAGTCCATGAGGTCCTTGTAGCTGACAACCTCCGCCTTGATAAATCCTCTCTCAAAGTCTGAGTGAATCTTGCCAGCTGCTCCAGGTGCCTTCGTTCCCTTCTTGATGGTCCATGCCCTTGACTCTGTCTCTCCGGCTGTCAGATAACTGATAAGACCAAGAAGTGAGTAGCTTGCCTTGATAAGCTTGTCAAGACCAGACTCTTTAACTCCAAGATCCTCGAGAAACATCTTCTTCTCCTCATCATCAAGCTCTGCCAGCTCCTGTTCTATCTGTGCACATACTACAAATACCTCTGCATCGAAGTCCTTTGCGTATTCCTTTACCTTCTGCACGTTCTCATTTGAAGCGCCATCGTCTGCAATGTCTTCCTCGCCTACATTTGCGGCAAATATTACAGGCTTCCATGTGAGAAGGTTATATTCCTCTATCCACGCCTGCTCGTCCTCATCTGCGACCTCTATGGTCTTTGCAAGCTTGCCATCCTCAAGGTGAGCCTTGATCCTCTGCTGGAAGTCAAGCTCCTTCGCAAGCATCTTGTCATTTCTTGCACCTCTGATGGTCTTGGCGATCCTTCTGTCGAGCACCTCTATATCTGAGAATATCAGCTCCAGATTGATGGTCTCTATATCTCTGATTGGGTCTACGGAACCGTCAACGTGGATGACATTTGTATCCTCAAAACATCTTACAACGTGAACGATGGCATCAACCTCTCTGATGTTCGCAAGGAACTGGTTTCCAAGTCCTTCTCCCTTTGATGCGCCCTTTACAAGACCCGCGATATCTACAAATTCTATAACAGCAGGTGTTGTCTTGGCTGAGTTGTACATCTCTGTGAGCTTGTCCAGTCTCTCATCCGGCACTGCAACGATTCCTACGTTTGGATCTATTGTACAGAACGGATAGTTAGCCGATTCCGCGCCTGCCTTTGTAAGTGAATTGAAAAGTGTACTTTTTCCCACGTTTGGGAGTCCTACGATACCTAATTTCATTTTTTCTATTTTCCTTTCTTAAAGCCTTGATTTTGCTTGATATTCTGACTTTGCCGATTATATGGTGTACCATTTAGTGTACCATCTGTTTTCAGGGCGTAAAAAGCCCCAATAGCACGGTAATTGTACTACACCCGTGGCTTAATTTCAATGTTTATAATTATTATCGGAATCCCATAACTATTTTTTACCCAGTGCCTCCTTCAAAACTACAACAGCCAGCCGGGGGTGAACCCCCGGCTGGCTGCTACATTTTATCAGTTCAGATATTTCTCCATCACTGTGTTCAATTTTTCAAAATCAAGCGGTTTCGCTATGTGTTCATCCATCCCCGTATTCTTTGCAAGCTGCACATCCTCAGCAAATGCATTTGCGGTCATGGCTATAATAGGAATCTGGCCTCTTCTTCCAGGCAGTGCTCTTATAGCGGCGGTGGCCTCATACCCATTTATGACCGGCATCTGAACATCCATAAACACTATGTCATACCAGTTCTCGGAGGCATTCTCTATCCTCTCCACAGCCTCCCTGCCATTCTCAACGATCTCCACACTGGCTCCCGTCATTCCTATGATCTCCGATGCGATCTCTCTGTTCAGATCATTGTCCTCCACAAGAAGGACTCTCCTGTCCGAATAATCAGATCTTCTGATATTCTTCCAGTCCCTTTTAATAAATATAATTATACTCCTCATTGTACATACTAGTTCCAACAGGGAAATTATACTGCAACCGGCTGTCATAGTCCGAAACAGTTCTCTGTTTTCAGACCTTAGACCCATATGGCTTTGTGTCACCGCTTTTCAACGGGTTTACTAAATATTTATTTTTCAAATTCTTTTCATATAGATTACAATTTTCTGATTAAAGTATTATAATCATTTGTTTTATTTGTCAAGCATTTATTTAATTATTTTCAGGTCTTTTCCGTTTTCCACTTCTTTGACATAACGATGTAGAATATGACGTTGAGCACGATGCCGACACATGTGGCTATAGGTGCTGCAAGTCCAATATTCGTAAGGCTTGCATCCGGCTGGATACTCATGTAATACGCCAGTGGAAGTCTCACAAGCAGAGTCTGTATAAGTCCCTGGATCATGACCCACAGCGACTTCTCATGCCCATTGAAATATCCTATCATACTGAACAGCACCGCCGTGACTATAGTCTCAGGCGCAAATCCCCTCAGATACTCGAAGCCCCTCTGGATAACAGACGCATCGGTGGTGAAAATTGATGTCATTTTGTCACCAAAGAACCACACACCAATGAATACCACCACGCCTACAGATAGTCCTATGCCCATACCGGTAAGCATCGCTTTTCTCGCTCTGTCCTCTTTTCCAGCTCCGACATTCTGCGATACAAATGAAGCCATAGACTGCATAAGCGAAACTTGGTACCAGCATGGACAAAGCTGACTATCTTGCAGGCAACTCCATATCCGGATGATGCCCTCCAGGCCAAGTCTGTTGATAAATGCACACAGCGCTAGAAATGACATCTGCGTGAGAAATTCCTGCATCGCCAGCGGAAGCCCAACTGAGAGCAATCTTCTGCACTGTCTGTTTAATCTGAAATCTTTTCTTGATATCTTAAATGGAAGTCTCTCTCTTCTTCAGCAGCAAAAGCGCAAGGACAACACTGACCGCCTGGGCAACCACTGTTGCTATGGCTGCACCCGCAGCATCCAGATGACATCCCGCAACCAGTATAAGGTCACCGACAACATTTACTATACATGCCACAAACACAAATATAAGAGGTGATTTGCTGTCTCCAAAACCTCTGAATATCGCGGTGAGCACATTGTAGGCCATAATGAAAAATATTCCGCCTCCGCATATCCTCACATACGACGATGTAAGAGTGACCGCCTCAGCCGGTGCCTGCATCAACACTGACAAAGGTCTTGCAAACGTCACCATGACAACTGCCAGCACCACCGCAAGTATTGCAAATATGGTCGTGGCACCTCCGAGAAGCTCTCCTATCTGATCCGTGTTCTTCTCGCCTATATATCTGGCAATAAGCACTGTGACACCCATAGCAAGTGCTGTTATCACAAATGTAACCAGATTGAGCACCTGGCTGCCTGTAGATACGGCTGAAAGTCCCGCCGTCGAACCGAATCTTCCAACCACCAGCAGATCAACCGCACCATATGCAGCCTGAAGTATCAGTGCTCCAAGAATCGGTCCCATGAATGGGAGCATTTTTCTAATTATACTTCCTTGTGTAAAATCTGTTTTATCCTGTACACTCATCTTATGTCTTGACTCCTTTTGCTCATAACATCATAAATTTTTTCAATGGTCGCTATCATAATATCTGCATCTTCATCTGTGATATCGGTAAGAGACTCCCCCAGTCCTGTGAAATACTCATCAACATATTTGCCAACCAGATCTCTGCCAGCCTGAGTGCTCCTGATATACACAAAACGTCCATCCGCCTCTGAAGCCTTCTTTTCCACAAATCCCAAGCGTTCCATATCCTTTATCGTCTTTGTCACGCCCGGTCTTGGGAGCCCCAGCTCATCACTTATATCACTGACCTTTACATCAGTCTCAGACCTCTCAAATCTCGTTATCACATCAAGATAATGTATATGAGTCGGTGTGACTCCATTTGGCAGCTTTGGCATCATATCTCTGACTCTCTTAGCTTGATAGCAGGCATCCATCACCTGTTTTATCTTTTCCTTTGTCATAGCATTCCTTCCTGTAAATTTATCAAATATTATTTTATTGTTATTTCGTATAATTACTTTAGGTAATTATCATTGGTAAGTATATTCATATTTTTCTTTTTGTCAAGGGGTATACAAACTCTTCATATGCCCGTTTAATACATTAACCACCATGCAAAAAAAATGCTCCACCTGATTCTCTCACAGATGAAGCATTTAATTATTCAATCCTTTTTACTAACTACCTTTACTATCCCTATAACCGATTCGATCAATACCACCGCCACAAATGGTATTCCCGCAAGCGTAATAGCAAACATCATATATTCGATTCCATTCAGCAGATGCTCCCATCCTCCTGTAGCCTGCGGCACTATCCACATTTCATTGATAACCAGAGCACCGATCAGGAATCCCAGTATCAATCCACTGATCATCCACGCCGCACAGATTATGGCGACATCTTTCAGCCGCACAATCTGATTATCGTATATCCATTTTCTGAATATAATATACAGAATTACGCATATCAGGGGTACAGCAAATACAACGACCAGATTATAACTATCATTATATGTTTCTTCCATGTAATCAGACAGCGTCATAATGCTCCAGCATATGAGTTGTACTACCAGACATATCAATATTTTCTTCTTCATATGCAAACTCCCCACCACATCTACTTTTTACATACTATAATAAAGTTCTTCACATTACAATTTAATTAAAATTATAATATGCTTTTACTCAGATCAGATATCTGCCAGCAAGCCCCACGATCACCTGCATCCCGCCGGAAAGCAGCATCACCCACACAGGATTCAGTTTGAATTTTCTAAGCAGAACAACACTTACCGCAAATATCACCACGAGATTCCACTTAGTTCCAGCGATACTTATCATGTCAATCCCAGACCAGACCGCCGTCACGAATATCGAAACTCCCGCTGACGCGATCATCGCCACAACCGCAGGTCTTATTCCTCCGAGCAGTTCCTGAAGGATGTCCTGTTTGCGGTATTTCAGATAAAGTCTTACTATGACTGTGACTATGATACATGAAGGAAGTATACATCCGAGTGTGGCAACCACCGCGCCGACATATCCAGCCACCCGGAGTCCCACAAATGTCGCCGAATTGACCGCTATAGGGCCTGGAGTCATCTGGGATATAGTGATCAAATCCGTGAACTCTGACATGGTCATCCACCCATGTATCTTCACTATCTGTCCCTGTATAAGCGGCATGGCGGCATAACCTCCTCCGAAACTGAAGAGTCCTATCTGGAAGAAACTTAGGAATAACTGCAAATAGATCATTATTCCATCCCCCCTTTGTCGGGATGTTTTTCAGGATTTCCGTCAGAGGTATCCTCTGTCTTTTTATGCCCATGCCCTCTTCTTTTCTCCAGCTGTCCTCTGCAAACGCCGACAAGTCCACAGACAATTACTATGAACACGACATTTATCTCCAATATGTAGGATGCAACAAATGCAGCTATCATGAACAATATCCCCAGATCATCCTTCTGCTTTACTATGTCTGCTCCCATATCATATGTCACTGATGCAATGACCGCAGCTACACCGGCCTGCATTCCCTCCAGTATCTCACTGATTACCCAGTTAGTCCTGAACGCGCTGTAACAGTAAGATATGATGGATATGATGACAAATGGCGGTATGATCGTTCCGATTATGGCCACCAGTGTCCCTGCCATGCCGCACAGTTTATAGCCCACCGCTATCGCTCCATTTATCGCGATCGGTCCCGGTGACGACTGGGCTATGGCCACAAGATCAAGCATTTCGTCCTGCTCTATCCAGTGGTTTTCATCCACAAACTTTTTCTTCATAAGAGATACGATGACGTATCCTCCCCCGAAGGTAAAGGCGCTCAGATATAATGTTGTTATGAATATCTTCAGAAGAGTCTTACTCTTTTTTCCTCTTTCCATAATATACCTTTCTCGTGAAAACGTTTTCACGCTCCAGGTACAAGTATATGCCTATTCGAGAAATTTAGGAAACATTTTTTATACAAACATTTTATTTTATCAGTCTGAACTTCTTCGCAAACCTCACAATAAGACCTCCCTTAGGCATATTGAGAAGTTCCTCCTCCGTATATCCTCCGGCTTTGAGTATAGCCACCGCATAGAATATGATCGCCACAAATACTGCAACAAACATCGCGATCACCCAGTTGCCGAGAAGCTTCCTGCAGCACTCATATACAATGATCGTAACAACACCCATGAAGATAGATGCTATAGTAGGTGCAACGTATATTCGCCTGTTGTCCATCTTGCCGGTCTTGTACTTTGTGAGCGAACGCTGGTTGAATATACATATGAGCAGTGAGTTCACTATCGAACCAAATACCAGTGCATAAAGTGCCCAGTCTGTGCAGTACAGCATAACAACAAGAACCACCACATGTATCACCAGTGCAAGGGTGGCATTGATAACCGGTGCCATCACCTTACCCATGGCCTGAAGCACACTGTTGGTTACAGTTGACTGTGCAAAGAACACTATGGATATGAATCCAAGATACATACATTTGGCTGCCATCGGATCCGCACCTGAGAACAGGAGCTGTATTATAGGCTTAGCCAGGACTCCCATTCCAACCGCACATGGTATGGTGACCAGCATGGACATGCTGAGCGCCTGATTCAGGAGTTTATGGTTTTCTGCATGTCATTTCTTGCATACGCACCGGATATTCCCGGAATATATGCGATTCCAACTGAAGCTGCTATGGCAAGCGGAAGGTTCGTGAGAACTGTATACTGTCCTGAGTAAATTCCATACAGCTTTGCCATCTCCAGGGAATCCATGCCCTTCATCTTCATGACCACATAGAATACCTTCATGTCTATAGGTGTGAGCACGTTATACACCACTGCTGCCACCACGATAGGTGTGACTGTGGCAATGATTATTCTGAATAACTTTCCATAGGATTCGGTGTCTGGACTTGTATCGTTCTTCACAGACTCCATGATACCCTTTCTTCTTCTCGCATAAGCGAACAGTATGAATATCAATCCTCCAAGGACTCCGGCACCTGTACCCATGGCACTTCCGGCAGAACCATACTTTGCATGCTCGGTTGTTCCAGCGGCAAATGGCTTTGCAAGCATATACGCAGCGACGATACTGACTACTGCATTTGCAAGCTGCTCTATGATCTGTGATATAGATGTAGGCACCATCGTGTTGTACGCCTGCAGATATCCTCGGAATATTGCAAGAAAGCCCGATATAAATATAGTAGGGGCAAGTATCTTAAGACTTAAGACTGCATTTGGCTGGTCACTTACAAACCATTCGGCTCCAAAGTACGTGATCAGTGCCGCCACAGCACCCGCTATGACTACATATATAAATGTACAGTAGTATATACGTCTGGCACTCTTGTACTGTCCCATAGCTATCTTACCGGCAACAAGCTTCGACACCGCTGTAGGAATACTGTATGTGGCGATCATTATGACCATGGCGTATATTGCATACGCTGAACCATAATATCCATTTCCCTCATCTCCAAGTATCTGATACAGAGGCGATCTGTACAGAAGGCCGATGATCCTCGACACGATTCCGGCTCCCGCCAGGATTCCTGCCTGAAGCGCCAGATTACTTCCCCTTCCTGATAGCTTTCCTTTCTTTGCCGTACCGGTATTTGTACTCATATCTAACTCCTTATTGCCATTTCTAAATCACTGTTGTAAAATTCAATTTGTATCTTTGATATATATCACAAACTATATATATACCAATTTTATGCAGTTAATTCAACCATAATATTTATAAACACGATGCATATTATGACCAAATATACCACAAGGAGGAACTTTAACCATGGAATACTCTTCACTTCCAAAGGATCCTATGGTGCTTCTCAGCTTCATCAACACGAAGCTCAGAGATGACTATCCAAGTCTTGACGAGCTCTGCAGCTCACTATGTGTAAATGCAGATGATATCAAGAGTAAGCTCGCATCCATCGACTATTCATATGATGCAGAAAAGAACAGATTTGTGTAAAAGCAAATCTGTTCTTTTCTCTTTTGTCAGACAGGGACAGCATCTGCTTTCCCCGTGCTGATATTATGTTTTATTTATCCTGATTCCCGGAAATTTTTTTATCACTCTCCGGTTTTGCCTGACCATTTCCAACTTCTTCAGCGTCATCTTTGCTGTCAGCTTCCTTATCAGACTCTGCATCACTTCCTACTATATTATTTGCAAGCTTTTCAGCGTCAGCCCTGCTGGCCACGCTCTTCATAACATGCATGAATTTATCAAATATACTGATAGGATCATCATCCGAATCATCGTCATCCTGAGACTGATCATCTGCATGCGCAGTGCCAGACTTCACATATTCATCATCTGGAAGATCTGATGGGTACTGAAGCATATGCTGCTTCTGCTTGAGCTTCCTTTTGTTCTCACGCTCCGCAAGCTTCTGCTCCGGCGTCTTCTTCTTGAACCTTATATCCTCTTCTTCCTCAGTTATATATATCGGCTCTCCCGTCTCCTCATCTATCCTGCGAATCTTCTCATACTCGGATGTCTTGAACGCAAGATTCTTCTCCTGCAGCTTTGCAGTGCATGTCCTGTTGATGTACATGTAACAGCAGGCAAATACAGGAACTCCGAGAAGCATTCCAAAGAATCCGAACAAACCGCCGCCAACTATGACCGCTGTGAGCACCCAGAAGCTTGAAAGTCCTGTGGTATCTCCGATGATCTTCGGTCCGAGGATATTTCCATCAAACTGCTGCAGTACAAGTATAACAATGAGCAGCACAAGACTCTTTATAGGATCTGCAATGAGCACGATGAAGAAACATGGCACAGCTCCTATGATAGGTCCGAAGAACGGTATGACATTTGTCACTCCGACGATAACACTTATCAGAACCGCATATGGCAGATTGAGTATCGTTGAAACTATGAACATGATCATTCCAATGATAATTGAATCAAGTATCTTACCATTAATAAACTGACCAAATATCCTGTTCATCTCTAAAAGTCCGTCAAGGATAGTATTTGCATTCTTCACCTTGAATACCGCATATATGATCTTCTTTCCCCTAGATGCAAGATATTCCTTGTTTGCCATCACATATATCGAAGCGATAATACCGATGAGGAAATTGTATAGGAACTTAAGACCTGAGAACACTCCACTTCCTATATTCACCACGATCTTGTCCACATTTGGCATGATCTTGGTATTCAGCATATCCTGAACCTTGAGATATGCATTGTTCATATACTTGTTGATCTGATCCTCAGGTATATTGAGCTTCTGGAACTTCTCATTTATATTCTCCACCATCGTCTGAAGGTTGGAATAATAGGTATCCATGTTGCCCACAAGCTGCTTGATACTGTCGTAGAGCTGAGGAACCACCAGCCACACTATTCCGGTTATGATTCCAAGGAACACTATGGTAGTTAAAATAACCGACAAAGTTCTCGAAACCTTGAACAATTTTTTCTTATCCGATATGACTCTCTCCTGGAATATCGTATGAAATAATCTGTCGAAAAAAACAAGTATCGGGTTCATGAGAAACGCAATGACTGCGCCCACTATGATCGGTGCAAATGCACTCGATATCTTGTCAAGTATCGCACGAAATCCCGACCATTGCTCCAGTATCTTATTAAAAAGGAGTCCGACAACGATTATTCCTATGACCGCCAGACTTATGTTGAGAATTCTTTTCTTCTTATTATTAACAGCCAACTTCTTCTCTCCCATTCTTTAGCATGTGTTTATTATATTAGTTTTTCCAAACCTGTTCAATACAGCTTACGCAAAATTAACCATACATTTATCATTTAATCTCATAAATTTTATAATTCGTGCATATAATGCACTTTAGGGGATAGTATGTTCAGAAAATTTATGTTGTTTACCCTACTGTTTTTTAGTAAAATGAGAACTAGCCAAGGGCAAATGCGAAAACTATCGCATACCAGGATTTCCTAAACGAGGGAGGTGTTCTATATGAATTGGGAGATTGCAACCTGGCTTATCATATTTGCCGTATGTCTCATTGCTGAGATCATATCGCTTGGGCTTACAACCATCTGGGCATGTGGAGGAGCCCTGGTGGCAATGATCATCGCTTTTTTCAGCGGATCGCTGCCACTACAGATCGTTGCATTTCTTGTTGTCACCACTATTCTTTTCTTCACGACAAGACCGATTGCCAAGAAGCATCTTGACAACCAACTGGTAAAGACAAACGTAGAAAGTCTTATCGGCAAACACGTTATCGTATCTGCTGACATAGACAATCTCAAGTCCACCGGTCAGGTCTTGATCAACGGAGTTGAGTGGACAGCAAGATCCAAACATGGCGATACCATTGAAACCGGAACCGAGGTCGTGATCGACGAGATATCCGGAGTCAAAGCAATCGTAGAAAAGGCAGGAAAGCCGGCAATATAAAGCTAAGGGCTTATCAGCTTAAGACACACACATTTTTAATTAAGGAGATTATTATGGACGGAGCAGGAATTTCACTTATTATCATTTTATGTCTGATCGTAATCGTTATTATTTGCAGTACGATCAAGATCGTGCCACAGGCACACGCTTATGTAATTGAGAGACTTGGAACATATCAGGCAACATGGTCTGTTGGACTTCACATGAAGATGCCTGTTATCGATAAGGTAGCCAAGAAGGTTACACTCAAGGAGCAGGTTGTTGACTTCGCTCCACAGCCGGTTATCACAAAGGATAACGTAACAATGAGGATCGACACAGTCGTATTCTTCCAGATCACAGATCCTAAGCTTTTCAGCTACGGAGTTGAGAATCCTATCATGGCCATCGAGAACCTGACAGCTACCACACTTCGTAACATCATCGGTGATCTCGAGCTTGACCAGACACTTACATCAAGAGAGACCATCAACACCAAGATGAGAGCAACACTTGACGAGGCTACTGATCCTTGGGGAATCAAGGTCAACAGAGTAGAGCTCAAGAACATCATCCCTCCTGCAGCTATTCAGGATGCCATGGAGAAGCAGATGAAGGCAGAGCGTGAGAGACGTGAGCAGATCCTCCGTGCTGAAGGTGAGAAGAAGTCAGCCATCCTCATCGCAGAAGGTAACAAGCAGTCAGTCATCCTTGAGGCCGAGGCTGAGAAGGCTTCTCAGATTCTCCGTGCTGAGGCTAAGAAGGAAGCAACTATCAAGGAAGCCGAAGGTCAGGCACAGGCTATCCTCGCTGTACAGCAGGCAAATGCAGATGGTATCAGAGCACTGAATGAGTCAATGCCTACAAATCAGGTCATCACTCTCAAGAGCCTGGAAGCATTTACAAAGGCTGCAGACGGCAAGGCTACCAAGATCATCATCCCATCAGAGATACAGGGAATCGCAGGTCTCACCTCTTCTATTGTAGAGGTTGCCAAGAGCACTGAAGCTGCTGCCATATCAAAGCAGTAACATATCAGACTATTACAAATAAATAAGACAGATATTAAAAGACGTGCATGAAAGTTCTTTTTGAAGAATCTTTCGTGCACGTCTTTGTAATTACTATTTGTATTTTTCTGTCATCATGATCACTGCGGAAGTTCTATCCACACAGATTTGATATTCTCTCCTGACTCAACATCATTCAACTGATATACGATCTGCACCTTTCCAGTCCTGCCCTTTTCTACCGATACGATCATATAGCTGTTCACCATAGACATTGGAGCCAGCGAGCCCTCGCAGTTTCCACCTTCTGTATGTACCCTCCATCCTCAACTGAATATACCTCATCAGTCATTCTTGCTCACATTGTTATACTGGAAGAAATCAATCCTGTGATCCTTGAAATAATATTTTGCATCACGCTCATTCACTTCCCTGAGTACCTTACACGGATTACCCACAGCTACAACATTCGATGGGATATCTGTGGCAACCATACTTCCAGCTCCTATGACGGTGTTATCACCTATAGTTACCCCCGGAAGTATCGTAACTCCTGCACCTATCCAGCAGTTCTTGCCTATTGTTATAGGTGCATTGTACTGATAGCCCTGTTTTCTGAGCTCAGGATTTATTGGATGTCCCGCTGTTGCCAGAGTTACATTTGGTCCAAACATGGTGTAGTCACCAACGTAAATATGTGTGTCATCCACCATTGTAAGGTTGAAATTCGCATATATATTGCTGCCCCAGTGAACAAATTTGCCGCCCCAGTTTGCATGGAGTGGTGGCTCTATATAGCAGTTGTCTCCTATCTCCTCAAACATCTCCTTGAGCATCTGCTGACGCTTGACCATCTCTGTTGGTCTGGTCATATTGAAGTCATATAATCTGTCCAGACACTTTATCTGCTCTCTGGCGATATCCTCATCGCCCGGAAGATAAAGCTCACATGTGTGCATCTTTTCCAGCTCTGATTTTCCCATTGTAAATACCTCCTGTATTTTATTTTTGTCTTCATAAACCCGCCATGTTGTAAATCCGTTTCTTTTTGACATCGTGGATTATCACATCATGATCACACTGGCTATATGAAAGCAACAGGCACCACCAAGCCGCACTAAAGCGCCCATGATGATGCCTGTTATATCGTCGTATATACATTATATTCAAATGTACATACATGGCGCACTCGGCACCATATATATCATTTAGTTGTACTTGTAGTAATTGATGAGGCAGCCATCTGTTATGATCTGTCTCTCATCGTCTGTGAGTTCTCCAAGTCTCAGCTCTATCTCAGCAAAATCCTTGTTCACAACATATGCCTTGATGACCTCTGTCTTGTTCTTCACCGCATCCTTGATTCCCGGGATGAATACATAGTCGTCATTGTCAAAGTCAAAATCCTTATCGATGACAAATGGAAGCATACCCCAGTTGATAAGGTTTGATCTGTATCTCTTTGTAGCGTATTCCTTTGCAATGTTTGCCCATCCACCGAGAACCTTCTGGCATGATGCAGCCTGCTCACGGGCTGAACCGTCACCCGGCTTAACAGCATAAATGGTACTTCCAACACCTGTGTTGCTTCCGCATACGTCCTCAAACTTCTCCTTGATGGCATGCATAACTTCCTTGACCTCTGGGAATGCCTTACCCATGCACTCACCTGCCTCACGAACCTTCTCTACAGCCTGGATAGCCTTCGCTCTTCCAACGTACTCAGGATCCTTTCTTGACAGAGTGAACTCTGCAAGTCCAAGAGGATTTGATCTGTATGATGAAGTCTCTCCTGATGGGATAAGCTCATCTGTTGTTGTTACAGGATCATGTATAACTGATGCCACCTTGAGGAGAAGGTTGTCTGTAAGAGGAACCATCTCAGGCCAGTCCTTGATGTTTGGACCAAACTTGATCTCAACCGAAGGATCAGCCTTTCCAACACCATTGTAAACTCTTCTGTCGTATATAGCCTTGTCGAAGAAATACTTTGGATGTGTGTACTCTATATCTGCAAGGTCTGTTGCTGATGTCAGATAGCCCTTGTTGGCTGCAGTTGCTGCGATAGAACGCGCATCCATAAGCGCAACAGATGAGATCTGACCATTCTGTATCTTTGAGCCCTCTCTGTTAGGGAAGTTTCTTGTTGAATGTCTGATGGAGAATGCATTGTTGGCAGGTGTATCACCGGCACCAAAGCAAGGTCCACAAAATGCTGTCTTAACGATAGAACCTGTCTCGATGAGATCAGCCAGAACACCGTTCTTTGCAAGCTGCATATATATAGGTGTACTTGCAGGATATACTGACAGTGTGAACTCGTCAGCGCCTATGCTCTTGCCTCTGAGGATATCAGCCGCATCGCAGATATTCTCATATCCACCACCGGCACATCCGGCGATGATTCCCTGCTCAACATACAGCTTGCCATCTCTTACCTTATCCTTGAGTGTAAAGTCGACCTTGCCGTCAAGGCTTACAAGTGCACGCTTCTCAACATCATCAAGGATATCCATGAGGTTTGCATTCAGCTCGTCGATGGTGTATGTGTTGCTTGGGTGGAATGGCATAGCTATCATTGGCTTAACTGTTGACAGATCTACATATACGACTCCGTCATAGTAAGCCACATCGCCAGGATTCATCTCCTTGTATGCCTCACTTCTTCCGTGAATGTCATACCAATCCTTTATCTTGTCATCTGTCTTCCATATTGATGACAGACATGTTGTCTCTGTTGTCATAACATCAATACCGATACGGAAATCTGCTGAGAGCTTGTCAACACCAGGACCAACGAACTCCATGACCTTATTCTTGACATATCCGCAGCCAAATGTTGCTCCGATGATGGCAAGTGCCACATCCTGAGGACCAACCCCCTTCTGTACCTCTCCGTCGAGATAGATTGCGATAACGCCCGGCTTTGCAACATCGTATGTCTTACACAGGAGCTGCTTTGCGAGCTCACCGCCGCCCTCTCCAATAGCCATAGTACCAAGAGCACCGTAACGTGTATGTGAGTCTGATCCAAGTATCATGGCGCCACACTCTGCCAGCATCTCTCTTGCAAACTGATGGATGACCGCCTGATGAGGTGGTACATACACGCCGCCATACTTCTTCGCACATGAGAGGCCAAACATATGGTCATCCTCATTGATGGTTCCACCTACGGCACACAGTGAGTTGTGACAGTTTGTAAGTACATATGGTATAGGGAACTCCTTAAGACCTGATGCTCTTGCTGTCTGGATGATTCCTACAAATGTTATATCATGTGAAGTCATCTTATCGAATTTGATCTTAAGATTCTCCATATTGTCAGATGTGTTATGCTTAGCCAATATTCCGTAAGCAAGTGTGTTCTTTGATGCCTCTTCCTTTGATGGAGCACTGCCAAGCTTTGATGCGAGAACCGCACCTGCCTCAGCATTATCCTCAACCAGCTCTGTACCATGTAACAGATAAGCACCGTTGTCAAATAATTTAATCATACTCTTCCTCCTGGTAATAGCTTTTTGTCATTTATGGAATTGCACACAGATGTATACAAAACCCCATGTTTCTCTACATCATACCATATTATTTTCAAATTTTAAATAGTATTATATTACAGCTTAACGCAAAAAATCTGCCATACATGCTCAGGCACATATGGCAGATCCTATGCATCAAATTGAATATACTGTACAGATACCCTTAACCGAAATACCTGTACCTGATACATCCTATCTGACACTATATAATCAATCTCCCCTCAGAGTTAATTATCCTCTGTTACATACACTATACTATTTGTATAATTTTTCCAATAGTTTTGGCAAAAATCGACACAAACGACGCGTATAACAACCTGAACGACATAAATTTTCGTGTACAACACACATATACTTTAATTATACCTATTGTAGAAATTCCCATTTGTATGATAGAATGTTCCTGATATGTTAATAATTTAAGAGTTTTGTTTATCTATCAATTTTTCACAGGAGTGTTTGATTATGAATTTTCTGATTGTTGAGGATGACAATATCCAGCTTACCGGCTTAAAACATATAATTGAAGAAGAGTACGCAGACGCTGTTGTCAACACTGCATCAACTTACAACGATGCCATAACAATAATAGATTCATTTGATATTGATATCTTTTTACTGGACATTGATCTCGGTGGAGGAAAGACCGGATTGGATGTATGTGGTTATCTCCGAAGAATTCCCAAATACAATGACACACCTGTCATCTTCATCACCGACATCACCGTTCCAAACCTTGATGTCATCAACAAGTATCATTGCCAGTATTATTTCTCAAAGCCTTATGACAGAATCGATGTCGTAGGAGGGATCAACTCGGTGCTCACACAGCCTGACGACCAGACATCAAGGATCCGCGTAAAGGATATCCAGGGAATACTTTTCCATATAAGCATGGATGAAATAATTTATGTATGTGCATCCGGCCACCACAAGCACATTTTCACATCCGACGGCGATTTTATCGTCACCAACCCGACCTTCGAGTCAATTTTGTCAGGCTGCTGGTGATGTACCTCTGGTCAGATGCCACAAAAGCTATTACTTCAAATCCCGACTACATACAGAGCTACGACTAGATCCAATTCACTTATAACGACTG
>ENA-OQKQ01000028-OQKQ01000028.1-human-gut-metagenome-genome-assembly--contig:-NODE-28-length-59612-cov-7.016239_pt1 | contig 59612 bp, 45 predicted proteins | sample MGYA00242651_ERZ504803 | MGnify/ENA primary metagenome ERZ504803 (study PRJEB26092, sample SAMD00036380) | human gut metagenome | host: Homo sapiens | study: EMG produced TPA metagenomics assembly of...
TGTTCTCCACCTTCGCCCTTCGAGTTATGGATGGAATGGATTTCATACGTTATTGCCATAGTTTAGTATTATTAGCTGTTATCACAAGTATGTTATAAGGTGCTAAGTACTAATGATATAAGCTTGAAGTTGCTGGACTTTCCGACGTGCGTCGTACGATGCACGTGCTCACATCGAACGCCGCACGCTCTTACTTCGTTCGATGCACGCACTCACACCGTTCGGTGTGAGACGCAAAGTTGACCTGTTATAAGCTCTCAGTTGTACAAACATACCCTGCTAAACCTACTTGTCTTACTGCATACAAAAGTACAATAAAAACTCGTAAACACCAAATCTTTTCAGCAATTATACAAGAAAGTACGGAAGAAAAGCAAAAAAGGTCAAATTCTGTTTACTAAAAGGTATGAAAAAGCCCCGACTGTATCACTACAGCCGAGGCTTAGCCTAATTTTATGTTTTAATCACAACGATTTATCACATACCTATTTAGCCTTCTTCTTGAAGACATAGAACCATGCACAACCATTCTCTGGTAATTCAGCAGCAGTCAATACCAACTTATCATCGCTGGCTACCAATACATAATACTTCTGGAATACAGCATTGCCACCATTCACGTTTACACCCATAGGGATAACGAAGTTGTCATTGGTTGCAGTTGGGAATGAGATAGTACCCTTATCCCAGGTTGGGTCCTTGTGCTCCAATACACTTACAGAGATAGGAAGCTTGACGCCATCAGAACCGATTGCCTGCTTGTTAGTGATGTCGATAGTGAACCATGCACCGCTACCGTTACGGGCTACGCCACCAACCTTCTGACCAGCCTGACCATCAATATCAGCACCATAGTTTACAGCCCACCACTGAGGCTTGTTGCCACTACCGAAAGGACCATTGCCCCATACAGCACCGGCAGCTTCGTTCCATTCCCAGGTAGTAGTTCCATCACCATCTTCGCCACCAGCGAGATACTCAAGAAGTTCTGGCTTGGTAGTTAAAGCCTCAACAGCGAAAGAACCAGCATTGTAAGTCTCCTGAGTGCCATCAGCCTTGGTATAAGTCAAGGTAATATTAAACTTACCTTCCTCTACAACCATCAGCTGATCACCATTCAGAGAAGCTGTACCAGCAGCCTCATCGGCACCTTCCTTAGTAATAGCCCAGTCAGAAAGCACGCCGTTACCATTCTCAACAGTGAAGACATTACCCTTTTTGCCTTCCTTGACCTCCTGAATAACCTTTACCTTGCCTGCATCAAAAGCAGTACCGAATTGTACAGGCTGGCCATCGAACTCACCTACAGTAGAAGTATAATTACCCTCAGAACCAGTTACGCAGAGACGCTTCTGAAGTTCTGCAGAGAGATAAGTAATCTCATCCACGTTCACCGTGAAGTCCTTGGTAAAGTCAACAGCCACATTCTTGCAGTGCATAGTAATGGTGTTGGCACCTAACTTGGTAACATAGATGGTATCGTATGCCTTGGAAGAGGTTACCTTACCTTCTGCCAACTGGTCTACCGACCACTGGCTTGTGATAGGAGAATGATTCTCGATGATGATACGGTTGCTATTCTTACCATTCACCTGAACAGGTGTTACCTTCGCATCAACGCTCTCTGCTGTTACATTCTCAGAGAAACCTGTGCTACCAGAATCGGTAGAAGGATCACAAGAAGTATAAAGCAATGTCAGCATAGACAAAGCAAAAAATATCTTTTTCATATACTTATTCATTTAAAAGATTAAAGAATTGATTACTTCCAGCCCTGATATTCAGAATCAGCACCAGTCCACCCTTCATTCTGCTTTACGGTACCCAAAGCTACCTGAGTCTCAGGCATCTTCTGGAAACCGGCTGTAGCATTGTAACGGGCAGTATAACCTCCATTGTGTGGAGTATTCGTATCAGGCTGTCCGCAATAATAGATAGCAACGCCATTCTGCTTCTCAAGAGCAGCAGCGGCAATATGCCAACGACGAAGGTCGTTCCAGCGGGTACCCTCGCAAGCCAACTCCCAACGGCGCTCGTTTCTCAAAGCTTCCTCTGAATAAGCACCAATCGGGTTCAAACCTGCACGCTTACGCACCTCATTGATACCAGCCACATCCTTCTTCAACTCACTCTGCATCAACAAGACATCTGCGAAACGGATGAGTACCAGATCGTGGATATTATTCAACTGCATATTCTCCTTTCCCGAAGTATCCCAGTTGCCTGGGTACATCACATTCTCGAAAGTACAAGAATAGCCATCCTCCAACTGATCATTCTTACAGGTAACAGGAGCCCACTTCTTGGCATAAAAATCAGTTTCCTGAACAAAGTCGGCCCAACCACCTTTCTTATATGTCTCTACCTTAGACCAGTCCTGGATAGAAGCATCACGGCGTACATCATTAGGCTCGGCAGCAGCCCAATCCTTTACCAAATTTGGAGCTACAGGACCAGCACCCCAACCCTGACCGAATGGGAAGGTGTTGCCATAAGCCTGACCGCCACGAACACCAAAGTGAAGTGCATAGCCATTGGCATAACCAATCGTTGTACTCCAGGAAGCGAACTTATTGAACTTGATAGAGAACAAAGTCTCTGGGTTCTGAGAAGCATCATCCTCAACCCACTTGAAGCCCTGACCCTTGGTATAATCATAATCTTCTACAGTGCATCTGTTGGTATAAGCCCAGAGATTCTGATACTTATCCACCAAAGTGCGACCAGAGTTAGCCACACAGTCATCGATGGCTGTAATGACATCCTCCTTAGACAAAGTAGTTCCATCAGGAAGTTCCACAGAAGTCAGAGGATTGTAAGTAGTGCTGGTCAGATCAGCCAATGTAGAACCATTGCCAAAGAAACCAGAATAGAACAACCAGGCACGACCCAGCATAGCCTCAGCAGCATACTTATCTATATGGCCATCAGTGCTCTTAGCAGCAGGCAAGAGAGCGACAGCATCACGAAGATCCATCAGAATCTGCTTCCAAGGGTCTTCAATATTACCTTGGGTGACAGCCTCAGAACCTGGTTTCAGACGCATAGGTACATTTCCGTACATAGAAGCCAACTCATAATAATAGAAGGCACGCAGGAACTTAGTCTGTCCCATCAATGAGTTTTTGGTATCCTCATTCATAGAGGTATTAGGAAGAGCCTCTATCAGGGTATTGGCACGGTTGATACCCTTGTAACGAGCCTCATAGAACACGTTGGTCATATCGGCATTGTAGTTACAGAGCAAATCATCTGCCTGCATCAACTTATCGTTGACACCACCACCACCGAGCATATCATCACTAGCCAACTGGGCATAGTAAAGGAAACTCATCTGAGGGTCTGCACAAACCTGGTTCAAATTCTGGTAAACACCAGCCAATACAGCCTCACCATCCTCCTTGGAAACAGGGAAGGTACTGGTAGATAACTCGCCAACATTCTGCACATCATTGATGTCGCAGGACGCCAAGCTAAGTACCGCCATGGCTGAAGCCAATAATATATTTAACTTTTTCATTGTGAATTCAATTTTAGATTAGAACTTTACATTTACACCAACCATATAGGTACGAGGCTGAGGATAGTTACCTACATCAACACCTGTTACCCATGAGTCTGAGCCGATAGCTGTACCATTCTCTGGATCCATACCCTTATAACCGGTAATGGTAAAGAGATTCTGGGCTGCGAAATAGAGACGGAGCTGCTGGAATGGGCTGCTCTTCCAAATCTTAGTGAAATCGTAACCCACGGTCAGATTCTGAAGACGGAAGTAGCTGGCATTCTCAATGTAAATATCAGAAATGGTCTGCCAGTTTGGACCTGCATTCATGTGGGCGAGCAATGGATACTTGTTGGAAGTTCCCTCACCATGCCAGTAGTCATACACCTCTGTAGTGAAGTTCTCGAACTCACCATCGGTGAACTTACGGAATGAACGAGCCACCTGCTGACCGAATGCTCCAAAACCTGTAACAGAAAGGTCGAAGCCTTTGTAAGATGCACCGAGAGTGATACCCATGGTTACATCTGGATGTGGATCGCCAAGCTCTGTCTTATCGTCATCATTGATAACACCATCGCCATTTACATCCACAAACTTCAAGTCACCTGGTTTGATACTGGTACCCTGCTTAGAGTTTGCGGCATTGCCCTTGCAGTTCTTGTCAAGGTAAGCCTGAACGTCTGCCTCATTCTGCATCACACCTTCTGTCTTGTAGCCCCAGAAGTAACCGATAGGATGACCTTCCTCGAAACGAGCCATATAACCGGTATTCTGAGCCAAGAGGTCCTTACCGCCATTGTTGTATGTCTGGTTAGACTTCACCTCTGTAACCTCATTGTGATTGTAAGCCATGTTCCAACCCACGTTGTACTGGAAGTCCTTGCCAATCTTGTCATTCCAAGTGAGAGAAAGCTCAATACCCTTGTTCTCTACAGTACCGGCATTCTTCATCTGGGTAGAGAAACCGGTTGTTGGATCTACAGGAACTGCAACCAGCAAGTCCTTGGTCTTCTTGTTATACCAATCCAAGGTGAAGCCCAGACGTCCACTCAGGAAGCGAGCATCCAAACCGATGTTCAACTGCTCAGAAGTCTCCCAAGTCAAATCCTCATTAGGCAGACGGGAAGGAGCTGCACCTGAAATATACTGGTCAGGATTACCATTGAAGGTATAATAGCTACTTGTATCGTATGCGAAAGCACCCTGCCACTGGAAGTTGTTAATGGTCTGTGCATTACCATTCTGTCCCCAACCAGCACGAAGCTTCAGGAAGTCGAGCCATGAAACAGTCTTTGCCATGAACTTCTCGTTAGAGATAACCCAACCAGCAGATACAGATGGGAAATAACCCCAACGCTCACCTGGAGCGAATTTAGAGTTACCATCGGCACGCATGATGGCAGAAAGCATATACTTCTCATCAAAGTTGTAATTAACACGACCGAAGTAAGACATACTGCGAGAATCATCACAAGGAGTACCAGTAACGGCAGCAGCATTATTATTCTTCATATAGGTCATGTAAGCATGAGTCATATCGCCAAACACAGAATTAGAAGATGTAGCATTCAAGGAGAAACCGAAGTCAGGACGGCTCTCACCATACTCTGTACCTACCAGAATGTCGAAGTTGTGCTTCTTCTGCAAGTCAAACTTATAACTCAAGGTATTGGTTGTACTCCATCCCCAACTTGTACCAATCTGATTTGTAGCCTTATCCTCTGTTCGGAAATTGTCCGCATTGGTTCTGTTGGCATCGAATACAGGGAGGAAGGTACGCCAGGTATAAGTATTCTGGTTGTAGTTCAACTGACCACGATATACAAGATTCTTGATTGGCTGAATCTCCAAGTAACCAGTAGCATGCAAGTTATGATTAATACTCTTGTTGTGACCAGACTGCTGATTCAACATCTTATAGATAGGGTTAACAGAATAAGAGTTGTATTTATCCACCCAGCCTTTCAAATCTTCGGCTGTGGTATAATTGCCATCGGCATTATACATAGGGATAGCAGGGTTAGCACGGAGCATATTGGAAAGCTCATTGCTATACTGGTTACCAATCTGGATACCCTGATTCTGCTTGTGCTGATAGTAGATATTCTCACCAATCTTCACAACATCCATGCCCTTGTCATTGCGATAGATGACATGCTCTGAATTGATGCGGAAGGTGAAACGGCGGTAGTCTGACTTAACAACATTGCCAAACACACCATCCTGATACTGATAACCGGCACCCATAGAGAAAGTTGAACGGTCGGAACCACCTGTTACATTCAAAGCATGACTTGTTGTAACAGCATTCTTGTTGCGGATAGCCTCTACCCAGTTGGTTCCTTCGTTAGAACCATCCATATAAGAGTTGTAGAGGTCTTCGCCCATAATGCTCTTCCAATCATAGCCACTTTCACCACTGTTGAAACGCACCTGATCCATTACCTCCATATACTGTTTGGCAGTAAGCATCTTAGGCATTCGATATACGTTAGCCCAACCTACGTTACCATCGTAAGATACCTGAATCTTACCCTGCTTACCCTGCTTGGTAGTTACAAGGATAACACCATTGGCTGCGGCAGAACCATAGATGGCACAAGATGCGGCATCCTTCAAGACGTCGATACGCTCGATGTCGGCAGGGTTCAAGTTATTGATATCACCTGCTACCCCATCAATAATATAAAGAGGAGCTGTGTTGCCGTTGGTACCGGCACCACGGATAGATATCTTAAAGCCATCACCAGGCTGACCGGAAGCTGCCTGAATGTTGACACCAGGAGTCTGGCTCTGCAAGGCGCCGAGCACCTGTGTGGTATTCATCTTCTGAATATCATCACCCTTTACCTCAATGGTAGAACCGGTAACGAGCTTTTTCTTCTGGACACCATAACCTACAACAACGACTTCATCAAGAGTCTTGTCGTCAGTCTTCATTGTGATTTTGAGACTAGACTGGTTACCCACAGCAATTTCCTGTTTCTGGTAACCGATATAGGTAACTACAATAGTAGAACCAGGCTTTACGTTCAAGGTAAAGTTACCATCAAGATCTGTAACGGTACCATTACCAGGGTTGCCCTTTTCTACTACACTTGCACCGATAATAGGACCTTCTGCATCGCTCACATTACCGGTTACTTTCTTTGCCTGCTGTACAGCATTTACGCTCTGACTAGGAGATGCCGCCCATGCTTCAGTCGTATAACTCAAGCCTAACGATGCTAACGCTCCCACAAGCAGCATTGATTTTTTTAAGTTCAAATTCATACTTTAGTACTTTCTAGGTTGAATAGAATTAAACGTTTGTTGACTCTGACTATCAAAAATAGTCATTTTTCTAGTTCCCGACATATCTTTCAGATACGAAGGAAACAAACAGGTTAAGTTGAATTCATCTTCATAATGGTTATTGTTTATGTTTATATTGTTTATTGTTGTTTCATTTCATCATCAATCTGAAGTCATTTTTAGTATTACTATAAATGGCAAACAGATTTTCGATTGCAAAGTTACATTTCTTTTACGAAAAAAGCTGATACTATTTTGCTGATTTTAAGTATTATTTTGATTTTAGTTATTTTTTTTAATAAACCCCGACAAATACTAAAGATTTATTAACCTTCTGTGTTTTTCTTACACTTATTATATATGTATGTTTCGTTAACTCTGAGCAAAAAAGTATTACCTTGCCGCTATTGAGCAGCAAGGTAATTACGTACAGGATTGGCATACATCTCGAGAATTCTCTCTCTCAAGTAAGCTTCATCCTTATTTGGAAGGTCAATTTTCGCAAGCTGACCAGCCATATATTTTTCAAATTTTGCCTTATCTTCGGCAGTATATTCTGCCTGATGAGCAGTTGAGTTTTCAAGCAAATCAAGAGCCACATAGTTGCCCGGATAGAGGCGGTAGTTCTTGAATATCTGCTCATCCATGTAGGCGGCTACCTTATTATATATATCCTGCTTAGGCATATCAGGATCAAGACTGTCCAGATAATCATCAAGACATGGAGCTGCATGATAATGCACATGACCCTTATAACCGAAGATACCGGTCTGCATGCTTACCAGATCATCCATAGGTCCCTTCTTCCAATCGGCATTATCGCGCTTCTGCTGGAACTCCTTTGCCTTCAGGAAATCGCATGGATCATATTCGTAACTGATAGAGAGCGGTACGAGATGAAGCTGTTTCAGGCGGTCGATAATGCTGCCCTCGCCACCCATCGACATCATCTGCAGAATACTCTTCTGGGTGCGGTCATTACTGTCCTTGGCCCTACCCTCGCGCTGGGCTATCCAGATATTCTCGTTCTTCTCCTTGATGGCGAAATGCATATAGTCGGAAAGACGCTTGCTCGACATCAGCATCTGTCGCATGCTCAGGGCACGCTCTACGATAAACGCCTTGTTGACACGTACCAAGTCCTTGACCCAAGGAAGAGAAAGGAGATTATCACCGATGGCAATCTCACAGGTGGTCTTAAAACCGTTATCGATAAGAAGGACATCGAGGATGGCTGAATCGAGCACGATATCACGGTGATTACTGATGAAAGTATAATTACGGGTATTATCGAGCGATGTGCAATCCATCTCGCAGCCTGTTGCTGCCTTCTTCAGAATGCCATGAACAAAATCGTAAGCAAAAGCCAGCTGGAAATCCAGATTGGTCTTACATGCCTTCAACTTCTGGGCAATCATCTCGAAAGGTACTTGTGGATAGAGATAGGCAAGCACTTGTTTAAACTGATCGTTTGAAAGCAAACGGTCGAATACCTCTGGGAGATCTTCAGGCTCCCAAGGACGGATGGTATCAAATTCTTGAGGGATATTCATAATATATACCTATTAATATATATATGGCTCTGCGAAAAAATCGAAGAACCATATATGAGTTTGTTATTCTAGAACTGATTCTCCACAATTTCGCTGAGCACATCCTTGATATCAAGACCTGCTGCACGAACCTGCTGAGGAATGAAACTGGTAACGGTCATACCTGGAGTGGTATTGATCTCCAGCATGTTCACCTTGTCTTTACCATCCTTATCCTTAGAGATGATATAGTCGATACGGATGATACCGTTGGCATGAAGAATGTCGTAGATGCGTGATGTAGTCTTGGCAACCTCTTCTGCAGTCTCTGGAGAGAGACGGGCTGGAGTGATTTCCTGTACCTGACCGTTATACTTGGCATCGTAATCGAAGAACTCGTTGGTGGTAACCACCTCTGTAGCCGGCAGTACAACAGTCTTCTCGGCTGTCTTGTAGATGCCCTGTGAAATCTCTGTACCATCAAGGAAGCCCTCGATCATTACCTCATTGCTCTCCATGAAAGCCACACGGAGGGCTGGAGCCAGCTGGTCAGCATTCTTCACCTTGCTCACACCAAAGCTACTGCCGTCAGCAGCAGGCTTTACGAAACAAGGCATACCGATGCGCTTGGCAATCTCTTCTTCATCATAAGCTTCACCGCGACGGAGCAAGATACTGTCTGCTACGTTTATACCGAAACCGCGCAGATAATTATTGAGCACATACTTATCAAAAGTCATTGCCTCTACCAGAACACCGCTTGTAGAGTATGGCAGATGGATAAGGTCGAAGTAGCCCTGCATCACACCATTCTCACCAGGCTGTCCGTGGATGGTGATATAAGCATAATCGAAATAGACATGCTTGCCGTTCATAACGAAAGAAAAATCGTTCTTGTCAATCTCGATAGTCTCACCATTATCCAAAGCGACATGCCAGTCGGTGCCCTTCACATCGACGAGATAAATATTGTAGCGCTCTTTATCAAAGAAAGAGTACAAACCCTGTCCTGAGCGCAATGATACGTCGTGCTCAGAAGAATCACCACCACATACGATGGCTATCGTTCTCTTGCTATTTTCCATAATTACTAAATATTTTTGAATGTATCTTGTGTGGTGCCAGCGATGAAGCCGCGCCACTTTTCTATTAATTGTCTAAAATCTTCCGGCCACTCACTGTCAAAATCCATCTGCTGCTTGGTTGTAGGATGCACGAAGCCGAGTGTCTTGGCATGGAGAGCCTGACGCGGACAGAGTTTGAAGCAGTTCTGGATAAATGCCTTGTAGCTGCTACTGCGCTGACCTCTCAGAATCTCTGTTCCGCCATACGTTTCGTCCATAAAGAGCGGATGACCGATATGCTTCATGTGAGCACGAATCTGATGGGTACGGCCTGTTTCAAGCACACACTGCACCAAGGTGGTATAACCGAAACGCTCCAACACCTTGTAATGCGTAACCGCCGTCTTGCCTATTCCGCTGTCCGGATCGAAGACCTTCATACGGAGGCGGTTCTTCGGATCACGGCCGATATTGCCTTCTATGCGACCTTCATCTTCTACAATGTTGCCCCAAACGAGCGCATTGTAACTGCGATGGGTAGTCTTGTTGAAGAACTGCTTACCCAGTGCGGTCTTTGCCGTAGGAGTTTTTGCCACAACGAGCAGTCCGCTGGTATCTTTATCGATACGATGCACCAAGCCCACTTCCGGATCATTGGCATCAAACTCAGGCATATCTCTTAAATGCCAGGCTACCGCCTGAATCAAGGTTCCATGAAAGTTGCCCGCACCCGGATGCACCACCATACCTGCTTCCTTATTGACCACCATCAGCTGATCGTCTTCATAAACCACATTGATAGCGATTTTTTCAGGTTTGATACTCGTTTCATGACGAGGACGGTCGAGCATCAGAGTAACCAGATCATTAGGGCGCACCTTATAGTTGCTCTTTACCGGTTTACCATTGACATGGATGAATCCGGCATCAGCAGCCTGCTGAATGCGGTTACGGCTCTGATAGGCCATCTTATCAGCCAGGTACTTATCGATACGCACCGGATCCTGGTTGGCATCCACCTGAACCTTCCAGTGCTCATAGAGTTCATCTCCTCCTTCACCAGAAGCAGCGGTTTCTTCCTCCATTTGGAGTTCATCATCCAGTTCGTCCATATCTCCTGCATCATCAAACCCGAAGTCATCCTCTACAGGAGCATATACCTTATTATATATATAATCTAAAAATATCATTCGTATTACTATTGAATTCTTCACTTTTCATTTCTCCTACTCCACCACTTCCTTCTGGTGGTGTTCATGCGAAGGAGCAGGCTCTGTGGCTTCCGTACCAGGAACCACCTCGAAGTTGTCTTCATGAGTTTCTCCGCTCATGTCACCTTCGCCTTCCATCACATCTTCTTCGCCGTGATAAACCGGATCTACCACATCGATGGAATCATCAACGCTCCGTTTACCATTACCAACCTGTATGACAAGCACATCATCAATAGAAACCTTATCACCAGCTACAACATGCTTACCCTTAACGAGGATACCATAAACCCAATCCTCTTCGCCAGGAATATATTCAGGTGTACCCAGTTTGAATCCCATAGCAGTAAGTTTAGCCATTGCCTCTCGCAACGAACTGTTGTCAATGACATCAGGAATGGTGATACGTGGAGAATGATCTGAATTGATGGTAACATAGATAACATGTCCCGACTTTACCACTTCTCCGAAAACCGGAGTCTGCTCCAGAATGACATCAGGCGGCAAAGAGCGGACATATCCCGTATCCGTTACAACAATTTCCAATCCCGCATCGTCGAGGATATGTGTAGCATCATCGATATTCTTATATCGAATATCCGGCACACGGATGGCCTCACCATGATGGGTATAGATATCAATGCCGTACTTGACACCGGCACAGAGCAACACCAGCACCAGAATCATGGCACCGATATTCCCCCAAAGGTACTTACTCTTAAACTTATTTACAAACTCTGATGAAGTCATATATTTTTTTGGTGCAAAGATACAAGTATTTGGGGGAAGAACAAATAAAAAGGAAAGTTTTTGCACTCTCACCACCTATTTTATGATATAAAAACAAAACATCTTTGTTCCCAAAAGAGCAATCTCAGAAAAGAAAGGGACGTTATAAACAACAAAAAGCAGCAAAGAATACATCCTTGCTGCTTTTAATGTCATCGTCAACAGACGAATCTTTCCTCGGAATTACTTTCCGTGGTGCTCGTCAGATACAGTTAACTTCTTACGGCCATGAGCACGGCGAGAAGCCAATACGCGACGACCATTCTTAGTTGCCATACGCTCACGGAAACCATGCTTGTTTACGCGACGACGATTGTGAGGCTGAAATGTTCTTTTCATTTTTCTTATTTATTTTTTAATTAATATTCTTCACAAAAGTGCAAAACACGCCCTTTTTGGGCTGCAAAATTACGCATATTTTCTGAAATAACCAAGAAAACTACCAAATTTAGCTTAAATATTTATGTTTTTTTCGATATTTCCTTTGATTTTTCATGTTTTTGCCGTAACTTTGCACTCGATTTTGAGATTATTATAATAACATTCAAGATAAACAAGAAATGATTAATTCACAGGAAATTAAGATTGGTACTTGCATCCGCATGGATGGCAAAGTATGGGTTTGCATCGACTTTCAGCACAGAAAGCCAGGTAAAGGTAACACCGTAATGAACACAAAATTGAAGAATGTTGCCGACGGTCGTGTATTGGAACGTACATTCCAGGTAGGTTTCAAATTGGAGGATGTTCGCGTTGAGCGCCGCCCTTACCAGTACCTCTACGAGGACGCTACTGGTTGCATCTTCATGAACCAGGAGACTTTCGAGCAGGTGCCTATCGCTAAGGAGAACGTTACTGGTGGCCAGTACATGAAGGAGGGTGACGTTGTTGAGGTGGTTACTGATACAACTGATGGTACTATCCTCTTGGCTGAAATGCCAGTGAAGACTACTTTGAAGATTACTCACTCTGAGCCAGGTGTAAAGGGTAATACTGCTACCAACGCTACAAAGCCTGCTACATTGGAGACTGGTGCTGAGGTTCGTGTTCCTTTGTTCATCAACGAAGGCGAGACTATCCAGATCGACACCCGTGACGGTAGCTACCTCGGTCGTGTAAGCGAGTAATACATCCTCCAACAGGAAGATTGTGCTCTTATTGAGTAAAACTAACCCTTAATAGTAAGAAGAATGAAATATTCCATCATAGTACCTGTATTTAATCGTCCTGACGAAGTGGACGAACTTTTAGAGAGTCTGACTCATCAATCAGAGAAAGACTTCGAAGTTGTCATCGTTGAGGATGGCTCACAGACTCCCTGCGAGGAGGTGTGCAAACGATATGAGCACATGATGGATATACATTATTACTATAAGGAGAACTCTGGTCCGGGCCAGAGTCGCAACTATGGTGCCGAGCGCGCCAAGGGTGAGTATCTTCTGATACTCGACAGCGACGTGGTCTTGCCAGAAGGTTATCTGAAGGCTGTAAGTGATGAGTTGAGCCGTGAGCCAGCCGATGCTTTCGGCGGTCCCGACAAGGCGCACTCATCATTTACAGATACTCAGAAAGCCATTTCTTATTCCATGACTTCTTTCTTTACCACCGGTGGCATCCGTGGCGGAAAGAAGAAGATGGATAAGTTTTATCCCCGTTCATTCAACATGGGCATCCGCAGGGATGTTTATCTCAGGTTGAATGGCTTTTCCAATATGCGTTTCGGTGAGGACATAGATTTCTCTATCCGTATCTTCAAGGCAGGCTGCTGTTGCCGTCTGTTCCCTGAAGCATGGGTATGGCATAAGCGCCGCACCGACTTCCGCAAGTTCTGGCGACAGGTCTACAACAGTGGCATCGCCCGCATCAACCTCTACAAGAAATATCCAGAGAGTCTCAAACTCGTGCATCTCCTTCCTATGGTCTTCACCGTGGGTGTAATAGGCACGCTGCTTCTGCTCTTCTTCGGCTTCCTGCCATACATGCTTGGCACCGTTCACGTATTCCCAACCTTGGGCAATGCGATGGCAGCATTGGGCTGCATCGGTCTCGCCGGCATCATTCTCTATACCATCGCACTGTTTATCGACAGCAGCAGAGAGAATCACAGCGTGAAGATAGGCTTGCTGAGCATTCGCGCTGCCTTCACACAGCTGATGGGTTACGGATGCGGATTCCTTTCTGCATGGTGGAAGAGATGCGTACTGGGACAGAGCGAATTCAGCGCATACAACAAGACTTTCTACAAATAAGACTTCCCCGCAAAAAGAGAAGCCAATAATAATCTACTAACCAGTTATTATTATGGCAGAGAAACTAACCATTGCCAATTGGGCAGAAGAAGACAAGCCTCGCGAGAAACTGGAGCGCTTGGGAGCCTCAGCATTATCCAATGCCGAACTCTTAGGTATTCTGATTGGTTCGGGATCTACTGACGAAAGTGCCGTAGACCTGATGAAACGCATTCTGAAGGATTGCGACAACAACCTGAACCAGCTAGGAAAGAAGACCATCAGAGAACTGACGCAATATAAAGGAATGGGACCCGCCAAAGCCATCACCATTCTTGCAGCCTGCGAACTGGGCAAGCGCCGTGCTCTCGATAAGATTGGCACACGTCCCGACTTAGGCTCATCCCTTGCCATCTACAACTATATGCTTCCGAAGATGCAGGATTTAGACACAGAGGAAGCATGGCTCCTGATGATGAACCAGAACTTCAAGCTCATCAAAGCGAGCTGCATCTCAAAAGGCGGCATTACAGAAACGGCAACCGACATCCGGCTCATCATAAAAGAAGCGGTGCTCAACAACGCTACTATTATCGCCTTCTGCCACAATCATCCCAGCAACAATCCTCAGCCAAGCAAAGCCGATGATGTACTTACCCAGAAGATTGCCAAAGCCTGCGAAATCATGCGCCTCTTCTTTATGGACCATGTCATCATAACCGACGGTGCCTTTTATTCATATCACGATAAAGGTAAATTGTAGTCTATTTGGGGTATATTAGACCTTCGGCAAGAAAAAAACAGCTTTTCTTTTTGTTTTGTCTGCAATAATTATTATCTTTGTAGGCAAAAACAAAGATTATTATGACACAAGAAGAAAAGACAAAGATAGAAGAAAAGATCGTAGATGTACTTAAGACCGTTTACGACCCTGAGATTCCTGTCAACATCTGGGACCTCGGTATGATTTATAAAATAGATGTGAAGGACGATGCCACCGTAGATCTCGACATGACCTTCACAGCCCCTTCATGCCCTGCTGCCGACTTCATCCTGGAGGATGTAAGAAGCAAGGTAGACAGCGTGGAAGGCGTAAAATCTGCCAATGTGAACCTTGTATTCGAACCGGCTTGGGATCAGAGTATGATGAGCGAGGAAGCTCGCGTAGAACTCGGCTTTGAATAAAGACGAAGCTGTTGAACTCTTCACTCCTCATTCTTCACTCTTCATTTAAAAAGAATCGCTTATGAAAAATGTATATTTCCTCTCAGATGCGCACCTTGGCTCATTAGCCATTCCGCATGCCCGCATGCAAGAACGCCGCCTGGTCCGTTTCCTGGACAGCATCAAGACGAAGGCTGCGGCAGTTTATCTCCTGGGTGACATGTTTGACTTCTGGAACGAATATAAATATGTCGTACCAAAAGGCTATACACGCTTCTTAGGTAAGCTCTCGGAGTTGACCGATATGGGAGTGGAAGTACATTTCTTTACGGGTAACCACGATCTCTGGACCTATGGCTACCTGGAGGAAGAGTGTGGCATTACCGTACATTACAAGCCTCAGACCATAGAGATATACGATAAAGTATTCTATCTGGCACATGGAGACGGACTGGGTGACCCAGACAAGAAATTCAAGTTTCTGAAAAGAATGTTCCAGAACCAGACCTGCCAACGCCTCCTTAATGCGATTCATCCCCGCTGGGGAATGGCTTTGGGGCTGAACTGGGCTAAGCATAGCCGACTGAAACGTGCTGACGGAAAGGAAGAGCCTTATATGGGCGAAAAGAAGGAGTTTCTGGTGCGCTTTGCCAAACAGTATATGCAAAGTCACAAGGATATAGATTACTTCATGTTCGGCCATCGCCACATCGAACTGGATCTGATGTTGAGCAAAAAGACCCGACTGATGATTCTGGGCGACTGGATATGGCAGTTCACCTATGCCGTGTTTGATGGTGAACACATGTTTATGGAAGAATATGTGGAAGGCGAAAGCCAACCATAACAATAAAGGGCAGCTTATGAGCTGCCCTTTATTGTTATCGCTGTATGCGACCTCCTGAAGAAGTCATATTATTGATGATTTCTTCTTCTGTAACCAGATTCTGATCACCCGGAACCGTATTCTTTATCGCGCTTGCTGACAGTGAGAAATCCAGGCAATACTGGTTCTTGTCGCCCCACTTCTGATGGGCATGAATATAGGCAGCAATAAAGGCATCACCTACACCCATCGGATCAACAATCGGCTCAATATCATAGATTCTTGTAGTATAGAGCTGATCTTCTACAGCATCATAGAGCAAGCCGCTCAAGGTATGATGACTGCTGGCAATCTGATTTCTTACCGCCATCAGCATCTTCTTACACTTAGGGAAGAGCTGATGCATCTTGCGGAAATACTCCAGATAAGCCTCCTTGGCTATCTCATAGTCTGCATCCAAAGCCTCGAAAGGAATATGAGGCACACCGCTGGCTATCTCCCACTCATTCTGGTCACCAAAGATGATGTCGCTATACTGCATCATCTGGAATAGCACATCATGAGGCTCCAGACCATATCCCCAGAGATTCTTACGGTAATTAATGTCGCAGGCAATGGTCAACCCGTCAGAAACAGCAAGTTTGATGGCATCCATAGTTGATTCCATCGCATCGCGGCTGATAGCACAGGTAATGCCGGAGCAATGGAATACAGCTGCATCAGCCAGCACCTTTTCCCATTTCACCATTCCGCGCTTCAGCGTATAGAAAGAAGAATTCTTGCGGTCGTAAACCACACGGGAATTGCGCATAGCTACAGCTTCTTCGAAATAATAAGTTCCGAGACGTTCACCGCCACGCACAACATGAGAAACATTCAGACCGTACTCTCTGAGATGCATCAACGCGGCCTCACCCATCTCACCGTATGGCACACGGGTTACATACTCTACATTATCGCCTAAATAAGCCAAAGAGATGGCTGCATTAGCCTCACTGCCACCATAATTGCCAAACATATGATGTCCCTGAAATAAACGTTGATAACCAGGCTTAGAAATCCTAAGCAATATTTCTCCGAAAGTTACAATCTTTGTTTTCATAATTCTAAAAATTTAAAAAGGTGAAGACTATTCACTTATGTTTCTAGTCTTCACCTTATTATATATAGCGTATGATTACTTGTTAGCAACCAACTCCATTGTATCGCGAGCGATAACAATCTCCTCGTCGGTAGGAACTACTACTACCTTCACCTTACTGTCGACAGTAGAGATGATAGCTTCCTCACCACGAACCTTGTCATTTACTTCCTTGTTAATCTTGATGCCAAGATACTCCAGGTTCTTGCAAGCTTCCTCGCGCAGGCCGGTCTGGTTCTCACCCACACCAGCTGTGAATACGATAGCGTCAACGCCACCCATAGCTGCTGTGTAAGCACCAATGTACTTCTTGATGCGATACTCATACATACGGAGAGCCAGCTGAGCCTTCTCGTTACCCTCGTTGGCAGCGTTCTCGATGTCGCGCATATCAGAAGAAATACCTGTAATACCGAGCACACCACTCTTCTTGTTCAGGAAGTCAGCCATCTCCTGTGGCTTCATGTTCAACTTCTCCATCAAGTAGGTAACGGCAGAAGCATCGATGTCACCACAACGTGAACCCATCATCAAACCAGCCAATGGGGTCAAGCCCATTGAAGTATCCAATACCTTACCATTCAATACAGCAGCTACAGAGCCACCGTTACCGATGTGGCAAGTGATGATCTTAGAGTTGTTCTGGTCGAGACCGAGAATCTCGCAAACACGCTTAGAAACATAGCGGTGAGATGTTCCGTGGAAACCATAACGGCGTACGTGATACTTCTCGTACAACTCGTAAGGAATTGCATAGAGGTAAGCATAGTCAGGCATTGTGCTGTGGAATGCGTTGTCGAATACGCAAACCTGAGGAGTGCCAGGCATCAAAGAGTCAACGGCACGGATACCCTTCAGGTGACCTGCGTTGTGAACAGGAGCGAGGTCGCAAAGTTCCTCGATACCATCCTCTACGCTCTTGTCAACGATAACGCTCTCCTTGAACTTGTCACCACCCTGTACGACACGGTGTCCTACAGCGTCGATTTCTTTCAAATCCTTGATAGCGCCGATTTCCGGATCGAGCAAGCACTTGAACACGAAGTTCACACCTTCCTTGTGGTCAGGCATGTCGTGCATGATCTGCTTCTTCTCGCCGTTAGGCAATTTCACCTTGATGAAAGCGTTATCAAGACCGATACGCTCTACACCACCCTGTGCCAATACAGACTCATCGTCCATATTATATAATTTGTACTTGATAGATGAACTACCGCAGTTCAGAACCAATACTTTCATTTTGCTTTCAATTTAAAATTTATAGTTTACAGTCTATAGCATAAACCACCCATCTTACGGCAGCTTAGCCCTATAAACTGTTAACTGTTAACTATTAACTATATACTTACGCCTTCTTAGCATCCTGTGCCTGGCAAGCTGTGATGGCTACCATGTAGTAGATGTCATCAACAGAGCAACCACGAGAAAGATCGTTAACAGGACGGGCAATACCCTGGAGGATAGGACCGATAGCGATGGCACCACCCAAGCGCTGAACGAGCTTGTAGCCGATGTTACCAACCTCGAGGTTTGGAACTACCAATACGTTAGCCTTACCAGCAACGTCAGAACCTGGAGCCTTCTTGGCAGCTACCTCAGGAACGAGGGCTGCATCAGCCTGAAGTTCACCATCGAGATGAAGCTCTGGGAACTTCTCCTTAGCAATAGCTACGGCATCCTTTACCTTGTCAATGATATAAACGCTCTTGCCAGTCTCCTTGTTGATAGCATCCTTTGCGCTATCCTTTGTAGAGAAGCTCAACATGGCAATCTGTGGATCAGTAATACCTGCCACTGACTGAGCTGTATGAGCTGTAGTATAGGCAATCTGAGCAAGCTGGTCTGCTGTAGGGTTTGGAGTTACAGCAACGTCACCCATTACTACAACGCCATCCTGACCATACTGCTTCTGGTCTGAGATGAGCAACATAGCACCACTTACGCAAGTGATACCTGGACTGCACTTGATGATCTGAAGAGCTGGACGGAGAGTATCGCCAGTAGTGCTCAATGCACCAGAAATCTGACCGTCAGCGCCCTCAGTCTTGATAATCATACAACCGAGGTAGAGGTTGTTCTTAGTTACGAGTTCACGAGCCTGCTCTACAGTCATGCCCTTCTTCTTGCGAAGTTCAGCGAGCTTCTCAGCATACTCCTCAGTCTTAGGGTTGTTTTGTGGATCAACGATAGTAGCCTTGTCGATGTTGTTAAGACCCCACTGAGCAGCGAGATTCTTAATATTGGCAGGGTTACCGATGAGGATGATGTCTGCGAGATCATCAGCCAAAACTTTATCGGCTGCTTTCAATGTACGCTCCTCTTCTGCTTCAGGGAGCACGATGCGCTGCTTGTCAGCTTTAGCGCGAGCTACGATTTGCTGTAATAAATCCATTTTACTTTTTAATATTTTATATATTTTGTTGTTTCCTAAGTAGATCTGTCAAAGTGTTAGGTGATGTTATCTTGTTTTTCACCTTTTTGCCACATCGACTTTGCAAAAGTACACATTTTCTTTGAAATAGCAGCGATTAAAATGTGTAAAAAAAGCTAAATCGGGAGATTATTCATATCGTAAAGGTTTACGTAGCAGGAAAAGTGATGAATTCTTCACCCTTCGTTCTTCACTCTTCACTTAACTTATATCATTTCCAGAGTAAGGATGCTTTCCAGTTCCTCGGCAGAGAGTCGGAGTTTGAACTCGCCCTTGATGGCCACGCTGATTCGTCCGGTCTCCTCGGATACAATGACGGCGATGGCATCACTGCTCTGTGATATTCCGAGAGCGGCACGATGGCGGAGTCCCAGTTCCTTCGGAATATCGAGGTTATGACTCACAGGCAGAATACATCCGGCTGCCATGATGCGCTTATTGCTCACCACCATGGCTCCATCATGAAGCGGCGAATTCTTGAAGAAAATATTCTCTATCAGCCGCTGGTTAATCTTGGCGTCTATCTCCTCACCCGTATCCATGATGTCCTTCAGTGGAACGCCTCGCTCTATAACGATAAGAGCACCTACGTATTTCTTTGCCATACTCATACACGCCATCACAATCGGCATGATGGTCTCCTTGTTAGCCTCCTTCTGGCTCTCCTTGCTGGAGTGGAAGAAGCGAACCAGCCGGCGCATACCTTTCTGCGAACCGATTTCATAGAGGAATCTACGGATATCCTCCTGGAAGATGACGATGAGGGCGATGACTCCCACGCTCACCAGTTTATCCAGGATAGAACCCAGCAGGCGCATTTCCAGTATCTGACTCACAAAGAGCCAGATTAGCACGAAGAGCATGATGCCCACGAAGATGTTCAGTGAGCGCGATTCCTTCATCAAACGATAAACATAGAACAGCAGCGAGGCTACCAGGAGAATATCGAGAAAATCTTTGATGCCAAATTCTATCATGTACGTCCCTCCTTCATTGCTTCTATTATCTTCACAGCCTCAGCAGCTTCTTTCACATCGTGCACTCTGAGGATGCTGGCGCCCTTCATCAGAGCGATGGTGTCGAGCACGGAAGTTCCATTGAGCGATGTCGTAGCATCTCCACCCAGCAGCTTGTATATCATAGTCTTGCGGGAGATGCCTACCAGAACCGGAAGTTCCATCACGTTCAACTTCTCCATCTCATTATAAATCTGATAATTCTGGATGAGATTCTTGCCGAAGCAGAAGCCCGGGTCGAGGATGATGTCCTTGGCTCCCAGGTCGCGCAACTGCTGCACCTCTTTTGCAAAGCCCTTCATCATCGTTTCGAGTGTAGGCTGCACTGACATTAATATATAAGGTACCTTCAGTTCGCCCACCACACGGAACATTTCAGGATATTCCTCCTGTTTCTGCTCCAGCGGTACATTGACGATGCCTGTAATTCCACCTTCTGATACATCGTTGATGATGTCAGCTCCCCACTCCTCGATACACTTACGCGCCAAGGTAGGGCGATAGGTATCTACGGAGACGGCAGCATCCGGTTGCTCCCTGCGAACGATGTCGAGAGCGAACTTCAGGCGTCTTCCCTCCTCCTCTTCCGATACTTCATCGGCACCGGGACGGGTGGAGAAAGCGCCCACATCAATGATGCTTCCACCTTCTTCTATAATCTGATTAGCTCTCTGAGCTATCTCCATTTCTGTCTGTTTTCTACTGCCAGAGTAGAAACTGTCGGGCGTAACGTTCAGGATGCCCATCACCTGAGGGGTACTCAAATCCATCAAGCGCCCCTTGATATTGATTGTATATTCCATCGGATTATAACTCCTTAAGCCACTTTTTACCTGGCTTTGTGTAAGTCCAGGCAATAAAACTTAGGCTAAAAATTGAGCAAACTAAAAAGAACAATGCCAAATAGCTCATAACACTACAATTCCTTAAGCCATTTTTTACCGGGCTTAGTATAAGTCCAGGCAAGAAAGCTTCCACCTATGATTGTTCCAACCACAAAGAAAAACAATAGTCCATTGTAAACTTCCATAACTTAATATTTTAAAATTCGATTAGCAATGCCCGCAAAAATGAAGGTCATTACTATACCAAATATAATTACTACATAATTTTTAACTCCAAACTCTCCTTGCAGAATTGGAGCAATACCACCAACCCCAGTTCCAGTAAACGTTAACTGAGATAAATTAAAGAAATAGCCTGCCAGCTTTTCCTTCCTTACTTTCGTTTTATCTTTTTCATCTCTACTATCCATAAAGAGACTCACTTTCTAAAGATTCATCGAATATTTCTGCAAAAATAGAAAGAATATTCGAGATTACCATCATTTTTTGGGAAAATTGTTTGTTATGTCCATAATTTAGATTACTTTTGCACCCAAAATAACAGTTATAGACTATGGATATTTCAGAACTCTATCAGATTTACCAAGCGCACCCAGTGATTACCACTGACAGCCGCGACTGCCCAGAGGGCAGCATCTTCCTGGCTTTGAAGGGCGCATCGTTTGATGGCAACAAGTTTGCCGACATGGCTTTGGAGAAAGGCTGTGCCTATGTGATTGTTGATGAAAAAGAGTATGCCAAGGAAGGCGACGAGCGCTACATCCTCGTAGAGGACTGCCTCACCACCTTCAAGGAACTAGCCCGTGAGCATCGCCGCCACTTCGATATTCCTGTAGTAGGAATCACCGGAACCAACGGCAAGACCACCACCAAGGAACTCGTCTCTGCTGTTCTCGGCGAGAAGTTCAACGTGATGTTCACCCAGGGTAACTTCAATAATGATGTAGGCGTACCAAAGACCCTCTTCCGTCTCTCTCCGGAAAATGAGATTGCCGTTGTAGAGATGGGTGCTTCCCATCCTGATGACATCCGGAAACTCGTGGAATACGTGGAGCCAACCTGCGGTATGATTACCAACGTAGGCCGTGCCCACCTGCAGGGATTCGGCAGCTTCGAAGGCGTGAAGAAGACCAAGGGAGAGCTCTATGATTACCTCGCAGCCAACGATGCCCTCGTCTTCATCAATGCAGACAACGAGCATCTGATGCAGATGGCCGAGCAGCGCAACATCAACCGCCTCATCACCTACGGCAAGGATGAAAACTGCGATGTATGGGGAGAAGTCATTTCCTGCGCTCCTTTCCTGAAGTTCCGCTGGCGCACCGAGAGCTTCGACTGGCATGAGGTTCAAACCCATCTCATCGGCTCTTACAATATCGACAACATGCTTGCCGCCATCACCATCGGTCTTCATTTCGATGTGAAGCCTCAGCAGATAGATCATGCCCTGGAGAACTACATCCCAAGCAACAACCGTTCGCAGTTGGAAGAGACGGCGCACAATAAGCTGGTGGTAGATGCCTACAATGCCAACCCATCTAGCATGGCAGCCGCCATCGAGAACTTCCGCGTGATGGATGTGCCTCATAAGATGGCAATTCTCGGACAGATGGGCGAGCTCGGCGAAGTGAGCCACGAGGAGCACCAGAAGGTAGTAGACCAGTTGCAGGCAGCCGGTCTGGAGAATGTATGGCTGGTGGGCGATGAGTTCAAGGATATTCCATGCAGCTACCGCAAGTTCCAGAATGTAGAGGAAGTGAAGGAAGCGCTCAAGGCGAACCAGCCTCACGACCATTACATCCTCATCAAAGGCAGCAACAGTGTGAAGCTCTTCCAACTTCCAGAGTTGCTATAAAAATAGCCCTCATCTATAAGTCGACAAAAAGCCCGGCAGGAAAAACTTCCTGCCGGGCTTTATTGTTTTTATGATTGATGTTACTTCACATTAAACTTGACGGTCTTGCCTCTCATCTTTACGATATAGATGCCAGAAGCATTCAAGTCTACCTCATGGTCAGTTCCACGATATACAGTGAAGCCAATAGAATTCACAACCTGGATTACCTCGTGATCAGCAAGTCCCTCAACCTTCAGATGTCGGTTGTTAACAATCAGTTTCACTTCACCCATTGTGATGTTGCTGATGCCTGTAAAAGGAATAACTGTTACCACACAGTTAATCGTCAGATTAGAACCGTCCTTGGTCTTGGCTGAGACGATAGCCTTACCCTCACTGACACCTAGGATATTACCTTCCTTATCAACTTCTACAACCGAAGTCTGGGCTGATACCCAGTCAAGTTCCTTATTGGTTGCATTCACAGGATTGAAGATTACATTCAGTTTCTTGGTTTCTCCCAAGGCGATTGTCACAGGAGATTCCTCAAACTTGATCTGCACAATAGGAACTTCAGGTTCCTTTTCCTTCTCAACCTTGATATGGCAAACCGCCTTGATTTCGCTGTTTTCAGCCGAAGCAACCGTAACATCAGCCTCACCTTCTGCTACCGCCAGGACGAAGCCTTCATCTGTCACGATAACCACATCTTTATTACTACTTGTCCAAAGAATCTTCTTGTCAGCTGCATCCGTTGGATAAACCGTTGCCTCCAACTGCATCGTATCATTTGGCTTAAGCGTAGCTTCTGTCTGACTGATTGTGATGCTTGTCACCTTCTTGTCCGCATCACTTGGCGCATTACATCCTTCTATCTTGTAGAATCGTTTCCACCATGCATCAGCCTTGTAAGCCTCTTCATTGCCATAGATAACATGAAGCGTTGCCTTGCGGAACACATCGTTCATACTAGACGGATCTTCCGTACCGATGAATGAAGGAACCTTCGTTGCATAGCAGTAGACATCTGTAAGAGAAGAGCAGCCTGCGATGATGTTGTCATTCACATGCTCTACGGTTGCAGGAATCTTCAAAGTTCTGATGTCAGAACAGCCGTTGAATACATTGTTACCAATATACTTTGTGCCAACAGGCAATTCTATATCTACTATTTCCTCACCATTCAAGTAGAGGCGATGAGCCGTACTTGCCGGATTAGCCGCAGCATTCTGGAAGTTGATGTGAGCCCAATCATCCAGATAATCTATGTTCACCTTGCTCAAAACAGCGCAATGGTTGAATGCATTCTTATCCACAGTCAGCTTGGTTTCATGTGTCTTGAATGTCACACTCTCCAAAGCAGAACAATTTTCAAACGCACCGGCACCAATACCTTCCGTCTTCTTTGGAATCGTAATATCAGCAAGATTACTGTTATTGATGAACGCACCTGCCTGCATCGACTTCAGAGACTCTGGCAATATGATCTGACTGAATCCACACTCACCGAAAGCATAATCATAGATAATGCTCAGAGATGTTGAGAGCTGGATGTCTGTCAAACCTGCATCATAGCGGAAAGCATACTTACCCACGCTCAAAGTAGAATTCGGCATGATGAAGTGATTGAGCGAGCTACACTTGTAGAAAGCGTAGTTGTCGATAATCTTCAGGTCGCACTTATCATTCCACTTCATGGTCTCCAACTTGCTGTCACAATAGAAAGCAGAGTCACCGATGAGTCGCAGCTTACTCTTTCCCTCCCAGATGACATCCTCCAGTTTAGCACAGTTCTTGAATGCTGCCGTATCAATGACATCGAGATATTGGGTTGTACCCTCGAAGAGAACATGCTGTAAACCTGCACAATCCATGAAAGAACGCTTACCGACAGTAACCAACTGGCTGGCATTAGCCACAGTTACGCGGTTCAGGTTCATCGCCTTGGTAGCAGCATTATCTTCTATCTTCTCTACGAAAGCACCCACACGAAGTGCCTGAAGTTCGTTCTGGCAAGTAAAGGCATAACCGCCCACCTTCTTCACGTCATAAGTCACGGCATTGAAAGTAGTCTGTTCAGGAATACTTACCGTACCGGTATAAACCTGTGCCACCTTCTCTGCTTCAAGCGACTTGTTCTTGCCGCCATAGATACTGGTTACGGTAGCTTCTTTCTTCGCCTTATCAAAGAGATAGTAGATGTCACCCACATACTCTACTTCAGGATTTCTGACGATGACCTTACATTCTGAAGTTACGCCATTACCGTCATTCGCTGTATAGTAGATGGTAGTTACACCCGGAGCAACACCCTTGATTACACCATTCTCATCAATGTCAGCCACCTTTCTGTCGGCTGTAGAATATTTGATGCGCACATTGGCAGCCTCAGCCGGATAGATTGTCAACTTCTGTTCGTTGTAATTCTCACCAGCCTTTACATTTACGGTAAGAGTACTCAAGTCTATCTTCTCCACTACAGCTGTCGGCTTTGGCTCGCAACCCAGGAGTTTTGTAAACTTACCCCACCATGAAGTATCCTTCTGATAGAGGCTTTCCGAACCGAATGGCACATGGAGTGTAGCATTCTGGAACACTTCATCCATGCTTGTCGGATCGTTCACACCGATAAACTCCGGCACTTCCTCTGCGTAACAATATACATCCTTCAAAGCCGAGCAACCCACAAAGATATCATCGTTTACATGATCCATAGTTGCAGGCATTTCGATACTCTCGATAAAAGCACAGCCGTTGAATGCATTGTTGTTGACATACTTCGTACCCTTAGGCAGCACCACATTGATGATTTCCTTGCCGTTTGCATCATAGATATGCTGCGATGTGTTGGCAGGGTTTGCCTTGGCATTATTGAAGTTGGTCTGCGCAAAGCTGTTCATATTGGTGATATATACCTTATTTAATATAGGGCACTGGTTAAATGCATTGTTGCCGATGGTCATGGTTTCGATAGCTGTATGGAAAGTCACCGACTCCAGCTTCGAGTTGTTTTCGAATGCAGCAGAACCAAGACCCTGCAGGCGTTCCGGCAAGATTATCTCCTGCAAGAAGTCATTGTTGATGAACGCACCTGCCTGGATGTTTGCCAGTGACTCAGGAAGCGTAATCTGGCTGAATCCACACTCACCATAAGCATACTCATCGATATAGTTGAGCGAGTTAGAGAGGTGGATATTGGTCAGGCTCGCATTATAGCGGAACGAAGAGTTACCCACACTCAGCGTAGTGTTCGGCATTTCGAAGTTGTTGAGCGAGATACATTTGAAGAAAGCGTAATCCTGAATGGTCTTCAACTCACTCTTTCCATTCCATAGCACCTTCTCCAAAGCAGAGCAATCATAGAAAGCACTATGTCCGATGGTCTTTACCGTTGTATTGCCCATCCAAGTAAAAACGTTCCAAGACAGTACACTCTCTGAAAAGCCGCCTTGTCTATGCTGTTCATCTTCAGGGATGTTCCATCAAAAAGTGAAACGTTTTAAACCTGTACACCATTTGAATGCTTCCTCGCCAATGTTCACGAGTTCACTCTCATCAGCCACGTTCACACGGTTCAGTTTTTCAGCCTTAATGGCAGCATGAGGTTCAACCTCTGTTACCGTACGAGGGATGTAGATACTCTGCAACTCGTTCTGGCAGTTGAAAGCATAGCTTCCCACTTTACGTACCGTATATTCATTACCATCATAGATAATGGTTTCCGGAATATTGATAGTACCAGAGTAGTACTGCGCCACATTCTTAGCATCAAGCGAAGTATTCTTGCCGCCATAGATACTGGTCACCGTAGCCTCTCTGTTATTGTCTGTCGTACCTTTCAAGAGATAGTAGAGACCTCCGACATACACCACATTGTCTTCATAAACGATAACTCGACATTCAGAATAGATATGGCTATCATTGCTCAATGAACATCTCAGCGTATCAACACCAGGTTTGTTGGCTGTAATATGTCCATCTTTATCCACGCTTGTCACCCCATTACCAGATGTTGTCCAAACCACGTCCTTATGTTCGTAGTTCTCTGGAAGAATGGTGACCGTCTGCTCAACATACTCAGAGCCCTTTTGCAGGTTGATGGTATTTGTTGAGAGCTCAATGGTAACAGGTTTCACGGTCACCTTACAAGTAGCAGAAAGTTCCGTACCATCGGTAGTGGTAGCCGTGATATTGGCACTTCCTACATTCACGCCCTTTACAACACCTTCTTGGGTTACAGTAGCAATATTTTCATTATCGCTGGTCCACTTCAAAGTCTTGTTGTCGGCAAGCTCAGGAGTAAATTTTACCTCTATTTGCTTACTCAACGCACGAAGCAGAGATATCTCCTTAGGTATCTCGATTTGGCTAACCTTTAGCGGTGTCACATGTATCGTAGTAGAAGCCGAAATGCCAGAACCATCGGTTGCTGTAGCAGTAATGACGGCATCGCCTACCTTGTGTGCTGTTATCACACCCGTGCTCTCATCCACAGAAGCAATATCTGTAGCGTTGCTGCTCCACTTCAGTTTCTGATTGTCCGAAGCAAGCGGAAGGATAGAACACTCCAACTTCATGCTTTCGGTTTTAATAATCGACGATTCTGCAGGCAACGATATTGTGCTTACAGGTAGTCCCGTTATCTGTACCTCAAATACACATGACAGATTAGAGCCGTCTGTAGTTTCTGCCTTAACCTTAGCTGTACCCATCTTCAAGCCTGTCATTGTTCCATCTTCAGTAACTGTTGCAATGTCAGGGGTAAGGCTTGTCCACTTAAGTTTCTTGTTGTCAGCCTCTGCAGGAGATACGTTTGCTTCCAACTGCGTTGGAATTGTTTTTACAACAGATGCGGTCAGCAACGAAATGTCGCTTGCCATCAATGGAGTCACCTCCACCTCGCATGTTGCGCTAACGCCAGAACCGTCCTGTGCCTCTGCCTTTATAGTAGCCTTACCCACCTTATGCGCTACAACTATTGCCTCAAGCGGATATACAGCATTCATATTCTGAACCACAGTAGCCACACTCTCGTCGCTACTTGTCCATATCATACGCTTATTGTCTACCTCCTCTGAGTTAAGAGTAAGCTTTATTGTCTTGTCCTCTGTCTTGACTATAGAAACCGACGGCTCGGCAAAGGTCATTGTCTCCACCTTCAATGGCAATACCGTAAAGGTTGTTGAAGCCGTTATATCAGTACCATCTTTTGTTTTTGCAGTAATTACGGTTTTACCTATTTTCTTTCCTGTCACAATGCCATTAGCATCAACTATTGCCACCTCAGGATTCTCAGAGCTCCATTCAAGCTCTTTAGTTCCTGCATTTTCTGGCATTATAGTGTATTCTAATTTTGTCGGTTTAGCTTTATCTACAGAAACTTCTTTAACCAACGAAACGGAACTTGTAGGATATAGTGGATAGATGCCTTTTGCACTATTCCATGCATCGTTTTGCTTATATTTCTCTTTTGACTCTTTGGGGACATAAAGTCTCATTGTATTATTAACTAAACTTGTGTTATGTGTATCAGTATAATTAGATAGAATACAGCTTGGTGGCTCTACAGCCAAACATAACATACTCGTCAAATGACTACACTTCTCGAAGCAATTTTCCCCTAACGATGTTATACTTGATGGCAAATTGATACTTGCCAAGCTACTGCAATTATAGAAACATTTATACTCTAACGATGTTATACTTGATGGCAAATTGATACTTGTCAAGCTACTACAATTCTGGAAACAAAATTCCCCTAACGATGTTATACTAGATGGCAACTCAATACTTGCCAAACTACTACAGCCACGAAAACAAGAATACCCTAACGATGTTATACTTGATGGCAAATTGATACTTGTCAAGCTACTACAATTATTGAAACAGCCAGGCTCTAACGATGTTATACTTGATGGCAACTCAATACTTGCCAAACTACTACAGCTTTCGAAGCACCAAAACCCTAACGATGTTATACTTGATGGCAAATTGATACTTGTCAAGTTACTGCAACCTGAGAAACAATAATCCCCTAACGATGTTATACTTGATGGCAAATTGATACTTGTCAAGCTACTGCAACCTTTGAAACACTCACGCTCTTAACGATTTTACTTATATGTAATATTATTAATTGTGACAGTTTCTGGTATGACAATGTAACCTAGAATAATCATTTTTAAGAACTTTTGCATTTTGCTAGGATAAAGTCTGTATTTATTCCATTAAGAACGATATCTCTTTTCCTCCATCAAAATTACCACTACCTCTTTTAGAAGAGCAATATCAAAAGTTGTATTGGCATCATTTGATAGTCATCAGGTTCAGACCACCAGTTGTAACTATAATTAGATCCCATTAGATTATTTAGACCAGAACCATCTTCTTTATTCCAAAAGCACACGCCACTATATTTAGTATCCCATGTGAGAGAGATTTTCACTGCAGAACTTTTATCCACCGTACATTCCAAGAAATAAGAAGATGAACGCCTTTGATATGCCCAATAGCATCCCTTGTCATTCTTAAGATAGTAATAGCCATTTCCTGCATCTTCCAAAGTCCACTTGTCTCCAGAGCCTGCTTTTTCATAAGCAGTCAATGGCTGACCATCACCACTACATGCCAAAGCATATTTGCTCTCGCCATAGTGACTCGTTCCATTACTATTTTTCGGATAAATCTTAATCACACTACCTGCTTTTAACTGACTAAGACTTGTCACCTTAGTCTGAGCAGACATAGTGGTGGTGCTGCAAATCAAAACAACGACAGCAACAAACCATTTGTAAAAATGTAAACTTCGTTTCATATTTTCTAATATTTTGTTTTTTACCCACTAGCGGAATTAAATTTTAGTACACTTAACTCTGCCGATGGGCTCATTATTGATAAAGTTTAAATTAAAAAGCAAACAATTCTCTGTATCTCACATCAAAATTTTCGATTATAACGATGTTAAAACCAACATTCTGCAAAAAGTACATTTTTCCTTCGTCCAAATCTTTCAAAGAGCAGATATACCATCCCTTTGCATCAGAGCCAATTCGGTCAAGATACTTTTTGCGAGAAATAAGGAGCCATCTAAGAAAGGTTTCTGTAGGTTCTAACCCCAATCCATTGATACATAGCGAGCAATTATAAAATATATTCAACCATGTAGGCTGGTACTTTTCATTTTTGTTTCTTGCATTATCCTTAATGCCCCACTCTTGATGTTCCTTTGTCACATTATACATATTTGCCACATCATTGAGATAATTCCTCACATAGGTTAGCAAACCCATATAGTCTGCAGTTCCTAATCGTAAACTCCTTGTATGGTTAATTGTCCCATGAATGTGCCAAACGGCAAAATTCTTGTAAATATCTTCTTCCGACATGAATTTTCGGGTAGAGTAATATTCGCCTAAAGGATATGTCTCAGAATAGCCTTTGGATTTGTATAAAACATCGTTCTTGAAACACATTTTTTTCAAGCCGTTCTCTAAATAGTTGTCATAATTGGTGGTCAACACTGGCACATTCAACTTCAGGAGTTGTCCTTGAAAAGGATCTAAAAAACGCTCTTGACTGAAAGTCTCTTTAACCAACTCCTGATTTGATTTTAGAATATCCTCCCATTTGTCAGGCATCTTGACACACATGATGTCATATTTCTCTACCAACGACAAACCTTGTTCTATTTCAGGAAAGCTCTCGCAAAGTCCTGCTTTACTCCAAAGTTTCTTCATCAGATTTTCCCAACTAACAGCATTTGCACCATTATAATATCTATTGATGCCGTTTCCCAGCACAAAAGCAAACCGTGCTTTGTCCCTTTCTGTCTGAAACTCTTCATGAAGATTTTGCAAGGTAAAGTCTGGCATTATTGAATAAATTTTAGTTACGCCCATACTACTTTCGATTTGTTATTGTTTTATATTGAATTCTGATTATACATATAGATACGATAAACCTGTCGGAGCCACAGGTTCCATGCACCTCAACTGATGCTTGAATAACAAAAATATCGGTAATACTGAGAAATAAGCACAACTATTGATAAACGAGCGGAGCAGAGATGCTCCCCCCGTAGTTGATGACCTGCAAAAGGACAGAGGTCACTTTGTCGTCCTTTAGGTTATAACGACCAAAAATTGTTAATTCATCAATATCCATGGATTATATCATTTACGTTCTGCGGGCAAAGATACTAAAAAGGTTTGAAAGTCAATTGGTTCAAATTGGTTCATTTTTCATTCAGACCTGTTTTTTGAAAAAAGATAGTGTTTTTCGACAAAAAGACTAGTTTTTCTCCGCTTTTTCTATTCAATAGTCATATTGTACGAACAATGGGGCCATAGTTGTACAACTAAAGATTTATAGTCGTACAACAATAGAGTGTATAGTCGTACAACTTAAGGGTGTATAGTCGTACACTAAAAGGTGTGTTGTTGCACGATTATAGGGTGTTGCCACTAGGCTCGGCAGATGTGCTGACTGCAGTCGGCAGACCTGCTGACTAGGCTCAGCAGAGCTGCTGAGCCTAGTGGGAATCTCTTAGATACAGACTTCTTGAACCTGAGCAAACGTATTCTTTCACTTACTCTGTCGAATCCTTGTACTTGTTCAGTCATATCCGTGTGCTTGTTCAGTCATATCTGTAGTCTTATTCAGATATATCAGTAGGCTCACCCTGCCGCATCATTTCGCTTACTCAGACGAATCTTTTACTTACTCAACCTGCTCGCAGGCTCAGCTCCAAAAACTTGTCACATAATTGGTAAACGCCTTCATCTTGCGTGATAAAGTCTCTGTCCAGTAAGGTCTTGACAGCTCCTTGCACGGTGCTTGCACCAAGATGATACTTCTGCAAGAACTCTTGCGACATCAGGGAAGAAGGCTTACCTTCCTGAGCAATGGCTATGAGAAGCTGTTTCTGCTTGGCTGTAAGCTGATACAGCAAGGCCTGATAGGCAAAACGCTGCTGGGAAAGGATGCTATCTATCGCCATTCTGACATCATCCTCCTGCAACAAAGACCTATCAGAAATTGAAGTATAAAGCATATTGAGTACATACTGAATATACCAGGTAATGCCATCGAAATGATGATATAAATAGGTAAAAGCCGCTGCACTTATCTCTTTATTGTTCCTGGCAAGATGGTGATTGGCAAATTCCAGGTAAGTTTGCTCATTGATTGCCTCCAACCCCATGATACTCGAACTATGATAGAATGGGCGTGACTGGGAAGTAAACATCAATGCCATCATGTGGCGCTTGGAGCCAGAAAAGACAAAGTTTGCATTGTGGCAATTCTGTATTCGTTTACGCAAGGTTGCCTCAACGGTTTTCTCTGGATAGTTTGCAATTGTCTGAAATTCATCTATCGCCACCAGACAAGGTTTATCTGCCTGTTCGAGATAAGCGAAGATCTCATCCAGCGTAATATCCGGAGCCTGAATATCTCCCAAACCAACACTCCACTCCGGATTTCCATTGATGTCAAAAGAGATAGTTGACTTCAGAGACTGGAGCATATTCAGGAAAAATTCCCATACTTTCCTGCCCTTTGGCTTGAGTGCCGTCAGGATTCCCTTGCCCAGCGCATAGACGAATTCGTTCAAATTCTTCGTATCATAAATATCAATATAGATGCAATGATACTGCTCACGGATGTTTTCCTGCTGAAAACAATTATAAATCAGTCCCGACTTACCCAAACGTCTTGGCGCAATCAATGCGACATTGCACCGATTGGTCAAATGGCGGGTAAGAAGAGCAGTTTCCTCTACCCTATCACAGAAATATTCCGGCGAAAGATAGCCTTCAATAATAAAAGGATTTAACTGTACCATAAGCATTTACATCATTATGAGTTTTACGTAACGAAGATTTCATAATGCAAAGATACGATGAATATTTGTAAACGGCAAACATTTATCGGAAAAAAGTATCAGACATTCAATAAAAAAGTATCTTAGGATACTTGCTCATGTATCTTAAGATACTTGGCAATGTATCCTAAGATACTTTGCTATGTAGCTTCATGTGCCCATGAAGCCTGTTCATCGGTCAACGAAGTAAGTTTCAACATAGGATGAAGCCTACTTGCTGCACATCCCCAGAAAATACTTATGAATCTCCAGACTTTCGTTCAGTTCAGGATGAAAGGCAGTAACCAGCTGGTTACCCTGGCGGGCAGCCACAATCTTGCCATCTACTTCAGCCAGAACCTCAGCATCTCCCCACACCTCTTTAATATAAGGAGCACGGATGAAAGTCATAGGGACATTTCCCTCGATGCCCTTCATCGGAGCCTCGATGTAGAAACTGCCCAACTGGCGACCGTAGGCATTTCTCAAAGCCGTGATGTCCATCGAAGCAATGCGCTGGCTAGGCTCGCCCTCAATCTTCTTGGCAAGAAGAATCAAGCCGGCACAAGTACCATAAACAGGCAAGCCGGCAGCAATCGCCTCCTTCACAGGCTCCATCAATCCCAGTTCATTCAAGAGTTTCGCCTGGGTGGTACTCTCACCGCCCGGAATAATCAAGCCATCCTTTGGCTGGTCCCAATCCTTCAACTGGCGAACCTCGAAACTATCCACGCCCAACTGAGCCAACTTCTGTCTGTGCTCAGCAAAAGCGCCTTGTAAAGCTAATACTGCTATTCTCATAACATACTTATCTAATATAAAAGCCCCTTCTTGTGCAGGAGGGGCTCTTATCCGTTATCTCATTTATTACTTACCTCTTTCAGCCATGAGCAAAGCAATCTCCTGCTCATTGATACCTACCATTGCCTCGCCGAGATCCTCGCTCAACTCAGCCAGCATCTTAGGATCGTTGTAGTTGGTAACAGCCTTCACGATAGCCTGTGCACGCTTAGCAGGGTTACCGCTCTTGAAGATTCCAGAACCTACGAATACACCCTCGGCACCGAGCTGCATCATCAGGGCAGCATCAGCTGGAGTAGCCACACCACCGGCAGCGAAGTTAACCACTGGCAACTTGCCGTTCTCGTGAACATACTTCACCAGCTCGTAAGGAGCCTGCAACTGCTTGGCTGCCTCGTAAAGTTCATCCTCGCTCATAGAAACCAGTCGGCGGATTTCGCTCTGCATCATACGCATGTGGGTAACAGCCTGAACCACATCACCTGTTCCTGGCTCACCCTTGGTACGGATCATGGTAGCACCCTCAGCAATACGGCGGAGCGCCTCGCCCAGGTTCTTGGCACCACAAACGAATGGCACGTCGAACTGAGTCTTGTCGATGTGATAAACATTATCAGCTGGAGAGAGCACCTCGCTCTCGTCGATATAGTCGATTTCGATAGCCTGAAGAATCTGAGCCTCAGCGAAGTGACCGATGCGGCACTTAGCCATTACAGGGATAGAAACAGCCTCCTGAATACCCTTAATCATCTTAGGGTCGCTCATACGAGAAACACCACCTGCTGCACGGATATCAGCTGGAATACGTTCCAGCGCCATTACTGCGCATGCACCTGCTGCCTCTGCGATTTTTGCCTGTTCTGGAGTTGTTACGTCCATAATCACACCACCCTTGAGCATCTGAGCCAAGTTGCGGTTCAATTCTTGTCTATTTTCTGCCATAATTCTTATATTTTTATTCAATTACGGCTGCAAAGAAAACATTTTTCACTGAAAACAGAAAAAAATGTTCCATTTTCTGCAAACATTGAGTCATTTTGTATAAAGAGAGATTCGCAAATATATAAGAGATATTCCTGAATATATAAAGCAGTACACAGATTGTACTGCTAAGAGAAACCGAGAGGAGTTCACCTTCTGAACTTCTACATTTTTTGTATCTTAGCGAAAAATTTCGTAACGAAAAATTTCGATTATGGAATATAGAAGACCCATTCTTCAGGAAATGGATACTCAAGAACATGATTGAGTAAGATTATATACAGAGAAATCGCCAGCAAAGCTGTAAAAAAGCTTCGCTGGCGATTCTGCAAGAGAGAGGTTTATCTATGTGTTAAAAATACTAACTCATAGTTTTATGGTTCCTAAGTCTATGAGTTCCGAAGTGGAAAACATAGAGATAAAAAGAAAAATAACACGGACAAATTGAATTTGTCCGGACAAATTGTCCGGTAGCTTATAAGTTACTAATATTTAACCCTTTACAAGCGACCGGACAAAAGAGCCGGACAAATTCAATTTGTCCGTGTTTCTAATTTAACTTAATTATTTTAACTTTTCTTCGTTCATACACTACGCTGATGCAACTTAGTACCGTTACCAGGCAAGAAGTAAAATGAACCTTATTTTAATCTTTCAGTTTCTTTGCCAGCATTTGGTCTGCGAGTCTATATTTGTATTCCATATTTTCAAATATTTGATTACGTGTGCAAAGATACTACTTTTTTTCGGCATTTCCTCAGTTGGCCGTATTTCATTTCCTCAGTTGGCCGTATTTCATTTCCTCAGTTGGCCGGACTCATTTTAATCAACAGGTTTTGGTTGCCTGAAAGCAGAAGGCGTTACCCCTCTCATCTTCTTGAAGAACTTGGTGAGATGAGCCTGCGAGGAGAAACCGAAGGTATTGGCTATTTCCTGAACCGTATGCGTGGTGGTAGAAAGCTCGCGCTCTATCTCCTTCACGATGTATTCATCGATGATTGCCTTCGGCGTCTTGCCGGAGATGCGGCGGGTAACCTGAGCCAGATAACGGCCACTCACATTCAACTGGTCGGCATAGAAATGAACATCGCTGTAAGTGCGGCAGAAGTTATTAACCTGCGAGATAAACTGGTTGTAAAGCTCGGAACTCCTGCCCTGCAGATTGCTCTGGCGCACGAGTTCTACATTGATGAAATCCTGCGCCATCGCCAACGCCTCCTCCATCTTCTTGCCCTGATTCAGATAGACGGCAAGAGCTGAAGAGAAACGGTTGATGAGACCATGCGAATTGGCATTATCGAGACGATAGATCCGGAGTCCCTGCTTCTCGGCAAGGCTCAGCAGTTTGGAATTCTGCAGAATGATGTCGCTCTCCTTCTTGCGTGACACGACGACAGAACAGAGCGGCAGCAGACGGTATTTGATCTGGCTCACCACATCTTCCGTCATCAGCGCATCGCCCTGGCTCGACCAGATGGCAGGGGCATAGATGATATGGGCAGGACGGTATTTGGTCAACGCATCGATGACCACATTCAGCGTCTCCACCCTGCGTATCATACCAATCTTCACTATATCAGGCTGCATATCGTTCATGATAGCCTCTATCTGCCCCGAAACAATCTCGGCAGGAATATCGAAGAACTCCTGAATACCGAGCGTATTCTGCACAGTGATGCTGGTTATCGCCGAAACAGCATAACCGCCCAACTCGGAAATCGTCCTGATGTCCGCCTGCACACCAGAGCCTCCGGTGCTGTCTGAACCTGTAATCGTTAATATCATATCCTTAAACTTTGAACCCGATGATAAGTTTGAGGGCAAAGATACAAAAAAAGAGCGAATAATCCGCAGAATTTGCAGATAATTCGCTCTTTTTTTATTCTTCAGTGAGATCTTTACATTCCTTGAGTATCTCGGCAGGTACCTCATCGCAACGCTTGTAGCGGCTGATGTCGGTAACATCGTCCTTGGCGGTCCATATCATGGAACCGGAAGCCAGGAGACGGGTTACGAGATAACTCTGGTTCCAGTCGCCCTTACCGTTATCATAGCTACCGCTGATGATGTAGCCCTGGTATGGATCGTTCTTGATAGCGAACGAACCGGTGATATGGCGACCATACATACTGTCAAACTTCTGATACATCTCGAAAGTCTGGTCCTTGCGATTGAAAACGATGTAGCAGTATGTGCCCTCAGCAAGAGGTTCACCGTTCCACTCAGCCAACTTCCATGTGCCATGAAGATTGGCAGGCGTAACTTCCAGAGAAGGCTCCTCCGGTTCTTCATCATCGCTGCTGCAGGCAGCAAAGCCGCAGGCAAACAAAGCAATCACCAGGAGGGTGAAGAGTTTTTTCAAATATTTCATTGTCTTGGTATTTTTTCTTTTTTACTTTTTTCCTTTTTTACCTTTTTACCTTTACAACGACCTGTATCGTTCTGTCAGACGGGCGGGCGTCCAAGCCCTCCAGAATAACAGGGAAGGTGAAGGATTCGGGCATCGTAGCCGGAATCTTATCGGCTATGATGGTGATGACGAGGTCAGCCTCATCACCCGGTTCTATCACCTCAGGCTCTGTCGTAAGACGGGCATAAGGAGGAAGAAGGAGGCTGGATATACGGAGCGGCTTGTCACCGCTGTTTCCGCAGAGGATACGTGCCTCAGGCTCTGTGCCCGGCTTTACCTCTGTGATACTTGCCTTCGCCTGTTTCAGTCTGAGTGCGCCCATCTTGTGCGGATAGCGTGCCCACTGGTCAGCACCCGGCAGTACCTTTCCCGTTAAGGCAAGCTTAACGGCAGGCTGTCCCTCTACCTCTTTCAGATAGAGATAAGCACCCGTATTGATGGTGCCCGGATAGCGGTTAGGCGTGAAGGTGATCTGCACCTGACAGGTATCGCCAGGCTTCATCACATCGCCCCTGACATAAGAACTGGTACATCCACAGGTGGTTCTCACCTGTGTGATGTGCAGTATCTTCTTGCTCACATTCTTACCTACGAAGGTGAAGGTGCGAGGCGCATCGTCCTCGGTCATCGTACCTGCATCGATAAGCGGATGCTCAAACTTCAGCAGTTCCTTCTGCGCATTCACCGTAACAGGCAAAGCCAGGAAGAAAAGCGATAGGAAAGCAAATATCTTCATATTACATCCAATTACATCCAACCATTGTTACCGGCACTCTTTCTAACGGTCACAACTACGGTCTGGCTGGTACCATCGGCAGCTGTTACGGTGAGCGATGTACTTCCGGCAGCGAGTCCCTTCACGATGAGCGTCTTGCCATCTACCGAAGCAGAAGCTACGCCGTTCTTCGCTACAGAGCAAGAAAATCCCCCTGTCTGACCTGCGAAATATGCAGCGAGGTTGAGAGAAACTGTCTTCTCGATGCCTACATACACGTTAGGCAACTTCATATCAGAACTGAATTCCTTGTTCGTGATGTTATTCAAGAGCTGAGCTGCATCAATCAGACCAGCACCCATCTTGCCGATGTACTTAGAGAGCTGTACAATCTCTGGCGAAGCACCTACGGTAGTATGGTTCATATAGTAGGTCTTAGTTGCACCATTCTGATAATGACTATCCAAATCCTTCACTGATTTCTTCATCAGGGCTACGAAGTCGGCAGCACGATAATGACGGTTCGTCTTGGCAGCATAAGCGAGACCCAAGGCAGCCACACCCGAAACATGAGGACAAGCCATAGAGGTTCCCTCCATGTAGCCGTAAGCAGGCTGACCGTTCTTGATCATCGTAGAGAGCACAGCACCTTTCTGCTCGGTGGTCTCTGCCCAGTATTCATCTTCCTGCTCGCCAATCTTGCTGTAATATTCCAAGTCGCCACCAGGAGCGCTCAGGGTTACGAGCGAACCGAAATCGGTGTAGCAGGCTGGAGTAAAGTCGGCAGCTAATGAAGATACGCAGACGCACTTAGAGTAAGCACCAGGGAAAGCAGGATTGCCAGCATACTCGTTACCGGCTGCGAAGACTGGAATACCACCGTCGATGACACCATTAGGCGAACCGGCATTGTTGATGAAGTAATCCAGAGCTTCCTTCTCCAGCGGATAGGTCTCAGCCCATTCCTTCTCGGTAGCAGGGCCCGGAGTATAACCGTTGATGATACTAGACTCTGAAGAGTTGTAACCCCAACTGCACTGCAGGATGACTGCACCATTATCGGCAGCATACTTGATGGCTCTCGCCTCGCCTGCCAAGGTTACACTGTTCTGACCGGAGAATACCTGACAAGACATAATCTTGACACCAGAGTTAGGAGTTCCGTCACCACCGGCAACACCAGATACACCGATACCATTATTATTTACGGCTGCAATGGTACCAGCTACGTGAGTACCATGACCGGTGTCATTGGCATCAGTCCAGGTAATATCGCCGCTCTCAGTAACGAAGTTGTAGCCATGAAGGTCGCCCTCATAACCGTTTCCGTCGCCGTCAGTCTGGGCACCCTGAACACTTTCGCCCGGGTTGCACCACATGTTGGCTGCCAGATCAGGGTGCGTATACATCACGCCCTCATCAAGAATAGCCACGATGATAGAAGGATCGCCTTTACAGGTCTTCCATGCCTCAAGTGCATTCACATCACATCCTGCCTTAGCGCCTACCTTGTTGTTGTTGAGGTTCTCAAAATCATAGTTGCCCTCGCCCAGGTTACGGTAATGCCACTGGCTGGTAAAGCCCGGATCGTTTGGCTCGCTATTGGCTGCTGAGCGGGTAGACTTCTGCTGAAGTGCCTTATCGCTGAGATAGATGCGCTTGCTGTCGGTATTGTAAGCACGCTTGATGCGGCCGTTGGTCTGAACCTTTGAGATTTCGCCCAACTGCTTCAGGCGCTCGGCAGCCGTCTTCAGGTCGGTTCCCTTATTAAACTTCACCGTATACCAGAGGTGGAGTCCCGCCTCGCGGGTTCTTGCCTCAGTATTTGCATCTACCGGGAACACACGCTCGAAGCTGTAGCTTCCCAGGATGTCGAGCACCTCATCGGTAGAAGGAATACCCGAACGGGTAGCCTTTCCGGCGCGGGTCTTGCTCAGTTGTGCCTGGTCGAGGATATCGCTCATCTCCGGACTGAACTTAATCAGCAGTTCACCCGCCTCAGCATCTGCAGGAATGGTGATTTCTGAATTGCCGTCAGAAGAGCCGATGGTTGACAGGCTGTCAGAACAGCCCGTCAATGCCAATGCGACCATTGCTATATAGAAAAACTTTTTCTTCATTGTTTGCTTCTATATTGTTTGTATGTTTATCTTACTTTTTCTTAGTTCTCCTGTACTTAGCCATCAGCGCAGCTTCATCAATATCGCCTGCTGCCACGTATGTGCGGTAGTAGAGCGGATAAACTACACCCGGAACCTCCCAGTTGCTACCTGGGTCGCTGGTTCCGTAATAGTAGTCGTAGCTGTAGCTGTCGTCTGTCATATTAGAGAAACCAACGGCAGCGCCATCGCTATTCTTACCCTTAGGCTGCTGGTTGAACACCATCGTTGGTGCATTCCATTCTACCAGGTGTGGATGGAAGAGAATCCAGTTTGGCACCTTTCCTGTAAAGAAGTTCAGGTTGAGTGACAACTGACGGCAGTTTGGCAATACACGTGGCACCTGAAGAGGATAAACATCCGCACTAACTACAGAACCATCCTTGTGTTTGCAGGTTACAGGATTATCCGAGCCTGAGAGCAACCACTTGCAGGTATCGCCTACCAGCTTGTCGAGATAATCTTCCTTGTTGGTAGAGAAGTCAGACTTGGTGTATCGGGTAGCCTTGCCGGCAGCCTCCAGTGCCTCAGTCATCTCTTCATCGGTAGGAAGTTCACCCTCCAGGAAGCAGTAAGACAACTCCAGTGTATTCAACTTATCCCATGTCAGGAGCTTGAGAAGCGCCTGGCGGTCTGGAGTTCCGGCATTTACCTTACCATACAGTCCGATAGGATAGTTATTATAAACATAGACGCCTGATGCATTCTTTTCGCCCAGCGAAGCGATGTCGAAGAGAACATCCGTACGGCGCTGTGCGTAGAGAATGAGATTACGCAACTTAGGGAAGTTCTTCTCGTTGACGATATCGGTGATATCTGACAACTTGTTGAAGTTGTTACTTACCAGGTTGAGCGATTCAAGACTCTTGCCCAGATTAATAAAGTTAGCAGGCAACTGAGTCAGACCGTAAGCCTGAACGGTAAGATTCTTCAGATACTTCAGCGAGCAGATTTCATCACCGAGGTTCACCTCACGAATCTGGTTGTTCTCGTTGGAAGCAACAGAGAATGACTCCAGGAACTTGAGGTTGCCCACTTCCTTAGGAAGAGTTTCGCCACTCTTGAGGTTGAACATGCTGAACTTGACAGAACGTACACGTCCTAAAGCCTCAGGATGTTTTTTCACTAAATCATCAGTAGCTTCCCAGAGCGTTACGCCGCTCCAGTTGCGCATGTTATCGCTGGAATCGAAGGTAGCAATGCTACCCAGTTTCTGGTTGATCATGATGACAGAGAGAGAGTCACCGGCACGGTTGTCCTCAATCTTTGGTGCTGCCTTCTGACGAATGGTCAGGATAACATCATCTGTAGGATTGCCATCTGCATCTACCAGCTGGTCTTCAGCCTTGACTGGCACGAGATGAACCTTAGCCACACGAACGGCAGGAACCACGTTCATCGCCCAGCGGAACTTGAAGTTCACGGTGCGAGGACGGTACTTTCTGTCCAGCACGATACCCAGGTTAGTACCTGTCAGCTTATCTTCATCCTTACTGTTCAGGAGCCAGCCCTCACGCTCGCTCTCGTTCTCTGCCTTCTCGGCATCGGTCAGATCACCCTCAAAAGAATACTCTATCTTACCAATCTTGCATTCCACGTTGGCAGAAATCAGACTCTCGAAAGCACGGTTATCGTAAGAATCGGAGTTTTCGATTTCTACAACAGAATCCTTCAGGAAGATCTGCTTGCCATAACCGAACTGGGTGATGGTAAGCTTGCGACTCTGTCCGTTGGCACCCTGGAAACTGAGTTCTGTGCTGCGGAGCGTGTTGGAAAGAGTAGAATCCACCTTGATGGTACCCTCAACAGAACCCACGCCGTTGGCAGGCGAAAGCGTCAGCCAAGGCTCAGAGGTATTAGCTACCCAGTCCTGTGAGGCAGCGATGGCAATCTGCTCTGTTCCACCCTGAGGGCCTATGGCTATCTCCTTTTTATCGAGCGCCAGTCCTCCTGGGATATCGACATCATCCTTATCGCTGCAGGCTGTGAAAAGCCCGGCAGCGAGAACGATACCTAATGTCAGTTTATTCATATATTTCATATTACTACTTTCTTATAGGGTTTAATTTTCGAGATCCAAAGCATCGCAACCGCGGATGTCCTGATTCTTGTTGTAGAACAGCATATACATACCTGCCTTGATGTATGCGCAGACGCTCGTTACATCGATAGAGATGTTAGGGTTGTCTGCGATATTCAGGATATAAAGGTGAGAGGTCAGTGTCTCTTCTACCTTACGGATATCGTTGGAACCAATCTGGAACTGGATCAGGCTCGGACAGGTTGTGATTCCTGTAGGCCATGTACGCAGGCAACGCTGGTCGGTCTTCTCATCACGCTGGTGGTTGATGGCAAAGGCACGGAGCACGGCACTGTTCAATGGCTGGGGTGGCACCTCGGTGAAGCAGTTGTAGCTCAAGTCCATATTGGTAATGTATGGCAATGTGGTTGAGCGGAAGTCATCAGAGAGGGATGTCAACTTGTTGAATCGGAAGTCGATAACCTGCAGCAGATAAGCCTTCTTGCCCTTGATGGAACCCTTAGGGATGGTGCGCATCTGGTTGCCGCTCAAATCGATGGTTGTGATTGGCGAACCGGCTGTAAACAGCTCTGAAGGGAACTTCTCTATCTTATTGTTTGACAGACTGACTGAAGCTGCATTAATACCCTTGTAGGGAACATGACTACTATTATCTACACCTGTAATCTCGTTGTAAGAGAAGTCTACAGAACCCATCACGCGAACAGAACTTGCATCGAAGATATTCGGAATCTTCTTCAACTTGTTATGAGCGAAAGTCAGACTTTCCACATCATCTGTAAAGGCACAGAGATTAGCAGGAATCTCTTCAATCTGGTTGTTGTTCAGATAGAGAGAAGAGAGAGCTACCTCAGAACCAAACGGATGTACCTTCTTGATATTATTGTAAGCCAGGTCGAGCAAACCGAGATTTACCATCTTTCTCAATGCAGAAGACTCAGGGAACTCCTCCAGGTTATTGTAACTCATATAGAGAATCTGGAGTGTCTTACCTGTCTTCTCCTCAGCTAAGCGAGTCCAATCTTGTCTCAACTGATTAGCAGAGATTCCCTTGCATCGTGCCAGGTTCATCGCCTGCAATTTAGGGAGCTTATAGTAGAAGTCTGGAATGCGACTGATCTTCGGACAGTTGTAAAGTTCGATATCGGTCAGGTTTTCCATCTTGTCCCAATCCTCTTCCTTAAACTCCTGTGCAAACTTACCATAAACAGGATCGTCAGGCTTGTAGAACTTCGCACAAACCGAGTCGGATGTGATAGAAGAGTTACCGATGTAGAACTGCTGCAGCTTAGTCAGGCGATAGATGGCCTTAGATACACCTGTAATCTTGTTGGTCAATGTACCGATCTGCGCATCCTTCAGGTTGATGCGGCTGTCCTTCTTAATTCTGTTCTTCGGTGCCACCTTAGGATCAGAGTTGTAGCTTTCTACAATCATATCCGACATGTTGGCACGTGGGTCATACTTCAGAAACTTGTTCTCATAGTCGTGACGCATGCTGCTCTTCTTTGCTGCAGTCAGACTGTTGGCATCATAATTATTGAAGATGTTGGCACCAATCTTCTCATCGTGAGAACCGAGGTTGAGCACCTGGAGTTCTGTCAGCTGTCCGATGGCATCAGGTACGATTCCCTTTGCACCGAAACCGGCGATAACGAGACCGATGACACGGCCGTTGCTGTTGAGCGTTACGCCCGGCTGTTCGCCCCACATATCGAGTTCCTTGTTGAAGTTCCAGTTAGCTCCCTTGAAGGTAGCATCGCCATAGAAGCTCCACTCCTTACCATGGAGAGATTCCCAGATAGCCTTCAAAGCCTCATAGTCCTTGATATACTCCTTTGTCTTGGAAAGGAGGATAGGCACCTGAGCCGTATCATTCAGTTGATTATCCTCTACGATAAACGCCTCACCCTTTACAGGCTGGGTTTCGTACTTGGTCTTCACCGCACCTGTCTTCCCGTAGGTGGTATAAGAGGTAACCTGATAAGTACCGGCAGGCAACCATACGGTAGAATCACAGTAAGCTGTACCTGTATCCATATACTTATCGTTCTCATTGTCAGGATTCTGATGCTCTTCGCTAGACTCCTTATATTTCACCTTCAGTTCAGGAAAGGTATAGGTCTCACGGGTAAAGAGGTTGGTTACGCTGACGTCAACGAGACGGATGTTAGAGAAGAGATACTCAGTACCACCGGCACGGGTCTTCTCCCACTCCTTCACGAGATTGAACTTCACCTTACCACGCTCCACAGTCTCCACCATAAGGTTCTGTACTTCCAGACCGCCACCTACTACAGTGAATGTTTCGCCGGCAGAAGAAGCCAGCAACTCCTCGTCTACCGCATCATAGAGATAGAAACCGATAACGGTGTAAGTACCCGAAGCGAGTTGCAGTTTTTCACTTCTCAGACCATACTCTGCATTCTCTGAATTATAAGAATTGAGCACCAGTGTCTGAGAGACAGTTGTACCGTTGTGCTCCATGACCACCTTGATTTTCTTGGCATCATCCAGTTTCTCAAGTTTGTCAAGGGCAGCAGCACGGGTAGCTCTTGAAGAAACCTTCTTGCTGAGCTTGAACTGCACATATCCGTATGTGCCGTCCCAGCCTCCGGTTTCATCATCCGAGCAACTTGTTGCTGCAAAGGTCAGGAGAGAGACCAAGAGCAACAAGAGTGCCTTTGAAAATATTTTCATTCTGTTCATTACTTTCTAATTTTTCTGATAGAAGTATGTTTCTTACTCATTCCCTCACCAGGAGATTCAACAACAAGAACCTTTACAGGAGTTCCGTTGTCCTTGAATACCATAAACATCGGAGTAGCAGCAGGAACATTTACGAAGAATATCCAGTTATTATTCATATCCATACTAAGCTCTGCATAAACATCATTTCCGTTGTTATCCTTAACTGTAAGATAGCCTGTCTCCATCATAGTGTAAGGGTCCCAATCCTTGATATTAGGATTAACTGTAAGAGAGCTTCCTACTCCTGACTGAGCGACATATATTTCGTCACCATTGTAGCCAAATTTTTCTGATATGATAGAACCATACGTTGATTTATCCTTCTTGCACTCTACTGGCAAGTAGTTCATCTCCAAGATTGTAGGCGCTGCAGACTGATCATCAGCAGAAGAGTTGGCCTCCTTCTGTACAACATCCATCAGGAAGTAGCGGTCGTAATCGCTCTTCACAGTCATGAAGTCTTCCTCCAGCATTCCGTCGGGTCCATTCTCCAGACTCTCGAATACGCTCTGTGGCAATGCATAGACCAGGAACTCACGGCTTCCGCTGCCTAATGGAGCGACTGTGAGCTTCACATCACCCTTCTCACCCTGCAGTTTCACAGCACCAGATGTATCCTCGAACAGACCAGCTTCCTTTTTCTCGAAAACTACCAGCTGGTAAGCATCACCCAAGGTCTTGAGGGTGAAAGGAACAAAGTTGTAGAAGGTGAAATCGTTGGTATCACCACCATTCAGGCTAGAACCATTCTGAGTGAACACCTTACCATCGAGAGATACATTCCATACTGCCCACTGTGAAGAGGTTGGATAAGTAACATCCATGGTGCTGGTGGTCATACCATTATAGATAACAGGTATGGTTACAGCAGCCTTGCCATCCTCAGAAGTGAAGGTTATGGTGTAGTTGCGGTCCTTAGCGATGGCATACTTAGCACTTACGCCCTGATTCTCCTTGAAGGAAACTCCGCCTACAGCATCCTTGTTAGGTGTACCTACCAGGAAGCCGCCTTCCAAGTCTACCCAAGCTGGAGTATTGGTAACAGCAAAACGGAAGTTTGACTTTACGGTAAACTTGGTGTATACATTGTAACCTACAGTGATACCTGTCTCGGTGATATTATTGCCAGCCGCATCGAATACCTGCAACTTATGGTCGGCAGCCGAACGCTTAACCTCAGCGATGGCAACCTTCTGACCACCCATATTCAGGAAGAGCTGAGCCACGCTCATATCCTTGCTGGCATCATCATCAGTAATCTTAACCTTGATGGTCTGCTTGCCTGCAGTACCATTGAGTACGAAGGCGTCTGTTTTCTCGCCCTGCACCAGTTTACACCAGATTTTGTCTGAAGAAAGGCTCCAGCTCTCGTTGGCATCGAAGGTGAAGTCCAACTCAGCACCAGCTTCACCGGCGATAGTCTGTACCTGTGGGAACACAGGAGTTACGGCATCGTCATCGCTGGAACAAGCTGTGAACAGAGTCACTGATACCAGCGCCATCAATACGAGCCAATATTTTGAAATCAATGTTTTCATTTTCTTTTTATTCTACGATTAATATCCTTGTTCTTTCAATTTCTCTGCCTCTGCATCGCTGATCCATTCATACATGGTGATGAAGGTTCCTACGTTGCCGAATAATGAACCATCTTTGTTGTTTACACTCATAACAACATACTGCAATACATAGTTCTGGCAGGTGTTATAATAAGAGGTATAGAGAGAAGGCTGGCTGATGCGCAACTTGCCGTCTCCATAGATGGTACCGAACGCCTCGCCGGTTTCACCAGCTATCTGGTCGTCCATCTCTACCTTTGGCTCAAGAATGTTCTTGGTATTGAACTTCAACTTCAGGTTGTAGCCCTTATAGTAAACATCCTTCAGCAAAACGGTATTCTCCTCGCCTTCCACTACCTCAGTCTTGATCAGACGGTTGGTTACGTTGTTCAGATACTGACTGTAGAAGGTAGATGTAACCATGCACCAGCCAGAGAAGTTGTGGATATCGAAAGGACAAGACTTCTGCATTACCACGTGGGTATAGTCCTTATAGAGATCTGTCCAGTTATACTTCTCCGGAATCACCAGTTTCAGGGTGAAGCCGAGCGAATCGGTCTTGCCGATGTTATCATAGATACCCTGAACCTTCACATTTCCTACCATCTCGCCCGCCTTGATTGTAACGGTGTTGTTGAGGATGCGGTAATGCTTACCCTCGATGGCATTGCTCTGCTTGTCTACTACCTCCACGCCGAAGGTGCGGTCGTAGTCAGCTTTTTCGGTTGCAGATACAGGCACATTGAAAACCTCATTGCTTTCCTGTACAGCATACTGATAGAGCGTATCAGAGAACATGATATGACTTGAACCAGCATAAGTGGTATAATCCTGTGAACAACTCACAAGAGCGATGAGTGCAGCTACGGCTGCCAAACATCCCATCATTATTTTCTTCATGATCGTCTCCTTATTTTATTTGTTACTTTCATTAGGCTGAATCTCAGAACCTGGTGCCTCAAGCTCATGCTGAGGAATTGGCCAGACAAAGAGAGGGTCATCCTTTTCAACCTTCAGACTGCTCTGCACGAAGTTGGCAGCAGGCTGGTCGGCAGCCTTACGCTCAAATCCCTTGTGCCAGCGCTTGAGGTCGTTCAGACGGAAGCCTTCCATATAGAGTTCCTTCACGCGCTCTGCCTCGATTATCTTCATGGCGTTGTTCTCGCTCATCGAGGTGTTACCACCATATGAAGAGTAGCGGGCTGTACGCAAGGTAGAGATGTCCTTACCTGCCTTACCATAGTCCTCCTTCATGGCGTAAGCCTCAGCACGAATCAGATACTGCTCTGAGAGACGGAATACCATTGGCTGGTGAACATGCAGGATATTGTTGTTCAGGAATTCTGCATCGCCGAAATACTTGCTCAGCAAAGGCCACTGCAAACCATGCTCATAACCTGTTACACGGGTTGTGAAGATGGCTGCAGCACGGAGGTCCTTGCTGTCGAATGAGTTGATGACCCATGTCTCAGGCACATAGTCTGGACGATAAGTTACGAAGTTGTAGTTATCGAAGATGGTACCCAGAGCACCGCCATAGCTGTTCACGGTAAAACCTACCTTCCAGATAGCCTCACGCGAATCACCATAGGTCCAGATATACTTATAATCATTCACCTGGTTTGAATAGGTGTTGGAAGAAGCCTTCTCTAATGTATAATACTTACTGCCGATTACCTTAGATGCATACTTGATGGCATCATCATACTTGTGCATATATAAGGATACGCGCGCACGCAAGGCATGACAGGTATACTCGTTGAAGTAAATCTCGTTGTAGAGACTTCCTGTGAAGTCTTCGTCTACTTTCAGATATTCAGCAGCCTTGTCAAGATCTCTCAATACGAAATCGTATGATTCCTTCAGAGTGGCTCTCTTCTGTGGCTCATTGCCGTAATAGTGCTCTGTGAGTACAACGCCGAGTTCCTTCGCAGCCTGCTCATCGCTATCGTAAGCCTTGCAGAAACACTTGATCAGTTCTGAGTAAGCCAGGGCACGGGCGAAGTAAGCCTCGCCCTCATACTGCTCCAACTTATCAAGCTGCTTATCATCATTGGTTGCAGCCTTTACCTTTTCAACATTATCGAGCAGGAAATTGCATCGGTTGATCACATCATAAAGGTCGGCATATACCGCCTTGATGTCGGTGTTGGTAGCCTTGATATCTTTCCAACGGTAGATATCGCCATAGGCATTAGAGTAGCCCTTCACGCAGTACACGAAGTCTGCCTGCAGATCTGGCAGGATTGTCAGATTGCCCGAATAGAGGGCGCTGCTCTTGAAACTGTCGTAGATACCGTACACCAGCTTGTCCATGTCGTCCACCGTGTTGATAGCCTGGTCCATGAGGATAGAATCCTCAGGATACTTATCAAGACAGGAAGACATAGAGAGGGCTAGGATTCCCGACAGGATGTATGTCTTTATATTTTTGATATTCATTTTTTTTCCTTTCTTGGTTAGAATTGCAATTCAACACCCAGAGTAAACTGGCGTGATGCCGGATACTGTGCCTGGTAAATATTGGATGAAACCTCAGGATCCAGACCGTTGAAACCGGTTACGGTGAAGAGGTTCTGTGCCTGACCATAGATTCTGACCATAGAGAAGAAGTTGGTCTTGCGCAACAGACTCTGTGGCAATGAATAGGACAGACTGAGATTCTTCAGACGGAGGAACGATGCATTCTCCAAGAAGCGATCGTCGAGCTGGGTTACCTCGCCCCAACGTGGGATATCGGTAATGTCGCCTGGCTGCTTCCAGCGGTCGTACAACAGACGGTTTGACTGGTTGTAAGCAGTACCGAAGGTTATACCGCTCTCCTCGAAGTAACGGTCGTTGTTAATCACGTAGCGTGTACCAATCCAGCTGAACTGGGCAGAAAGCTGCAAGCCCTTCCAACGGAAGCTTGTACCGAAACCGCCCATCCAAGGTGCATCATAGGTCTTGCCTGTCATCACCTTGTCGCTCTCACGGAACTCGTTGGTCACGTTGCCGTTCTTGTCATACCAGAGCTGCTCACCATTCGCTGGGTTCACACCGGCATAACGGTTCAGGAAGAACTCGCTTACTGAGTGACCTACCACATACTTCAAACCGGTGGTTGAGTTTACATACTCGGTTACACCGTTATAGAGTTCCTTCAATCGGTTCTGGTTGTAAGATACGTTGGCACTTACATTCCAGGTGAAGTCGCGTGTGCGGATTACATCACCGTCAGCACTCAGCTCGATACCCTTGTTAGCCATCACACCTACGTTCTTCCAGCGATAGCCCTCGCCGGTTACGGTATAAGACTCAGGAACGCGCATCAGCATATTAGAGGTACGCTTGTAGTAAGCCTCGAAGCTGAAGTTGATTCTGTCGAGGAAGCCCAAACGGAGGGCGAAGTTGTTTGCCCATGTTGACTCCCAACCCAATTCCTCGTTACCACTCTGTGATGGATAGAAACCGGCAGTATTATCGTAGTTGGCACCACCCGATACCAGAGCCAGGTGATAATAGTTAGGAATCTCAGAGTTACCCGATGTACCGGTACTTACGGCAATCTGGGCTGTGCTGAGCCACTTCATATCCTTCAGCCAGTCGGTCGACTTCACGTTGTACATGAAACCGAGCGACCAGAATGTACCCCAGCGATGATCCTTACCGAAACGTGAAGAAGCATCAGTACGCAGAGAGAAATCGGCATAGTAGAGCTCCTTATAGTTATACTCGCCACGCATGAAGAATGACAGGTAAGAATAATCAGAAGATGAATCTGCCCAGCGGCTGGCACGTGTACCTGATGATACGTTGGTCAGGAGATCGCTGGTCTGACCCTTGGAATATACCTGGAAACCATCTGAGTGGAAATTGACAGCCTCCTGACCCAGCATCACGTTGAACGAATGGATATCGTTCAGAGTGAAACGGTAGTTAGCCGTAGTAGTCTCTGTCAGGTTGATGGCATCGCTGCTCTGGCGTGCCGCAGTACCCTGTCCGTGATTTGAAGAGAGACTTGGGAACGACTGGAGGAATGCTGTAGAATGGGTGAAATCGACACCAAACTGAGTACGGATAGTCAGATTCTCTATCGGATAGATTTCAGCATACATGGTAGAGAGCACCTTATATTTCTTGTTCTTGATAGGATTCAAGCCCATGTAAACGATAGGGTTCTCGCTGGTTCCAGCCCAGTTGCCTGCTGAAAGTGAAGCCAGACTGCCATCCTTTGCGTATGGATTCCAGTAAGGCAGCATGAATCGGCATGCTGAGATAGGAGTAACGGTAGTATAGCTACCGTCGTCAGCCTGCTGAGCCTCCTCATAGGCAGCCATGGTGTTGGTACCTACCTTCAACCACTTGCTAGCCTTTACATCTGCATTGGTGCGGATGTTGTAACGGCGGAAGGTTGAATTCTGTGCGATACCGTCCTGATCGTAGAAACCACCAGAAACATAGTAGTTCAAGCGGTCGGTAGCACGGTTGATAGAGAGTTCGTAGCTCTGCAGCGGAGCGCGGTCGTTAAACACCTCGTCCAGCCAGTTTACGTTTACTCTTGAAAGGAGATTGTAATCCTTACCTGTATCCAGACCTACTTCTTTCTCAAACTGGATACGCTCATCGGTATTCATCATTTTCCAGTTGGTCTGTGCCAACTCAGAGAAACCATACTGTGCACGGAGCGTAATCTTCGCCTTGTCCATTGACAAGCCTCGCTTGGAAGTGATGACAACCACACCATTGGCAGCACGTGCACCATAGATAGAGGTAGAAGAGGCATCTTTCAATACAGAGATACTTTCGATGTCGTTAGGACTCAAAGTATTGAAATCAGAACTTGAGATTGGCACGCCGTCGAGGATAAAGAGTGGCGACTTTCCGGAGTTGATAGAGTTGGTACCACGGATTTGGAAGGTAGCCGCCTTGCTAGGTTCACCCGAAGAAGAGATGACCTGCAAACCAGTACTCTGTCCCTGCAAAGCTTGGTCGAAGCTTGCCGCCGGCACATTTTCTATCTTTTCAGACTTTACGGCAGACACGGAACCCGCAATGGTTCCCTTCTTTCTCACGCCATACGCCACCACAACCACTTCATCCATCATCTTGGAATCCGAAGCAAGGGTGATGTTGAGCGTATTTGTCTGCGCTTTCACAACGTGCTTCTGCGTAACGCAACCCACATAAGAGTAGACAAGCGTAGCCTTCGAAGCACCCTTAATTTCGATGGTATAGTTACCGTCAATATCGGTCACTACGCCATTTGATGTTCCCTCTTGCATAATGGTCACACCAATCATCGGTTCGTTGTCTTCAGCAGACACGACTGTACCCTTGACGCTGAAACTCTGCGCCAAGACCGATTGGATAGACAACAATACAAGTGAGACAAGTAAAAGAGTTAATCTTCTCATCCTTGTTTGTTTCAAGTTTATTAATTAATAATTATAATTTTTTTCTTATTTTTTTCTCGTTTGGTAAAAGCCGAAAGCACTCAGGGCGACACTTCGCCCCTCCATTTATACATTCTTTCACTAATATGCACGCATGGAAATACCTATTTAACTTAAATCGGTGCAAAATTACGAATATTTTCTTATTTGCCCAAGATTATCGCTTAAAATTTAAATGTTTGATATGAAATATCTATGTTTTTTAGCATATTTGCTCATAAATTTAGTTAATTGTCGATTTTTTGTCACATCCGATTACAGTTTGCAAAAACAAGTTCAATACATACTTTTTTGTTTCTATGCAGCCGTTTTCATAAAGCTGAAATTACGTCCCGACGTAGCTTGTACTACGTCGGGACGTATCTTTTGCTGCGTCGGGACGTATTTTATCAGCTGACGCAGATATCTCGACAAGCCGAAGGATACATTTACCTCTTCACCTTCATATATTCCGTAGGAGTCATGCCATACTCCTTGGAGAAGCATTTGGAGAAATAACTGCTGTTGGAAAAACCAACGGTATACATCACCTCGGAAACACTGAACTTGCCCTGGCTCAGGAGCTCGGCAGCACGGTTCATACGCATCTCACGGATATACTCTACAGGCGTACGGCCCGTTATCGCCTTCGTCTTGCGATACAGCTGTTTGCCACCTATGCCTATCACATCCTGCAACATCGAAACATTGAAGTCGGAATCAATCATGTGCTTCTCTATCGCCTCATTGATCTCTTCGAGCAGACGCTTGTCTGCCCCATCCAACTCGCAGACATTTACTTCCTTCTTTTCCTCTTCAGAAGACTCAGAGCGTGCAGGAACTGGTTCTGAGGATGATGACTCAGGCTCAGATACAGGCGAAGCGGATAACCCAGTGGCAACAGCTGATGGCTCCTCAGGTTTCTTCACATTCAGGTAGCGGACCATCAGAGCTGTCACCTCATCAAATGAATGATGAGCTACGGCAGCCTTCAAATCTTCCGTCAGACGGTTGAAGAAGTCCATACGCATCTGTACCTGCTCCAACACCTCAGCCTTCTGCTTCTGGGCATCAGCCAGTTCCTTGCGCAGAAAATACCAGCTTACCAGCCATGCCACAAACACGATGAGTGCCGTGATATAGAAGAGCTTGCACCACCATGAGAGATACCAAGGCGGCAGGACGGAGATGTCGAGCGAATAAACCTCGGCAGCTATCTTGCCTTCACCATCCACGGCATGAACCGTAAGATGATAATCGCCATACGACAAACCATTGTAGGTGATATCGATGTTGCTCGAGTTCAGATAATGCCAGTCGTGGTCGCTGCCTTCGAGTTTGTAAGCATAAACGGCTGAAGGATGATCAGCAAAAGGAAGGTCGGTGAGCTGCAAGGTGAAGTTGTTCTCATCACTCTTCAGTTTCAGGATTTCTCCACGCTCCTCACGAGCCTGTCCGTTTACGATGATTCCAGCCAGCATCAGGCGGGTAAACTGCTTAGGCTTCTGTGCTACATCGGAACTGATTGCCACATAGCCGTCATTGCCGCCCATCATTACCTCATGAGTCTGTCTGCTGTAACAGATGTTGAGCGGCGCAACAGAAGGAATCATGAAACGCTGGCTCTCGCCCTGTGGATTGATTACGCAGCATTCATTGCCCGATACCACCCACATCTTGCCTTCCACATCGCACATGGTACTTACCTTGCCACCAATCTGCCATGTCTTGGAAGAAAAGCTGTTACCCAGCACTGAACCGGATGCATAATAACAGGTTACCGAACTGTTATCACCCATCCAGATATTGCCCTTGCTGTCTGCCATCAGATAGTTGACAACATCTGAGTTAGCTACCTGCACCACCTCCATATCGTTCGGATTGATGCAGTCGAGACGGGTATAGGTAGAAACCCAAATCCTACCCTTTCCATCCATCACCATCTGACCTACATGCAGACCAGAGAGCGCATTCTTTCCCTTGTCAGAGAAATGCCAGTCGGCTATGGTCTTGCCGCTCAGAAGAGCCGCCTTATCCATCACGAAGACACCGCCCTGATAAGAACCCATCCATATCCTGCCCTTCTTGTCCTGGAGAATATCGTAAGCCCAGGCAGTAGAATACTTGCCACTCTTATCGTAGACGATGAAGTTGCGCATCTGACGGGAACTGCGGTCATAGAAGTTGATGCCATGGTCGGTACAGATCCATACATCGCCGTCATGGTCTTCATAAATCTTGCGTACACGGTTATGACTCAGCGGGAAGGCAGAGCTGTTCTGCTTGTACCATGCCACATTCTGATAGCCTTCAGCATTCCGGGTGAAATGAATCAGACCGTTGGTACCGCCCATCCACCATTCGCCGTTACGGGTCTGGAGCATGGCATGCAGACAGTTGCCCTCACCCGACATCGTAATCTTATCGAGCGATACATAGCGGTAATAGGTATGGGTCGTGAGACGGGAGAGTCCATTGTCAGTACCCACCCATACATTCTGCCATTTATCTACAAAGCAAGCCCAGACGATGTTGTTAGGAATAGAAGCATCATCGCGGGAATCGTGGATATAATGGGTGATGGCATTGGAGAGTGCCATCTGATAGAGTCCGTTATCGGTTCCGATATAGAGATTGCCGGCAGCATCTGTAGAAAGACATTTGATGGAATTGCCGTTCAGAGCTGGAATCTGTGAGAAGTTCCTGAGCTGCAGGTCGGCACAATAGAGAGCGCCCTCGGTACCAATCCAGTAGCATCGGCGCTTGGCATCATAGGCGAGCGCATTGACCAGCGGCTGTTCTCCGGCACGGAGCGGAATCAGTCTGCTGCCGAGACGCAGACCAGCAAGCGAACCTACGAGCAAGCCTCGCGGAGTAGAGAGCAAGGCATAGACATCACCACCGAAGTCAGTCTTACCACCCTTGATATCGAGCACACGGAGTTCCTTCAGCTGCTTGCGCTTCGCCTCATCGGCAAAAGCCTTCATGGCTGGTGTTTCGGCATATTGATAAGATTGCGTATCGAATTTCAGGATGCCGTTGCCAGTAGCCAGATAGAGCATCCTGCCCTCGAAACCGAGCGCATTGACACGCGTATTGCTGAATGTATGTTCCTGAAAATGGCGGTAGCCATGATAACCATCATAGCTGTAAAGACCATTGTCGGTTCCGAGCCATATCATTCCATCACTGTCCTGGGTAATGGCACAAACGGACTGAGCACCTTCAAGGGAGGTGTTGACGAAACGCTGCGCATGGATGGCAAGCGAAATAAAGAGCATAGCAATTGCCATGCTGATGCGGTATATAGGTTCTGTTGACTTTTTCATGTGTGCAAATTTACACATTATTCATGATAACGCCAAAAAATATCGGAGAAAATTCATAAAAAAAGAATCCCCTGGGAAAATAGCCGCTGCTATTCCCAGAGGATCCGATATAAACTATATACTTTATAACCAACTGAAATCTGTCTCAGTCATCTTATATTGCCTGGAGCGTAATCGACTTTTCGATATTTCGCTTGCTGTCTTTTACCTTCAGGATGATGTCGCCCTTCTGCTTGCTGCTCTGTACGATGACAACGAGTTTGCCGGAGAAGAGTTTCATCTGTGGCTGGGTGAACGGTTCGAGCGATGTGGCATCGCCATTGCAGGCTGCCTTGAAAGTGCCGGCACCACTCACCTCGAAGGTCAGTTCGTCATCGGCAAGCGGACATTCATTGCCGTCCTTATCCTGCAGACTCACGGTGATGAAGGCAAGGTCGTTGCCATCGGCATTCAGAAGCACATTGTGCTCATCGGTACAGCCTTCTACCATGCAGGCAATAGGCTCATGATCAGGTGTTTCTACGCTGAACTTCATCTGTGCAGGCTCGCCGGCGGTACGTTTCACGTCCTCGCCCACCTTATCGCCATACTGGTTGTAGGTAACCACGCGAATCTCACCCGGTTCATACTTCACATTGTTCCAGCGCAGACGGTAGCGGTCCAGACGGCTTGACTTGTCCTTGCGCACTCTGCCCTGACTATTGCCGTTGACGAAAAGCTCGCCTTCCACACCATCGGTATAGCAATATACAGGGGTAACCTGTCCTTCTCTACCCTTCCAGTTCCAGTGAGGAAGAAGATGGGTAGTATGCTGCTGCTCGTTCCAGCGGGCACGATACATATAGTAGCGGTCCTTTGGAAGTCCGGCAAGGTCGCAGATGCCGAAGTAACTGCTGCGGCTTGGCCAGTAGGTATCGTAAGGAGTCGGCTCGCCCAGATAGTCGTAACCGGTCCATACAAACTCACCGATTACCCAACTGTAGTCATCCTGCATCTTCCAGTCATCATCCGGAAGATTGCTCCAGGAACAGTATTCGGTATCATAGCTTGAGCACTGACCATCAGGATAGGTAGCCTTATCACTTACCACTACCGGGAACTTGTATACGCCACGGGAGCTGACCGTAGAGGCGGTTTCTGAACCGAGGAGGAAGCCCTGGGGCAACTGCTCAATATTCTTATAATATTTATGTACGCGATAGTTGAAGCCCGGAACGTCCATCACCTGGGCAAATCCACTCTTCAGGGCATCCTCAGCCTTATCCATACCCTGGGTTACAGGGCGAGATGGGTCGTACTGATGACAGATATCCTGCAGACGCTTGGCAATCTGCACACCCTCCTTGCTCCACTGTTCTGGAATCTCGTTGCCGATGCTCCACATTACGATGCTAGGATGATTGCGGTGGTGCTTCACCAGATTGGTCATATCCTTGTCGCTCCATTCCTTGAAGAACTTGGCGTAGCCATTCTTGCACTTAGGATAAATCCACATATCGAAGCTCTCTGCCATTACCATCATGCCGAGTGAGTCGCAGATTTCCATCTGCATGGTAGAAGGCATGTTGTGGGCTGTACGGATGGCGTCGCAGCCCATCTCCTTCATCGTCTTGATCTGACGGATGAGTGCCGCCTTGTTCTCTGCTGCTCCCAGCGGACCGAGGTCGTGGTGCAGGCAGACACCCTTGATTTTTCGGGTAATGCCATTGAGTTGGAAACCATTATTCTTGGATACCGAGATGGTACGGATACCGGTCTTCAGCGTCTGGACATCAGCTACCTTCTTGCCTTCATATCGGGTTAACTTCACCTGATAGAGGTGTGGAGATTCCGGCGACCAAAGCTGAGGATTCGCCACCTTCAAGGTAGTCTTGATTTCAGGGGTTGCACCCTTAATGGTCTGCTCGGCCACCTTGGTACCAGCCTCATCAAGCAAAGCGATGACCGTCTTGCCCGACTTACCAATCTTTCCTTCCAGCAAGGCGTTCACCTCTACTTCGGCTTCCTGCTTATCAGCCTTCAGGGTACGGACGAAGGTATCCCAGGTAGAGAAGTTCTCGTTACCATAAAGTTCTACGGAAACCGGACGGTAAAGACCGCCGCCTGGATACCATCGGCTGCTTTCCTCTACATTGTTGAGATGAACCTCTATCAAATTGCTCTTGCCAAACTGGATGAAAGGAGTGATGTCAATGCGGAAGGCATTATAGCCGTAAGCCCACTTGCCAGCCTCCTTGCCATTCACGCAAACCACCGGCTGGCTCATGGCACCATCGAATACGAGGACGGCACGCTTGTAGCCCTTAGGAGCTGTCCATTTCATCTGATACATGCCCTCGCCTATCCAAGGCAGCGCACCCGAACGGCCCGACTTCTCTGTCTTTTCCTTTTCGCCATTCTGCTCGATGGCCACCATCTGCAAGTCCCACTTCTTGTCGAAAGGACCCGAGATAGCCCAATCGTGAGGCACGGAGACCTGAGACCATGATTTGCCATCGCGGGAGAAATCCCACGACGGCAAATTTATTACTTTTCGGCTCTGCGCCTGGCACACGGAAGAGAGCGCCAGGGCGAGAGTCATGAAAGCTATGCTTCTCTTGATCATATATATTATTTCTATAGTTTGTTCAATATTCTATTTTCAGTTTCGCTTTTATCACTCCCGAAAGAAGAGTAGAAAGCGAACTTGCCCGATTACTTAAAGGCATCGAGAGCTGCGGTTGGCTTGCCGCTGTTGTCAAAGGCTCCCTTGTCGTAGCCGTTCCAGCCGCTGTTACACTCAGGCTCCCAGTAGAACACGCCCTCGCAGGTAGAGATTGCCTTGCAGCCATCCACCATCTTCTTGAGGAATGGAGCGGCATTTTCTGAATTCCACACCATACCAATCTCTGAGATGATGACATCGCAGTTGTATTTGCCGGAAAGGGTCTTGATGTTGTCGAGGCAGTCATCAGAAACCTGCTCCCAGGTCTGGTCGGTAATCCAGTCTGGATAGAGCGACATACCGATGACATCCCATTTGGCTCCATTCTGCTTCAGACCATCAAACATCCAGGTATACTGGCCCAGGTTGTTTCCCTTGTCGAGATGCACGATCACCTTTGCCTCCGGATAAACCGCCTTTACGGCATCATAGCCGGCATTGATATAAGCAGCAAAGTTTGCCATGTTCTTAGAGGCACGGCCTGTTACCTTCAGGGCAGCATCGCCCTCCGCATCATTCCAGAGCATGCCGTCGGTGGTTTCGTTACCCACCTGCACCCACTCTACGTTGACGCCTCTTTCCTTCAAGGCATTCAATACATCCTTGGTATGATCGGCAACCGCCTGCTTCATCTGATTGAAGTCATAGTTCTTCCAGGCAGCAGGAACGCCCTGCTTGGAAGGGTCTGCCCAAGTATCAGAGTAGTGGAAGTCAATCATCAGGCGCATACCGAGCTGCTGAGCTCGCCATGCCTTCGCCACCACATCATTCTTTCCGTTCCATCCATCCTCAGGATTTACCCATACACGAAGGCGGATGGAGTTCATGCCGAGGTCGCGGAGAAGCGCCATGCACTCGGTAGCCTTACCATTGGCGTTATAGAATTTCTTTCCGTTCTGCTCCATCTCGGTGAGCCAACTTACATCGGCTCCCTTGGCGAAGCCACTCATATCGTATGTCTTCTCCTTTTCGGGAGTAGCATTATCTTCATTGCTGCAACTTGTGCCCGTGATAGAGAACAAAAGTGCTGAAGCCAGCAATATGGCTTTTCCTAAAATATTCTTCATTGCTATTTTTCTTATTATTTATTCATACTTCCAGGTCATGGCGTTGATGTCGGCAGTAACAGTAACCTCGCCGCCAGTTACATCGTCCTTGAACCAAATGTCCCAACAATCACTAGCTGTAGACAATTTAAAGAGATCGCTTGGATCTGAACCATACCAGGTCTGCTTGTCGTCCTTGTTCTCACCTACGAAGATGAAGCGGAAGTTCTCCCAGGCAGATGGCTTGTACTTGCAGGTATAAACACCATCGCTCACCTTGTTCATCACGGCAAGAAGGTTGTTGCCATCCTTAGAGAACATGCAGAGGGTATTGCTAGCCTCTGGCTCTGGAGCAGTCTGGTTGCCAGACTCGATAGAGTAAGTCAGGTCGCTGTTCTCGCCCACCTTTACGGTGATGGTATAAGTACCCGCCTTAGCGATGTTCACGCTGCCAGCAGTTGCGGCATCAGTCATCTTGCCATCAGCAAGCGTATAGTTCATGGTCTTGACTACGGCTGCTGCATCGTCTGTAGCTGTTGCCTTGCTGTACTCTGCACCCGTAGCAACTATATTAATAGGTGTATTATCAGCTGTGGTTGTAATCACCTTCACCCAAGCATAGGTAGGTGCATCGTAGGTCATTTCCTCACCATTCAGCTGCATAGCCTTGATGTAGGTTGGCTTGAATTCCTTAGCCTTTGTATCTACCACAGTATAATAAATACCTGTCTGACCAGGGAACCAGAAGTTCCATGCAGACTCCGTATTATCCATTTCATACACATGGCCATCCTGTCCTACGTTACCCCAAATGGTACCATCATTTTCTTACCCCAGATATGGAACCAAGAAGAGGCATTCATATAGCCAGAATAAACTCCATCAGAATTAGGAGAATAGAGTTTGGTCAGAACTTGATCCTTTTTCTCATTCAGGATATTGATGTAGCTCATA
>ENA-OQKQ01000030-OQKQ01000030.1-human-gut-metagenome-genome-assembly--contig:-NODE-30-length-58548-cov-3.028842_pt1 | contig 58548 bp, 56 predicted proteins | sample MGYA00242651_ERZ504803 | MGnify/ENA primary metagenome ERZ504803 (study PRJEB26092, sample SAMD00036380) | human gut metagenome | host: Homo sapiens | study: EMG produced TPA metagenomics assembly of...
CAAGCATGTGCTCATTCTGTCCGCTTCCATCACCACCGGCTACACCGTGCAGGCCGCTGTGGAGGCCGTGAACTACTACGGCGGCACCGTGGCAGGCCTTTCCGCTATTTTTGCCACCACCCATGAGTGCATGGGCTATGAGGTCACCTCGATCTTCGACCCCGCCAGCCTGCCGGACTACGCCAGCTTTGACAGCCGCGACTGCCCCCTGTGCAAGGCCGGCCAGCACATCGATGCGCTGGTGAACAGCTTTGGCTATTCGGCGCTGTAACCCCTTTCAGTCTGCTCACTTTGTTCGCATCCAGCTCCCCCGAAAGGGGGAGCTTTCTTTGTGCTTCCCGTAAAATGCAAAAAGCTCTCCCTTTCGGGAGAGCTGGCATCGCACAGCGATAACTGAGAGGGTTATTTTTTCGGGAACACAAAGGGCTCGTGCAGGTACACCGCCACCAGATATGCCGTCATGAAGAACCAGATGATGGGCTCGCACAGGATGACCGCATTGTACTGGAATTTCGGGATGAACACCAGCACAAAGATCACCTTGCCCACCAGCTCGATCACGCTGGAGAACAGCGGCAGCACCTTCTGGCCAAGGCTCTGCAGCGCGTAGCGGGTGCACAGCAGCACCCCCAGCACCGCATAGAACGGTGCGTTCCACAGCAGATACCGCGCACCGTTTTCCAGCACGATGGGTTCCGTGGAGCCGGAGATGAGCTGCACCATCCATTCCGCGCCAAAGCTCATCAGCACCACGGCGGCGACCATCACCACCACCGAGTACAGATACATCTGCCGCATTCCCCTGCGCACACGGTCGGGCTGGTTTGCGCCGCGGTTCTGGGAAACGAAGGTGGAACCGGCGTTCGCCATGGAGATGAGCGGCATATCCGTAAAGGCAAACAGCTTGCGGGCAGCGGTGTGCCCCGCAATGGTCAGGGTGCCAAGCCCGTTGATGCCGTACTGCAGCACCACCGAACCCGCAGACACGATGCTGCTCATCAGGCCCATGGAGATGCTCTGGCTGAACAGCTCCCAGTAGAGATGACTGCCCACGGCGAAATGCTTTTTCTCCGGGATGAGGATGCGCACCCTTGCCAGCACGTACAGAACGCACAGCACCACCGAGATGCCCTGTGCAATGACCGTTGCCACCGCTGCGCCCCGCACGCCCATGCCAACCCCGGCAATGAACCACAGGTCCAGCCCCACGTTCAGCACCGAGCTGATGAGCAGGAACACCAGCGGCATTACGCTGTTGCCAATGGCGCGCAGCAGGCCTGCGCACAGGTTATACATAAACATGACCACAACGCCAAGGTCGATCACGATGATGTAGCTGTAGGCATCTTCCAGAATTTCTGCCGGGGTATCCAGCAGCTGCAGCAGGGCATGCAGGCCGAAAAAGCCTGCCGTTGTAATGACCAGCGACGCGATCAGGCCAATGACGACCGACCCCACCACCGTGCGCTTGAGCAGGTCTTCGTCCTGCGCGCCGTAGGAGCGCGCTGCAACGATGGCAAGGCCATTGCCGATACCAATGCCAAAGCCGACTAAAAGCTCGTAGATCGAGCCGCAGGAGCCAATGGCGGCAAGGGCTGTATCGCCCAGCACATTGCCCACGATCATGGTATCCACCGTGTTGTAGAGCTGCTGGAACAGATTGGAAATCAGAATGGGCAGCATGAACAGCAGCAGGCTTTTTAAAATAGGCCCGTGCATCAGGTCTACGTTCATGTTGAAGAAGCTTTTCTTTTGGGGCTGCGCGTGGGTCATAGGGTTCCTCCAAAGTTCTATTTTTACCGCAAAACAACCCTCTCAGTCTCGCTGACGCTCGCCAGCTCCCCCGAACGGGGGGAGGCTTTTATGCTGCGGGAAGCACAAAGAAAGCTCCCCCTTTCGGGGGAGCTGGCAATGCGAAGCATTGACGGAGAGGGTTATCTCCAATTTTTTACAGTTCCTGCGTCTCGAAGCCGCTGCCGGTAAGCACCTGCACGCTGGTAAAGCCTGCAGCCTTGATGGCGGCGGCAGCTTCGTCAAAGCCGTAGGTCAGGCTGTTGATATCATGAGAATCAGAGGTGATGATGACCTTGCCGCCCATCTTCTGCCACTCGCCCAGCAGCCACGGGCCGGGGTAGAAGTCCTTGCGGTAGCCGCGGTACACGCCGCCGGTGTTCACTTCCAGCAGGCAGTCGTTTGCCTTTGCGGCCTGCAGTGCCTTGAGGGCAGCGGCCTTGTAGCGGGGCGACTCTTCGTCGAAGAACTCGCCGTTGGCATTCAGCTTCTTGATGAGGTCGATGTGGGCCAGAATATCCGGCTTGAGGGCAGCCACCTTTTCCACCTCGGCAAAGTAGGCTTCCACAGCGGCAAGGGGGTCTGCGTCAAAATCATCGTTGATGCAGTCCCACAGGTCCTGCGGGCGGAAATCGATCTCGTAATACTTGCCGGTGTTCTTGCCGTACAGGTGGTGTGCGCTGCCGATCCAGTAATCGTAGCCGGTGCGCTTATCCTCGCTCAGGATATCCCACTCGATGCCGCACAGGATATCCACCTTGCCCTTGTACTCGGCCTTGAGCTTGGCAATGGTGGCCTTGTACTGGGCGGTGCGGCTGGGGCTCATGCAGTATTCGCGGTCGCGCTGGGTGTAGCTATGGCCGGTGAAGCCCAGCGTGGTCAAGCCCTGCGCACACGCAGCACTTGCCATATCCTGCAAGGTATTTTTGCCATCGCACATGGTGGAGTGGCAATGGACACTGGACTTCTTATAATCTGCCATAGATAATTCACTGCATCCTTTCCTGTTTGACCTTGTGGTCAATGACGTGACGTTTTTCCAGTTCACGGGTCACATCCTCCACCGTGATGCCGGCGCTGACCATCAGCACCAGAACATGGTAGGCAAGATCGCTGATCTCGTAAACGGTCTCTTCCTTATCCTCTTTTTCGCCCGCAATGATGACCTCGGTGCACTCTTCGCCCACCTTTTTCAGGATCTTCTCCTTGCCCTTCTCGAACAGGTAGGTGGTATAGCTGCCCTCCTTGGGGCTATCCTTGCGGCCCTTGATGAGCTGGTACAGGCCCTGCCAGCTGAACTGCTTCAGCTCCGGCGAGACGTATACTTCGTTGAAGAAGCAGCTCTCGGCGCCGGTGTGGCAGGCGGGGCCGGATTTGACCACTTCCACCACCAGAGCATCGGCATCGCAGTCGGCGGTGATGGACACCACCCGCTGCACGTTGCCGCTGGTCTCGCCCTTACGCCAGATCTCCTGACGGCTGCGGCTCCAGAACACAGTGCGGCCCTCGGCGATGGTGAGCGCCAGCGTCTCGGCGTTCATGTACGCGAGGGTGAGCACCTCTTTGGTGTAGTGGTCCTGCACGATGGCAGGGATCAGGCCCTTTTCATCAAATTTCAGATTCATAACGGTTCTCCCTCCCCGGATGGGGATATTACTAGTTTAGCGTATTCGGTGCGCAAACGCAAGAGTTTGCGGGTTGTTTTTGTGGAAATCCAGTTTCGCGTTACGGCTTCTCCCCGCGCCGGGGAGAAATACCCCGGCGTTACAGCCGCATCTCCACGCCGTTTGCGTTGAGGTATTCTTTCAGGTCGCGGATGGTCAGCAGCTTCTGGTGGAAGATGCCCGCCGCAAGGCCTGCGTCGATGCCCTTGTGGTGGAACAGCTCCAGAAAGTCTTCCTTTTTGCCTGCGCCGCCGCTGGCAATGATGGGCACGTTCACCCGCGCCGCAACTGCATCCAGCATCTCAAGGTCGAAGCCGCTGCGCACGCCGTCGGTATCGATGCTGTTCAGGCAGATCTCGCCCGCGCCGTGGTCCACGCACCAGCTGATCCAGTCCAGTGCATCCCGGCCGGTGTCCTCGCGCCCGCCCTTGGCGAACACCCGGAACTGGCCGTCTACACGCTTCACATCGGCAGAGAGCACCACACACTGGTTGCCGTAGCGCTGTGCTGCCGCCGGGATGAGGTCGGGATTTTTGAGTGCGCCCGAGTTGACGCTGACCTTGTCCGCGCCGCACTTGAGCACCCGGTCAAAAATCTTCCAGCGTGTTGATGCCGCCGCCCACCGTGAGCGGGATAAAAATTTCGCTGGCGACGCGGGTCAGGATATCCGTAAACAGCGCCCGGCCCTCGAAGCTGGCGGTGATATCGTAGAACACCAGCTCGTCGGCACCGGCAGCGTTGTACATGCGGGCCATTTCCACCGGGTCGGCCACGTCCCGGATGCCTTCAAAGTTCGTGCCCTTGACCACGCGGCCATTGCGCACATCAAGGCAGGGAATAATGCGTTTGGTGATCATGTCGTTTCCCCTCCGTTCACTCCTGTACCAGCTGCACGCAGCGCGCAAGGTCCAGTGCGCCGGTGTACAGGCTCTTGCCTAAAATGGCAGCGGCAGTGCCCATTTTTTTCAGTTCCAGAAGCTCTGCTTCGGACGAGATGCCGCCGCTGGCCGTAAAGGCCACGCCGGGCACCTCTTTGGCAAGCGTGCGGTACAGGCCGAGGTTCGTGCCCCTCATGGCACCGTCGCAGGCAATGTCCGTGTAGATGATGGCGGTGCATCCGGCATCTGCCAGCCGCTTGCAGAAGTCCACGCCCGGCTCGGCGCTCACTTCCTTCCAGCCATGGATGGCCACATAGCCGTCCTTTGCGTCCACGCCCACGGCAATTTTATCGCCGTATTTTTTCAGCATCCGGGCGGTAAAGGCAAAATCCGTCACCGCCACGCTGCCCAGGATGCAGCGGCCCACGCCGAGGGAAAGATATGTTTCAATGCGCTCCTCGGTACGGATGCCGCCGCCCACCTCAATGTATAAGCCGCCCTGCTTTGCCAGTGCGGCAATGGTATCGTAGTTGGAAAGGGTGCCGTCCTTTGCGCCGTCCAGATCGACGACGTGCAGATTTTTGGCCCCCGCTGCAAGGAACTCCCGCGCCTGTGCACAGGGATCCTCGCCGTAGACGGTCATGCGGCTGTAGTCGCCCTGCGTCAGGCGCACCACTTTGCCGCCCCGCAGGTCAATGGCTGGAAAAAGCTGCATAATTTTTCTCCTTACAATTCCGCAAATGCTTTCAGAATGCGCAGGCCGGTATCCCCGCTCTTTTCCGGGTGGAACTGGGTGCCATACACCCTGCCCGCCCGCACCGCGCCGGTGACAGGAATGGAATAGTCGCTCACAGCCAGTGTACTCTCCGTACAGTTCTTGCCGTAGTAGCTGTGGACGTAATAGACGTATTCTCCCTCACGGATGTACTTGAACAGCGGGTCGTCCTTTACAATGTGCAAGGCGTTCCAGCCGATCTGCGGCACCTTCAGGCTCTTGTCCGCAAGGTCGGGCTCCAGCGGGCAGACCTCGCCCTTCACAAAGCCGAGGCCTTCGTGCTCACCGTACTCGTAGCTCTTTTCAAACAGCAGCTGCATGCCAAGGCAGATGCCCAGCAGCGGCTTCCTTTCGGCTTCTTCTTTCATGACCGGTACAAGGCCCGTCGCCTCCAGCTTGGCCATGGCATCGGCAAAAGCGCCCACGCCCGGCAGGATCAGCCGGTCGGCTTTGCGGATGGTGTCCGCATCCGCAGTCACAACGGCTTCCAGTCCCAGCTGCTTCAGGCTGGACTTCAGGCTGAACAGGTTGCCCACGCCATAATCGATAATTGCGATCATACCAGCAGTCCTTTCGTGGAAGGAATTTCGTCCTTGTGGGCTTCGTCGATCTTCACGGCCGCGCCCAGTGCATGGCCTGCGCCCTTGAAGCAGGCCTCGAGGATGTGGTGGGTATTTTCTCCCGCAAATTGTACAAAGTGGATCGTGGCGGGCACGCTGCGGGCAAAGCCCAGCCAGAATTCCTTAGCGCACTCCACGTCAAAATCGCCCACCTTTTCGGTGTTGCAATGGACGTCCCAGTTCAGAGTACAGCGGCCCGAGAGATCGACGGCACACAGGATCAGTGCTTCATCCATGGGCAGATAAAAGCTGCCGTAGCGCTGGATGCCACGCATATCGCCCAGCGCCCGTGCAAAGGCCTGACCCAGTGCAATGCCCACATCCTCGGTGGTGTGGTGGTAGTCCACCTGCACATCGCCGTGGCAGGTGAGCACCAGATCGAACCGGCCATGGCGGGCGAACAGCTCCAGCATGTGGTTCAGAAAGCCGCACCCGGTGTCCACCTCGTAGCGGCCGGTGCCGTCCAGATCAAGGGTAAGGTCGATCTGGGTCTCATTGGTGTTGCGTTCCAGCGAGATCATTCGGTTCGGCATGGTTCATTCCTCCATGATCTTATCCAGCGTTTCCATAAACGTCTGCATCTGTTCCGGCGTGCCAATGGTGATGCGCAGCCAGTTCTGGATGCGGGGCGCGTCAAAATGGCGCACCAGAATGCCGTTTTTCTTCAACTCTTTGTAGAGCGTCTCGCCGTCTTTCCTGTCGGTACTTGCAAACAGGAAGTTGGAGCGGCTGTCCAGCACGGCAAATCCGCGCTGTTCCAGCTGTTGTTTTGTCCATGCGCGGGTGTCCACGATGGCGGCGCGGGTCCTGTCAAAATAAGCGGTATCTTCCAGCGCGGCCTGCCCGGCCTTCAGGGTCAGGCGGTTGATGTTGTAGGGGTTCAGGCTGAACTTGACTCGGTTCAGGTCGGCAATGAGCTTTGCATTGCCCATGGCAAGACCCAGACGCGCACCGGCCAGCTGCCGGGACTTGGAAAAGGTCTGCACCACCAGCAGGTTCTCGTACTGGTCGATGAGGGGCACGCAGCTCTCGCCGCCAAAGTCCACATAGGCCTCGTCCACGATGACCACATTGTTCGGGTTTGCCTTTAAGATGCCCTCAATTTCCGCCCGGGGCAGTGCAATGCCGGTGGGGGCGTTGGGGTTTGCAAGGACGATGGTCTGGTTCAGGCCGTAGTAGTCCTTCGGGTCAAGGGTGAAATCCTCTTTCAGCGGGATGATGTGGCTGGGAATGTGCATCAGCCCACACCACACGCCGTAGCAGCCGTAGGTGATGTCGGCATAGGCCAGCGGGTGGTCTGCGTCGCAGAAGGCACGCAGCGCAAAGAAGAGGTTCTCGTCGCTGCCATTGCCGGGCATGATCTGCTCCGGCTGCAAACCGAAGTGGGCTGCGGCCGCCTTGAGCAGGTCGGCACAGGCGGGGTCGGAGTAAAGGCGCAGCTTTTCCACCTCGTGCTCGCTCACGGCGGCGATCACCGCCGGGGAGGGCAGATAGGGGCTTTCGTTGGTGTTCAGTTTGATGTACTGCTGATCCTGCGGCTGCTCACCCGGGGTGTAGGGGGTGACAGCGGCCAGCGTGGGAGAAAGAAAACGACTCATAATGGTTCCTCCGGCTTATTCTGTTATGGTGAACGGCCTTGCCCTCTCAGGCCGCTTCGCGTCCAGCTCTCCCAAAGGGAGAGCCTCTGGCGAAACCGAAAACTTTGTGTGGACTGCCAAGGGCTCTCCCTTTGGGAGAGCTGGCAAATCCAAAGGATTTGACTGAGAGGGCGAGCCGCCTTTATTTCTCATACCGGATGGTCACGCTGCGGGCGTGGGCGTGCAGGCCCTCGCGCTCGGCAAAAATCGGCGATGCGGGGGGCTACTTCGCCCAGCGCTTCCCGGGTGTAGTAGAGGAAGCTGGACTTCTTTACAAAGTCGTCTACGCCCAAGGGGCTGGAGAAGCGGGCGGTGCCGCTGGTGGGCAGGGTGTGGTTGGGGCCTGCAAAGTAATCGCCCAGCGCTTCCGGCACGTTGCGGCCAAGGAAGATGCTGCCTGCGTTTTTGATCTCGTTCAGCACGCCGAAGGGATCCTCCACGCACACTTCCAGATGTTCCGGTGCAATGATGTTGCAGGCTTCAATGGCCTTGTGCAGGTCGGTGCAGAGGATGATCTTGCCGTTGTCGTCCACGCTGGCGCGGGCGATGGCGGCACGGGGCAGCTGCGGGATCTGCACCTCCAGCTCCGCCTGCACGGCCTTGGCCAGCTCCGGGCTGTCGGTGACGAGGACCGGGCTTGCCAGTTTGTCGTGCTCGGCCTGACTCAGCAGGTCCGCCGCCACCCATGCGGGGTTGCAGCCGCCGTCGGCCAGCACCAGAATTTCGCTGGGGCCGGCGATCATATCGATGCCCACCTTGCCGAACACCTTGCGCTTGGCGGTGGCAACGTAGATGTTGCCGGGGCCAACGATCTTATCCACCGCGGGGATGCTCTGGGTGCCGTAGGCGAGAGCCGCCACAGCCTGTGCGCCGCCGGTCTTGAAGATCTTGGTCACGCCTGCGGTGGCAGCGGCGGCAAGGATGACCGGGTTCACCCTGCCGTCCTTTCCGGCGGGGGTGGTCATGACGATTTCGGACACGCCTGCCACCTTTGCCGGGATCACGTCCATGAGCACGGTGGAGGGATAGGCCGCCGTGCCGCCGGGCACATAGACACCGGCCTTTTCAATGGGGGTATATTTCTGGCCCAGCACGATGCCGGGCTTATCGTTCACCACAAAATTCTTGTGCACCTGCTGGCGGTGGAAAGCTCTCGATGTTGGCGGCGGCTTCGCGCAGCGTTTCGAGAAAGTAGGGGTCCATGCCCGCAAAGGCTTCGTCGATCTCCTCCTGCGTCACCTGCAGGGCATCGATCTTCGCGCCGTCAAATTTCAGCGCATAATCCTTCAGGGCATCGTCGCCCGGGCCCGCACATCGGCAATGATGCCGTCCACCACATCCTCCACATTCTTTTCCGCGCGGATATCGCGGTTCAGAATCTCTTCGGGCCTGAGCTCGTCAAAGTTATACAGCTTGATCATTTTGCTTCCTCCTTGTTCTGCAGTTCCGCCCGCAGCTTTTCCAGCATGGTGTCCATTTCGGCGTGCTTGAACTGGTAGCTGGCCTTGTTGGCAATGAATCGGGCCGAGATGGGCATGAACTCGGTGACAACCTTCAGGCCGTTCTCCCGCAGGGTGGTGCCGGTCTCCACGATATCCACGATGACGTCCGAAAGGCCCAGAATGGGGGCCAGCTCAATGGAGCCGTTCAGCTTGATGATATCGATGTCCCGCCCCATGGATGCGTAGTAGCTCTTTGCGATGTTGACGAATTTGGTGGCCACCCGCACCGGGCGGCTGGGGTCGTCCTTGTAATCGGCCGGGGCGGCAACGCACATGCGGCATTTGCCAAGGCCGGTGTCCAGCAGCTCGTACACATCGGCAGAAGCCTCTGTGAGGATGTCCTTGCCCACGATGCCCACATCGGCGGCACCGTGCTCCACATAGATGGCAACATCGCTGGGCTTGACGAGGAAGTAGCGGATGCCGGCCTCCGGGTTTTCCACCACCAGCTTGCGGGTGGCGTTGTAGTCCTCCGGGCAGCCATAGCCGATGCCCGCCAGCAGGTTATACACCTTATCGCCCAGACGGCCCTTGGGCAGAGCCACGTTCAGCATCACCCTGTCGGTGCTGTTCTTCTGCACCGGCGGCAACGGGGCGCTCAGGCGGTCCAGCTCGTCCAGATAGACCGCAAAGCCGATGGCACCGGCACCGGGGGTGAACTTCTGCATCAACAGGTCGTAGCGGCCGCCCTTGAGCAGGGGGCGGGGCAGGGCTTTCAGGTAGCCCTGAAACACAAGGCCGTTGTAGTATTCCATCTCACCGGCCAGCGTCATGTCCAGCCGGATCACGCCGCCCGCCTTTTCCAGCGGCACAGCCAGCGCTTCCAGCTCAGCCACCGCTGCGCGCATGGCATCGTTTTTGCACAGAGCTGCAGCCTTTTCCATCGTTTCGGCATAGGCACCGGAAAGATCCAGCACGCCGCACAGGGTATCGGCGGCATCGGCAAGACCGGCAGCTCCGGCGGCGGCCCGCAGCTCGTGGGCGTTTTTCTCCCGCAGCTTTTCCAGCAGCTTTGCGCGGGCGGCATCCGGCACGCCCAGCGCGTCGAACAGGCCGAACAGGTAGCCCATGTGGCTCACTTCCAGCACCCACTCGGCCCCCAGCGCATCCAGCGACCGCGCCGCCAGACACACCGCCTGCTGCACCTGTGCTTCGCCCACCGCACCCAGCATCTCAAGGCCCATCTGGCTGATTTCTTTAAAGGTGTGGCTCTCGGCGGAAGGGCGGTAGACGTTCTCGTGATAGTAGTAGCGCAGGGTCTCGCCGGGGGCGGGCTGCGCCGTCTTGGCAATGGAGAGGGTCACGTCCGGCTTGAGGGCCAGCAGACGGCCATCCAGATCGGTAAAGGTGATGACCTGCTCGGACGACAAAAAGCTGCGGTTCTCCTGATACAGGCCGTACTCCTCAAACCGGCCCATATGATACTTGCGGCAGCCCGCCGCTTCGTACAAGGCGCGCAGTGCAAAGGAGGCGCGCTCCTTGGGCTGCAGGTTTGCAATGCTGAATTCCATTGTCGGTTCCCCCATTTCTTACTTGAGTTTATTTTACTTTATCTAGGTAAAGTTGTAAAGTAGGAAAGTGACGGTGTTTTCAACTCAATGATACGATTTTTCTGTGCGTTTGTACAGGGAAAAGAAGAAAAGGAGCCGTTGCATGGCGCAACAGCTCCTTTTCAGCACGCATATTTACCCCAGCAGCTCCAGCACACTGGCCTTCGGGCGGGCACCCACGGCCTGACGCACCAGCTTGCCCTGCTCAAACACCAGCAGGGTGGGGATGCTCATCACGCCGAACTGGCCGGCCAGCTCCGGCTGCTCGTCCACGTTCACCTTGCCCACCTTCACATCGGTGCGCTCCTCGGCCACCTCGTCCACAACGGGACTGAGCATGCGGCAGGGGCCGCACCAGCTGGCCCAGAAGTCCAGCAGGACAGGCTTTGCGCTCTGCAGTACCTCCTGCTCAAAATTTTCCTTCGTGATCGTAACAACTGCCATATTTCTACCTCCTGAAAGGGTTCGTTCGTGATTGTTCTTATGGCATCAGTATACCCCAAATACCAGGGTTTTTCCGTAACCGGGTCACATTGGGGCACAAAAAAGCCCGGAGCAGGAAGAAAGAATACTGCTCCGGGCAGGGAAACGCTTATTTCAGTGTTCTGTCAGCAGGGTATCAGACACCGGCCACGCAGTTCTTGCCGGCGATGTAGCCGTAGTAGACGCACAGGCTGTGGCTGATGCCGCGCATGCAGATGGGGTATTCCACTGCGTAGCGGCTGCCCTGCACATTGCCGCAGACATACAGGCCCTTGATGATGTCGCGCTTGGGGCTGGCGGGGTCCTCCTCGGTGAAGGTGTGGCAGTTCTCGTCGCTCTCCAGGCCGCCCACGCACACCAGCATGGAAGTGGTGCCCCACTGGCATGCATAGTACGGGGGATTCTCCAGCGCGAACATCCGGCTTGCGGGCTTGCCGAAGTCATCGTCGGAACCGGCCTTGGCCAGCTCGTTGTAGCGCTCGACGGAAGCCAGTGCATTATCCAGTGCATCGCCCTCAAAGCCGCACTGGGTCAGCAGGTCTTCCAGTGTATCGGCCTTGAACTGGTAAGCCTCGGCCTTTGCGCTGATCTTGGTGTACTGACGGTCGGTGTAGTTGGGGTTGGACTCATCCTCATCCTCGGGGATGATGTAGCACAGGCCGCCGTGGTTTGCGGGCATGTAGGGCACCTCTTCGCCCCACTTGGAGTCGTACAGCTGGAAGGAGGTGCACTCGGGCTGCAGCTCGATCTGGTTTTCCAGCTGCTGGCCGGGGATGCACTCGTTCATGAAACGGTCGCCGCGCTTGTTGATCTGCAGGAAGGGGGTCACGCCCATGCCGCTGCCCATGTGGTGGGTCATCGGTGCGTGGAAATCCTGCACCTTTGCGCCGATCCATGCGCCCATGCGCAGGCCGTCGCCGGTCTCCACGGTCTTGCCCTCCACGTCAACGCCCAGCATACCCATGGCACCCATGTTGGCGATCTTCTTCTCCACGATCTCGGGAGCAAAATGCTTCATGATCTTCTCGTCGCCGGAGTTGTCGCCGGTAGCCAGGATCACGCCCTTGGAAGCGTTGAGCTGGATGTACTTGTTGTCATTCTGTGCGTCGCGGATGATCACGCCGGTCACGCGGCCGTCGCTGTCCTTCAGCAGCTTGGTGCCGAAGCAGCCGAAGAAGGTCTGTGCACCGTTCTCAACGGCCTTGTTCAGGTTGGCTTCCACTATAAAGCCCTGCTGATCCTTGCGGGAAGAGCGGAACTCCATGCTGGAAGGGAAGGTGGGGAACTCTTCGTTGCGGTAATCGTAGTGCTCGGGCTGAGGCCATGCCAGCGGCACCAGAATACCCTTGTCGAACTGCTCCTGGGTCACGGCCTCACGGGTGGAGTCGCAGATGGTCAGCTCGGGGTAAGCCTCGATGAACCAGTCCATGACCTCGTGTGCATGGGAAGCCCACTTTTTCAGGATGGAGCGCTTGTTGCGGTAGGTGCACTCGCGCATCAGGCGGTCGACCACAACATCCTCGTCCACGATGTTCTCACGGCCCCAGCGCTTGTTCAGGCTGCCGTTCAGCAGGGCATACTCGCCGCTGCGGCAGTTGAAGGAAGAGCTCTTTTCCACGATGGCAACTTTTGCGCCCTCCTCGGCAGCCGCACGGGCAGCGCAGACGCCGGACAGACCGGCGCCGATGATGACCACATCAAAGTCCTGGGTCTCACTGGCCTGCACGTCCGGCTCTTCGCCCAGCCAGTCATCGCCGGTATCCCCGGCGGTATCTGCAGCAGGCTCTTCGGAAGCAACGCCCATAGCCTGCTCGATGCAGCTGGCGGCAGCCTTCTTGACCGCGTTGGTGGTGACGGTGGCGCCGGAGATGTTGTCGATCTCGGTACCCTGTGCGGCCATGATGGCCTCCTGCAGGGTGGGTGCGGCCACGCCGCCGATGCTTTCGGTCTCGTTGGAGGCATCGATGACCACCTCGGTGATGGCGGTCTCGCTGAAGGTCATGGTCACCTTCACCTCACCGATGCCGGTGGCCGTGCCGGTGTAGGTACCGGCGGTGTAGATGGCATCGCCGGTAGCGGCGGTGCTGGAAGAAGCTGCGGAGTTGCAGGCAGCCAGTGCACCGGCGGTGACACCGCTCATGGCGGCAGCGGCGGCGACCTTCAAAAAGCCTTTGCGGGAGATCTTTTCCATTTGGATTTCCTCTTTCTTCTCATCAATTTCTCTTCGTCTCTGCGGGAGTTTTTCCCGCGCTGCACTTAGTATAAAATATAACGAAGTAAAAGGGAACAAAAAAATTTTGCCACCCTGATAAAAAGTGTTTATAACTGTCTCCCGCCATGTTATACTGAGAGCAGACGGAGCTTTCCCTGCACAGAAAGGAGCTTTTTTCGGATGAACGACCACCAGCTGCTGTGTTTTCTCACCGTGAGCCGGACCCTGAATTTTACCACAGCCGCCCGGGAGCTGTACTGCACCCAGCCCGCCCTCAGCTACCAGATCCGCAGTCTGGAAAAGGAGCTGGATCTGGCCCTGTTTGAGCGCAGCACCACCCGCGTGGCGCTGACCGAAGCAGGCCGGGCCTTTGTGCCGCAGGCGGAGGGGATCTATCGCAGCATCCTGAACGCCCGCACCGCGCTGAAGGGCTTTGCCCGGCGGCGCACGCTGACCCTGCGCCTGCCGCCGGTGCTGCTGCAGCGTGACCCCATTTATCCCATCCTGATGGCACGGCTGCACGCCGCACTGCCGGGATATGAGTTTGCGGTGGACACTCGGCCCGTGTCACGCAACCCCCACGAAATGCTCTGCAGCGAGGCAGACGCAGCCCTCTATCTGCCCTTTGGGCCGCTGCAGCCGGAGATCGAGCGCCTCCCCATCCTGCACAACACCTTTTACCTGATCGTATCGCCGGAGCACCCGCTCACAGGGCGCAGCACTCTGGCGCTGGCCGATCTTGCCGGGCAGCAGCTGTTTTATGAGCCGCTGTATCAGGAAATGGTGGATCTTGCCGTTGTTCAGCCCGGCCTGCCGTTTTCCGCACCAAGCTGGCACATGGTGGAAAACTACGAGTGTGTTTACAACGATCTGCTTGCTGGGCGCGGCATGTTTTTGTGTCCGATGAAATACCCGGCCTTTCCGGCTGCATGGTATCTGCCGCTGCAGCTGCCGTTGCCGGACACCTGTCTGCTGACCCTGCGGGACGACCCGCGTCCCGAGATCCAACGGCTGCGGGAGGTATTTACCGCTGTATACGCCAGCCGCGCAAAGCTGCTGGGAGAGGCGTAAAAAGCAGCGCCGGAACGGCAAAATCGTTCCGGCGCTGCTTGTTTCAGAAGAGATCAGGCTTCTTCCGGCACATCATCAAAACCGATGAACCAGAGGATCGCAAAGGTGGCCACAAAGGCGATCGCGGCAGAGATCAGTGCGTTGATCACGTTCATGGGATTTTCACCGACATACAGGCCGATGGCTGCCAGACCGGCACCACCGCCGCCAAAACGGCGCACACCGGTCAAACCGGCATACAGGCCGCCCAGACCACCGCCGATGGTGGTGGCGATGAGAGGCTTACGCAGACGGACGTTGACGCCGAACAGAGCAGGCTCCGTCACGCCCAGCAGAGCGGTCACACCGCCGGAAACGGCCAGCTGACGGAAGTTCTTGTTTTTGGTCTTGATGGCAACGCAGAGGGCTGCGGCACCCTGTGCAATGTTGGAAGGCAGATTACCGGGGCCGATGACCGTCTCATAGCCCAGCATAGACAGAGAGTTGACATAAGCGGGCAGCAGGCTGTAGTGCATACCGGTCATGACCAGGAACGGCATAAAGGCACCGATGACGGTGGGCAGTGCCCAGGGGCAGACCTTTTCAATGGCCAGCAGGACGTTGACCAGACCATCGCCGATGATGCTGCCCAGAGGGCCAAGCACGCACAGGGAGATGGGAGCCATGATGAGGATGGTGAGCACCGGCCGCAGGATGAACTTGACCACAGAGGGCACGACCTTATTGACAAATCGTTCCACGTATGGCAGTACCAGCGTGATAAGGAAGATGGGGATGACTGAGGAAGAATAGGTTACCATCTTCACCGGCAGACCCAGCACATGGACCACATCGGCATCGGCTTTCAGGGCGATGAAGTTCGGGTGCAGCAGGATGGCCCCCAGCAGCATGGCCATCTGCGGGTTGCAGCCGAACTTTTTGGCCGCGGAGTTGGCCAGGAAGATCGGCAGGAAGTAATAGGAAGAGTCTGCGATGAAGTTGAGGAAATAGTACAGATTTCCGCTCTTGTCGATCCAGCCGAAGAGGGTCAGCACAGACAGCAGAGCCTTGATCATACCGGCACCGGCGATCAACGGCATCAGCGGGGTGAACACACCGGCCAGCGTGTCCAGAATGATGCTGACCCTGCTCTTCTTTTCCTCGGCCGGGGCGGCAGGCTGTTTGACTTCCTTACCGCCGAAGTCGCCCAGTTTCATCAGTTCATCGTACACGGCAGCTACTTCGTTGCCGATGATGACCTGATACTGGCCGCCTTTGTTCACGACACCCACCACGCCGGGTACGGCTTTGACCTTGGCCTCGTCCACGCCGTCCATTGACTTGAGGTTGAACCGCAGGCGGGTGACACAGTGGGTCAGAAATGTAACATTTTCTGCGCCGCCGACCTGTTCCAGCACCTGCTGGGCAGTTTTCTTTGCATCCATTTGTTTTGCCTCCTTCAATATCCTAAAAAATGCATTGCTTACAGGGCGGTGTCTGCGCCGTTGCTTGCAATGACTTTTTTGTACCATGCAAACGACTTTTTCTTTTTGCGGGCCAACGTGCCGCTGCCGTCATCCTTCTTGTCTACGTAAATGAAGCCGTACCGTTTGCGCATCTCGCCGGTGCCCACCGAAATAATGTCGATGGGACCCCAGCAGGTGTAGCCGATCACCGGAACGTCATCCAGCTCAATGGCCTGCCGCAGCGCATCAATGTGACTGCCCAGAAAACGGATGCGGTAATCGTCCTGAATGCTGCCATCCGGCTCTACGGTGTCGATGGCACCCAGACCATTTTCCACAACGAACAGCGGCAGTTCATACCGGTCATACAGCTCATTCAGTGCGATGCGCAGGCCGTCCGGATCGATGGGCCAATCCCAGTCGGTACGCTGGAGATACGGATTGCTGCGTTCTACACAGCAATCCGTATCTTCCGTTGCACGGGCAACTGAAGAAAAATAATAGCTGAATGCGATGTAATCCACAGTTCCTGCGGCCAGCAGCTCGGCATCGCCCGGCTGCATCTCTACCGAAGTGCCCATGCGCCGCAGCTGTGCCGTGCACAGGCTGGTGTAGTGTCCGCGGCACATCACATCGGTGTAATATAGTTCGGCATCATCTGGAATCTCTGTGCCAGCACATCCTTGGGTGCGCAGGTGCGCGGGTAGGTGGTGGGATACTGGATCATGCAGCCGATTTTATTTCCGGGTCGACCGCATGCCCGATCTGCACGGCCTTTGCACTGGCAAGGAACATGGTTGTGGCTGACCAGCGCTTTGACAGCGTTGTGCTCCTCGCCTTCGGCAAAGAGCACGCCTGCCTGATGGTATGGCTCGCTCTGGTTCATGGTCTCGTTGATCTCATTGAAGGTCATCCAGTACCGGACCTTTCCCTTGTAACGCCGGAACACCGTTTCACAGTACCGGGCAAAGAAATCGATCAGGGCTCGGTTACGCCAGGAACCATAGTGCTGCACCAGATACAGCGGCGTTTCGTAATGCGAAAGCGTGACCACCGGTTCGATCCCGTAGCGGTGCAGCTCGTCGAACACACGGTCATAGAAAGCAAGCCCGGCCTCGTTCGGCTGCAATTCATCGCCCTGCGGAAAGATGCGCGGCCAGTTGATGGACATTCGGAAGCACTTGAAGCCCATCTCGGCAAACAACGCGATGTCCTCTTTGTAATGGTGGTAAAAATCCACGGCTTCATGGCTAGGGTAGTAGTTGCCCTCCATGACCTGTGTATGAATCTCGCGCGGGACGCCGTGGCGTGCACCTTTTTCCACGTCGGCAATGCTCAGGCCCTTGCCATCCGTCTGGTAGGCACCTTCGTACTGGTTGGCGGCGGTCGCACCGCCCCACAGGAACTTTTTTGGCATCTCCATAAGCTTGAAAACCTCCTTGCAGGTATAGAATACTTGCAGGGAGGTTTTTGTGCAATATTTTTTAAACTTATTGGTACAGTGTTAATTTTTCTGTTTCTTTTTGCACGATCAAAAACGGACAGTGTTTCATTCCGCATTTTCTTTGTGCAGATTCACAAAATAGGATTGGTGGAGGTGCGGTGCTGTTCCAGCTCTCGGGCGCGTTCCAGCTTGTAGGTATAATTCTTCTGGTAGTTCTGCCGGAAGTACTCGGAATACAAGATGTCCAGTAGAAGGGTCATGGACAGATGGGAAGCATAGTCCCCAAGATTCTGATAGATGCTTTCTTTGGTGGAAAGGGTCAGCTTGCAATCCGCATAACAGGTCAGGCTGTTTTCGCCAAAGCTGGTCAGCGCAAGGATGGGTGTTCCGGAGCGTTTGCACTGCCGGGCAATCTCCAGCATCTGCGCCGTTTCGCCGGAATAGGAAATGATCATGGCAAGGTCCCTCTCGGACAGACAGCAGGCCTGATACCGCTGGTAGTTCAGATTGTTGAAAATGACCACCCGCTTGCCGATCTTGAGCATCTTTTCTCGGAAGGATTCGGCCTGATTGATGGCCGTCCCGGCGGAAAAAATGTGGATTTCCTCGTGATATTTGAGCAGGAGCACCGCTTTGTGCAGGTCTTCGTACCGGAGAAGCTGCATAGTGTCCTTGACGGCTTCTTCGTACAGCTCGCCGATGTTCTGCGCCACCCGCATGGGGCTGTCGTTTTCAGCAAAGGGAAAATTGAAATCCACCTTGCCCTGTTGCTGGTCGAGATATTCCAGTTCACGCACAAAATTTTGCTTGAAGTCATCAAAGCCGGTAAAACCCAGCTTTTTGCAAAGGCGCAGGACGGTCGGCGGAGAGGTGTAGGTCACTTCTGCCAGACTGCGGGTGGAATATTTGGCAATTTCCATCCCATGCGCCAAAATATAGGCGGCCAGCGTTTTTTCCCCTTCCGAAAGTTTTTCCTGAAACGCAAGTTTGTCCACGATCAGCATTGCGATTCTCCCTTCCGCTTTTTCTGTAAGCATATCATATCCTGCAGTATTTGGCAAAAAAATTTGCGGCATGCAAAAACGCCGCCGCGTCAGCAAATGACGCGGCGGCGCAGATACAGTGGGAGAAGCGCTTATTTGCCCAGCATTTCGTGGGCAGTCTTGCAGATGGTGGCAGCATCCAGACCATAGAGCTTCAGCAGATCCCATGCCGGGCCGGAGCAGCCGAACACGTCCTGCACGCCTACGCGGCGCACAGGGGTGGGCAGCTTTTCGCTCAGCACGGCGCAGACGGCCTCGCCCAGACCGCCGATGACATTGTGCTCCTCGGCGGTGATGACCTTGCCGCACTCCTTTGCAGCCTTGAGGACGATCTCCTCATCCAGAGGCTTGATGGTGTGGATGTTGATGACCCGGGCGTGGATGCCCTCAGCGGCCAGCTGTTCCGCAGCCATGCGGGCTTCGTTGACCATCAGGCCGGTGGCGATGATGGCAATGTCGCTGCCCTCGGTGATCTGCTCGCCCTTGCCGATCTCGAAGTGATAGTTCTCGGCATCGTGGAACACAGGCACAGCCAGACGGCCAAAGCGCAGGTAGACGGGGCCTTCCATTGCGTAGGCAGCACGCACAGCGGCGCGGGCCTCCACATCGTCGGCGGGGCAGATCACGGTCATGCCGGGGATGCTGCGCATGAGGGCAAAGTCCTCGCAGCACTGATGGGAAGCGCCGTCCTCGCCCACCGAGATGCCGCCGTGGGTGGCACCGATCTTCACGTTCAGGTGGGGATAGCCAATGGAGTTGCGCACCTGCTCGAAGGCACGGCCGGCGGCGAACATAGCAAAGCTGGAAACAAAGGGCACGTAGCCCATGGTGGACAGGCCCGCAGCCACGCCCATCATGTTTTCCTCGGTAATGCCGCAGTCAAAATGACGATCCGGGTAAGCCTTGCGGAACATACCGGTCTTGGTGGCAGCAGCAAGGTCTGCGTCCAGCACCACCAGATCCTCGTGGCCTTCGGCGGCCAGCTCCTTCAGGGTGTTGCCGTAGCTTTCACGGGTAGCGATCTTCTTCACATCTGCCATCTTAGTTTTCCTCCTGCTCCAGCGCGGCGTATGCGGCGTTCAGTTCCTCAATTGCGATCTTGTACTCGTCATCGTTGGGGCCCTTGCCGTGCCAGTCCACAGAGTTGGTCATATAGGAAACGCCCTTGCCCTTTGTGGTGTCCATGATGATGCAGGTGGGCTTTGCAGTCTCTGCATGGAATGCCTGCATGGCGGCTTCGATCTGGTCGTAGTCGTGGCCGTCGATGGTGACAACATTGAAGTTGAAGGCCTTCAGCTTCTCTTCCAGCGGGGCGCTGTTCATCACGGTCTCAGTGGTGCCGTCGATCTGCAGGTGGTTGCGGTCCAGCACAACGCACAGGTTGGAAAGGCCGTAGTGTGCGGCAAACATGAAGGCTTCCCAGCACTCGCCCTCTTCCACCTCGCCGTCGCCCAGGATAGTGTAGACGTTGATGGGCTTACCGGCGTGCTTGGCACCCAGTGCCATGCCGCAGGCGGCAGACACGCCCTGACCCAGACTGCCGGTGGACATATCCACGCCCGGGGTCTCGTTCATGTTGGGGTGGCCCTGCAGATAGCTGCCGATCTTACGCAGGGTCTTAAGGTCTTCCACCGGGAAATAGCCGCGCTCTGCCAGCGCTGCATACAGTGCCGGTGCAGCATGGCCCTTGGACAGCACCAGACGGTCGCGGTCGGCCATCTTGGGATCCTTCGGGTCAATGTTCATTTCCACAAAATAGAGGTAGCTCAGCAGCTCGGCGATATCCAGACTGCCGCCCGGATGGCCGCACTTTGCGCTGTGCGTGCCCTCGATCACGCCCATGCGGATGTGGCAGGCGTGCTTGGCCAGAGTAAGTTTTTCTGCATTTGTCATGATGGTCCTCCCGTATGAACCTCAGATTTGCACATGTTCAAAAAAGCCTTTCGTCAGCGCCGGTGCAGTCCTGCTGCCCGCAGCGCGCTCTTTTTCAAGTTTATATTAGCTATTCTATGCAAAAAGGTCAAGCTTCTTCATGCAAAATGTACACACGCGGGGAAATATTCATTGAAATTTGCCGCTTTTTGGTTAAATTGCAGGCTTTTTGCCGTATCTTGACAAAGCCAGAGGCATCTGCTATATTTTTCACAGATTCCGGCACGAAGCCGGGTGTGCGGACAGAAGCCCGTGTTCTCCATCCTGATGGAGCATTTTATCCACCGCTGCGCTTACGCAGCGGTGCAGCGCAAAGCCCACAGGGGGCCTTTGCGTTCTGCCATCTTATTTTTGCTGCTATAGACACCACGAAGGGGTCTGCCGTTGGCTTGTAAGCCGGGCAGACCTCTTTTTTGTCTGGCCAAAGGAGGAAGCTTTTTATGAAAACGAACCCCCACCGCCATATGAAAAATTAGTGGGTGATTTGAACGGTGCATACAGCCGCCGCATCAATGTGCAGCATCGGCTGGTGTACCAGGTATACGAAGAGGAGCAGACGGTGAAAATTTTAAGTTTGTGGACCCACTACGAGCGCTGACAAAAAAAGGGGCTGTTGCAAAATAAAAATGCGATAGCAATTTGCATAAAGAAATAGCGCAAAATCAGAAACCCGGAACCCTTTTTGAGCCGTTTTGGCCCTGAAAAGGTTCCGGGTTTTGTGCATTGTTTTTTTCAGGAAGCTATTTGCAACAGCCCCTTTTTGGGTCATAGGTTATCCTTTGCAGCCCTGTTCTTCCCAGTCGCCGAAGTCGCTGGCTTCGGCGATCTTGGTGGGGTCCGAATTTTCCGCTCTCGTCTTTGGGAGCAACGGCGGGGCCTGCTTCCACAGGGTTCCGGTTGGGAGTCGGCAGTCCACCGTGCGGCGTGGGCACCAGCCCGCTGCCCACCACATTGGTGCGCAGCGTCTTGATGGCACCCGTAGCAAGCGGAATGCCCATATAAGCATCCCGGCTCCGTTTGCGCAGGGTTTCGAGGTTATCCTCAATGTCTTCCTTTGCGCTGCCGCCGCCGACGCGCCAGCTTCTCATAGAGCGCGATGTGTGGGATGCACCATAGTTTCCATATCCCGTGCCGTTGTTCAAGACGGATAGGGCAGTACGGGCCACGGCGCGGCGATACCCCTTTTCGGGGGAGATTGCCGCGATTGCTTTATCCAGAATATTTGCCATGGTTTCACCGCCTTACACGTCATGGGGCGAGAAGTGATACATACGGTTCCTGCCCCGGCCACGCTCTTCCCGTTCCGCCTCGGCCACCTTGTTTTCCCAGAAGATGATAGTTTCCCGAATCTGTTTTAAGCTGGCCCGGGTAAGCTGCATCTGCTCGATCTGGTAGCTCTGGCCTGTGGAAACAGCTGCTTCCGCTTCCAGCCACATTTCCAAATGTCGCTGTGCGTCCTCTTTTGAAATAATTGCCATCGGTTAAATTCCTCCCGATCTTCTTCTTCGGTACTGGTGTTGCTGCTTTGCAGGGCGGGCGGTTTCCTCGCCGGGCACTTCCAGGCCTTGCGGGTTCGAGATTTCCAGTGCCGCCGTCGCATAGTTCCGAACGTCGAATGCCTCATTGCGCTTTTGCGCCGGGTCCTTCAGTTCCCACCGTTCCGCCTTGCGCCCGCCTTTCCAGCGGGTCACTTTATGTTCTGCGGTCAGCATCTTGAAATAATTCTCGTCATAGCCTGCATCTTCTGCCGCCGGGAAGTGGCAGTAGTTCGGCCCCTTGATAAGCACTTTGAGCCGGGCAAGGACATGGTTCTTGCCGGTGTCAACGCCTAGCGTGAACAGCTCGCCTTTGACCCGGTTGTTCTTGGTCGGGTTGCGGATGTACGGAACATCCATACCGCCGCGGCCTTTGATTGCCCAGATGTGGCGGTCTTCCCGCTCTTTGCAGAAGCGAATGACCTGATCCGGGAAATGTCCGCCGCTGTCCATGCAGACAGAGCGGAGGGACAGCTCTGTACCGTCCTTCTTTTTCCACGTCTGAGATAGAAACTCGTCCAGATCGGCCCATATCTGGCCGCGCTTCAAGTCACCAAAAATGCGCTGGTAGCGGATACCCCAGCTTTCTTTGCCGATGCCCCAGCCCACCACTTCGATCTCGAAGCGGTTGTCCTGCGTATCGACACCGGCGGTCAGGTAGATCACGCCGTCGGGCACCTCGGCCTCGTAGAACTCCCGACGGTCGATCAGAGCGGCAGATTCCACGGTTTCGCCCGGTTCTTCCCACGGCAAGCCAAGGTTCGTGTTCACGAAGACCTGCATCTTCTCGTAATCGCCGCGGGCAGCGTCCAGATCGGCAGCAATGAATTTTGTCACGATCTCGTCCCACCCGCAGAGCGTGGACCCCATCTTGTTCATGTGGAAGCCGCGCACGGACCGTTCCGGGTGCTCCGGCACCACTTGCCCTTTACGCTACCTTTCTTCCAGCGGTATTCGTTGTCCAGACAGCCGCACTCGGTGCAGCGGTACTGCACACCGCCGTCCGGCCACTTGTCTTTGTCGAACACCATGTTGTCCCACACAAAACGGCTGATAAAAGCCGCAGTTCGGACAAGGCACCGTCCATTCTTCTTGCGTGGAGTTGTTGAACTCGTCCAGAATGCGGCTGGCGGCTTTTGTGGTCGGGGTGGAAACCATGACCGTTTTGTAGTCCCAAAAGGTCGTCTGGCGTTCCTCTGCCAGCATGACCGGGTCGCCCTCTTTGCCTGCGCTGGCCTTGTAAGCGTCCACCTCGTCTGCCAGCAGCACTTTGATGGGGCGGCTGCGCAGGTCTGTGGGGGCATTGGCTCCCACGATGACCAGCATTCCGCCGGGGAAATTCTTTTTCGAGATGGTGTTGCCGGAGTATCTGCTCTTGGTGTTTACCAGGCCCCGGAGTGCCGGCGTATCTCGCAGCATCGGGGTCAGACGGTCTTTCGAGAAGGACTCGCCCAGATTCACCGTGGGCTGCATCACCATGATGGATGCCGGGTGGTAGCTCATGTAAAAACCGATGGTGTTCAGGATCAGACCCTCGGTCTTCCCGGCCTGCGCACACATCATGGCAACCACCTTGCGGACGTGAACATCTCCGATAGCATCCATGATCTCCCGCTGGAACGGCGCAGCGTCCGTGTTCCACTGCCCTTGCGAGGCAGAAGCCTCAGCAGAGAGCTTTCTGTATTTATCTGCCCACTGGCTCAGTGACAGGTTCGGTGGCGGTTTCAGTCCGTCCAGTGCCCGGCTGAACATCTCCAATGTCTGCGGTTCCAGATGGATCATCGCCATGGTTCCCGCCTCCCTTTTTGACGCACTGCCGGAATGGGCAGAATGCCGTGATCTCGTTCAGCCGGGTGCCCCATACGCAGCCCCGGCATTTATTCTTCCTGCTCATCTTCCGGCTCCTTCTCTGGCTCGGCCAGTGCAACATCCGGGTTGCTTAACTCAATGAGGGCTTCCTCAACCGCTTTTTGCAGGATGTCGTGAGCCTCCACCGGGTCTGTGAGCTGCGCCATGGTCTTGGCGTACTTGGTCGGGATGGTTTCCAGACGGTTCTTGAAATTGGCAAAGATAGCTTTCAGACCCCGCTCCACATCTTCGGTGCGGTGCAGGTCGCCTTGGGCTTCCTCCATCTTCATTTTCTCGATCTTGCCCCGGGTCTCTTCCCGGTCCGCCCTGGCAGCCGTGAGACGAGATGAATCGTCCTTGTCGCCGATCTTATAGGTGAGATACTGTTTGACGACGGTTTTCATGTTGAAGATGCCGGGCGTTACCCAAGCAGCACCACGTCCTCCCGGCGGGCGGTGCGCTGCTGCACCCATTCCACCAGCCGGAGCCGGAGGATGTACTCCCCGCACACAAGGTCGTTTTCGGCAGGCTGGGCATAGCTGCCGCAGGCAGAGCGGCACAGGCCCGGATAGAGCACGCACCACCAGTTGCGGCCTTTTCCGGCACCGAGATCGATGCGCAACGCGTCGTACCGCCCGGCGGGAAGAGTGCCGGAACCATAGCGCCGGGTGGCAAAGTACATATTTACCAGCTGCACCCGCACCGGCGTGCGGATGTTCAGCTGTGCCAGCGCGTGCCGGGCCGTGAGCTGCAGCTCAAATAGATGCTGCGCCGCCCAGCAAAGGGCGTCAGGCTTGCTTTCGGCAGGGCAGGCGGTGTCCAGATAGGCAAGCACGGCATCCCGCACATGGAGCTTTGCGCTCTGGCTGGCAATGGAATCGCTCTCAGCCCGGATGTGCAGGCGCAGGGTGTCGGCGCACACCAGCGCCCCGGTGTCCAGCTGGGTGCGGCCCCATGCAAATGCCTGCCATGCGCCACACAGAGCAAGGGCGAGAAACAGGCCAAGGCAGAGCAGAGCCATCTGAGAACGTGTAAGCATTCTGGATAACATAAAAACAGACCCTTCTTCTGGAAATGTTATCCAGAGGATGGGCCTGTTGAAAAGAATTTATTCAGGAAAGAACGAACCCTCTCAGGCATTGCTGCGCAATGCCAGCTCCCCCGAGGGGGGGAGCTTTTGTGCATATACCGGGAAAGTGCAGCTTCAAAGGCGAGATTGAATCGTCTGATGGATTTTTTCACAGACTGCTTCAAACTGAAGATCCACTTCATAATTAGAAAAACGAAGAACATCCAAGCCGTACTGCGAAAAGATGCTGCTCCGTTCACGGTCATACAGAAGCCCTTGTTCGGTGGTGTGTTGTGCTCCATCCAATTCGATGACCAGTTGTGCGCGAGAACAGTAAAAATCAGCAATAAAAGATTCAATGATGCGCTGCTTATAAATTTTTACCGGGTAGCGGCGCAAAAACTGATACCATAGCTTTCTTTCCTGCGGCGTCATTTCGCGGCGCAGCTCGCGTGCACGAGGCAGCATATCGCCATTTTTGGGAACGATGTTCGGTTTCATAGGAAACACCTGCTTTCGGTTTGAAAAAAGCTCCCCCTTTCGGGGGAGCTGGCATCGAGCGTATGCGAGATGACTGAGAGGGTCCTTTAGTTCTTCAGCGACTGCATGGGGGCAGGCAGGCGGCCGCCGCGGTTGATGAACACGGACGGGTCGTGCTGGTTCACGGCCATGATGGGGCCATAGCCCAGCAGACCGCCAAAGTCCAGCACCTCGCCAGCCTTGCGGCCAATGGCGGGAATGACGCGCACGGCGGTGGTCTTGCTGTTCACCATGCCGATGGCGGCTTCGTCAGCGATCAGGGCGCTGATGACGGCCGGGGTGGTGTCGCCCGGGATGATGACCATATCGATGCCCACCGAGCAGACGGCGGTCATGGCTTCCAGCTTTTCAATGGTCAGGCAGCCGATCTCGGCGGCGTGGATCATGCCGGCGTCCTCGCTGACCGGGATGAAGGCACCGGACAGACCGCCCACGTGGTTGGAGGCCATCACGCCGCCCTTCTTCACGGCATCGTTCAGCAGGGCGAGGCAGGCGGTGGTGCCGCAGCAGCCGCAGGTCTCAAGGCCCATCTCTTCCAGAATGTTGGCCACACTGTCGCCGATGGCGGGGGTAGGTGCCAGCGAAAGATCGATGATGCCGGCGGGCACACCCAGTGCCTGAGAAGCCAGATTGGCCACCAGCTGGCCCACGCGGGTGATCTTGAAGGCGGTGCGCTTGACCAGCTCTGCCACCTCGTCGATGGGGGCATCCTTGGGCAGGCGGGCCAGTGCAGCGCGCACAGCGCCGGGTACCGGAAACGCCCACATGGATCTCACAGTCCGGCTCGCCGGGGCCGTGGAATGCACCGGCCATGAAGGGGTTGTCCTCCGGTGCGTTGCAGAACACCACCAGCTTTGCGGCACCGATGCACTGACGATCAGCCGTCAGCTCACTGGCTTTCTTGACGGCCTCGCCCATGAGCTTGACGGCGTCCATATTCAGTCCTGCCTTGGTGGCACCGATGTTCACCGAGCTGCACACGATGTCGGTCTCGGCCAGTGCGCGGGGAATGGACTCGATCAGGCGGCGGTCACCGGCAGAAAAGCCCTTGTGCACCAGAGCACTGTAGCCGCCCACAAAGTTTACACCCACCTTTTTACCGGCGGCATCCAGAGTTTTTGCAAACTCCACAGGGTCGGCATCCGGGCAGGCACCCAGCAGCATGGCGATGGGTGTGACACTGATGCGTTTGTTGATGATGGGAATACCGTACTCGGCACTGATATGCTCCACCGTGGGCACAAGGTTTGCGGCCTTGGTGGTGATCTTGTTATAGATGTTCTCGCACGCCTTCTCGGGTCTGGGTCGATGCAGTCCAGCAGGCTGATGCCCATGGTGACGGTGCGCACGTCCAGATTGTCCTGCGTGAACATCTCGATGGTCTCGAGGATGTCACCGGTATTAAACATACTCATAGCTGTGTACTCCCTCCATCAGATGGTGTGCATGGCATCAAAAACTTCCTGACGGGTAACATTGATTTGCATGCCCATCTCGGCAGCCAGCGCGTCGGTGCGCTTGTGCAGCTCTTCGTGGCTCACATTGCAATTACTGATATCCACCAGCATGATCATGGCGAACATGCCCTGCAGGATGCTCTGGGTCACGTCCTCGATATTGATATTCAGTTCGGTGCACAGACCGGCGACCTTGGCAACAACGCCCACGGTATCGTGACCAATGACGGTAATGAATGCTTTCATCGTTTCCACCCTCGTTTTCCTTTTGATGAACGGTGCCGCAAGCGTTCCGGCACACTCTTACTCTTCCAGTATAGCAGATTTGGCAAAATTTGAACACACTTTTTGTAAAAAAGAACAGACACGAGGGGAAAAAGACATTCTATCCCAAAAATTGGGTGCAATCTTTTACAGCTTGTGCTATACTTATAGATAATTTATTTCCCGATTACGGGCTGAGAAGGAGCAAAATACTATGGAACAGCTTTTGAAGATCCTGGAAGACAATGCGCGGCTGCCCATTGAGGATATCGCCACGATGCTGAATAAATCCCCCGCCGAGGTGGCGGCCATGATCGATCTGGCCCGGGCGCAGGGCATCATCAAGGGCTACAAGACCCTTGTGGACTGGGAAAAGGCCGGTGTGAACCGTGTGGAGGCCGTCATCGAGCTGAACGTCAGCCCCAAGAAGAGCCGCGGCTTTGACGAGATCGCAGCCACCATTGCCTCTTTTGACGAGGTGGAGAGCGTGCTGCTGATGAGCGGCGGCTACGACCTGCAGCTGGTCATCAAGGGCCAGACCTTCCAGGAGATCGCCCTGTTCGTGGCAAAGCGCCTGTCCCCGCTGGACGATGTGCTGTCCACCGCCACCCACTTTGTGCTGCGCACCTATAAAAAGGAGGGCCGCCTGTATCAGGACGAAGAAATCGATGAAAGAGAGTGCACGGTGCTGTGATGGACTACGATAAACTGATCGCGCCTGCCGCTGAGGCCATGCGCCCCTCCGGCATCCGCAAATTTTCGATCTGGCTGCCGAAATGCCCGAGTGCATCAGTCTGGGCGTGGGCGAGCCGGACTTTAAAACGCCATGGGCCGTGCGCGAAGCCGGCATTGAGAGTCTGGAGCATGGCCGCACCCGCTACACCTCCAACGCAGGCCTGAAGGAGCTGCGCGCCGAGGTGGCAAAGTATCTGGAGCGCCGCATGGGCCTGCACTACGACCCGCTGCACGAGGTGCTCATCACGGTGGGCGGCAGCGAAGCCATTGATATGTGCATCCGCACGCTGGTGCAGCCCGGGGACGAGGTCATCATCCCGGAGCCCTGCTTTGTGTGCTACGAGCCCATCACCACCCTGTCCGGCGGTGTGCCGGTGCATGTGGCCTGCCGTCAGGAGGACGAGTTCCGCCTGCGTGCCGATGCGCTGAAAGCAGCCATCACCCCCAAGACAAAGCTGCTCATCATGCCGTTCCCCAACAACCCCACCGGTGCGGTGATGGAGCGCGAGGATCTGGAAGCGGTTGCTGAGGTGCTGCGCGGCACCAACATCATGGTGCTCTCCGATGAAATTTATGCAGAGCTGAACTATGGCCTGCGGCCTCATGTTTCCATTGCCACCCTGCCCGGCATGGCCGAGCGCACCATCGTGGTGAACGGCTTCTCCAAGACTTACGCCATGACCGGTTGGCGTCTGGGCTATGCCTGCGGCCCGGCACCCATCATCCGGATCATGACCAAGATCCACCAGAGCGCCATCATGAGCGCCCCCACCACCAGCCAGTACGCCGCCATCACTGCTCTGAAGGAGTGCGACGGCGAGATCGACCGCATGCGCGACGAGTACAATATGCGCCGCCGCCTTGTGGTGAAGTCCTTTAACGATATGGGCCTGACCTGCTTTGAGCCGCGCGGTGCGTTCTACGCCTTCCCCTGCATCAAGAGCACGGGCATGAGCAGTCAGGATTTCTGCACGAAGCTGCTGGAACAGAAGCATGTGGCCATCATCCCCGGCGACGCCTTTGGCGCTTCCGGCGAAGGCTACGCCCGCATTTCCTACGCCTACAGCGTGGAGCATCTGAAGGAAGCGCTCCGGCGCATCCGGGAATTCCTGCAGGAAAACGGCATCTATCACGGTATCTGAGGAGGAACAAATGGCAAGGCTGAACTGCGTGACCGTTCTGGCCCCCGCAAAGCTCAATCTGGCGCTGGACGTGGTGGGCCTTCTGCCGAGCGGCTACCATGATCTGGACATGACCATGCAGGCCATCACCCTGTACGAGCGGGTGGTGCTGCGCCGCAGCCCCTACCTGAACCTGCGTCTGCCGGGCAGTCTGGTGGCCCCCAATAACAAAAATACTGCCATCAAGGCAGCGCTGGCCTTTTTTGACTACACCGGCCTTCTGGCGGGCGTGGACATCACCATTTATAAAAATACCCCGGTGCGGGCGGGCATGGCGGGCGGCAGTGCCGATGCTGCCGCTGTTCTGGTGGGCATGAACGAGCTGTACGGTGCGCACCTTTCCATGAGTGAGCTGTGCGCGCTGGGCGCAAAGATCGGTGCGGATGTGCCCTTTGCCCTGATGGGCGGCACCTGCCGGGTGCAGGGTGTGGGCGATTTTCTCAAGGCGCTGCCGCCGGTGCCGGAGTGCTGGTTCACGGTGGTGATGCCGGACTACGGCGTTTCCACCCCGGAGGCCTTTGCGGCCTATGACCGGGTGGGCAGCAGCATCCACCCGGACTGCGGAGCGCAGGAAGCCGCTATCCGTGCCGGAGATCTGGATGCCCTTTGTGCCGCCGCCGGCAATGCGCTGGAAGAGTGCAGCGGAGCAAAGGATACCGGGGCCATCAAGGCCCTGCTGCGGGAGCATGGCGCTGTCACCGCCCTGATGACCGGCAGCGGTGCGGCGGTGTTCGGCGTATTCCGGGACGAAGGGGCCGCACGGGCTGCTGCACAGGCCGCAAAGCGGCGCTGGAAGCAGGTGTACGTGGCGCAGCCTGACCGCGGCGGCGCACGGGTGAGCCGATAAAAATGCATAGACCTCCTTCCCACGGGGCATACTGCCTGCAAGGGAAGGAGGTCTTTTTTGTGCAGACCTTTTATAAAATCTGCCTGATTTTGTTGATCGTGGGCGGCATCAACTGGGGCCTTGTGGGGCTGTTCCAATTCGATTTTGTGGGCTGGCTGCTGGGCGGCAGCGCGTCCATCTGGTCGCGCATCGTGTTCACGCTGGTGGGCATCGCAGCCCTGTGCGGCATCCCGGGACTGTTTTCGGACGAAACGGATGAATGACCCTCTCAGTCAATGCCTGCGGCATTGCCAGCTCCCCCGAAAGGGGGAGCTTTATTGTGCCTGTCCTCCAGAAGTAAAAAAGCTCTCCCTTCGGGAGAGCTGGCGCGTCAGCGCCTGAGAGGGTCAATGACAGGTGCTTTTGCTTGTTGACTCAATTACTGCTTCCGTCAAGATCATCCCAGCCTACCAGATCCGGCAGGGTGAGCGTCTCGTCGGAGCAGTGGGGGTGTGCACGCCGCTGATCCTCGGCCATGGTGCGCACCACCTCGCGGGTGATCTCGCGGATGGCGGCGCAGTCCTCCGGCAGGTCGGTCTGGCTGCGGCCGGAGTGGGTAAACAGGATCTTACCCATGTGGCCCACCACCAGCGTCAGCGGCAGCTGCTGCGGAGCATTGCTGTTGTAGCGGTAGCCCTGCTCTTTGGCCGCTTTGTAGATGCGCTGGGCCGCAAAGCTCCAGCTCAGGATGCCGCGGGCCTGTTCTACGCCAAGGTAGCCGTACAGCACCCCCGGCGCGTCGCAGATGAGGGTGAAGGGAAACTCGGCCCCCTGCGTGGCTTTTGCCACCATGCGGGGAGAGGAACGCACCACGCAGGCCAGCCGCACGCCGCGCAGTCTGGGCAGGGTCTGCAGGTAGCGGGTCAGGTATTCCCGCGTGACAGGGTGGTCAAAGGCAGGCAGGAAGATCATGACAAGAGGGTGCTCCCCTTCGCACAGCTTGTAAAAATCATTGCCCGGTGTGGTGGGGGTATCAAAGGTAAAGCGGGGGATGGAGGTACCCACCAGATGTTCTGACTTCATGCCGCAATGCACATCCTTTCAAGATAATAAAAAATCCACACACTGCATCTCTGCAGAAAGTGCAGAGGACAGAGGTGGATGGATTGCTATAAAAAGATCCCGCCCGGTCGTCTGCGGTCAATCAAACCTACCCTTACGGACAGGTGGGTGCCCTGTCTCCGGGTTCGCGCTTCCTCATCGAGCCTTCATGGTCGCCCCATGACGGGGAGGTCTGCAATCCACCGGGGAACTCCAAGCTCCCGTTGAATGATTAGTAGGATCATATAAACCGCAACAAATCGAGCCGGGCAGGAAGTTTTGCCGGGTAATTTGTCTGGAATTATTCTTCGATGTCGTACTCGTCGCTCAGGCGCTCTTCAAACAGCTTGCCCAGCTCCAGCAGCAGCTCGTCGTCGTCCACGACATCCAGATACTCGCCTTCATCGTCTTCGCCGACGCTCAGGATGACCAGCTGAGCGTTCTCAGCCTCTTCCTCGGTCTCAGCGTATTCCACAGCAGCCAGATAATGCACGCCCTTGTGGTCCAGCGCATCGATCACCTCAAATGTGATCTCGTTGCCGTCCTCATCCTCCAGGGTCATCAGGTCGGGCTGATCTTCTTCGGTATTAGGGTTCTTGATTTCGTCAGACATAGATATTGTCTCCTGTATCGTGTCATAAAACGGGCTGTTTGTGTGCCGCCCGCTTGGCCTGCATATAGTGTAGCGTTTTTTTGCCTGCTCGTCAAGATGCTTTTTCGCACAGAAATTGTGCAGCAAATTTTCACGCATTTGCTCTCGCACTCTGCGGCAGAATATGATATACTATCCTCTGAATCTTCTGTGCACGGTGTGCCGTGCAGGTTACTATAGAGTATGGAGCGTGGGCGGAAATGATGCATAAAAAAAGATGGGCGGCGTTTGTGCTGGCAGCGGCGCTGGTGCTGACGGGCTGCAGTGCCGGGAGCTTTCTGCACTTTGGCAAAGGCAGCGGCGGCAGTACAGTCCAGAAGATCGACCGCCCGGCAGTGGAATCGGCAGAGCTGCAGTTTGCCCACCCTGCGGCGGGGGACACCATTGCGGTGTTCGATACCTCGGCAGGTGTGTTCAAGGCGTGCTTTTCCCGGACAAGGCCCCGCAGGCCTATGATAACTTTGCAGGCCTTGTGCAGGCAGGCTACTACAACGGCCTGACCTTCTCCCGCGTGGAGAGCGGCTTTGTGGTGGAGGCCGGGCAGGGGGCCGACGGTAGGGGCAGTACCATCTGGAACGGCAGCCGCTACCCGGCTGAGACCACCGACAGCCTGCACCACTACTCTGGCGCGCTGTGTATGGGCACCGATGCTTCCGGCGAGTGCGCCAGCGTTTTTTACGTGATGCAGACGCTGCCGGGAGACCAGTCGGTGACGCAGGAGCTTGTGGACCAGATGAACAGCGCAGGCTACCGCGCGGAGGTGGCTTCGGCCTATCAGACCGCCGGCGGCGCGCCTTATCTTGACTACACCGATACCGTGCTGGGGCAGGTGTACGAGGGCATGGACGTGGTGGATGCCATCGGCCAGACCGCCGTGGACGAAAACCAGAAGCCCCGTGAGGACATCACCATCAACAGCGTGAGCATCGAGACATATCAGTGAACCAAAAGGCACCCGCAGCGTTCAAAACTGCGGGTGCCTTTTTTATAACTCCTTCAGTCGCCTGCGGCGACAGCTCCCTCAAAGAGGGAGCCCTTGGCAGTGCGGCAAAGTTTTCCTTTTCGCCAGAGCCTCCCTCCATGAGAAAGACTTCCCCCGGCCGGGGGAAGATGTCACGCAAGTGACAAAAAGGGGAGCAGTGGCATCGCGCCAGCGATGACGGAAGGAGTTGAATCAAATCTCCCCCGGGTGCTCCTTCCGCCACGCCAGATAGTCATCCAGAATGACCGTGGCGCTCACAGAGTCCAGAATTTCCTTGCGCTTTGTGCCAAAGGTGCCGCTTTCGTCCAGAATGTCGGCGGCGGCGCAGGTGGTCTGCCGCTCGTCCCACATGCGTACAGGCAGGCCGCTCCAGATCTCGACCGTCTTTGCCAGCTTGCGGCTCTTGATGGCGCGTTCGCCCTCGGTACCATCCATGTTCAGCGGCAGGCCGATCACAATCAGCTCGGCTCCGATCTCCTTGGCCACTTCGCACACCCGTGCCGCCACCTTGTTGCGGGCTTTCAGGGTGATCTGCGGGGTGATGGCCGTTGTAAGGAACTCGGTGCGGTCACAGGTGGCAAGGCCGGTGCGGCTGTCGCCGTAGTCAACAGCTAAAATTTTCATACAGGCTTCCTCTCTTGTGTGGAAAAGTTTGTCGGTCCAAGTGTACCACAGCTGCAGGCTAAAAGGTAGAGAATCACACTTTTTTTGAGAGGATTTTCGTGTTACAATAAACACAGATCGTTTTTTAGGAGGAAGTGCCCCATGCTCAAACTGGTTTTAGGCGGCTCCGGCAGCGGCAAAACGACGCTGCTCTATTCTCGCATCCGTGCCCGGGCCGAGGCAGGCCGGCGCAGCATCCTTCTGGTGCCGGAACAGTTCACTTCCAGCACGGAGGGCCGCATCTACCGGGAACTGGGCGATGCTCTTTCCGGCATGGTGGAAAGCTTTTCCTTTACCAGTCTGGCCGAGCGCATCCTCTCTGCCGAGGGCGGCGCGGCGGTGCAGACCCTTTCGGACGCGGGCCGCGCCGTGCTGGTGCGCCGCGCGCTGGAAGAGCTGCAGGATCATGTGCATTACTACTACCGCCACCGCCGCAGTGCGGCCTTCTGCCAGATGGCGGCCCAGACCATCGACGAGCTGAAAAGTGCCGGCCTTTCCGGCGCACAGCTGGCAGAGCTTGCGCCGGACTGCGGGCCGGAAAGCGGCAAGCTGAGCGAGCTGGCGCTGATCTTTCAGGGGTACGAAACGCTGCTGGCGGGCACCGGCATGGACCCCGCCGACCGGCTGGAGCTGGCGGCTGACCGGCTGGAAGCCGCTCTTGCCCGGGGCGAACTGCCGGACTTTCTGCGGGAGCGGGAAGTGTTCATTGACGAGTTCGATACCTTCAACGCACCCAAAAAGCGGCTGATGGGCGCGATGCTGGCGGCGCTGCCCACCGTCACGGTGGCCCTGTGCGACGACGGTGCGCCCATGGTGCCGGGGGATATGGGGCTTTTTTCCGGCGCAAAGCAGGTGGCCGCACAGCTGCGGCAGCTGGCCCGCAAAAACGGTGCTGATGCGGCAGTGCCGGAGCTGCTGCGCCGCGACCTGCGCCATAAGGATGCGCCCGGCCTTGCGGCTGTGACAGAGCTTTTGGAGACTGGCACCTGTGAGGTGCCGCCCGCTGCGCCGGAGGTGCGGCTGTTTGCCGCTGCCAGCCGGGAAGAGGAAGCCCGCTGCACCGCTGCGGCCATCCGCCGCCTGATGCGGCAGGGCGTGCGCTGCGGCAAAATGGCCGTGGTCTGCCGCAATATCCCGGATTACCGTGCGGCCATCCGGTACGAGTTCCGCATGGCAGATATCCCGCTTTACTGCGATGAACCCACCACCCCGGAGTTCAGCGCCCCGGCTACGGCGGTGCGTGCACTGCTGGCACTGCTGCGCGGTGCGGATATGACCGAAAACCTGACCATTCTTGCCAAGACAGGCCTGTGCGCTCTGACCGAGCCGCAGGTCTGCGCGCTGGAAAACTATGCCTATACCTGGTCACCCAATGCGGCGGCATGGCGCACAAAAATTTGAGAAAAGCCCCAAGGGCTTCGGCGAAAATGAACTGTCCGATGAGGATGCAAAAACGCTGGAGGATGCCGAGACTGCCCGCCAGCTGCTGGTAACAGCCGTGGACGAACTGCGCAGCAAGGTGCGGGGCGGCAGCGCCGAACAGATCAGCCGGGAACTGTATTTCTGCCTGAAAAAGCTGGGTGCAGAAGAGCAGCAGGCAGCGCTGGTGGAAGCCGTCCGCACTGCCCGGGGCATCCCGGCGGCAGAGGAAGCGGCCCGCGAGTGGAACGTGGTGATGCAGCTGCTCAACGAGATGGCCCACTTGCTGGGCGGGCAGGGTGTGACCTTTGCAGAATATGAGGACCTGTTCAGCCTGTTGCTGCGCTCTTCGGACCTTGGGCACATCCCACAGACGCTGGATGCCGTGGTGCTGGCAAGCGCGGGCAAAATGCGTCTGGACGCGCCGGACTATGTGTTCGTGCTGGGCCTTGCGGAGGGCGAATTTCCCTGTGCACCGTCCGAGACGGGCCTTCTGACCCACGCCGACCGCGATGTTCTGATGGCAAAGCAGATCGATCTGCCGGACTGCTTTGAGAACCGCGTGGTGCGCGAGCAGGTGTGCGTTTACAAAGCCCTCACCGCACCGGCAAAGGGGTTGTGGCTCAGCTGGCCCAAGGGGCAGGGCAAGACCCTGTGCGCAGCGCTGGAACCCATCGTGGAAGCCCTGCACCCGGCGGCACCGGAGCTGGAGCTTCCCGACCTTGCAGCCACCCCCGCCGATGCACTGGATACGCTGGGCGGCTGGCCGCTGACCGACACGGGAACGCGCCAGCCTGACTGAGGTGCTGCGCCTGCCGCAGACGGATGCGCCCCGGGGCCTTGCTCTGCTGCGCCGCATGGAGGAGGAACCGACCCCGGCAGGTGAACGATCTGTCCGCGCTGAGCGGCCTGCTGGGGCAGCGGCTGCGTCATTTTCGCCCAGCCAGCTGGAAAATACTATACCTGCCGGTATGGCTATTTTTTGCAGTATGTGCTGGGCCTGAAGCCCCGCAGACGGGCCGAGCTTTCTGCCGACCAGAGCGGCACCCTGATGCACTGGGTGCTGCAGATGGCGCTGGACCCGCACCCGGATGCGGATAATCCCTGCGCCGGGCTGGCCCCATTTCTGGAGCTGGACGATGATGCCATGGCAGGCCTTGCCGGCCTGCTGGTGGATAAATATGCAAAGCGTTATCTGCCGGAGGATACGGCCCGGTTCGCCTATCTGCTCTCGCGGCTCAAAAAAAGCATGACAAGCCTTTTGTGCTACCTGCGGGACGAACAGAAGCAGTCCTGCTTCCACCCGGCAGCCTGTGAGCTGCGCATCGGCTCCGGGGAGGACGCCGTGCCCGGGCAGGTGTATCATCTCTCGGACGGGCGCACCGTGCAGCTGGTGGGCACGGTGGATCGTGCCGACGAGTGGGTGGAGGAAGACGGCACCCGCTGGGTGCGGGTGGTGGACTATAAGACCGGCACCAAAAAACTGAACCTGAAAGAGGTATACTGCGGGCTGGACTGTCAGATGCTTTTGTATCTGTTCAGCCTGACGCGGGATAAGAGCGGCCGCTTTACCGGTGCGGAACCGGCAGGCGTGCTGTACCTGCTGGCAGACCCGGCCCCCAAGACCACCAACCGCCAGCAGGCACAGCAGGACGTGCAGTACGAGCTGGACGGCCTTGTGAGGGACGAGCAGAAGGTGTTCGATGCCATGGATGCGGATGAGACGGGCCGCTACCTGCCCTTTGGCTACCGCAACGGTGTACCCAGCCCCGGCCAGAAGGATAAGCGTGCCGATATTGCAAAGCTCAACCGCATCCAGCTGCATCTGGATGATCTTGTCACCCAGATGGGCCAGCAGCTTTACGATGGGCAGATCGCTGCAGAACCGCTGGTGGCCGGGGCGGGCAGGAACCCCTGCGTCTGGTGCGACTACAGCTTTATCTGCTGTCACGAGACCGGCATCGGCGAGCGGGCACTGGAAGCCCCGGCCAAACCCTTTGAGCCGGAAGAGACTGAGAACGAGAAGGAAGGTGAGCAGGCATGAGTGAGCCCAAATGGACTCCGGCCCAGCGCGCTGCTATTGAGGACCGGGGTGGTGCGCTGCTGGTGAGCGCAGCGGCGGGCAGCGGAAAAACAGCCGTGCTGACCGAACGCGCCGTGCGGCTCATCACCGATCCGGACCACCCGGTGGATGCGGACAAACTGCTCATCGTCACCTTTACCAATGCGGCGGCGGCAGAGCTGCGGGCACGCATCGGGCAGGCACTGCTGCGGCTCAGCCAGCAACAGCCCCACAACACGAGCCTGCGCCGCCAGCGGATGCTTTTGCAGCGCGCACCCATCTGCACCATTGACGCGTTCTGTCTGGACCTGCTGCACAAGCACTTTCAGGCACTGGACATCCCGCCGGACTTTGCCCCGGCAGACCCCGGCAGCGTGGAGGTGCTGCGGGCTTCGGCGCTGGCCGAAACGCTGGAAAATGCCTACCGCGACCCGGACTTCTGTGCCTTTGCAGACCTTTACGGCAAGGGCCGCACCGATCAGGCCGCAGGCAATACCATCCTGCATGTGTACGATTTTCTGCGCGCTCTGCCGGACTACGACCGCAGGCTGGACGAATATCTGACACCATGGCAGCGGGAAAACGGCTTTGCTTTTACCTGCTGGCATGACCTGCTGCTGGCGGAAGCGGCCCGCTGCGCAAAGGCCGCGCGGGAACTGCTGACGGCAGCACTGGCAGACTGTAAGGAAGATTTTGTCCTTGCACAGGCACAGGCCGAGGAAAAAGGCAAGACCGCTGCTTCCAAGGCAAAGGCCGTGGCCGGTGTCAACGATAAATTTGCAGAGCCGCTCTCCCGGCTGGAAAGCGCCGCCGCCCTGCTGGGCGAGGTGGAACGGCTGGCTGCGGCAGGGCAGTGGACACCGCTGTACGATAAGCTGACACCCTATGTGCTGGGCATGGAGGAGATGCCCGGCTTCAAGGGCATGAAAAAACGGCTGACCGGCGATCATAAGGCGGCGGTCAGGACCCGCGCAGACGAAGCCGCCAAGCTGTTTGAGCACATTACGGAGCTTGTCTCCTGCAGCGAGGAGGAAGCCGAAGCCGACCGCAGAGCGGCCCTGCCCCGGCTGCGGGCGCTGTTTGCCGCCGTGCGGGATTTTGATGCCCGCTTCTCGGCAAAGAAAAAGGAACGCAAGCTGCTGGAATTCAGCGATTTTGAGCATCAGGCCCTGCGGCTGCTGCGCACACCGGATGGCGTGTGCACCCCGCTGTGCCAGAGCATCCGGCAGAGCTATGCCGCCGTGATGGTGGACGAATATCAGGACACGAACGCTTTGCAGGATGCCATTTACCGCTGCCTTGCTTCCCCGGCGGGGGATGACCTGTTCCTTGTGGGCGACCTGAAGCAGAGCATCTACCGCTTCCGTCAGGCCGACCCAAGCATCTTCCGGGCTAAGCTGAACGCATGGGCACCGTTGCCCAGCGGCACTGCCCGCCCCGCCCGGAGGGGGGTACGGCAGGCGGAAACGCTCTGCTGGCGCTGGATGCGAACTTCCGCTCCGCCCCGCAGGTGGTGGCAGGCATCAACTTTATCTTTGAACAGCTCATGACACCCCAGCTAGGCGATACCGCCTATGGCGACGGCCAGCGGCTGGTGTGCGGTGCACCCGGCGAATACGCCGGCAGCGTGGAAGCGCACTTCCTGCCCGACGACACCGCTGAGACCGACGCGGCGTGGATCGCCCAGCGCGTTGAAGAACTGGTGAAAAACGGCGAACCAGTGCGGGACGGCAGCTCCACCCGCCCGGTGCAGTACGAGGACTGCTGCATCCTGCTGGCGGCGCGCGGCGACTTCCTCGCTTATGAGGAAGCGCTCACGGCCCGGGGCATCCCGGTGTATGCGGATGCGCGCGAAAACCTGATGGAAGCAGCGCACATCCGGCCGCTGATCTCGCTTTTGAAGGTCATCGACAACCCGGCGCAGGATATCTACCTTGCCGCCGCCATGCTGGGGCCGATGTTCGGCTTTACGGACGACGACCTTGTACGCCTGCGTGCCCAGAGCGCCGCAATGCAGAAAAAGGCGCAGGAGGAACAGGGCGCGAAGGAAACGGGCAAAAGGGCTTCCCGCATGAGTCTGTACGGCGCAGTGCTGCAGGTGGTGCAGAATGGTGATGAAACTCCGTTCACCCAAAAGGTGAAAGACTTTTATGACCGACTCACCGCACTGCGGCGCATGGCCCGCAGTGCCCCGGCAGAACAGCTGCTGGAAGAGATCTTTGTCTCCACCGGCTATCTTGCTGCGCTGGGCGTACTGGAAAACGGTGCGCACCGCCGGGAAGATGCCCGGCGCTTTGCGGCTTTCTGCGCACAGACCGGTGCAAACGGCATCTCGGCGCTGGTGCGTGCCATCGACGCGGCGGCGCAGGCCGGTTCTACCGGGCAGGACACTGTGCCCGGCGGTGCGCGGCCTGGCTGTGTGACCATTATGACCATCCACCGCTCCAAGGGTCTGCAGTTCCCGGTGGTGTTCGTGGGCGACACGGCCCGGCACTTTAACCTGAGCGACACTTACCAGCCGGTGCTGCTGCACCGGGAATACGGCGCGGGCCTGCGCCTGCGCCCGGAACAGGGCGAGAGCATGTACAAGACTGCAGCCTACGCTGCTCTTGCCAGCGTCCATGCGCAGGAAACGCGCAGCGAGCAGATGCGCCTTTTATATGTGGCGCTCACCCGTGCACAGGATAAGCTGATCCTCACGGTGCCGCTGGGCATGACCAAGACCGGCAATCCCTTTGCCAAGGCGGCAGCATTCCTTGCTGCGGGCGCGGGAGAAACGCTGAACCAGCAGGCGGGCAGCTTTGCCGACTGGCTGCGTGCAGCGCTGCTGGTGCATCCTTTCGGCGGGCCGCTGCGGCGGCTGGCAGGAGATCTGGAACTGCCCTTTGTGTTTACGGAAAGCGAGATCATGGTCACGGTGCAGGAAGTTCAGACGGAGCCGGGAACACCGGAACAGGAACCGGAAGCGGCAGAGCCTGTCCCGGCAGACCCGGCATTGGTGGCTCAGCTGCAGGAGGGCTTTGCATGGCGATATCCGGCGGCAAAACTGGCTGCGGTGCCCGCCAAGGTCAGCGTGACCAGCATCGTGCACAAGGCCGAGCAGACCACGCTGGAACGCCCTGCCTTTCTCTCCAAGGACGGACTGACCGCCGCCGAGATGGGCACGGCTCTGCACGCTTTTCTGGAACATGCGGACTTTGCCTCCCTTGCTGCTGCCAAAGCGGCGGGCACGCTGGAGGAAGCCATCCTTGCAGAGCGCCAGCGGCAGGTGGACACCCGGCTGGTGGCCCCGGAAATTGCGGAAAAACTCAATGCAGGCCGCATCCGCCGCTTTGCCGAGAGCGAAGCCTTTGCAAAGATCTGCGCAGCCGAAAAGGTGCTGCGGGAGCTGGCCTTCATCACGGCGCTGCCCGCGTCGGCCGTGCTGACGGCACAGGGAGCTTCCGCGCAGGAAGCCGCTGCCGTGCAGGATGAGCAGGTGCTGGTGCAGGGCATTGCAGACCTTGTGCTGGTGTTCCCGGATCATCTGGAACTGCTGGATTACAAGACCGACCGCCGCAAGACCGAAGCGGACTTCCTGAGCGCCTACCGCCCGCAGCTGAACCTCTATGCTCTTGCCATCGATAAGCGCTTTGCGCCGAAGAAGGTAACGTATAAGGGCATCTACTCGCTGGAGCTGGGGAAGCTGATCGAGGTGTAAACTCCTTCCGTCATCGCTGCGCGATGCCATTGCTCCCCTTTTTGTCACTTGCGTGACATCTTCCCCCGGCCGGGGGAAGTCTTTCTCATGGAGGGAGGCTCTGGCGCAGCCGAAAAGCTGACCGTATTGCCAAAGGCTCCCTCCTTGAGGGAGCTGGCGCACGAAGTGCGACTGAAGGAGTTGATTCATATTTTTCCCGCAAAACGCATAAAAAGTGCTTGACAGCGCTTTCTGCCTGTGGTAGAATAACCGAGTAAAGAAAGCAGCTACGGCCTGTGCCGCGCTCGCCTTGCGAGGGAAAGATCCCCCGGGCTATACCTGAAGGCAGTTCATTATGAGTGGACTGCGGCTTTGAGTGAATTTTTGCGCGGCTGTCCTGAAAATGGGCGGCCGCGTTTTCTATGCCAAATATTGCAACAAAATGGATTTTGTTTGGAGGTGCATTCATTATCGCTACCGCTGGAAAGTCGAAGGAACTGGAGATCAACGGTCAGATCCGTGACCGTGAGGTCCGTCTGATCGGTGCAGACGGCGAGCAGAAGGGCGTTGTGTCCATTCAGGTGGCCATGCGCGCTGCTGAAGATGCTGGTCTGGATCTGGTCAAGATCGCACCGCAGGCTGTTCCGCCTGTGTGCAAGGTGCTGGATTACGGCAAGTACCGTTTTGAACAGCAGAAGAAGGAGAAGGAAGCCAAGAAGAACCAGAAGGTGGTCGAAGTTAAAGAGACCCGCCTTTCGCTCAACATTGACACCAACGACTTCAATACCAAGCTGAACCAGACTGCCAAATTCCTGGCAGCTGGCCACAAGGTTAAGGTTTCGATCCGCTTCCGCGGCCGTGAAATGGCGCACAGTGCTCTGGGCGCAGACGTGCTGAAACGTTTTGCCGAGGCTCTGCCTCAGGCATCCACCGATAAGCCGCCGGTGCTCGAGGGCCGCACGATGTCCATTCTGCTGATCCCGAAACCCAATAAGGACTAATTTTAGGAGGAAACTAAAATGGCTAAGATGAAACTGAAGACGCACTCTGGCGCTAAGAAGCGCTTTAAGCTGACCAAGAACGGCAAGATCAAGCGCGGCCACGCATTCCGCAGCCACATCCTGACCAAGAAGACCACCAAGCTGACCCGTGGCTACCGTCAGCCCAGCTACGTTGATAAGACCAACGCAGCTACCATCAAGAGCATGCTGCCCTACGCCTAAGAGCGAGCCGCAGGCAAACACATTCTATTGAGACAACTAAAGGAGATATAAAAAATGGCACGTATCAAGGGCGCAACCATGACTCACAAACGTCGTAAGAAGATGCTGAAGCTGGCCAAGGGCTTCTACGGCTGCAAGAGCAAGCACTTTAAGATGGCCAAGCAGCAGGTCATGAAGAGCGGCAACTACGCTCTGGCTGGCCGCCGCATGAAGAAGCGTCAGTTCCGCAACCTGTGGATCTGCCGCATCAACAACGCAGTTCGTCCTCTGGGCATGAACTACTCCACCTTCATGGCTGGTCTGAAGAAGGCAGGCATCGAGCTGAACCGCAAGATGCTGTCTGAGATGGCTATTAACGATCCCAAGAGCTTTGCAGCTCTGGTCGAGACCGTCAAGAACGCCTGATTAGGAACTTGAATCGTGACGCCCGCGCGTATACGCGGGCGTCCGTTTTGTATCCGGGGTTCTTACGGCAGGGGAACATGTTTTTCAGGGCAGCGCCCTGCCGCAGGAACGCTTTGTGGCAGACGCTGCCCTTTTTGCATTTTTTGAACAAGACGGCAGACTACTTTTTGAACGACAGTACAGCGAAAGGTTGAATACACACGATGGACGAAAAAATCACCAGCCGGGAAAACGCAAAGATCAAATACGCCTGCCGCCTTTCTTCCAGCGCGGCATTCCGCCGCAGCGAGGGCCGCTTTCTGGCCGAGGGCCGCAAGCTCTGCCCGGAGCTTGCCCGCGGTGCGCAGCTGGAGACCTTATTTTATACGGAGAGTGCTATGGCAAAGTGCCCGGAGCTTGCCGGGCTGCCCGGTGAACACTACCTTGTGGAAGACCATGTGGCCGATAAGCTGGCCGATGTGGGCACCCATCAGGGGGTGTTCGGCGTGTTCCGCACCCCGGTGCACACACTGGACGAAGTGAAGGCCGGCGGGCGGTATCTGGCGCTGGAACGGGTGCAGGACCCCGGCAATGTGGGCACCCTGCTGCGCTCTGCTGCGGCCTTTGGCTTTGACGGTGTGATCCTGAGCGACGGCTGTGCCAGTGTGTATGCCCCCAAGACCCTGCGCGCTTCCATGGGTGCGGCAGTACGCATCCCGGTGATCGAAGCCGGTGCCATGCCCGATGCCATCACCCGGCTGCGGGAAAAGGGTATCACCTGCCTTGCTGCCGCGCTGTACAAGTCCCAGCCGCTGAGCGCGGCGCAGGCAAGCTGCCCCGGCGGCGTCTGCGTCGTCATCGGCAGCGAGGGGCAGGGTCTGACCGATGAGACCATTGCCGCCTGCACCAGTACGGTGCGCATCCCCATGACCGACCGGGTGGAAAGCCTGAATGCCGGCATTGCGGGCAGCATCCTGCTGTGGCATTTCCGGGAGGAAAGCCTGTGAGCGGCCTTGCAGGGCAGACCAGCCTTTTCCCGCCGGAGCCTGCCCCGGATCCGCTGCTGTGCTGGCTGTGGCTGGCCCATGTGCTTGGCCCGGCCAGCGTTCACGCGGGTCGTGTGCTGGATGCCTTTGGCGGTGCACAGGAAGCATGGGAAGCTCGTGATACGGCAGAATTTCGTCTTGCAGCGGGAGAGGCAGCAGCTCTGCGGGCGCAGCAGCTGGCCCCGGAACAGTACCACCCGCTGGTGATGCGGTGCGATGATCTGGGTGTGCGCATCCTGACCGTTTGACGACCCGGACTATCCGCTGGCGTTTTCCCGCATCCCGGATATGCCGCTGGTGCTCTACTGCACCGGCGATCCGCTCTGGCTCAACGAGCCGGGCGCGGTGGGCATCGTGGGCAGCCGCAAGCCTACCGAATACGGTTTGAACGCAGCGGCGGACATTGGCGGGGAACTGGCCCAAAGCGGCGCTTTGATCGTCAGCGGCCTTGCGGACGGGCTGGACAGCGCCGGGCACCGCGCTGCTGTCAAAAACACTGCCCTACCATTGCTGTGATGGGCGTGCCCATCGACCGCACCTATCCTGCGGCCAATGTGGTGCTGCGGCACAAGATCGAGCAGAAGGGCTGCGTGATCAGTGAGTACCCGCCCCGCAGTGAGGGCGTTGGCCCAAATGGATTTTTGCAGCGCAACCGGCTCATTGCGGCGCTCAGCTCTGCATTGCTGGTGGTGGAAGCGCAGGAAAAAAGCGGCACCATGTCCACCGTGTCTCACGCCGAACGCTATGGCAAGCCGGTGTTCGCGGTGCCGGGCAGCATCTACTCGCCCAATTCCGCAGGCACAAACGGCCTTTTGCGGGACGGCAGAGCGCGTGCCGTGTGTTCTGCTGCGGACCTGCTTGGCCCGCTGGGCCTGCGCCGGCAGAGCGCAGCGGCGGTGACGGCAAAGCAGCCGGAGCCTCTGAGCGAGAACGAGCGGAAGGTGCTTTCCTGCATCGGGCCGCAGCCCCTTGGCATTGAGGAGCTTTGCGTGCGCAGCGGCCTGCCCACAGCGGTGCTGCTGGGCACCCTGATGAAGCTGGAGCTTTCCGGCCGGGTGCTGTGCATGCCGGGCAAGCGGTATGTGATAAAATAGTATAATTTCTGCTGGCGCAGCACACAACAGCTGTGGTATGATATAAAAATAGAGAATCCCGTACTGTGCAGTTGCACGGTGCGTTCCTGATAGAGAAGAAAGAAAATTTGAAATGGGAGTAAACTCGAATGGCGAAACTGGTTATCGTGGAGTCGCCTGCTAAGGCGAAAACCATTGGCAAGTATCTGGGCGATGATTACGAGGTCACCGCAAGCATGGGCCATATCCGTGACCTGCCCGCTTCCCAGCTGGGCATCGATGTGGAGCACGGCTATGCCCCACAGTACATCAGCATCAAAGGCAAGGAAAAGCTCATCAAGGAATTGAAGAGCAAGGCCAAACACGCAGACGGCGTGCTGCTGGCAACCGACCCGGACCGTGAGGGCGAAGCCATCAGCTGGCATCTGGCAAACATTCTGGGGCTGGACCCCCACGAGCCGAACCGCGTGACCTTTGACGAGATCACCAAAAAGGGCGTGAAGGAGGGTATGGCCCATCCCCGCGCCATCGACGAAGATCTGTTCAACGCACAGCAGGCCCGCCGTGTGCTGGACCGTCTGGTGGGCTACAAGCTCAGCCCGTTCCTCTGGCGCAAGGTGCGCCGGGGCCTTTCCGCAGGCCGCGTGCAGAGCGTGGCCGTGCGCCTGATCGATGACCGCGAAAAGGAGATCGAGAGCTTCAAGCCCGATGAATACTGGAACGTGGATGCCACCCTCGGCGCAGGCCACAAGAGTTTTACCGCCCGGCTGGCCACCGATGCCAGCGGCAAAAAGCTGCTGCCCAAAAGCGAAGCCGAGGCCCGCGCCATTGAAAAGGGTCTGGAAGGGGCCGAGTACGTGGTGGCAGAGCTGAAAAAGGGCAAGCGGGCAAAGCAGCCCACTCCGGCTTTTATCACCAGTACCCTGCAGCAGGAGGCATCCCGCCGCTTGGGCTTTACGGCCACCCGTACCATGCGCGCTGCCCAGACCCTGTACGAAGGCGTGGACATTGCGGGCCACGGCACCATGGGTCTGATCACCTACATGCGTACCGACAGCCTGCGCATCTCGGATGAAGCCGTTGCCGCCGCAAAGGAATATATCGCAGGGGCCTACGGTGAAGCCTATATCTGCCCCTACAAGCGCACATGGAAGACCAAGAGCGCCACTGCCGCACAGGATGCCCACGAGGCCATCCGTCCCTCGGTGCCGTCCCTGACACCGGACGAGGTGGACAAGAGCATCAGCGGCGACACAGCAAAGCTCTACCGCATGATCTGGAGCCGCTTCATGGCCAGCCAGATGGCAGACTGCCAGCAGGACACCGTGTCCGTCACGGTCAGCGCGGCGGACTACCGTTTCAAGGCCAGCGGCTATACCGTTACCTTTGACGGCTTCACCGTCCTGTACGAGGAAGCCACCGACGAAAAGGAAAGAAGGAGACCGCCCTGCCTCCGCTGGAGCAGGGTCAGGTGCTGAAGCTGCGCGACCTGAAGAGCGAGCAGAAGTTCACCCAGCCGCCCGCCCGCTACACCGAAGCGACCCTCATCAAGGCACTGGAAGAAAACGGCATCGGTCGTCCCTCCACCTATGCGCCCATCATCACCACCATCATCGACCGCGGCTATGTGGAGCGCGACCAGAAAAAGCTCAAGCCCACCCTGCTGGGCCGGGCTGTGGATGGCCTGATGCTGGAGCAGTTCCCCCACATCGTGGACGTGGACTTCTCCGCCCAGATGGAGAAGAATCTGGATAAGATCGAGAGCGGCAAGGCCGACTGGCACAAGACGGTGGATGACTTCTACCAGGGCTTTGCGGCAAGCCTCGAGCAGGCCGAAAAGAACATGGAAGGCAAGAAGGTCAAGGTGCCGGATGAGCCTTCCAGTGAGGTATGCGACCTGTGCGGCCGGCCCATGGTCATCAAGGTGGGCAAGTACGGCAAGTTTTTGGCCTGCAGCGGCTTCCCGGAGTGCCGGGGCACAAAGCGGCTGGTCAAGGATACCGGCGGCATCTGCCCCAAGTGCGGCAAGGGCCGTATGCTGGAGCGCAAAAGCTCCAAGGGCCGCATCTATTATGGCTGCGAGCGCTACCCGGACTGCGACTTTATGACATGGGACATGCCGGTGCCCACCAAGTGCCCCAAGTGCGGCAGCACTATGTTCCGCAAAGGCTCCAAGCTGTATTGTGCAAAGGAAGGCTGCGGCTACGAGATGCCGGTGCCGAAAAAGGATTAAATAACCCTCTCAGGCGCTGTCGCGCCAGCTCCCCCGAAGGGGGAGCTTTGAGTTGAGACGATAAAGTTTCCCTTTCGGTCAAAAGCTCTCCCTCTCGGGAGAGCTGGCATTGCCGCAAGGCAATGACTGAGAGGGTTCGTAATAAGGAAACCTGTAATATGAGCGATTATAGAATAACCATTCTGGGCGCTGGTCTTGCGGGCTGTGAAGCCGCCCTCTGGCTGGCGGGCAAGGGCGTGCAGGTAGACCTGTACGAACAGAAGCCCGTGCATTTTTCGCCCGCACACAAAAGCGCAGGCTTTGCAGAGCTGATCTGCTCCAACAGCTTGAAAGCTGAGCGGCTGGACTCTGCTTCCGGCCTGCTGAAGGAAGAAATGCGCCGGATGGGCAGCCAGCTGTTGACCGCCGCCGAGACGGCCCGCGTGGCCGCTGGCGGTGCGCTGGCGGTGGACCGCGACGCATTCAGCGCCGAAGTGACCCGCATGGTGGAAAGCTGTGAAAATATCACCGTCCACCGGGAGCAGGTGGAGCACATCGATGCATCTGCCCCCATTCTGGTGGCTACCGGCCCATTGACCGATGGCGCACTGGCCGATGAGATCGGGGCCTTGACCGGGGACGAGCGGCTGCACTTCTACGATGCTGTGGCCCCCATCGTCACCGCTGAAAGTCTGGACTACAACAAGGTGTTTGCCGCCTCCCGCTATGACCGGGGCGAGGCCGACTACCTGAACTGCCCCTTCAACAAGGAAGAGTACGAGAATTTCCACGCAGCTCTCGCTTCGGCAGAGCGTGCCCCGCTGCACGACTTTGACACCGGGGCCGAGCAGTCTGCTCAGCCCGACCCGGATGCCCACGGCAAAAAGGCCGATACCGTCACCGTGTATGAGGGCTGTATGCCCATCGAGATCATGGCCGCCCGGGGTGCCGACACCATGCGCTTCGGCCCGCTGCGCCCGGTGGGCCTTGTGAATCCCAACACCGGACACCGTCCATGGGCCAATGTACAGCTGCGCGCCGAGAACAAGGAGCGCACCCTGTATAACATCGTGGGCTTCCAGACCAACCTCAAGTGGGGTGAGCAGAAGCGGGTGTTCAGCATGATCCCCGGGCTGGAAAATGCCGAGTTCGTGCGGTACGGTGTCATGCACCGCAACACCTTCCTTGATGCGCCCCGGGTGCTCAGCGCCCAGCTGTGCCTGAAAGAACACCCCAATGTGTTCTTTGCAGGGCAGATCACCGGCTTTGAGGGCTATATGGAAAGCGCTGCCTGCGGCCTGCTGGCGGCCCGCAGCCTGTATGCCCGGCTGGAAGGCAAAGAGCTGCCCGCCCCGCCTGTGGATACTATGTGCGGTGCGCTGGTGCAGTACCTGACCACCGAGAACAAGCACTTCCAGCCCATGGGCGCAAACATGGGCATCCTTCCTCCGCTGCCGGAGGAGAGCCGCCCGCGGGACAAGCGCCTGCGTTACATGGCACAGGCTCAGCGCGCTGTTGCCAGCTTCCAGCACTGGCTGGATGAAACTTCTCTTTAAGAAGGGAGAAAAGCTATGAAGATTATCGTGGATATGATGGGCGGCGACAACGCCCCTCTGGCGGTGCTGGAGGGTGCCGCACAGGCCGTGAAAGAGTACGGCATCACCGTCGTAGGTGTGGGCGACGAAGCGCTGGTGCGCAAGACCGCACAGGAGAACAGCATTCCGCTGGACGGCATCGAGCTGGTGAACTGCACCGAGGTCATCGACATGTGTGATGAGCCTGCCCGCGCCATCCGCCAGAAGAAGGATTCCTCCATCGTGGTGGGCCTGAACATGCTCAAGGACGGCAAGGGTGATGCCTTTGTTTCCGCCGGCAGCACCGGTGCGCTGCATGTGGGCGCAAGCCTGATCGTGCGCACCCTCAAGGGCATCAAGCGCCCGGCTCTGGCTACCATGGTGCCCGCCAAAAAGCAGGCTTATCTGCTGCTGGACTGCGGTGCCAATGTGGAGTGCCGCCCCGAGATGCTGGCGGCGTTCGCTGTCATGGGCAGCTGCTATGTGAATAAGGTGGAAGGCCGCCGCAGCCCCAGCGTGGCGCTCGCCAACAACGGTGCGGAGGAGAGCAAGGGCACCCCCATGCTCAAGGAAGCCCACCAGCTGCTCAAGACCACCCCCGGCATCCGCTTTGTGGGCAATATTGAACCCCGCGATGTGCCTAATGGCGAAGTGGACGTGGTGGTGTGCGACGGCTTCACCGGCAACGTCATCCTCAAGCTGACTGAGGGCGTGGCAAAAATGCTGCTGGGCATGCTGAAGCAAATGTTCCTCGCAAACCTCGGCGGCAAGCTGGCCTACCTGCTGCTCAAGGGCAGCGTGGCAGACCTGAAGCACCAGATGGACAGCGAGGAGTACGGCGGCGCACCCTTCCTGGGGGCCAAGCAGCCGGTCATCAAAGCCCACGGCTCTTCCAAGGCCAAGGGCATCAAGAACGCCATCCGTCAGGCAAAGATCTGCGTGGAGAACGATCTGTGCGGCACCATGCAGTCTGCGCTGGACGAGCTGGCTGCGGCACAGAAAACTGAGGAATAAGGGAAGCGGGCTTGCCCTCTCCGTCATTGCTTCGCAATGCCACATTCCCCACTCTGTCGCTATTGCGACATCTCTCCCCGGCCGGGGAGAGTCTTTCCTCAGAGTGAGAGGCTTTGGCAGTTCGTGCAGACTGCATCGATTTGCCAAGGGCTCCCCCTTTGGGGGAGCTGGCGAACGGACGTGAGCCTGAGAGGGCGAGGATGCTGACCATCAATAAGGGAGCTAAAACATATGAGCCATCAGTTGGAAACAATTATTGGTTATAAGTTCAAAAACCCGGAGCTGCTGGAGATCGCGCTCACCCATACCAGCTACGCCAACGAGAGCCGCACCCCGGTCAAGCACAACGAGCGGCTGGAATTTCTGGGCGACAGCGTGCTGCAGATCGTCTCGGCAGACTATCTGTTCCACGCCTATGCCGACCGGCCGGAGGGCGATTTGACCCGCATCCGCGCCAGCCTTGTCAGCGAGGGTGCACTGTTCCAGTTCGCGCAGGAGATCGATCTGGGCGAGTACCTGCGCCTTGGCCGCGGCGAAGAGCGCTGCGGCGGACGCAACCGCCCCAGCGTTGTGTCCGATGCGTTTGAAGCGCTGATCGCGGCTTTGTATCTGGATGGCGGCATGGATGTGGCCCGCAGCTTCATCCTGCCCTTTATCACCGAGGGCAAGCACGCCGAGGCTGACTATAAGACCCGCCTGCAGGAGATCGTGCAGCAGAACCCGGAAGAGCGGTTGAGCTATGTAGTAGAAAGCGAGTCCGGCCCGGATCACGACAAGCATTTCGTGGTGGCTGTGCGGTTCAACTCTGACCGCGTGGCCCGTGGCGAAGGCCGCAGCAAAAAGGCCGCTGAGCAGTGCGCCGCAAAAGAAGCGCTCAAGCTGCTGGGTGTGATAAAGGAAAAGTAAATGGTATTCAAGGAACTGGAGATCCAGGGCTTCAAGAGCTTTCCCGATAAAGTCAAAATTCGGTTCGACGCAGGCGTTACTGGCGTGGTAGGTCCCAACGGCTCCGGCAAGTCGAACCTTTCGGACGCGGTGCGCTGGGTGCTGGGCGAGACCAGCTCCCGCCAGCTGCGCGCGGCAGGCAAGATGGAGGACGTGATCTTCGGCGGCACCCGGCGGCGCGGAGCCATGGGCTTTGCGCAGGTGCGGCTGACGCTGGATAACGCAGACCACACCTTTGATGTGGATGCGGACGAAGTGACCATTGGCCGCAAATATTATCGCTCCGGCGACAGCGAGTATACCATCAACGGGCAGGTGTGCCGGTTGAAGGATGTGTACGAACTTTTGCTCGATACCGGCATTGGCCGCGATGGCTACTCGGTGATCGGGCAGGGCCGCATCGCGGAAATCGTGGCCGCAAAAAGCAGTGAGCGCCGCGAGATTTTTGAGGAAGCCTGCGGCATTGCCAAGTACCGCTACCGCAAGACCGAGGCGGAACGCCGCCTTGCTGCGGCGGGCGAAAACCTTGAACGCCTGCGGGACATCCTTGGCGAGCTGGAAAGCCGGGTAGGCCCGCTGGAAAAAGAGAGCGCCAAGGCAGAAAAGTTCCTCGAGTTGGCCGCACAGCGCAAAACGCTGGAAGTGACCCTGTGGACCGACGGTGTGCACCGCGCGCGCGAAGCCGTGCGCCAGCAGGTGCGGGACTACGAGACAGCACAGGCCGACTACGAGCGCTTTGACCGGGAGACGAAAGCCGCCGAGCAGGAGGCTGAGGAGATCCGGATGCAGGCACAGCAGCTTACGGTTGCTGTTGAGCGCCTGAATGGGGATATCCGCAGCATCACCGAGCAGATCAGCGGGTCGGAAAGCCGTATCGCTGTGCTGGAAAACGACATCCTCCGCAACGAGGAGAGCGCCGCATCCCTGCAGAAAGAGATCAGCGCCGGGGAACAGGACAGCACCGAGGCACAGGCCGCCTTGCAGCGCCACCGTGCCGTGGCAAAGACCATGGAAGCGGAGGGCGAAAAGCTGGCGGCAGAGATCGATGCGCTGAACGCGGAGATCGCACGTCTGACCGATGCCAGCAGTGCCAGCGGTGCCCGCAAGGATACCCTGAAAGCAGAACTTGCCGGCCTGACAGCCCGGCGCACCGAAGCGCAGGTGGCGCAGGCCGCTGCCGAAGCTGCCGGGGAAACAGCCCGCCAGCGCCTGCCTGCCCTTGAGCAGAGCGTGCAGGAAAGCACCGCCCAGCGGGACGAAGCAAAGCAGGATCTGGACGACACCATCAAGTATCGCCGGATGCTGGAAGAAAACGAGAAGCAGCTGGCAAATGTCCGTTCCGGCGTGGAACTCAAGCTGAAAGGCCGCAAGGCTGCGCTGGACGATGCCGACCGGGACGAGCAGTGCCTTGGCCGTGAGCTGGATGCGGCCCGCCAGCGCCTTTCCGTGCTGCGGGAACTGGAAAAGACATGGACGGCTACCAGAACTCGGTCAAGACCGTCATGCGTGCTGCCGGTGCACGCCGCCTGCGGGGCATCATCGGGCCGGTGTCCGCCATCCTTAAAGGTGGAGCCGGGCTGTGAAGTGGCTGTGGAAACGGCTCTGGGCGGTGCGCTGCAGAACATCGTGGTAGAGAACGAAGCCGCTGCCAAAGCGGCCATTGCCCTGCTGCGCAATGACAATGCAGGCCGCGCAACCTTCCTGCCGCTGGATACCGTCCAGCCCGGCGTGTTCCGTGGCCGACTCTCCGGTACGGCACGGCTTGCCTCCAGTCTGGTGCAGGCCGACCGCCGGTATGACAACATCGTATCGAACCTGCTGGGCCGCATCATCGTGGTGGACGACATCAACGAAGCTTCTCGCGTGGCGCGGGACAACGGCTTTCGCAGCAAGGTCGTGACCATGGATGGTCAGGTGATCAATGCAGGCGGCAGCTTTACCGGCGGCAGCGTCCAGCGCAGCGCAGGCCTGTTCACCCGCAAGCAGGAGATGGAAGAGCTGCGGGTGAAAGCGGCCAAGTTACAAAAAGACTGCCTTGCTGCACAGGAAAAGACCGACCGCTGCAAAGAGCAGGTGGATGCCCTTCAGGCAGAGCTGACCGCCACGGCCAGTGAACAGATCACCGCCGCCAACGACAAAGTGCGTGCCGAGGCAGAGCAGAAGCGGCTGGAAGCTGCTGCCGCCCAGCTGGAAACGGCCCGCAGCAACGGCCAGCAGCAGATCGACGCTTTGCAGGCGGCCTTGACAGAGAGCCGTGGCAAAGCAGAGGAAGCTGCCAGCCTGCAGGCCCGGCTGACGGCAAAGATCGACCTGCTGACGGCGGAGATGAACCGAATTGCCGAAGGTGACGACAACTTTGTGGCCCAGCAGACCGAACTGAGCCAAAAGCTCAGCGCAAAGCGGCTGGAACAGGTGACCCGCCAGAAAGACGCCGAGCTGGCCTACAGCCAGATCGCAGCGCTGCAACAGCGGGCACAGGATGCCGCTGCCCGCCGCGCCACGCTGGAAGAAAGCCTTGCGGCACTGGCACAGCGCAGCGAGAGCTGCCGGGCAGAAATTGCAGCCATCCGGCAGGCAAAGTCCGACAGCCAGACCGAGATCGCCCAAAAAGAAAAGGCCATCCGCGAAGCTACCGAACAGCGGCTGGAACGCCAGCAGGCAGAGACCGCTGCACTGGGCCGGGCGCGCACTTCCTCCGACAGCCGCGAGGAAATGGGCCGCGAGATGGCCCGCCTTGCAGAGCGCAAGGCCGCTGCCGAGACCGAGTACGACCAGACCGTGGCAAAGCTGTGGGATGAATACCAGCTCTCGGTCAGTCAGGCAGAGAACCTTTGCGTGGAGTTTGAAAGCCTGACGGCCCTGCGCGCACAGGTGGCCGACCTGCGCGGCAAAATTCGCGCCCTTGGCAGCGTGAATGTGAGCGCCATCGAGGAATACAAGGAGGTCAAGGCCCGCTACGATGCCCTGATGCATCAGGTGACCGATGTGGAGGAAAGCCGCCACGAGCTGATCCGCATGAATCTCCAAACTCTCGGCACAGATGCGGGAGATCTTCACTGACAGCTTCCGTGCTATCAACGAAAACTTCGGCCGGGTGTTCACCGAGCTGTTCGGCGGCGGCGAAGCCAGCCTGCTGCTGGAGGATGAGGCCGATGTGCTGTCCTGCGGCATCGGCATCCGGGTGGCCCCGCCGGGCAAGGTCATCAAGAATCTGGAAGCGCTTTCCGGCGGTGAACAGGCGCTGGTGGCCATCAGCATCTACTTTGCCATTCTGGCGGTGAACCCGGCTCCGTTCTGTATTCTGGACGAGATCGAGGCCGCTCTGGACGATGCCAACGTGGTGCGGTTTGCCCAGTATCTGCGCCGGGTGAGCGACAAGACCCAGTTCATCGTCATCACCCACCGCCGCGGCACAATGGAAGCCGCGAATGTGCTTTACGGCGTTACCATGCAGGAGGACGGCGTGTCCAAGCTGCTCAAGCTTGATCTGGAACAGGTTGACGCAACGCTGGTTTCCTGATATATATTAAAGAAAAAGATAGGAGGACACCATGGGGTTCTTCGGATTTGGCAAGAAAAACAAAGAAAAAGAACAGGAAAAAATGAAAACGGGTCTGGAAAAGACCCGCACCGGTTTCTGGGGCAATATCCTCAACACCCTCACCGGCAGCGTCATCGACGATGATATGTACGATGATCTGGAAGAGCAGCTCATCCTTGCGGATGTGGGCGGCGAGGTGGCCGTGCGTCTGGTGGACAAGCTGCGCGACCGTGTGCACGAAAAGGGCCTGAAGACCGGCGAAGAGGCGGCGGATGCCCTGCGCGACATCATTGCCGAGGAAATGACACCGGATGCCGAGATGGATCTTTCCGGCAAGCCGGCCGTCATTCTGGTCATTGGCGTGAACGGCGTGGGCAAGACCACCAGCATTGCAAAGCTGGCCGATCACTACACCCGCGAGGGCAAAAAGGTGATGCTGGCCGCAGGCGATACCTTCCGTGCCGCAGCCAGCGAACAGCTGGAGATCTGGGCCGACCGCGCCGGTGTGCCCATTGTGAGCGCAGGCGAGGGCGCAGACCCGGCGGCTGTCATTTTCGACACCGTAAAGTCTGCCACCGCACGTGGTTATGACATGGTCATTGCCGACACCGCAGGCCGTCTGCACAACAAGGCAAACCTGATGGCAGAGCTTTCCAAGATCAGCCGCAGCGTCAAGAAGGCCAGCCCGGAAGCCAGCCTTGAAACGCTGCTGGTGCTGGATGCCATCACCGGCCAGAACGCCATCAGTCAGGCCAAGGAATTCTGCAAGGCTGCAGATGCTACCGGCATCATCCTGACCAAGCTGGACGGCACCGCCAAGGGCGGCTGCGTGGTGGCGGTCAAGCAGCGTCTGGGCCTGCCGGTGCGCTTTATCGGCGTGGGCGAGGGCATCGACGACCTGCTGCCCTTCACCCCGGAGGGCTTTGTGGAAGAGCTGCTCCCGCGCCAGTGGAAGCACTAAGGAGGGCCGCAGCATGAAAATTTGTGCAGCTACCGGCAACGCCGGAAAGCTCCGCGAACTGCGCCGCATTCTGGAAGCGCAGGGCCACGAGGTGGTCAGCCAGAAGGAGCTGGGCATCACCATCGAGCCGGAGGAGACCGGCACCACCTTTGCCGAGAACGCCCTCATCAAGGCCGAGACTATCTGCAGGGCATGCGGCCTGCCCACCATCGCCGACGATTCCGGCCTGTGCGTGGATGCGCTGGGCGGTGCGCCCGGCGTGTACAGCGCCCGCTACTGCGGCCGCCACGGCGACGACGAAGCCAATAACGACAAGCTTCTGGACGCCATGCAGGCTGTGCCTGCCGGGCAGCGCGGCGCAAAGTTCGTCTCAGCGGTGTGCTTCATCCTGCCGGATGGGCGGCATCTGACCTGCATGGGCGAATGCCCGGGCAGCATCGCCTTTGAGCGGCTATGCGGGGACTACGGCTTTGGCTACGACCCGCTGTTCATCCCCACCGACTGCGGCGTGGGAAAGCACGATAAGCGCCCCAACACCGAGGAGCGCAGCTACGCCCAGCTGATGCCCGACGAAAAGGATGCCATCAGCCACCGCGGCAATGCGCTGGCGGAATTGGAAAAAGACTACCTGATTTTTTGAAATAAAAGGAGAAAAACTATGCTGACAAGCAAACAGCGCGCCATCCTGCGCGGCAAGGCAAACACTATGGATCCCGTTTTCATCGTGGGCAAGGGCGAGATCGACGAGACCATGATCCAGGGCGTGAAGGACTGCCTCGACGCCCCGGGAGCTCATCAAGCTCAAGGTGCTGGAAACAGCATGTACAATGCCCGTGAAGCTCGGTCAAGCTGGCTGAGGCCACCGGTGCCGACTGCGTACAGGTGATTGGCTCCAAGTTCGTGCTGTACCTGCAGAGAAAAAGGACAGCGCCTACGCTGATCTGCTGAGTAAAAATGAAAGTTCTTCTCTACGGCGGTACATTTGACCGCCCCATAACGGCCACCTGACAATCTGCGCGCTGCCGCTGCCCGCGTGCAGCCGGATAAGGTGGTGGTGATGCCTGCCGGGCTTTCGCCCTTCAAGCAGAAGACCTCTGCGCCGGGCGCACTGCGGCTGGAAATGTGCAGCTGCTTCCATGCACTGGAAGAGGATGCGGACACCATCCCGCAGCTGGAAGTCAGCGGCTGGGAGATCGAGCAGGCCGCTGCCGGAAACCGCAACTATACGGTGCTCACGGTGGAAAAACTGGCCCGGGAAAATCCCGGGGCACAGCTGTACCTTGCCATTGGCAGCGATATGCTGCTGAGCTTTGACGGCTGGCACCGCTGGCAGGACATCCTGCGCCTTGCCCATCTGGTGGTCACCAGCCGCCATGTGGGCGACGACCCCGAGCTGCACGCAAAGGCTCTCCGGCTGGACCCCACCGGGGCACGCATCCTGTTTGCACCGGTACAGGCGCTGCCCATGGCCAGCAGCGACATCCGCACCCGTCTGACTGCAGGCGAAGGGTGTGAAGCTGAGCTGCCGGAGGCGGTGCGGGCGGTCATCCGCCGGGAGAAACTCTACAAAAAGGAAGTATCAGCCAATGAACCTCAAACAGGCAAAGGAGCTTGTGCGCGGCCGCTTGAGCGATAAGCGCTATGAGCATACCTTGAATGTAAAAAAAATGGCCGTCAAGCTGGCAAAGATCTACGGTGAGGATGAGGAGCGCGCCGCGCTGGCAGCCCTGCTGCACGACTCCGCCAAGGAGATCAGCAAGGATGAGATGCGCGAGATCCTGCGCGCTTACCCCCAGTATGCCGAGGGCGGCGAAGAGCGCCCGGCCCCGGTGTGGCACGGCGTGTGCGCCGCCATTCTGGCCCGCACCCAGTGGGGTGTGACCGACGAAGCGGTGCTTAGCGCTATTGCCTGCCACACGGCGGGCAAACCCGGCATGACCCGGCTTGACAAAATTTTGTATCTGGCCGATATGACCAGCGCGGAGCGGGACTGGCCCGGCGTGGAAAAGCTGCGCAAGCTGGAAAAAAAGATCTGGATGCCGCTATGCTGGCCGCGCTGAAGCAGACCAACGATTTTGTGCTCTCGCAGGGCAAGCCCCTTGACCCGATGTCCAAGGCTGCCTATGAGGATATCCTTGCCCGCAGCGGGAAGAATGAACGGTGAGAGCACAGCTGCTCTGAAACAAGCGGAAACAGAAAACGGATTGCAGATTTCGTCGGATAATGCTATACTTAAGAGCATGACAGGTCTGCAGGAACATTTTTTTGCAGGACCGCGAAAATCTGGAGGATACAAAAAAGCATGAGCCAGACGCCACGCCATATCAATACTTCGCGTTCTCTGAACCGGCCGGATCCGGCAGCAGCCGCACCGCGCCACGTTGCGTCCGGAACGGATGCAAAGCAGAGCGCAGGCGGTGCACACAATGAGCCGCCGCGCCGCCCGGCACAGGGAGCAGGGCAGAAGCCGCCGCGCCGACCGCAAAAGAAAAGAAAATGCCCCTCTGGCTGCCTTTTGCAGTGGTCATGGCCATCATCGCGGTGATCTCCGGTGTGGTGGTATACGGAGTCAGCCTGTAAACAAGGTGGAGGACAGCATCCGCCCGGACGACAGCACCCCTACCATTGAGGAAGAGGTCAAGACAGCCGAGGAATACAAGGGCGATGTGGTGAACATTCTGGTCTGCGGCATCGACTATGAAGAGGGCCGCAATTATTCCAACGACCCCACCTCTAACGACGGCATGACCGATATGATCCTGTACGTGCAGTTCGACATCAAGAACGGTGCACTGCGGATGCTGCAGATCCCCCGCAACAGCCTTGTCACCACCAAGAACAAAAAAATCACCCTTTCCAATGGCAAGACCTACGCCGCCACGAATTATCAGATCAACTCGGTGGCAATCTCCAATGGCGGCAGCATCGCCGCTCTGGCCGATGTCATCTACGATCAGTTCCGACTGCCCATCGATTACTATGTGACGGTGGATATGCAGGCACTGGTAGATATGGTGGATAACTTTGGCGGCATTGAGGTGTATATCCCTCACGATCAACGTTCTGAACAACGAGGAGACCCAGTTCAACAAAACCATCGACCAGGGACTTCATATCCTACTCCGAGCTCGAAGAAAAAATGCAGAGCGAAGGCAAAAAAGTTCTGGACGGACAGGATGCATTCAAACTGTACGATACCTACGGATTCCCGCTGGATCTGACCAAAGAGATCCTCGAGGAGAAGGGCTACGGCATCGACGAGGACGGTTTCCATGCAGCAATGGAAGAGCAGAGAGAGCGTGCAAGATCGAGCCGTGAAGTAACAAACTACATGGGTGCTGATGCAACCGTTTACGATGAGATCGACCCGTCCGTAACAACTGAGTTTACCGGATACGATCATCTGGAGGATACCTCCAAAGTAACCGTTCTGACGACAGAGACTGAGATTGCAGAATCTCTGATGGAAGGCCAGAAGGGAACCATTTTCGTAGAGAAAACCCCGTTCTACGCTACCATGGGCGGTCAGGAAGGCGACTGCGGTATCATCAAAGGAGCAAATGGTGTATTCGAAGTAGAAGATACCATCAAACTCCGCGGCGGAAAATACGGCCACGTCGGTGTCATGAAATCCGGTATGATTTCAAACGGCGAGAAAGTTACGCTTCAGGTCAACGAAGAGGCAAGAAAAAATACCGAGAAGAACCACAGCGCAACACACCTTCTGCAGAAGGCATTAAAGACTGTTCTCGGTGCACACGTAGAGCAGAAAGGTTCTCTCGTAACCCCGACCAGACTCCGTTTCGACTTTGCTCACTTCCAGGCTATGACACCGGAAGAACTGGAAAAAGTTGAGAATCTGGTAAATGAAAAGATTCAGGAGCAGATCCCGGTTGTAACCGACATCATGGATACTGAGGAAGCGAAGAAATCCGGCGCGATGGCTCTGTTCGGTGAGAAATACGGCGACAAAGTACGTGTCGTTTCCATGGGAGACTTCTCCAAAGAGCTTTGCGGTGGTACCCATGTAAAGAATACCGCTGAAATTGGACTGTTCAAACTTGTTTCTGAGGCAGGCGTTGCAGCAGGTGTCCGCAGAATCGAAGCTCTGACCGGACCGTCTGTTACTGCATACTATAAAGCACAGGAAGAGAAAATGCATGAGGCAGCAGCTCTCTTAAAGACAACACCGGCGGATCTCCTCGAGAAGATCGCTCATCTGCAGGCAGAGGCAAAAGCACTCCAGGCAGAGAATGAGTCCTTAAAGAGCAAACTGGCAAAAGAAGCGCTCGGCGATGTTATGGATAAAGTAACCGAAGTCAAAGGTGTAAAACTTCTCGCTGCATCCGTACCGGATGTCGATATGAACGGACTGCGTGACCTTGGCGACCAGCTGAAAGAAAAACTGGGAAGCGGCGTTGTTGTTCTGGCATCTGCAAAGGACGGCAAAGTAAGCCTTCTTGCCATGGTAACCGATGATGCGATGAAGAAAGGTGCACATGCCGGAAAACTGAT
>ENA-OQKQ01000044-OQKQ01000044.1-human-gut-metagenome-genome-assembly--contig:-NODE-44-length-51159-cov-4.674322_pt1 | contig 51159 bp, 45 predicted proteins | sample MGYA00242651_ERZ504803 | MGnify/ENA primary metagenome ERZ504803 (study PRJEB26092, sample SAMD00036380) | human gut metagenome | host: Homo sapiens | study: EMG produced TPA metagenomics assembly of...
TATAGTTGCTAAAAATTCACATAAAATAATCAGCAAAATAAAAACCGTTCTCAATAACGAGAACGGCTTTTATAGGGATTATTTAATTTGTAAATTACTCAAAATAATTTCTGCGTTTTGCAAAAATTACTGCACAACCTGCAAGCATTGCAACAAGAAGAATTACAGCAACGCTGTTCTGTCCTGTTTGAACTGCACCGCTGTTATTCTGTGAATTGTTCGGTGTGTCCTTTGTTGCTGTGTCGCTTGTTGAAACAGGCTTAGTTGCCGAAGTCGCGGCAGGTGATGTAGCAGGTTCATCAGGTGTTGCCGTTGATGTTGTCGGAGCTGTTGTATCAGGCTGTGTCGGATTAAGGACAATACTGAAACAAATATCATCTTTCCAATCATCAGCAAAGAATGCCAAGTCATCATTATCAATTATGCCCGCATCAAAAGCTTCTTTTAATGTGTAAACTTGACCGTCAGCATAAATATACAACTGTCGCTCACCTATAAATGTATAGTTTCCGATAACCTCTTTTACAGGACTCTCGGGAATATCAGCACCGGATACATTAAAAGTGAACATTATTCGGTCATCACTTAAATAGATAATTCTCCATATATCAATATCATCTTCCGCCAAATCAGTATAACCTGCATTTTGACACATTTTCAGGGTTAACTGCTTAAGTGTACTTACATCTTTATCAGGAATAATACCAATATTCATTTTTACTAACTCATTGACAATTTTATCATCAATGATTCCGCCCTCATACGCATTTTTAATTGAATAAACACTGTTATTCTTATAGAGCATAACATCGTTTCCGTGTGTATAACTATATGTACAATCACCAAATTTTTCTTCAATTATAACACCAAGTGCAAAGCCGTATTCATGTCTATAATATACTCCGCCGTCACTTGTTCTGCCAACAATATCAATTCTCAAAGTTTCAGGTGATTTGCCGTCAAAACACTCTTCAATAACTTTGTTTTTTATTTCGATAACAAGTGCTGAATCATCGCTTTTCGGAACTATATCCATATGTCCGCAATAGGTCAAGCCCTCAAGTGTATCGTCATCAATAACGCCTGAATTATAAGCATCGGGGATCATATAAACCCTGTTGTTTTTGTACAGTGCCACAGGACAATTTTCGAGGTAAGAAACTATGTAATTGCCTGCCTCGGTGTAAACTCTGTTTGCAGAAGTAGCAAAGCTGTCAGAAAAACTGAAATAAACCTCGTCTTCATCGTCCAAAAGAATTTCGACATTCAGATATTCAGGCTTTTCATCACCGTAATATGTATCTAACATAGCCTGTTTAATATCTGAAATCAAGTCTGAATCAGAAGTTTCATCAGGTGTAGCCGCAAAAGCTGTTATTACAACCGAAAAGCACATTACAAATGCTATCAATGCTGTTAAAAATTTTTCATTTTTATTCCTCATCTTTTATTTATTCTATCTGTAATAATGGTATACGCAACAGATATTCAATTTACATCATTATACCGCTAAAATATATGTAATGCAATATAGTTGCTAAAAATTCACATAAAATAATCAGCAAAATAAAAACCGTTCTCAATAACGAGAACGGCTTTTATAGGGATTATTTAATTTGTAAATTACTCAAAATAATTTCTGCGTTTTGCAAAAATCACACCGCAACCTGCAAGCATTGCAGCGGCAAGGAATATTGCAACGCTGTTCTGTCCTGTTTGAACTACACCGCTGTTGTTCTGTGAATTGCTCAGCGTGTCATTTGTTGCTGTGTCGCTTGTTGAAACAGGCTTAGTTGCCGAAGTTACAGAAGTTGTATCGGGTACTGTTACAGGTTCGTCAACTGTTGCAACCGTAGTTGTAGGCTCAGTAGGAACAGTTGTATTCGGTTTATTAGATTCCAAACCAAAATTCATTTTTGACAATTCTTCAAGAATACTATTGTCAATAACCCCGCTTTCGTAAGCCTCTTTAATTGAGTAAACATTGCCATTCTTATAAAGCATAACATCATCGTTATGGTTGTAATGATAAGTATAGTCACCAATTGTTTCTTCAATTGAATAATCAAGGCTAAAGCCTTCATTGTGCATAAAACATACTCCGCCGTCACTTGTTGAACCAACAATTTCAATGTTGAGATACTCAGGCTCTTTACCGCCGTAATATGTATCTATCATCACCTGTCTGATTTCTGATGCAACATCCGATTCTGATATTTCATCAGGTGTAGCCGCAAAAGCTGTTGTTACAACCGAAAAGCACATTACAAATGCTATCAATGCTGTTAAAAATTTTTTCATTTTTATTTCCTCACCTTTTATTTATTCTATCTGTAATAATGGTATATGCAACAGATATTCAATTTACTTTATTATACCACTAAAATACATGTAATGCAATATAGTTGCTAAAAATTTAGCAAGAATAATTCTGCTCAAATGAAAATGCCACTTTCATAGCGAAAGTGGCATAAATGTTAATTTTAGTTGTCAAATCAAACAGGGTGAACCATATTTTTCTTGTCAAGCTTGTCGCCGTTGATGCCAACCTTGGCATTTCTTCTCTTTTCAAAGAAGTCGAGGGCAACCTTCGGGAACTGTGCATAAGAAAGAACATCCTCAGGCTGTTCAATCCACTGCTCAATCTCGCCACGGAGCTTATCAAGCTCAGGCTCAAGCTGATCTGCAGGACGGCCTTTGATAATCTTCTTGTCACCGATAATCTTCTTCTGAAACTCAGGATCAATCGGCATTGGAGTTGTACCATACTCACCTGCAACAAGTCCCTTGAACTCGTTTGTACACATTGAGTAGCGCTTGCCTGTGATTACATTGAATACAGCCTGTGTGCCGACAATCTGTGATGTCGGAGTAACAAGCGGAGGATAACCTGAATCCTTACGAACACGGGGTACTTCTGCAAGAACTTCGTCGAGCTTGTCCTCTTTGCCTGCCTGCTTAAGCTGTGAAAGAAGGTTGGAAAGCATACCGCCGGGAACCTGATAGATAAGAGCGTTAGCGTCAGTTGCGAGCATCTTAGGATCAAGAAGTCCTGATTTGATGTACTTCTCACGGAGAGTCATGAAGTAAGCACGGATGTCAGAGAACTGTTTAAGGTCAAGACCTGTGTCGAACTCTGTGCCTGAAAGAGCGGCAACCATTGACTCTGTAGGTGCGTGTGATGTACCGAGAGCGAGTGGGCTGATTGCTGTGTCAATGCCGTCGGCACCTGCCTCAACACCCTTTAAAAGACACATTGATGCAAGACCTGATGTGTAGTGGGTGTGGAGCTGAAGCGGAAGCTCCGGAACAGCGGCTTTGATAGCCTTTACAAGGCTTTCGGTTCTTGTCGGAGTAAGAAGAGCAGCCATATCCTTGATACAGATTGAATCTGCACCTGCGTCTGCAATTCTCTTAGCATACTCAACATAGTATTCATCTGTGAATACAGGACCTGTTGTGTAGCTGATAGCAACCTGTGCATGACCGCCTTCTTTGTTAGCGGCCTTGATAGCTGTTTTAAGATTCTTGATGTCGTTAAGAGCATCAAAAATACGGATAATGTCAATACCGTTTGCGATTGAACGCTGAACAAGGTACTCAACGCAGTCATCGGCATAGTGACGATAACCGAGCATATTCTGTCCTCTGAAAAGCATCTGGAGCTTTGTGTTAGGGCAATGCTCTCTGATTGTGCGGAGTCTGTCCCACGGATCTTCGTTTAAGAATCTGAGGCATGAGTCATATGTTGCACCGCCCCAGCATTCGAGTGAGTAATAACCGATTTTATCGAGTTTGTCAAGAACAGGGAGCATTTCCTCTGTTGTCATTCTTGTTGCAATGAGTGACTGATGAGCGTCACGCAGAGCAGTTTCGGTAACTCTGATTTTTTTTGCCATTTTACAGCATCCCTTTCTCCGAATTATTGATTAGTTAAGTGTTACGAGAACCTTACCTGAGTCAACTGACTCACCCTTTGCAACATCAACTGTTGCAACTGTGCCGTCCTGCGGAGCCTTAACGGGAGTTTCCATCTTCATAGCCTCGATGAATACGAGGTCATCTCCGGCCTTAACAGCCTGTCCTGCCGAAACAACAACATTAACAACTGTACCGGGCATAGGAGCCTTTACAACAACAGAACCCTGAGCGCCTGCGGGAGCTGCCGGCTTTGCTGCAGGAGCGGGAGCGGCTGCCGGAGCAGGAGCGGCTGCTGCGGGAGCTGAAGAACCACCGAGTTCTTCAACCTGAACATCATATGCTGTGCCGTTAACTGTAATTCTTAAATTCTTCATTTTTAGTATCCCCTTTTATTTTAACAAGTAATCATTTATCAGATAGTTGAATGCTTCTTTGAAAGTGTTGAAACACGCTTGCCCGAGAGCATATCAAGAGCAGAAATAAGAGTCTGACGGAGCTGAGCTTCTTCAACAATACCGTCAACATAGCCGTTCTGAGCGGCATTGTAAGCAGAAAGATTCTCGTCAGCAAACTTCTGAGCAACCTCAGCCTGCTTATCTGTGGCAACATTCATAACTTCGGGAGCCATAATGAATGCGGCAGCCTCAACATTAACAGGTGAAATAACTGCATCGGGAAGTGCGTAAACAACATCTGCATTAGCGCCTGTGCCTGCAAGAGCAACATAGCCTGAACCGATTGCCTTGCCTGTAACAACAGAAATCTTAACTGTTGTTGCCTCAGCATAAGCAGCTGACGCCTTTGTTGCCGACTTGATTGACTCAAAGCCCGGGCAGTTTACGAATGTTACAACAGGGAGTGAGAAAGCGTCGCAGAAACGAACAAACTTTGCTACCTTGTTTGCAGACTTGCAACCAAGCTCCTTGCCCTTTGTAACAACAATACCTACAACCTGACCGCCGAGTCTTGCAAAACGAACATTTGCTTCCTTGCCATAATCATTGAAGAGCTTTACAATGCTGTTGCCGTCAACAGTTCTGCTGACTACACAACCACAACCGTCCTCTGCCGGAGCTTCTTCAAATGACTGAGGAGCCATTGTGAGGTTATTTGACGGAAGATAAAGGATAAGTTCCTTTGCAGCCTTGATTGCCTTGTCTGCGTCGTCACAAACGATTGAGGCAATACCGTTTTCAGCATTGTAAGCGGCATCGGAATGCTTGCCTGTTACCGAAAGTGAAAGCTGTGCGTCTTTGCTCATGATAACGATGTCTGCGCTTGCGGCGTTAAGAGCGTTTGTTCCGAGGCAAGTGCCGAGAACAACCGAAATCTGCGGTACAACACCGGAAAGTGACGCAGCCGCATTGAGAACATCACCGCAACCTGCGAGAAGCTCTGTACCCTGATTAAGTCTGCCACCAACGCTGTCATAGAAACCTACAACAGGAGCGCCTGTCTTGAGTGCAAGACCATACAGCTTTTTAAGCTTGGCAGCCTGTGCCTTACTCATAGCACCGCCGCAAATGTCGCTGTTCTGTGCAAACGCATAAACAGGCATACCTTCTACTGTTCCAAAGCCTGCAACAACCTCGGCAAAACCTTCACCGGATTTTGCAAAGGCATCAATTTCACAAAAGCTGTCTGCATCAAAAAACGCCGTAATTGTCTTATAAGCGGAAGTTGCGGCAATTTCAGCCTTTGCCTGATTGATCTTTTCAATACTCATCTTAAAATCCTCCAATACCATGTATTGAATATGCACGAAAACTGAGCGTGCATACTAATTTTCTACACAATACATTATACTCTATAATCTTCAAAAGTACAAGAAAAACACGCTGTACTATTTCAATTTTGAACACATTTAATAGTTATTACACCAAAACCGTAAATTTATTGTCGAATTAACGAATAGTTTTATTAACCGTTTCGGAAGTATTTTTCAAAAACGGAAATTAAAGCTGTTTGCCGTTTAAAAACGGGTTTGCAAGCAGTTTTTTAACCTCTTGTTCGGTCAAATCTCTCCAGTCGCCCTGTTTGAGCATACCCATTTTAACTCCGCCGATCTGGGTGCGTTTGAGTCTTGCAACCTCAAGCCCGACAGCCTCGCACATTCTTCTGATTTCACGGTTCTTACCCTCGTGAAGAATCATTTCAAGAACTACTCTGCCCTGCTCCTTGTGAATTACACGGACATATGCAGGAGCGGTTTTCCTGCCGTCAAGCTCAACACCTGTTTCAAGCTTTACAAGCTGATCCTCGTCAATTGACGGTCGAACGGTTACTCTGTAAATCTTGTAAACATTGTTTTTCGGGTGCATAACCTTGTTTGCAAAGTCACCGTCATTTGTAAAAACAAGCATACCCTCGCTGTCTTTGTCAAGTCTGCCGATCGGATAAACTCGCTCGCCGACATTCTCAACAAGCTGTGCAACACACTTTCTGCCACGCTCATCATTCATTGTGGTAATGAATCCACGGGGCTTGTTGAGCATAATATATCGGTAATTACCGCCCTTCGGCACAACAATCCTTTTGCCTCTTACAAACACCTTGTCTGTAGGAAGAACCTTATCGCCGAGAATTGCGGTTTTGCCGTTCACCTTGACATGACCGCCGAGAATAAGCTCCTCGGCCTTTCGTCTTGACGCAATACCGCATTGCGCTATGAATTTCTGAAGTCTTATAGGTTCAATTTTAGCCATATGTAAATTCCTTTTTAATAAAATTTTCTGTATATTTAAGCTGTCACGAAAACAGATTTCCTATTGCCGAAAATATTGACACACTCTTTTTATCCGATTTAATCTTTTCGCCTGCAACAATGTTGCATTTATAAAGCAGCTTTCCGCCGAGTGTGTATTCAATTCTGCCGACCGATTCGTTCTTTTCAATCGGAGCATACAAAAAGCTGTCTATGAAGATTTTTTTCTTGATTTTATCGCAGTCCTCACGCTTTAAAACGATTGTGTTGTTCTTCTCACCTGTAACCGTTACGCTGTCCTTATCACCGCCCACGCACGGAATATCAGCACAAAAGTCAGCGTCCTTGCAGTCAACTCCCCTGTACTTTTCAAAAGCATAATCATAAAGAGAAATATGGTCATTCCAATCGTTACGGTCATTCAGAGTGACGCACACAAGCGTTACACCGTCTTTTTTTGCAGAAGAAACAAGGCAACGCCCTGCCGCCGTTGTATAGCCTGTTTTTCCGCCTGTACAGTAGGGATAAAGCGACAAAAGCCTGTTATGATTTGCATATGCGGTTTTCTTTGATTTCGGTTCAAGAAATTCAATGGTCACGCTCTTCTTAGCCGTAAGATTTGCAAAATCGTCATTTTCAAGTGCATATGACATAAGCAAAGCCATATCCTTTGCACTTGAGTAATGGTTGTCATCGTCAAGTCCGCTCGGCGTTACAAAATTGGTATTCGTCATACCGATTTGCTTTGCCTTTTCATTCATTCGTTGTGAAAATTTTTCGGGACTGCCCGAAATCGTATATGCCGCCGCATTCGCCGCATCATTACCCGACGCCATCATCATTCCTGACGCAAGGTCCGAAAGTCGGACTTTTTCACCGACTTTAAGATACATCGAACTGCCCTCGGCAACCATTTCCTGTTTGAAGGTTACTTCGCTGTTACAGGATGCCGCCTCCTCAAGCGTTATGAGAGATGTCATAATCTTTGTGGTGCTCGCAGGCTTCATTTTTTCATCTGCATTTTTTGAGCAGATGACCGTGTTGTTATCGGGACAATAAAGAACAAATGCCTGTGCAGAAGTTGTGGGAGGAGTATCCTCCACATTTTTAGCACCCATAAGCACAAACGGCATAACAAAGCACACCGCAAGCGAGATTATTTTTTCATAAGGACACCCCCTGCATAAATCTATGCCGAGGGGCGTTGCAATATTACGAATCAGCCGTCAATATCGTCCTGTGTGATTTCGGAAAAATCGTCTGCGGATTCGCTCTTATCCTTTTTGAAAACTCCCTTTACTTTTTTGAGAACATCGGGAATCATATTAACGAGCTTGTCGGCTGTACCTTCTTCCCTGTCAACGGAAACAAGCCTTACATCGCCCTGATAAACGGTAAGAAATGCAACAGGCTGAATTGTCACACCTGCACCGCTGCCGCCGCCAAAGCAGTCTTTGTTTTCCTTTTTGGTAGGCAGATCCGAACCGCCTGCCGCAAAGCCGTAGCTTACCTTTGAAACAGGAATGATGAGTGTGCCGTCAGGCGAAGTTATAGGCTCGCCGATAATAGTATTGACATCAATCATTTCCTTGATTTTTTCCATTGTGGTATCCATTAAACTGCCGATAGGATGTTCCATAGCCATTCTCCTTTTTCAACAATATTTATATCAATCATTTTTAACTTCTGCAAGAAGTTTAATCCCCTTGATTCCGTGCTTAACGGCAAGACCGATAAGTCGGAATGCGAAAATTCTTGCGGCAAAGTCAAAGTTAATTTCTGTTTCTGCTTTTTCCGAAAAATTCGGATTTATGTCAACTCCGTAGCCTTTGCATTTTACAACACGGACAATTGTGCCTACTGCCGGATAAACAACGGCACAGTATCTGCCGTATTTTATAGCCGTATCAGCCGCATCGTCACCTGCAACGCTGATACTCAGTGAGAATTTTTTAACCAGTATGTGGCTGAAAAAGTCCTGCAATGCAGATACTGCAAGCTCTGCAACTTTTTTTATCAGGTTCAAAAGCCACTCAATACCGTATTTTTTTATAAGGCTCGGCTTTTTTTCTGTCGCTTTTTTAGGTTGTTCGGTTTTCTGAGTTTGTTTTTTTGCTTTCTTCTTCTTTTCCTTTTTGGGTTTTGCCGGCACAAGCTGAAGCTTTACAAATCCGATATACACGGCACACCAAAACTCCTCTTTATATGATGCACGCAAAGTAATCGGAATAAACATCACAAGCGCAATAAACAGCACAATTCCGAGTAGGATATATAGCCAAAGCAAAGGGAATTCCCCCTAAATTTTACTGCCTGTCAACAGGCTGATCGGCAAACAAATCAATCTGCTCATTGCCGTTTTCAGTCTTTTCCTGTTCTTCGCCGTTTTCTTCGGACTCCTTGTCCTCATCACTCTCGGGGAGCGGAGGAAGTTCGTCAAGACTTGAAATGTTAAAGCAACGCAAAAAGTTTTCGGTTGTGCCGTAAAGTAACGGTCTGCCCGGTAGCTCAAGTCTGCCCTTTTCTTCAACAAGTCCCTTTGTTGTCAAACTGCCGATTACACCACTGCAGTCAACACCACGCACCTGCTCAACAAAAGCCTTTGTAACAGGCTGATTGTACGCAACAACTGCAAGAACCTCAAGAGCCGCCTGTGAAAGCGGAGTGTTTCTTCTCAAGTCCATAACGGTACGAATCTGCGGAGCAAATTCCTTTTTTGAAACCATCTGACAGGAATTGTCAAGCAATATTATAGTTATGCCCCGTCCTGACGCCTCATAATCATCAATCAGTGCAGAAATATGCTCTTTAACCTTTTTTTCGGAAATTTCAAGTGCCTGCGCTATTCGGGAAAATTCAACCGACGCACCGTTTGCGAACAAAATCGCCTCAATCGCACCACGAATATTTTCAACAGCCATTACTGCACCTCCTCATTTTCATTGTTTTCGTCCTCGTCAACCTGCGGCAAAGGCATTGCGTTTTTATCCTCAATCATATGAACAACGGCATTTTCACCGCTGCCCTCAATTCTGATACGCTTGCCCTTTACCAGCTCCAGCGTTGCAAGAAATGTTGCCACAAGGTCGCTTTTGCCCTCGCACACCTCAAAAATTTCGTGATATTCAAGCCTTTTGCCGTGCCAGAGCCTTCTCATAAGATGGATAATCTTACTGTTTACCGACACGATTTTATGCGACACAATGCCCGAAAATGCGTCTTTTGACGGCGGAAGCTTACGCTTGCCCCGTCCGACTGCGCTGACATATGCCTTTGCAATATCCTCACTCGGATGAATTCGGTTATATGTCAGGTCAAATTCAACAGGAGATGCATCTCGGTAAAAGCTGTCAAAGTCATAAACATCGCCGAGTTTTGCCGCCATATCACGGCAGACGGCATATTCAAGAAGCTGTCCCGAAAGTTCTTTCTTGAGTTCTTCAGCCTCTTCCTCATATTTTGGCAGGAGCATTACAGACTTGATATAGACAAGCCTTGACGCCATTGTCAGGAATTCCGATGCGATATCCATCTGATTTTCCTGCATCATATTAATCTGCTCCATGTACTGGTCGAGCAATTCGGAAATGCTGATGTCGTAAATATCTATTTTGTTTTTAGAAATCAGCGTCAGCAAAAGGTCAAGAGGACCTTCAAATGCCGACAGCTTATATTGAAGTTGTTGTGTTTCCATAAATAAGTTTCAGTTATGATTTGATGTTACGAATGATTTTGAAATCAACCGACAAACGGCATATACGGCAGGCTTGCAAGCCAGCTGATGAAGTTAAGAATCTGATTGCTGAGCCAGTTAATCGGAGTGTTGAGAATTCCAACATACAGGAGAACAAAAGACCGATAAAAAAGTACATCTGATATCTGTAAAAGAATTCAACAGCCTTGTCGGGTAAAAATACGAACAGAACCTTTGAGCCGTCAAGAGGCGGAATCGGGATAAGGTTGAACACAGCAAGTCCGACATTGCACGAAATGTAGAAGCTCAAAAAACTGAATAATGTAATCGCCGATTGTTGAAAGCGGAAAAGCACCCGTAAAAAGGATAATCGGATAATAAATGAGAAGTCCGACAAAAGCCGCAACGATATTTGCAATCGGTCCCATAATTGCGGTGATTGCCATACCGACCTTTGGATTTTTAAAATTCTCGGATCAATCGGAACAGGCTTTGCCCAACCGAATCCGAACAAAAGCATACACAAAGCACCCATAGGGTCAATGTGGCTGAGCGGATTAATCGAAAGTCTGCCTCTGCCCTTTACCGCCTTATCACCGAGAAGTGACGCAGTAAAAGCGTGCGCCCATTCATGGAACGGGAGAATTAAAAATATAATAACGAGTACAGCCAATATTTCGGCAATTACCGAGCCGAAATCAAGGTTGCCGTTTCTGATGCCGTTAAGTAATAATGAGAGCATAAGAGCCTCCTGAAATCTGAATTTTTAGGTAACAATCGTGTAACTATATTTATTCCTAATTATATAATATATCGTCAAAAATTACAAGAGCAAAAAACAAGTTAAGAAATTTTCAAAAAACACTTGCATTTTCTCTCATTTTCTGTTATTATAACAAAGTTAGAAATAGAATTAGTTTTCTTTAAGGAGGTGCAGACGCATGGCAAAATGTGAATTCTGCGGTAAGGATGTAAAGTTCGGTATTAAGGTATCTCACTCACACAGAAGATCAAACAGAACATGGAAGCCCAACGTACAGCGTGTTAAGGCTATTGTTGACGGTTCACCAAAGCGTGTATATGCTTGCACCCGTTGTTTGCGTTCAGGTAAGGTTACCAGAGCTAACTGATTTTACAGATTACGAAACAGCTCCACTATTTACGGTGGAGCTGTTTTTTGTATTTTATCAGAATTTTAAACCTCAATCACAGCACAGAAAGAGGGCTGACCTTTGTTTGGTCTAGCCCTCTTAATTATTAGTCTTTATCAGCCGTTAAAGGATTTCTTCCTTCTTACGAAGAACGAACATTACACAAGTTGAGCCAATGAGAAGTGTAAGAATTACAACAGCCAGAGGAGCTTCACCTGTCTGGACAACGCCGTCATTGCCGCCGCTGTTATCAGATGTATCCGGAGTGTCGGATGTTGAGCTAATTTTCTTTGTTACAGATGTTGCTTCCTGTGAAGTTACAGGAGCAATTGTATCCTTAGTTGATTCCTGCGTTTCCTCTGTAGCCTTAGTAGCCTCAGTAGATGACTCTGCGGTTGAAGGCTCGGCTGTTGTCGGTTCTGCATAGGTTGAAGGAGTAAGCTCAGTTGAAAGATTATTACTTGCTACCACAGCAACAGGATCTTTCTTAACTACTTCTTTATCAACAAGAATAACTTCTTTTGAACCGTCAGTCATTTCTGTGTCCGGATTTACTTCCGAAACACGAAGCACCTCAACAACAAGGTCAACCGTCGTCGAAACCGGTGCAACCTTTGAAATGTCTTTAACATCAAAAACAACTGTTGCAAAAAGCGTCTTTTCGCTAAAGTCATAAAGACCGAGATTACTTGCACCGAATCTTACATAACCAACGCCTTCCGACTTATTCTTGAAGTTTACATATACACCTCTGCCGTCCATTGTCGGACAAACCGACTTAGCAGTATTCACATCAGCAACCGAAAGGATTGAAGGGTCATAAGAAATGTGCCACTGCGTGTCGAGCACATTCTTTGGAGACTGCATAATATATGTAACCGTTACCTGATTTGTAACTGCATTATACTTTGCACTTGCCATTGGGAAGTAATTAGATGTTGCATTTACTGTAAGAGCAAGCGAAGATTCAGCAGACGATGTTGTACCCTCTGTTGCAACGGGGGCATCAGTTGCAGACTCGGTTGTTTCCGATTCTGTTACAACCTCTGTTGTTGATTCGGCTGTTGTTTCCTCACCCGATGGATTGTACTCTGTCGGGAACACACCGTCTTGCCGTAATAATCGCCGACCTTGAGGTCTGCCTTTTTAGGAGCATTGCCGTATTCACCGTTACCGTAGTAGTAGAACCACTCACCGGTAAAAATCAATTCATCCTTATCGTTCTCGGAAGTAAATTCAGGATTGATAATATAAATCATATTGTCAAAGCTTTCAACACCGTTGGGATAATAATCAGACTCGCCTTTATCATAACCCTTAAAATTAATATCGGTTGTTCGATAAGCAAGTTTATAGTCAGGATTTGTCGGATCGTCTGTACCCTTAAGAGCGTTGTTCCAGATTACTTTATCAACATCGGTCGGCACATCAGAACAGTAAACATTTTTGATATCAGCATTGCGAGCTGAATAACCCGGCCACGCTGAAGGAGTATCCGAACCGTTTTCCCAATAAACACCTGCATCAGATGTATATTTGTTTTCCCAGTCATCAGGCTTACAGAAATATATATGGTAGGTTTCAGTGCCCTCAGAAGGCACATAACTGCCTTCATCGTCCGTATCGGCAGAAACGCTTATTGCAGCAACCACTATCATTGCCGCTGTGAGCATAACAGCCAATAAAAGACTGATAACTTTTTTGGACATTTGTATTTCCTCCTTATGATTTTCCGACACCATACTTGTATCAGCATGACTATTATAGTATAAAACTCAGAAAAAATCAAGTGTTACAGGGCATTTTGGCGTCTGAAACCTATTGTAATAATCACCAAAAATCACTGTACTGTTATATAAGATTTCTTTATTAGGTCTTTACCGTACAAAATCAATGCAAAAAAACTGCAAATTTACCTGCAACAAAGCAAAATGCCTCCAAAGCGAGGGCATCAATAATTGTGTATAATTATTTAAGATTATTCAAATCTCTTGCGTGTGTAAAGAACTGCACCGCCTGCAACGAGGAGAACTGCGAGAACTGCAGCTGCTGTTGTAGCACCTGTCTGAACTGTTCCGTTGTCTGTGCTCTTTGCTGTGTCAGCAGTTGAAACTGCGTTTGCAGAAGATGTTGGGTTCTGACCTGCAGTAGGAACTGTGTTCTTTGTAGAATCTGTCTTGTTGTCATCTTTCTTGTCACTTGACGGAGCTGTTGTTGCAGCCTGATCAGGAGTAGCAGGTGCAGCATTCTTATCTACTGTCTTAACAAGACCTGCTTCCTTAGCCATATCATAGTTAGGAAGTGAACCGTACTCGTACTTGCCTGTTTCTTCGTTAAGACCATAGTAGAAGTAGAACTCACCGGCATATGTTTCCTTACCTGTGACGCTTACAGAAGTGTTGTTAGGGTCTGTAACATAAATCATGTCATTCAATCTCATTGAGATACCCCACTCAGGATCCTCAAAGAAGTTGTCAGCAAAATTACCGAAGAATGTCTTGTCATTACCGTCAAGTGCTTCCTGAGCCTTTGCCCAGAATTCACCGTCAAGCAAATTGTCATAATAATCATTGTCGCCTTCCGAATAGTACTGGCAAAGAACATCGACAGTCTGCTTAGCAGCCTTAAACTGTTCCTCACCGAACTGGAAAGTTACTTTACCTGTTTTGTCGTCTACTGTCCTTTCACCGCCGTTAAGGTAGTTGTTGAAATCAATATTAGGAACATCTGTAGGAAGGTCAAGATAGAAGATGTTATTTTCAGCATTTTCAACCTGCATCTTATAGCCCGGCCAAGCAGGACCTACTGTTGTACCGTCAAGAGAACCGCATGGATCTGAACCGTTCCACCAGTATGCACCTGCATCAGCAGCATTGTACTTTTCACTCTTCCATGACTCAGGCATAAGGAAGTAAACTTTGTGTGTTTCTTTTACGCCCTCACTTGGGACATAACGACCGTTTGTATCAATAGCTGCGGAAACGCCGATTACACCTACAAGAGCAAGTGAAAGAACGAGAGCGCATGACACTATGATACTGATAAGTTTTTTTGACATTTGAATCTCCTCCAAAAAAATTTCCGATTTCTATCGGTATGGAATCATTATATAACAAAATTTTCAAAATTGCAATCTTTTTCAAAAAGCTTAAAACAAAAAAATACACAAAATTGCAATCGCAATTTTGTGTATTTAGCTTGTATTATAAAAAATTTTCCTATAAAAGATATTTATCTGTTTTATTTATCCGCATCTGCGTCATCCGACATTGCATTATTGTCCGCAGCTTTGTCTTTTTTTCGCCTTTTTCTTTACGAAAATAATTGCACCTGCGGCAATCAAAACAACAACAATTGCAATTATAATAATTAATGTCGTGTTTGAACCCGAACCGTTTGCAGAGCTCTCAACAACCTTTGTAACATCTACAACCTGACTATTCTGCTGAGTTGAGATGTACTTTTTCTCAACAACTACCGACTTATGGTCGTCTTTGTTAGGTGAGTTTTCCTGCCCATTCCGTCAATGTAGTTTACAAAATCGCCCTGAATTTTTTCGGAATTTGCCGTATCATTATTTACTATCGGAACGGTCACTATCCTCAACCTCTTTACCGTTCACCCAAAGCTTGCAAGTGATTTTATATGATTTGAGATATGTCATATCATCGCCGTACATATCCGAGATGAAACTATGAAAGTATCGGTTTTGCCTCCCTTTTAGCACCTTGAATTCAGCAGAAACAAGAGTCCTGTCACCGTTAAGCTTTACGGGATTCTGAACATCTGTCCATGTAAAGGTGTAAAAATTCTTAAGTTTAGGGTTGCCAATCGCAGTTTTAAAGCTTTCACAGTTTATTGAATCGGCATTCAACTTCAAATATTCATCGTTGTAAAAGAAACTCATTGCGGCTCCGATTACTTCTTCTTTTGTATCGGTCATATAAATAGCATACTTTACCGTATCGCCGACTTTAGCTGTTACGGAATCCTTTTCATCTGTTGAAATGCTGATTGTAAGGTCATCCTCGGCAGCACTTGCAGGAATACAGAATGCTGACACGGTAAGTACAGCCACGAAGAGAATTGAAAGCATATTTTTGATTTTTTTAGACATTTTTTTCATTCCTTTAGTTTGATATCCCTATTATATATCATTAAGACTAAAATTTCAATGAATAATTTAACAATTCTCGGTGAAATTTATGTGAAAAGTAAATTAATTGCAGATTCACCTTTAAAGAAATGATATTTTAGAAATTATAATTCAAACTGATTTTCACAACATTACGATATAAAAAAACGCCCCTCGGAAAACCGAGAGGCGAAAAATTATTTTTTTAATCTGTCAACGCCGTTAACAGTCTTACAATAGGAAATTCAATTACTTATTGAATCTCTTTCTTGTGAAGTAAACAACACCTGTTGCAGAAACAAGAGCTAAGAGGATAACTACTGCCATAGAAGCATTACCTGTCTGTACTGCGTTGCTGCTTGTGCCGTTAGCCGGTGTGTCAGAAGTAGCTGTGTCAGCTGTTGACTGACCCTTTGTTGCAGCCTGTGTAGCAGATGTAGCATCAGGTGTAGTAGGAGCTACTGTAGCCGGAGCATCTGTTGCAGGAGCATCTGTAGGCTCTGTAGCAGGCTCTACTGTTGTAGGCTCTGTTGTAGGAGCATCTGTAGGCTCTGTAGCAGGCTCTGTTGTTGTAGGCTCTACTGTTGTAGGCTCTGTTGTAGCAGGCTCTACTGTTGTAGGCTCTGTTGTAGCAGGCTCTACTGTTGTAGGCTCTGTTGTAGCAGGCTCTGTTGTTGTAGGCTCAACATATGCCTCAACCTTAGCGTCTGAGTTAATGTTATCAAAGAGATCATTAGCCATGTCGCCGTTAACTACTGCTTCATATTCTGAATCAGCATCAACTGTGCCTGTTTCAGTATTGAGCTTACCAAGTGTAAGATCAATTACATTGAGGTCAACATTTGTTGTACCTGTACCGTTAACTGTGAACACAGCCTCAACAAGCTTCTTGCCGCCTGCAAAATCATAAAGTGCAAGGTTTGAAGCATTGCCTGTAACATCATCCATATTTACCATGCCATCAGCGATTTCAGGCATTGTAAGTGAATCAAGTGTAAGGAGGTTCTTATCATATGTAAGAGCCCACTGTACTTCTTCAAGCTGTGCGTCCTTAGTGTCAAGGAGATAGTAAACTGATACCTTGTCGCCTACATTAAATGTGCCTGAACCTGTAGCCTGGCAAATATTAGATGTAGCGTTGATTGTTAAATTATCAACTGCAGGAGTTGAAGGCTCAACCTTAACAGTAGCCTTAGCGCCTGAACGTGTTGAATAATCAAAGTTTGTAATGTCGAGTGTGATTGTTACATCAACGAGTGAATCTTCTTCAAAACCTGCAGAAACTGTGTTAAGAAGCATATTCTCACCATTGAATGTAAGGTCAAATTCTTCGCCTATAGGAGCTGCGCTCTGCTCGGGAAGACCCCAGTTAGCTGCCCAATCATCGTTTACAGCAAACTTGAACTGATAAGCATCGTCTGCAGATTCAATATTTTCATACTTAATCTGATATACCTTGTCAGAAACAGGAGTCATGTGGTTAGCTTCAGCGTCAACACCCCATGCTACACCGTTGAGCCAGTTGTCTTCACCGTTACCAACAACTGTAATGCTGTTAACATCAAGGTCTGTTACCATTTTAACGCCTTCACCTGTTACAGTAATCTTGTTTGTAGCAGGATCGAATGTTACAGTAACATCACAAGCTGTTTCTACATCGAAAGTTACATTGTTATCTGTACCGTCAAGACCGATCCACTTCTGCTCGTCGCCTGTGTTTGCAACAACCTTGAGCTGATAGTTCTTACCGGCAGGAACAGCAGAGAATGTCTTTGTGAATACGCTGCCGTCAGCTGTCATAACATTTTCAGGAGCTGCAGCAGGTGTACCAACCCATTCATAGCCTGTAAGATTTGTTGTACCGGCAACTACATATGTAGTATCGGCAGCAGGAGCTGTTGAAGGCTCTTCTGTTGTAGGCTCTTCTGAACCATCGGGATCTGTTACAGTATTAGTAGCTACAACATTCTTATCTAATACTTCCTGACTAACGATTGACTTGTTAGCAAGTTCAACTTCTTCATCGCCGATTGTCTGGTCTGTTACAGGATCAACCTTTGAAAGACGAAGTACCTGTACATCAAGATTAATAGTAGTTGCTGTAGCCTCAGGATCAATTACTTCAAACTCAGCAGAAGCAAGTACGATTTCCTTTGATGTTGTGTCATAAAGGCTGAGTGTATTACCGTTAGCTTTAATTACACCCGGAACAGCATTGTTATAAATATAACTGCCAAACTTAGGATATTCAAATGATGTAGCTTTGATTGTGTTAGCTGTTGGCTTGAGTACATTTGTATCGTAGTTCATATCCCACTGGAAGTCAAGCATGTCCTTGTCCTTAGACTGGAACATGTATGTAACCTTTACAGTCTTCTGATCTGCACTGAGAGTAACCTTCTTCTCAGGGAAGAGGTTTGAAGTAGCTGTAACTGTGAGACCTTTTGCAGGAGCTGCAGTTGTAGGCTCTACTGTTGTAGGCTCTGCTACTGTTGTAGGCTCTGCTGTTGTAGGCTCTGCTACTGTTGTAGGCTCTACTGTTGTAGGCTCTGCTACTGTTGTAGGCTCTGCATCAGTAACGATGTCAACCTTACCCTTTGCACCCTGCTTTGTAGCATAGTCAAAGTTTGAAAGGTCAAGTGTGAGAACAATATCATAACCGTCATCATAGCCTGCTGCTACTGTATCAATGATCATGTTCTGACCGTTGTATGTAAGGTCAAACCACTCATTGAGAGGAGCTTTGCTCTGCTCAGGAAGACCCCAGTTATCTGTCCATGAACCGTTGGCAGCAAACTTGAACATATAGTTCTCATAAGCGTCAAGGCTCTCAAACTTAATCTGGTAAACCTTTGAACCCTCAGATGTCTCTGTCATGTAGTTAGCATCAGCATCTACCTTCCAAGCCTTACCGTTGAGCCATGAATCTTCACCGTTACCAACGGCTACAATGTGATCAATAACAAGGTCTGTCGGAATTACAACACCTTCACCTGTTGCAGTGATTTCTTTTGTTGTGGGGTTGTAAGTTACTGTTACATCACATTCCTTTGTTACATTGAATGTGAAGTTGTCATTGCCGGTATCACCGACACCAATCCACTCTGCATCGTTTTTAACGACCTTGAACTGGTAGCCGTTGCCGACTGCTACGTTGGTAAATACTTTTTCGTAGTTACCGTCGCCGTTTTCTGTCATTACATTTTCAGGTGCATTAGCTGCAACACCAACCCACTCATAACCTGTAAGATCTGTAGAACCTGCTACGAGATATGTATCGCCGGCAGCAGAAACGCTCATTACAGTTACAACGAGTGATGTCACAACAAGCATCATAGACAGTAAAAGGCTAAGTGCTTTTTTGAACATTTTCTTTTCCTCCTTATGTGATAATGCTTCTATAAGCAGTTTAATTATACAACAACCAACCACCAAAAGTCAATGCTAAAAACTCTTGGTGGCTGATTATTTGACAAAATATTGTTTTTTTGTAGGAATGCACAAATAAAATATCATTTATTTGTTATTTGTAACCATTCACATTGTGAGATTGCCAGTTCCAGCTGTCACGACACATATCCTCAAGATTTTTCTCGGCAATCCATCCAAGTATTTTCTTGGCTTTTGTTGCGTCGGCAAAGCATTCTGCAATGTCGCCTGCTCGGCGTGGCTTTATAACATAAGGAATTTCAATCGAATTTGCCTTTTCAAAAGCCTTTACAATATCAAGAACGCTGTAGCCCACACCTGTTCCGAGATTAAAAATCTCAGTTCCCTTGTGCTCTGCGGAATATTCAATAGCCTTTACATGACCTTTTGCAAGATCAACAACATGGATATAGTCACGCACACCCGTGCCGTCATGCGTAGGGTAATCGTTGCCGAAAACACCGAGACACTTGAGTCTGCCGGCGGCAACCTGTGTTATGTACGGCATAAGGTTATTCGGGATTCCGTTAGGATCTTCACCGATTCTGCCGCTTTCGTGAGCGCCGATTGGGTTAAAATAACGAAGAAGAACAACAGACATATCGGGATTTGCATTTGCGGTGTCTGTAAGAATTTGTTCCATCATAAACTTTGTCCAACCATACGGATTTGTAGGAGAACCCTTTGGCATTGTTTCAACAAGCGGAACAGTTTCCGGAGTACCGTAAACCGTGGCACTTGAGCTGAAAATAAAGTTATTTACACCGTGTTTTTTCATCACCTCAAGCAAAGTGAGCGTTGAATCAATGTTGTTACGGTAATATTCAACAGGCTTCTCACAGCTTTCACCTACTGCTTTAAGACCTGCAAAGTGAATTACCGCATCAAGCTTATTCTCCGAAAAAATCTTTTCAACGGCATCTCTGTCACATACATCGGCCTCATAGAGCGGAATTTTTCTGCCTGTCAGCTCTTCAACTCTTTCAACCGCTACGGGACAGCTGTTTGAAAAATTATCTGCAATTACAACATCGTGACCTGCGTTGATGAGTTCAACACAAGTGTGCGAGCCGATATATCCGGCGCCGCCTGCAAGCAAAACATTCATTTTAAAAATCCTTTCTTAACAATCAGCATTTTTCAGGCTCGGGATAGTCAACACCGAAGGTTTCGGCTGTAACCTTTGCCATAATCTGAGGATCAAGAGGCTTGTCGGAATAGTCTGTGTCACACTCTGCGATTTCATTGACAACATCCATACCCTCAATTACCTTGCCGAATGCGGCATACTGACCGTCAAGGTGCGGAGCGTTTTTGTGCATAATGAAGAACTGCGAGCCTGCTGAGTCGGGCATCATTGAACGAGCCATTGAGAGAACACCCTCTGTGTGCTTGAGATTGTTTTCAAAGCCGTTCACGGCAAATTCGCCCTTGATTGAATATCCGGGACCGCCCATACCCGTGCCCTCGGGGCAACCGCCCTGAATCATGAAACCGTAGATTACACGGTGAAATGTGAGTCCGTCATAGTAACCCTTGTTTACAAGGCTGAGAAAATTATTAACAGTATTCGGAGCAATTTCGGGATAAAGCTCCGCTTTGATTGTTTTTCCGTTTTCCATTTCAAAAGTAACAATAGGATTGCTCATTTTAAATCGTCCTTTCGGTTTATTAACACTATTTTAGTATATTCTTGATAAAATAGCAAGTGTTTTAGTGATTATTTGCGTATAAATCAGCCTTTTTCAATACTCATCGTTGCAAAAGCATTGAGGTCCGTGCCTGCAATATTGCCGCTGAGGAACTCGTAATATCCCTGCGAACCGACCATGGCGGCATTGTCACCGCAAAGGGATTTTTCGGGCATATACATTTCCCAATTACGCTTTTTACACTCTTCGGCAAGGGTTCTTCTGAGAAGTGAATTTGCCGAAACACCGCCTGCGATTACAAGCCTTTTCTGTCCCAGGTCTTCAGCCGCCTTGATAAAGTTTGTAACAAGGCAATCGACAACGGCATAGCGGAATGATGCACAGACATCGGCTTTGTTAAGCTCAACACCCTTTTGTGCCGAATTGTGAATGAGGTTGATTACGGCTGTTTTAAGTCCCGAAAAGCTGAAATCATACGGTGCATCGTGAACTGCGGGACGAGGGAGCTTGAATGCAAACGGATTGCCGTTTTCCGCAACCCTGTCCATTTCAATTCCGCCCGGATACGGCATTCCCATTGTCCTTGCAGCTTTGTCAAAAGCCTCGCCTGCGGCATCATCACGGGTTTTGCCGATAATTTTCATCTTCGTGTAGTCCTCAACCATAACAATATGGCTGTGACCGCCCGACACAACAAGGCAAAGAAACGGTGGCTTTAATTTATTTGAAATATAATTTGACGCAATGTGTGAACGCAGATGGTGAACAGGCACAAGCGGAATTCCTGTTGCAAGTGAAAGTCCTTTTGCAAAATTCACTCCCACAAGCAACGCTCCGATAAGTCCGGGGGCATATGTAACGCCGATTGCGTCAATGTTGGAAAGCTTGCAGTCTGCATCTTCAAGAGCCTGTCTTACAACAGGAACAATTGCCTCTGCGTGACGGCGTGATGCGATTTCGGGAACAACACCGCCGTAAAGCTTGTGCTCCTCAACCTGAGATGCAACCACCGAGGATATTATGTTTCTGCCGTCCTCAACAACCGCTGCCGCAGTTTCGTCACAGGACGATTCTATTGCGAGTATCTTCATAATTTTCCTTTCACTACGAAACATTTATGACGAAGTTCCGTAATATCGTTAATATAATGTTTTATTACATATATATGTCAAAAACAGCGTGTCATTAAAACAGCGTTTTCGGTTGGAGAGGAGTAGTAATTTTTCCTCTCTCCCACCTTGATAAATCCGAATTTTTCATAGAGAGAACGGGCATTCCCGTTACTTTCACGAACCTCAAGAGTGAGAAAGCAAAGGTTATTTTTCTTGGCATAGGTCACAAGCGTTTCAACAAGCGCCGAACCTATTCCCCGATTTCTGTGTGTACCGTCAACGGCAACATTGAAAATGTAACCCTCGTCAACAACAACGCTCATTCCTATATATCCGACAACGGCATTGTCTTCCGTTGCGGTAAAAAACAGCGAGGTTTCGTTGTTCAGTTCTTCTTCAAGACTGTTAAACGACCATGGATGCGTAAAACACCGCTGTTCAAGCTGTGCAACCGCCTCAAGCTGATTTTCGGTCATTCTGTCAATTTTCATACGCTTTTAATATTTCCTTTACAGAATTAACAATTTCATCACGGCAATGTCTGTACACATCAATGTCGCCGCCGTAGGGATCGCTTATACCGAGTACGGCGATTTTTTCGGGCTGTACAAGAAAAAACTGCATCAACATTTTTGCGTGACTTTGCGACATACAGTAAAATTTTTCGTATTTTTCAATGCCGGCATCAGCTACGGCTGTTGAAGCTTTGCCCGAAAGGTCAATTCCGATTTCCTTACAGGCAATCACGGAATTTTCCGACACGGGGAGTCCCGTTGAGGTCGCAATGCCAAAGCTTTCCGCCCTGACGCAAACGCCGTTTTTCTCTGCCATATCATTAAAAATTGCCTCTGCCATGGGACTGCGACAGGTGTTGCCCGTGCATACAAAGGCAATCGTTCTGTTATCCTTTTGCATCATACCAAGTCCTTCCGATTGCCGCATCAGCTGTGAGCGGAACGCTCATTTTAACTGCGTTTTCCATTTCTTCCTGAACGATGAGTGCAACTCTCATGCTCTCATCCTGCGGAGCTTCGACAATAAGTTCGTCGTGAACCTGCAGCACAAGCCTTGCACGGAGATTTTCGGCTTTCATTCGCTCGTCAACCTTAATCATTGCAATTTTGATAATGTCTGCGGCTGTGCCTTGAATAGGCATATTTCTTGCAACTCTTTCACCGAATGCACGGATCATATGCTTGCTCGAGGTGAGTTCAGGAAGATTTCTTCTTCTGCCGAACATCGTTTCAACATAGCCGTCAGCGTTCGCCTTTTCAACAACATTTTTCATATAGCTGTCAACACCGCTGTAATGGGCAAGATAGCTTTCAATGTAGTGCTTTGCCTCTTTATTTGAAACACCGATATCCTTTGCAAGTGAAAATGCACCGATTCCGTAAACAATACCAAAGTTAACCGCCTTTGCACGGCTTCTCATAATCGGAGTTACCATATCAAGCGGCATATTGAACACCTGTGACGCTGTGATTGCGTGGATATCTTCGTTATCCTTGAACGCTTTAATCATATTTTTGTCACCCGAAATATGGGCAAGCACACGGAGTTCAATCTGAGAATAGTCGGCGTCAACAAGTGCCCAGCCCTCTCTTGCACAGAAAAACTTTCTCATCTCTCTGCCAAGCTCGGTTCTTACGGGGATATTTTGGAGATTCGGCTCTGTTGAGCTGATTCTGCCTGTTCTTGTTTCGGTCTGATTGAAATTTGAATGGATTCTGCCGTCATCTGCAATGACCTTTAAAAGTCCCTCGCAGTAGGTTGAATTCAGCTTTGAGAGCGTTCTGTATCTCAGCACCATTTCAACAACGGGATGTTCATACCTCAGGCTTTCAAGCACCTCTGCATTTGTGCTGTAACCGCTCTTCGTTTTCTTTTTGCAAGGGAGTCCGAGGTTTTCAAATAAAACTACGCCAAGCTGTTTGGGAGAATTGATGTTAAACTCACAGCCCGCACTTTCGTAAATTGCTGTTTCAAGCTCCTTAATCTGTGCAGAAAGCATTTCGCCGTAGCTTTCTATGCCCTGTCGGTCAACACAGAAACCGATATTTTCCATTCTTGCAAGCACCTTTGCAAGCGGAATTTCAATTTCACTCAACAACTTTTCCTGACCGTGAGCTTTGATTTTATCTCCGAGTTTTTCGCACAATTCTGCGTAACAGGCAAATGCCTCGTATTTTTCATTCTGCTCATCAGTGCAGACAGGCAGAGCGATTTCGTAAGAGGCACAAAGATTTTTGTCCGAATAATCCTTTGACGACGGCTCAATCAAATATGCCGCAAGCTCAATATCAAACGCAATATTCTCAACATCAATATTTTTCTCATCGGCATAAGCGTAGAGCGTTTTGATGTTTCTCGTGTACTTTTCGAGTTCATTGTCGGCAATAAGCTTGACAAAAAGCTCCTCGTCCGTGCTTATATACACCTTGCCGTCAAAAAGTACGGCAAAGGATTTTAATTCTTTATTCTCTGTTTCAAAGTTGAGATAGAGCTTTTTCTCTGACTTAACATTTTTTAAAAGTTCATTTTTATCAAAATCAGATACAACCTCAAGCGAATTTTTCTCAACCTTTTCAGGCTTTGCATTTTTGTCAGCCTTGATACCGTATTTTTCTATTAAAGAAAACAGTTCAAGCTTTGCCATAAATCCGGCACATTCATCGGCATCTTTCATATCTACAACATAATTTTCGACATTTGTGTCCACAGGAGCGTTGCAGTTTATTTCACCGAGCATACGGCTGAGAATTGCATTTTCCTTTGACACAGTCAGCTTTTTACGCACACCGTCCTTGATTTCAAGTTCATCAAGATGGTCATAGATATACTCAACCGTGTGGTATCTCTGAATGAGATCGCCTGCACCCTTTGGACCTATTCCCGCAACACCGGGAATATTATCCGAGGTATCGCCCTGAATCGCCTTGATTTCTATAAGCTCCTTTGGAGTTACACCGTAAGTTTCAAGAATCTTTTCGGGGGTATAGAGTATATCCTGTTTGTTTGAGCAAAGATGAACGCTTGTTTTGTCCGACACAAGCTGAAGGCTGTCACGATCACCTGTTGCAATAACGCACTCGTTTCCGTTTTCTTCACAAGCCTTGGCGAGCGTACCGAGAATATCGTCAGCCTCAAAGCCCTCACAGGTAACAAGCCTGTAGCCTAAAAGGGTAAGAAGCTTTTTCAGCGGTTCCATTTGTGACGCAAGCTCCTCAGGCATACCTTTTCGTGTTGCCTTGTAGCCTGCATAAGCCTTGTGTCTGAAGGTCGGTGTTTTCAGGTCAAAGGCAATCGCCACGGCATCGGGATTTTCTTCATTTTTAATTTTGTACAGCATTGTAAGAAATCCGTAGATTGCGTTTGTAAACTGACCGTCCTTTGTAGTAAGCGGTCTTATTCCGTAAAACGCACGATTTACAATACTGTTTCCGTCAACAGCAAGTAATCTCATAATTTATACATCACATTCTCAATTTTTCCGTCTTTAATGTAAATTCTCGGAACACGCTTTCCGACAAGACAGACGGTTTCGTAGTTTATAGTTCCTGTATTTTCGGCAAGTGAATCTGCAGTAGGCTCACCGTTTTCGCCTGTACCGAATACGACAACCTCGTCACCTGTCTTGACATCTTCAATATCGGTAACATCAAGCATTGTCTGATCCATACATATTCTGCCCACAATTTTCGCTTTCTTTCCGTTTACCGTCATATAGCCGTCTTTTGCATTCTGCCTGATGAATCCGTCAGCGTATCCGATCGGAACGGTTGCAATTTTCATCTTCCTGTCGGCTGTAAAAGTTCTGCCGTAGGAAATTGTTGCACCCTTTTGAACCTCTTTTACAAAAGCGACAACCGTTTTAAGAGTCATTGCCGGAACAAGGTCAAGTCTGTCGGCAAGCTTTGATGACGGAGCAAGTCCGTAGAGGATAATACCTGCTCTTACCATATCGCAACAGGTTTCGGGGTAATCTTCAATTGCACCGCTGTTTGAGCAATGAACAACGCTAATATCAACACCTCGCTTTTTAAGACTGTCACGCACATGAATAAAGTTTTCATACTGCTTGTTTGTGAACTCTCTGCCCTCGGCATCTTCATCAGACACACAAAAATGAGTAAAAAGCCCCTCAACCTCAAGATTCGGCAGGCAACAAGCCTCACAAATTTCTTCAATAGAATATTCATCCCGTGGAAATTCCTGACACATAAAGCCGATTCTTGACATTCCCGAATCAACCTTGATATGCATTTTGCAGATACAATCCTTTTCAACACATTTTTCAGAAAGCTCCTTTGCATACTCAAGTGAAAAAACAGCCTGAGAAATATCATATTCAGCAAGATTTTCAGCCTCTGAAACGGGAGTGTAGCCAAGAATCACAATAGGGAGTTTTGAACCGCTCTTTCTGATTTCTATACCCTCGTCAATATTTGAAACAGCAAAAAAATCCGCTCCGAGTTTTTCATAAATCTGTGAAAGCTCAACTGCACCGTGACCGTAGCCGTCCGCCTTTATAACACAACAGACCTTTGTATCGTCTGCAACCTTATTTCTTATTACATTATAGTTATGCTCAATTGCATTAAGTGAAATTTCAGCCCAAGTTCTTTTTACCATATTCATTTCTATCTCTCCACATACCTTTTCAGTCAATTTGCAATCAATGTAATTATAATACTTTTGATTCTTCAAATCAACACAAAATCCCCCTTTAAATGCATATAAAGGTTATTTTATTCGTAATTATGCGCAAAATGTTACTCCTGAATTTTTGCAAATGCACAAATCATCTGCACGAAAGCCCTAAATACTGCAATTCACTTGATTTATTTATTCATTTTTGGTAGAATTAAAGGGTATTTGATTTATAAATTTAATTTCAGGAGGGGCATAATGACAACAAACAACATAATAGTTCTTTGTGCATTTATAGCTTATATGATTATTATGATCGTAATAGGCTTTGTTTGCTCAAAGGGCAACAAGAACAATGAGGACTACTTTCTCGGTGGCAGAAACCTCGGCAGTTGGACAGCCGCAATGTCGGCACAGGCATCTGATATGAGCGGTTGGCTTTTGATGGGACTTCCGGGCGCTGTATACCTTGCCGGCACAGGCGAGGCATGGATTGCCGTAGGACTTCTTATCGGCACAATTCTCAACTGGTACATTGTTTCGGCAAGACTTCGTAAATACACAATTGTGGCAGGCAACTCGCTCACTATTCCGAGCTTTTTCAAAAATCGCTACCGTGACCATAAAAACATAATCAAGATTGTTTCGGCGTCAATCATAGCAGTTTTCTTCACGGTTTACACAGCATCGGCATTCAGTTCGGGCGCAAAGCTTTTTGCTACGCTCTTCTCGGACAGCGCAAGCGGTGACGAAAACTACAATCGGGTTTATGTTATCGGTCTTATCGTTGCCGCAGTAGTAATTCTTGTATATACATTCATGGGCGGTTTCAAGGCAGTTTGTACAACCGACCTCATTCAGGGACTTATGATGATTGTTGCAATCCTTACCGTTCCGGTGCTTGCATATGCAATTCTCACATTTGACACAAGCTTCAGTTCTGCACTTGCCGCAAAAGGTGTTGAACAGCCTGCTCAGTTCCTTAACTTCTTTGTAAACGGTGACGGAACTCCTGTTTCGGCTGTTTCGATTATTTCAAACCTTGCGTGGGGACTCGGTTACTTCGGTATGCCGCATATTCTCGTCAGATTCATGGCTGTAAAGAGCAATGAAGAAATCAAGAAGTCAAGAAAAATTGCTGTTGTTTGGGTAATTATTTCACTTACTGCGTCATGCCTTATCGGTCTTATCGCAAGAGGCTACCTTACAGCACAGCTTGACGATGCAACAAGCGAATCTGTATTCATCAGAACAATCCAGCAGCTTTTCTCAGGCAACGGCGTGCTCATCTTTATCGGCGGTATTTTCCTTTGCGGAATCCTTGCCGCAATTATGTCAACAGCAGACAGTCAGCTTCTCGTCACTGCGTCGGCTGTTTCGGAGGATCTTTACAAAGGTGCTGTTAAAAAGAATGCAAGCGAAAAGAGTTCGCTTTTGGTCGGAAAAATCGCAGTTGCAGTTGTTGCTGTAATTGCATTCTTCATTGCACTTAATCCTAAATCAAGCATTATGGGACTTGTTTCGGATGCATGGGCAGGATTCGGTTCGGCATTCGGACCTGTTGTTCTGCTGGCGCTTTTCTGGAAACGCTCAACACTTTCGGGTGCAATCAGCGGCATGGCAACAGGTGCTCTGACAGTTATCATATGGGACTATATTCCGCTTATAAACGGTCAGACGCTTTATGCGGCAACAAATCTTTATTCACTTGTTGTAGGCTTCGGACTTGCGCTTATTGTGAATGTTATTGTTTCCCTTCTTTCAAAAAAGCCGTCAAAAGAAATCATGGACGAATTTGATTCAATTAAAAATATTGAAGTATAAACCGCAGGGGCAGTCGCTTTATCACGACTGCCTTTTTTGTGTCTGAATTTAATTTTTCCCGAAAATAAGAAAAATAAGGCATGGAATATCACAAAAATCAATTGAAATGTGCAAATCTTTGTAGTATAATTTATCGTATTGTTTGTTACTATTTTATTTTTCAGAAAAGAGATTGATATGAAACTTTTAGAAGACAGAATTCTTAAAGACGGACATATTGGTGCCGACAATGTGTTAAAGGTTGACAGCTTTCTCAATCATCAGATTGATGTCAATTTTGTGTGTGAGCTTGGCAAGGAATTTTACAGGCTTTTCAAGGACGAAAACATAACAAAAATTCTGACAATCGAAGCGTCGGGAATCGGCATTGCCTGTCTTGCGGCTCAGTATTTTGGTGTTCCGGTTGTTTTTGCAAAAAAGACAAAGACAATCAATATTTATTCCGATACATACAACGCAACCGTCCACTCATACACTCATAAAAGGGACTATGACATAGTTGTTTCTAAGGAATTTTTGAGCAAAGAAGACAATGTGCTTATCATTGATGATTTTCTTGCAAAGGGCAGCGCCTTAACGGCACTTCTTATGCTGATTGAAAAAGCAGGCGCAAAAACAGCAGGCGCCGGAATTGTTATCGAAAAGGCATATCAGGGCGGCGGCAGCCTCGTTCGTGATATGGGCATAAGAGTTGAATCTTTGGCAAAAATCAAGTCAATCAGTAAAAAAGACGGCATCGTGTTCTGCAAGCAGTAATAACATACTGCTTGCTTATACTTGACTTTTGCTGATATTTATAGTATTATCTAACGGTAGGTCTTGCAGAAATTAAAAATGGAAAATGGAAAGTGGAAAATTTTTAATTTTCTGTTCTCTGCAATAATCGCAATTTTGATATACACGAATATTATGGATAATGTTATAGAAAACAAAAGTTTTCAGTTTGCAATAAGAATTGTACGATTATATAAATTTTTGTGTGAAGAGAAAAAAGAATACATTCTGTCCAAACAGTTACTTCGTGCAGGCACAAGTATCGGTGCTAATGTCACCGAATCCCAACAGGCACAAAGCAAGCCTGATTTTGTATCAAAAATAAGCATAGCCCTAAAAGAAGCATCCGAAACAAAATATTGGATAAAATTGTTGGATGCTACAGAATATTTGTCTGAAAATCAAACAAAATCTATTTTAGATGATTGTGTTGAAATTGAAAAAATTTTGGTTACTATACTAAAGTCAGCAAAGAACCAATAATTTTCAATTTTCAATTTTCAACTTTCAATTTAATAAGCGGGTGTGGCGGAATTGGCAGACGCGCTAGATTTAGGTTCTAGTGTCAACCGATGTGCAGGTTCAAGTCCTGTCACCCGCACCAAAGAAAAGGTAGGTAATATTGTATTACCTACCCTTTTTCTTTATGAAACAAAATTAGGGAGAGCGTTGATGATAATTTAGCTATGCACGAGCCACATTGGCGAGGTTGAAACTTTGATTTATCACAAAATATGTCACCCGCACCAAAGAAGAATCGATACTTTTGTATCGGTTCTTTTTTACTTATGCTAACTCTGACTGATAGTAACTGATACTAATTGATATCAATTAGTATCAGTTACTCAAATAAATATAACTACAATAAACACATAAAGAATCCCCCGACAGCGGTTTTCGTTAGGCTGTCGGGGGATTTTCAGTATTAACATCGTGACGGGGACGGAGGCGGTCAAAGCACATCACGAACTTCAAATGCTAATATAATTTTGAATCGTTCTTCAAAGGTTTTGAGACTATTGCCGAGAATCTTTTTAATTTTTGCAAGCTGATAATTTATGGTGTTGCGGTGAACAAAGGTTTCCTGAGCAACCCTCTGAACACTTCCGTCATACTTTAGGTAAAGTCTTAAAAAACTCATATAATCCGTGCCGTTGTCACGGTCATACACTTCAAGCTTTTTGAGATTTTCGTTATAGATACTTTCAAGCAACGAAATATCGTCAACCGCAAGAATCAGCTTTTTAACTTCAAGTCGGTCATAGAACATAGGCGTCATATCTGCACGGACGGCAAGCCTTAACATTCTTAAAACAATCTGGTATGTTTTCGGGAGTGATTTCAGCTTGTTATTTGTTTTGCTCACTGCCACATACAGCTTGTTGACGCTTATATACCTCTCCTTTTCCGACTGAATTTTTTCGGCTATGCATTCAATTTCATCATCGGAAAAGTCATTGAGGATATAGAACATCATGTTGTCCACCTTAAAGCCGCCCCAGTGCTTTTTGTAGGAATAAATTGTTCGTTCAAATGCCGATTCAAGCTTTCTTGAAGAAATATGGTCAGCCATATCGGCTTTCACGCCGATGATTGCATAATCGGTTGCAAGGTCAAAGCCGTTGCTTTCAAGAACAGGAAAGTATTTTTCGTACTCACCCGGAAAGAAAATGAAATTTTTCAGCGTATCGCCTATTGTTTCCTCCTTGCGTTCATTTGAGATAATCTGATTACAGAAATCCCGTGAAATATCAACAATTCGGGTTTTCCACGGAATATCCATAAGAGGAAACTTTTTCTCGTTGCAATAGCTGATAACCTCTGACGGGATTCCCTTTATGTACGGACCTATGTTCAGAACAAGTCCACTGACATTTTTGGCAATGAGATTTTTGACAAACGGCAGCAACCAGTCCTGCCCTTTGTTTGCAATGCCCGTTGAAAAAATAAGCTCTCCTCCGTGAAGAAAGTCACTTACCTCAATATCCTCAACGGAATGAACCCATTGCACGATATTGGTCATTCCTTCTTTGCCTGCTATCACACGCATACCGTAGAGATAGCCCGCCTTTTCGCACAGTGAACCGAGTGTTACTGCCATAAATCTCACCTCTTAATCTGCATCAAATTATTTACCGAATTTCAGTTCAACAGCCTTTGCAATAATTTCGGCGCAGTCATTCGTTGAATTCCTTGATGTGTTCAAAAACATATCGTAGTTAAGCGTATCTTTCCAGTTTTCGCCTCTTGTATAGTATTTATAATAAGCCGTGCGGTACTTGTCGGTACGCTTTTTCATATCTTTTGCACGCTCTTCCGAAACATAAATTCTTGAGCGGATTTTTGAAATGCAATCGTCATAATACGCATCAACAAACACGCTCAAAACATTTGGCTTATCCCTCAGAATATGATCGGCACATTTTCCGACAATGATACAGGACTGTGTGCGGGAAAGCTCTTCTATGATTGCCGCCTGAATATTGTACAGATTCAAATCCGACACAAACGCTCTTGATTCGGGACGAAGAACATTTGCCGTCGGCAGCTTTGTGAGTGACTTTATAAGATAACTTCCGTGAAGTTTTTCGTCAACCTCAACAAATTCGCTTTCATCAATTCCGCTTGCCTGTGACGCCATTGTCAGAATCTGTCTTTCATACCACGGAATACCCAGCTTTTCGGAAAGCAGGGAGGCAATTTCCTTGCCTCCGCTGCCAAAACTGCGAGCAATTGTAATTATATAATTGTCCATATTTATCCTCCGCAAAACCGATTATCAATCAGCCGCATCACACTTGAGGACTGCGTTGAGAAGTACTGACGCACCCTCTGTACAAAGCTCTGTTGAAGTAAATTCGGGTTCGCAATGTGAATGGCCGTCCTTTGAGGGAACGAATACCATTGTTGTCGGGAGCATATATGATGCAAACTGTGCATCGTGACCTGCGCCCGAGTTGATTTTCTGATTTGAATAACCGAGTTCGTCAACTGCCTCCTGAACAAAATCAACAAGCTGCTTGTCATAGTAAACAGTATCTCTTGTCCATGCAATTTCATAGCCTGTCTTGCACTTTTCAACCTCTTTCGGGATATTCTCGATTACGGAAACAACCTGTTCAATTACTCGTGGATCTTCATGACGGGCGTCAAGTGAAAACTCAACATAATCCGGAATTACTGTATGTACATCAGGATGACAAAGAATTTCACCGGTTGTGTAAACGAGTTCGGGATCAAGCTTATCAAGCTCTGTGTGGAGATATTCAAGAACCTTTGCGGCACCGAATAGTGCATCGTGACGATACTTCATTGGAGTTGTGCCGGCATGGTCAGCCTGTCCGTAAACCTTGATACGGTAGTTTACCATACCGAGTACGCAGGTTACAACGCCGATATCATTGCCTGCCGCCTCAAGGATCGGTCCCTGTTCAATGTGGAGTTCAAACATTGCCTTATAATCCTTTGGATTAAGTCTGTTCGCCTCATCACCCTTATAGCCGGATGCCTCAAGAGCCATACCGAATGTCTTTGTCGGATCAAGAATTGACTTTGACGCAAGCATATTTTCTTTTTTGAAGTTCTTTGCAATGTCAGCCGGAAGATAATCGTTGCAGACAATGCCTGAGCACATCATAGCCGGCGGATAAAGAGAGCCCTCTTCGTTTGTCCAAATCATGGCAACAAGGTTGTGCTTGTGGGGAATCTTATCGTTTGCAACCGTTTCAAGAACTTCCATTGCACCCATAACACCGAGGATACCGTCATAGTTACCGCCGTTCTTAACGGAATCACAGTGTGAAGCCATGACGATTGCCGGAAGAGTCGGATCCGAACCTTTGAGAGTTGCATAAACATTGGCAACATCGTCTGTTTTGATTTCGGCACCGATTGCTGTCATTCTCTTTACAAACTCTGCTCTTGCCTGTAATGCCTCGGGAGAAAGTGAATATCTTGTAATTCCGCCGTGACCGGCATCTCCGAATGTACTGAAAGTTGAAATCTTATCCTGCATTCTTTCTTTGCTGCATGTAAACATATACTTTGCACCATCCTTAATAAAATAAATTCTGTTTAATATTTTTATATCAATGCTTATTCAAAGCAGTTTTGCTGACTTTTTTGCCCGAACTTATTGCGCCCACGGGGCAAACAACCTTGCAAAGATGACAGCCCACGCATTTTTTGCCGTAGAGAACGGGTTTCTGATTGTCATTCATCTTTATAGCCTGATGACCACCGTCATAACATGATACGAAGCATCTTCCGCAACCGACACATCTTTCACGGTCAAACTTCGGAAAACATATGTAACTTCTGTCAAGATCATCGGCAGGAATGATATTGCTTTCGGCAATACCCGTAAAATCTGAAACAGACTTGAAATTGTGAGCTTTCATATATCGTTTCAAGCCGTCCTTCAAATCGTCAATAATGCGGTAACCATACTGCATTACCGAGGTTGTAATCTGAACCGTTGAGCAACCGAGTGAAATAAACTCCGCCGCATCATACCATGTTTCGATACCGCCCATACCGCTTATCGGAACATTCTTCAGTCTTTCATCGCTTTTCATCTCATTAATGAACCGTAGTGCAATCGGCTTTACAGCCTTTCCCGAATATCCGCCGACTGACGATTTTCCGCAAACATCGGGAGATGTTGAAAAATTGTCAAGGTTGACATTCATAATACTTTTAATCGTATTGATTGCCGCAAGTCCGTCTGCGCCTGCCTCCATTGCCTTAACTGCAGGAGGAATCATTGAGGTGATGTTCGGCGTCATCTTGGCAAGAATCGGAAGCTTTGTTCCCTTTCTTACAGCCTTTGTGTAGGCATATACAAGTTCGGGATTTATTCCGACATCACTGCCGAGTCCCTCGCCGACCATCTGAGGACAGCTGAAGTTACATTCTATAACATCAGCCCCCGCATCTTCACAAAGAGATGCAAGCTTTGTCCATTCTTCTTCATTACTGCCCATAATTGATGCGATAATGACTTTTGTCGGATAATTTTTCTTTAATTTCCTGAAAAAGGAAAGGTTTTCTTCAAGAGAATATGTAGAAATCTGTTCAATATTCTTAAAGCCCACAAATGCGGTATCTTCCTTGTCAAGTTCTGCAAATCGTGGTGAAACCTCGTTCGGGGTAAACATTCCGATTGTCTTGAATGCAACTCCTGCCCAGCCCTCATCAAACGCCTTGGCAACCATATCGTAGTTACTGCCGACAACCGATGATGACAGAAAGAACGGGTTTTCACACTTTACTCCGCACAAATCGGTGGTGAGATCCGCATCATATTCGGGAACAAATTCTTCTCTTGAAACAATATCCGTAATCTTGTTGATATTAACGGGCGAATCAAACTTTGCTCTGTTGCAAGCCTGCATACAGGCTCCGTCAATGCAACCCGCACACGGATTGTCGCCAAGCATATATCTTGCTCCCTCTGTGTTGTCAAAATTAACGGAGCGGATAATGCGGTCAATCCTGACGCCGTTCTTGCAGGCATTTGCACAAGGTGCATCCTCGCAGAGCAGGCATCTGCTGCTTTCACTTTTTAAAACAACTTCTCTGTATCCCATAAACATCAACTACTTTCAAAACTTATATAAATTATTTTGAGGTACTGCGTTTTACATACTTACCGTTACCGGGAGTTCCCACAAAGTCGCCGTTGTCATAAACAAGACTGCCCCTGAGGTAGGTCTGAACGGGATAACCGTGGAGCTTTTTGCCCTCCCAGATAGTATGGTCACAGTCCGAATGCATATTGTTTACACTGATTGTAAAATCCTTGTCCTTATCGTAAATAACGATATCGGCATCCTTACCGATTTCGATTGAGCCCTTGTCATCGCAACCAAAGATTTTTGCGGGGTTTGTTGAGCAAAGCTCAACCGCTCTTTCAAAAGAAATCTTGCCGCTGTTTGCCGCATCGAGCATATAAGGATAGAGATTTTCGATACCTGCACAGCCGTTTGGAACCTTTGTAAAATCATCCTTGCCCCAGTCTTTTTCGTAGCTTTGGAAAGGACAATGGTCTGTTGCAACCGTATCAATCATACCCGACTTGATTGCTGTCCACAAAGCGTCCTGACTTTCCTTACCCTTCATAGGCGGTGAGCATACAAAGTTTCTGCCGTCCTCACGCTTATAGACATCACAGGTAAATTCAAGGTACTGCGGACAGGTTTCAATGTAGAGTTCGTGTCCCTCTGTTTTTGCTTTAATACATTCCTCAAGTCCTTCTTTGTCAGCCATATGAACAATATAAAGAGGAGCGTCAAGATGTGTTGCCCAATGCACGGCTCTCTTGTCAGCCTCTGCCTCAACAAATTCGGGACGGCTGAGGTAGTGATACCATGCGCTTGTTTTGCCCTCTTTAAGGAACTGTTCCGTTCTCATATCAATGAGGTCGGGATTTTCTGCATGAAGATTGATTTTCGCACCAAGCTCCTTTGCTCTGAGCAAAAGCCTTACAAATGTTGCGTCATCAACCATCATATGTTCCTTTTTATATACAAAGAAGCACTTGAAGCTTGTAATACCTTCTTTTACGGCTGTTTCCATTTCATCAAGAATTTCACTGCCGTTAAGGTCGGTGATACAGCAATGAAAGGCATAGTCAACACAGGCCTCTTTTTCAAGAACCTCTTTCTTTGAATTTATAAGTCCCATAATTGTTTCACCGCTATGCTGTACGGGATAATCAAAAACAGTTGTTACACCGCCGCAAGCCGCCGCTCTTGTGCCTGCAAGGTAGCTGTCGGCAGAAACCGTGCCGCCGAACGGCATTGCAAGATGAGTGTGCACATCAATTGCACCGGGGAGAACGAGCTTTCCCCCTGCGTCAACAACCTTGTCTGCATCGAAATCAAGGTTACTGCCGATTGCGACAATCTTGCCGTCATTTACTGCAACATCAGCCTTGTAGCTTTCCTTTGCCGTAACAATTGTTCCGTTTTTAATCAATAAATCCATAATGTTTCCTTCCTTTCATATTTGTGACCTTTTCGTCACGGCAGTCGGTTTACCGCCGTGACGAAAGCCTGAATCAATTACTTTGTGAAAAGGTCTTTCTTGTAAACAAGCTCAAGACCCGATCTCTGATAAACCTGAGCGATTTCAAGGAGATCCATACCGCCTGCATTTGCGGATGTGAGGTTTGCTACCCATGTAACACCGAAATCAACTGTACCGTTGTTTACTGCTGTTGTTTCAGAAATGTCACCGCCGCCCGGTGTGATTGTTACCTTAAGACCGACTTCGTCATAGTAGCCCTTTGCCTGTGCAACATAGTAGCCCATAAACTGTGCCTGAGGCAACCACTTGAGCTGGATTGTAACATCTGTCTTTTCGAGTGTACCGAACTTGCCGTCCTTTGACTTGTTAGCGGCATCAATGTACTGTGTATCACGGATATCGTCAAGTGTGAAGCCTTCAAGCTTCTTTGTGGCTGATGAGTCATCAAGCTGTACATACTTCTTGCAGAGGTCGAGTGTCTGCTGCATTGCATCCTCGTCCATATTGCCGTAGTTGCTTACTGTCTTGCCCTTTGTGTCTGTTGTAACAAGCTTTGCAACCTCTTTTGCCATATAGAGCTGGTGGTCTGATGATACCGATGAGCCTGCGTCAAATACAATTTGAGCGGCTTCTTCGGGGTTTTCAACGGCATATGCCCAACCCTTCATAGATGCGTAAAGGAAAGCCTTTACCGTGTTCGGGTTTTTCTTTGCAAACTCTTTGGTACAGAAAATATTGTCCTCGAGCATTGCAACACCCTCATCGTTCATATCGATTGTGCCTACTGTATCGCCGTACTTGTAACCGCCGTCATAGTCGTTCTTTACAAGTCCGAGTTCGTTAAATGTCATTGCCGAAGCAAGTGTAATATCGTCCTGATCGAAACCGTCCATTGTGAAATCTTCCGAAAGGTACTTTGTGGGGAGGTCATACTTCTGAAGAAGTGCAAGAATTTCGTACTCGTTACCGAGTCCCCAGTTACCAACCTTGCCGTCAGCGGCGGCTTTCTTGATAATCTCTTCATTCGACATCAATTCACCCGATGTTGAACTGTCTTTTGATGATGAATCCGAAGATGAGCCTGATTCACCGCAACCTGCAAAAGCTGTTACTGCAATTGCACCTGCAAATACAACTGCGAGCAGTTTTTTGAGTTCCTTTGTCTTTTTCATTTTGATTCCTCCAATTTCAAAATTTGTATGTAAACCGAAAGCGGTAAACAACTTATTTAACTTTTCTGTTCTTGAGAACAATTGATTCAACCAGCATCAGCACACCGTACATTACAAGTCCGATAAGACAGGCAACAACAATATATGCCCACGCTGTCGGATACTGACCGAGAACTATGTTTTCTCTGATTTCTCTGCCGACACCGACAATGTATTCTGCAAAATATTCCGAAACAACTGCACTGATAATGCTTATCGGAACGCTTACCCTGAGAGCGGTAAATACATAAGGTATGGAATTCGGAAGTCTAAGCTTAAAGAACACCGTGCTTTTCTTTGCCGCATATGATTTCATAAGGTCAAGGGCAAACGACTTAAGCTCCGTAAGTCCTCTGAAAGCGTTGATACTCATACTTGCAATGCAGACAATCATAACAACAAGTGTTTTTGCAAACATACTTCTTATGTTCGGATCGTTGCTTATATCCTTTGTCCAGTTTGTCATTACAGGAGCAAGAGCAACAATCGGAATTGCGTTGAATGCACCTACAATTGTAAGACCGCCTTTGCCCCATTTCTGAAAGGTTGCCGCAAAGACAGCAATCAGATATCCGATGATTGAACCGATTACAAGTCCTATAACCGCAACCATAAGTGTGTAGAGTGCATTCTGTGCAAATGCGGGAATATTGTCAATGATGATGTGGCAAATTCTTGACGGAAGCGGCAGAGTGTTTGTGTCCGTGTTGAAAATCTTGTGAAGAACCTGTCCCTGCCACAAGGCGAGGATTAGAACACCGAAAAGCACGGGAAGAAGCACCGAGCTTACACCCTGAGCGACTTTATTTTCTTTAAGCCTTCGCCTAAAGGCTTTTTCTTTTTTTAATCAATTAAGCCGCCTCCTTTTCTTTTTGTTTTGCGTTCAATTCTCTTGAGCGGTGAAACTGCATTTTCAATCCAACCCATGAGCGAACAGCTTAAAACACCTATAACCGCACTGAACACTACGATGTCCCAGAAAACATATATTGACATTGCGTGTTTGAGCGACTGTGAAAGCATACAACCAAGTCCGCCGTCACCCTGAAGTGTATCAACAAGGATTGACGCTGTAATTGCCATCGGTGCGGCAATTTTCAGACCTGTGAAGAAATACGGTATACACGAGGGAATGAGCATTTTGAAATATACCGTTGATTTCTTTGCGGCATATGAATACATAAGCTCATACTTTTGTTTTTCTACCGAGTTAAGACCTGCAAGTGTGTTGGTTGCAACAGGATAGAATGTGAGGATTGCCGCAATGATGATTCGGCTTGAACCTATATCGTGTGTCATTGCAAGAATGATCGGAGCCATGCCGAGAATAGGAATAAGCTGAATAAGCATAAGGTACGGGGCGGCAATCTTTTCAACAATGTGTGAAAGCTTCATGAGTATTGCAAGTGCAAAACCTATCAGCGTACCTATCATAAAGCCCTGTCCCGCTCTTGAAAGCGTTTGACCTGCGTTAAAAAGAACAACCTGCAAACAACTCATACCGTTTGAAACGGGTTTGGGATCAATTAACGAATAGAAAATCTGCCATACATGAGGCATAATGTTTTCGGGGGTTCGCTTTGTTGCCTGAATTATAAAAGCAAAGATTTCCCATACTACCAATAATCCGAGCACCCATACCAAAGTTACGAGTGCTTTGGAATTTTTTATCTTTGTTATTGTTTTCATCATAAGCTGCCACCTTCAAAGCTGTTTCTTACCTTTGAAACAAGTTCTCCGAAATGAGGTGTATCTCTCATATCAATTGTTCTCGGATACGGCAAATCTGCGTCAACTACCGCAGAAAGTCTGCCGGGGTGAGGTGAGAGAACACAAATTCTTGTAGAAAGGAAAACTGCCTCCTGAATGTTATGCGTTACAAAAACGATTGTCTTATTTGTCTTTTCCCAGATTTTCAAAAGGTCAAGGTGAAGCTTTTCCTTTGTGAACTCATCAAGTGCCGAGAACGGCTCGTCCATGAGAAGAATTTCAGGTCTGATACCAAAGGCTCTTGCAATGCCGACTCTCTGCTGCATACCGCCGGAAAGCTGCTGCGGATAATGGTCTGCAAACTTTGTAAGTCCGACCATTTCAAGCATTTCATCGGCTCTGTCCGAACGGTCTTTCTTTGAATAGCCCATAATTTCAAGCGGAAGCTCAATATTTTTCTTTACTGTTCTCCACTCAAAAAGCACGGGATTCTGAAAGACAATACCGAATTTCTGCATAAGTCTGATTTCCTTCGGAGTCATATTGCTTACTCTGACATTGCCCGAAGTGGGTTCAAGCAAATCGGCGATTGTACGAAGGAGAGTTGTTTTACCGCATCCCGAGGGACCGAGAAGTGAAATGAATTCTCCCTTGTGAATATCAAAATCAATGTTATCGAGTGCCTTTACATCATTGCCCTGATTGTCTTTGAATACCACCGACACATTATTTATCGCAATCTCAACATCATTTTTCTTGATTGCTTCGCTGTTCAAATTCATAATCATTCCTCCCGATAATAAAAAACACGGCAAAGGTACAATTACAACTGCGCCTTTGCCGTGTTAAAAATTTTAAATTTTTCAGATACTAAACATACAATTTTTTGTAGATTTCAATGCAATCATCAACGGTAACTTCTTTTACCGTGTTAGCGGGGCTTCCGCTTGCAACCGCATCGGTTGCCATTTTTGAAATTTTTGAGTAATACTCATCTCTGTCAATTCCGTACTGTTCAAGAGTAGGAATTTCGCACACATCACAAATGTTTTGAAGTGAATCAATAAACTTTTCTGCGGCTGTTTCGTCGCTGTCAGAGTCACTTGCCACACCCGTTTCTCTGCCGAGGTTTGCAAACTTTTCGTATGCACCCGATACGGCAAAGCTTAAGCACTCTTTAAGGAGCATTGCATTTGACATTCCGTGCGGAACATGGAACAATGCGCCAATCGGTCTGCTCATTCCGTGAACAATTGTTACACTTGAATTATTGATGCAGATACCTGCCTCAAGAGCCGCAATACTCATCTGCTCCCTTGCAAGTGAGTTGTCGGGTTCTTTGTAGGCAATCGGTAAATATTTCATAATTCTCTTAACTGCCGAAACAGCAAGCGTGTCTGTCATTGAAAATGCTTTTCTTGAAGTGTATGCCTCAACTGCGTGAGTGAGAGCGTCAAGACCTGTTGCCGAAGTAACCGACTTTGGAGCGCCAACCGTAAAACTGCTGTCAACAATTGCAAGCTTCGGAACAAGCACATCGCCCTTCAAAAGCATTTTTATTCCCTTTTCGGAATCGGTAATTACGGTAAACTTTGTTGCCTCACTGCCTGTTCCCGCTGTTGTCGGAATTGCGGCAAGGGGAAGAATTTCGCCCGTAATTTCCTTTCCGTTATAATCTGCTATACTGCCCTCGTTGACTGCCATTGCTGCAATTGCCTTTGCTGAATCAAGAGGACTGCCTCCGCCTATGCCGATGATAAAGTCACAACCGGAGGATTTTAACATTTCAACACCGTTTTCAATCATAGTGTCGGTCGGTTCGCCTGTTATGCCGTCAAAGATAACGCAGCCTATACCGTTCTCCTCAAGCAAGGCGGTAAGCTGTTTCATCATATTGGAAACGGCAACATGCCTGCCTGTTACTATAAAGGCCTTGTTTCCCATTTTTTTAAGAAGAGGAGCGGCCTCACCGAGAACATTTGTACCGACAACCGTATGATTTGGTATTACAAAATGTGACATTTTATTATCTCCCGTTTTTGAAATTTTAATTAACTTATATTATCAAATCAATTCGCTGTCAACATATGTAAGAACTTCGTCCATCTTCTCCATTTCTTTCTTAATCTGCTCCTCCGTAATAATGAGAGGCGGATTGACAAAGAGCATATTTTCGTGTGAGTATGTCATGAACTTTTTCTTTTTGAGCATACCGACGAGAGTTCCCATAATACCCTTTTCGTCCTTGCCGTAAGGAACAAGAGGTTCTTTTGTCTTTTTATCCTTTACAAGCTCAATTGCCGAGAAAAGACCGATATATCTTACATCACCTACGCAAGGATGCTTAGCCTTCATTTCTTCAAGAATTTCTCCGAGAACCTTGCCCGACTTTGCAACATTGTCAAGAATGTGTGCCTCACCGTAGTAGTTTACACAGGCAACACCTGCCGCACAGGCAAGAGGATGACCGCTGTATGTAAGTCCGCATGAAAGAAGATGATCGTCAAAATATTCTGCAACCTTCTTTGATACTGCAACACCGCCGAGAGGAACATAACCACATGTAACGCCCTTTGCAAATGTTACGATATCGGGAACTACATCAAAATTCTGGAATGCAAACATCTTACCTGTTCTGCACCAGCCGGCCATAACTTCATCGCAAATCATCAGAATTCCGAACTCATCACAAATCTTTCTTACACCCGGCAGATAACCCTTCGGCGGAATGATTACACCGTTTGAACCTGTGATTGTTTCCATTACGATTGCGGCTACACTGTCTGGACCTTCGTAAATAATCTGTTCACGGAGCTTTGTAAGGTAAAACTTAGTAGTTTCTTCCTCCGATTCAAAGTTGATTGCCTCACGGTAAACATAAGGATCAAAGAACTTTACAAATCCGGGAATACCCGGTTCGAGAGGATATCTTCTCGGTTCACCTGTAAGGTTGCCTGCACCGAATGATGAACCGTGATAACTTCTGTAACGGCTGAATACTTTGTTTCTGCCTGTGAACATTCTTGCAATCTTTACTGCATTTTCGTTTGCGTCTGCACCCGCATTTGTAAAGAATACCTTTCCGAAGCTGTCGGGAAGAAGATTTATAATCATCTCTGCAAGCGTTGACTTTGCCTGTGTGGCATATGAAGGACCGACAAAACAAAACTTGTCAACCTGTTCCTTGATTGCGTCACCGATTGCTTTATTCCCGTAACCGAGATTGAGGTTTACAAGCTGCGATGACATATCTGTATATCTGTTACCGTCAAAATCGTAAAAGTAAATTCCGTCTGCCTTTGCAACGGGAATCGGATTAAGATTACCCTGCTTGCTCCATGACTGGAGGACATATTTCTTATGGTTTTCAACAATTTTCTCAGGTGTCATAATAATTTCCCCTTTTTAAGATACCAAAAAAGATAAACAGAAAAGGAGCCTCCTTTTCAGAAGCTCCTTTGCTTTGCGTCTTTTTTGTTTATGCCATTATTATATCATCAAAATACGGTTATGCAATACTTTTCGGCACAATATTCTTTGTGCTAAAGCACAATGTTTTCGGAGATATTTCTTGAATTTATGACCTTTTCGTCATTTTACATACAAATTTCGTGAAATGTTTACTTCTTGTTTGTATGCTGTAATTAACAATTACTCGTTTTCCTTTTTCTTTGTTGTGCCAAGGCTGAGTATAATTCCGGAAATGATAATCATTACAAAACCTGCGGCACACGGAATTATGTCACCGTAAATCATATTGAAATCGCTTTCTGTTGCAGCCTGTCCGCTGATGATTGTATATTCACCTGACGGCATACTGCTGAGTGAATATGTTGTGCCGTCGATTGTAACATTGAAATTTTCCGAACGAATCATTTCATCTGTAATACCTGCGCTTTTAAGACCGTTATCGCCAAGGTTCATATTTGTGCTTACAACTTCGCCGTTCTTAACGATGATTGTATCACCCTTGCAGCTTTTTGCAATATCAGCACCGATAACAGCCGAATAGTCGCTTGTATTTGTATCAATAATAACGATGCCGCCCTCTGTTCTTGCAACGCAAGCCATGAGGTTATACACACCGTCCTCGCCCTCAACGGCTGTCGGCTCTGAAATGCTCTTGACCTTCATACCCTTGAGGTTAGCCTTGAACTGCTTTGTTGTTTCGTCATCAAGGAAATTTGTGCCGACCTTTTTATCGTCTGACGATGCGATAATCTTGCCGTCAGCATCTGTCATAACAAATGAATTGATGCCGAGGTTCTTTACAAGTGAGGCATTTGTGTCAGCCGAAGTATTTTCCGTAACAACACTCGCAATTACATTTGCCTTTTCAAAAAGTGAGTTCATAAACTCAAATTTAGTGTAGTTATAGTTATCGCTGTATTCTGTAAGCTGAGTCTTTGCGTCATCAAGATATGTCTGATTTGAGCTTTCTGTTTTTGTTGAAAACAAATTGCAAACTACCGAAACGCAAACCATAACAACAGCAACAATAACTGCCGTTACAACTGCAACACCTTTTTTTACCGATTTAGAATTACCCATTGTAATCTTCCTTTCAAAATGTTTTGCTTGAATAACTTGAATAAAATAATACCATTATTCGGCTTTGTTTTCAAGTACGGTTCGTGAAACAATTAACAACTGCACATAATTTGACAATATTCTGCATTAACCGATTTTGGGATACAGCTCTGCGAAAAAAGATAATTTGAAAAAAATGATACATCTATGATACAATGGCAATATAAACTGTGTCTTGGAGGTGGGGTTGTTGGCTGACATATTGATTGTTGAGGATGAAAAGAATATTTCAAATCTTATTGAAATGGCTCTTTCCAGACACGGGCACAAAACCGATTGTGTGTTTGACGGCGAAAGCTGTGCCGATGTTCTGGAGAAAAAGCACTTTGACCTTATTCTGCTTGATGTTATGTTGCCGAAAATCAGCGGTTTTGAGCTTATGGACTACATCAAAGGCTTTGACACACCCGTAATTTTCATTACTGCAAAATCAGATATATCGGACAGGGTTTACGGGCTTAACCTGGGGGCTGACGATTACATAACAAAACCGTTCAACATTTCGGAACTTCAGGCAAGAGTCGATGCGGTACTGCGAAGATACAACAAGGCAAAAACAAAACTCAGCTTTAAAGACATAGTAATTGACACAAATTCAAGAATAGTCACCAAAAACAGAGTACAAATTGACCTTACATTAAAGGAATACGAAATACTTCTGCTTTTTGTACGCAACAAAAACATTGCCCTTTACCGTGAAATGATTTACGAAAGGGTATGGAATGAACCGTATATGGGTGATACAAGAACCGTGGATCTGCATATTCAGCGGTTAAGAAAAAAACTTGATTTAAAAGACAACATTCAGTCTGTGTATAAAGTCGGTTACCGTCTTGTTGAATAAGCGGAGGGAAAGCCCTAATGAAATTTTCGTGGAAAATCTTTTTTATTACCTTTCTTATTATAATTACTTCCTTCGGTGTGGGAGGTTTTCTCCTCATCAACACCGTTTTTACAAACACGCTGAACAACCGCATTGACTCAGCCAAAAAGAACAACAATTACATCACAACGGCACTTTCGGTATATGCAGATAACAACAAACCCACCTACGGAAACTGGGAATATCTTCGTACTTCGGCAATAGGATTTGCAAAACAGATTGCCGGCAATTCGGATTCCAAAAGCAAAATCGGTTCAATAAACGAGCTAAGCTTTTCGGCAGAGGATGAATTTGCTCACGGTATGTCGGTAAACTCCAGAAAAAGCAGAATTGTTACGGAAAACAAAAAATACTATATTCAGACAATAAGCAAAATTCAGCTTGTAACCGCAAGCTGTTATATTGAAACGGTTGACGATATAACAAGCGTGTACAGCGACCGTGATATGTACTGCACAATTTATCAGTTCATTCTCATAGGGGTCGCACTGTTTGCGTCAATTTTGCTCGTAATCTTCTCAAAACTTTTGACAAGACCGCTTGTTAAGTTAAAGGATGCGTCAAAAGAAATTGCCAAAGGCAACTTTAATATGAGAGTAAAGGAAAGCCGCGGCATTACATCTTCAACCGAAATAACCGAGCTTTCACAGAGCTTTAACACTATGGCAGATTATGTTGAAGACTACATTGAACAGCTCAAACTTGCCGCACAAAATCGTGACAACTTTATTGCGGATTTTACCCATGAGTTAAAAACTCCGCTGACCTCTGTTATCGGCTATGCGGATATGCTCCGTTCCTACGAAATGGAGCCTGAACAACGCAGAGAATGTGCCGACCTTATCTACAAAGAGGGCAGTCGGCTTGAGGCGCTTTCGCTCAATCTGCTAAACCTTATAGTTTTGAAAAATGATGAAATCAAAACCGTAGACATAAGAACGGACATAATTGCCGATGACACAAAAAAGTCTGTTCTCTTTATTTTGAAAAAATACGGCGTAAAGCTCAAATTAAATGTTGAAAAAGCAACTGTCAAAGCTGAGCCGTCACTCTTGAAAACGCTTTTGTACAATCTGATAGACAATGCCTGCAAAGCGAGTGAGAGCGGAAAGCCTGTTACACTAACGGGATATGTTGACAGCGACAGATACCGTTTTTGCGTTACCGACAGCGGTTGCGGAATTGCGGAAGATGACCTTGCCAAAATCACCGAACCGTTTTATATGGTTGACAAATCCCGTTCAAGAAGTATGGGCGGAGCCGGACTCGGACTTTCAATCTGCAACGAAATTGCAAAGCTTCACGGCTCAACTCTTGAAATTGTCAGTGAAGTCGGCAAGGGTACGGACATCAGCTTTACGGTAAGCCTTGCCGATAATTCTGAGGAAAGTGAGGATTTTGAAGATGAAATTTAACCTTAAAAAATCCGCAAAATATATCATCTGCACTCTGCTCACCTTGACCGTAGTCGCAACCGTTGTGTTTCTCCCCCGCTTTTATTATTCGGTAACGGACAATCGGGATTCTGTCGGAAACACAGCCGAAACATTTAAACTTACCGCCGATATAACTACTTTGAGCGGCGGAGAATTTTTGAAACTCGTTTCAAGCGAAGATACCGTCTGGGTTCTTCAAAACAATGCTCCGAAAGCAGAAACTGTAATCAGCTATGCCAAAAAAGCGATAAGCAATCTTGCAAATTCGCTTAAAGACACAAATTTATTTTCCAATATTGCAGGCTACATTCCGCAGTTTTTTACATTTGACAGCTGTAGCGGTTACAAACTTACAATGCGTGGAACACTTGACGGCAATGTAATCGTTTCGTCCGATTTTATGTTTGTCGCATGCAACTATGCCAAAGAGGGCGCACGATACGGACTAAACATAACAATGCTGTTTGACACGGAAACCTTTACAATTTATGAGCTTAACATTGATACAACCTACCTGTCGGACAGCGGTACCGAGAGTGAAAATCCGCTGTATTCGGTTATTCCGTACAGCGACAGTTATGAACAGGAGTTGTCCGATGCACTCATAAAATACTGGGGTGTCAGTTCCGATTCAATAACGGTTAATGTAAGTCCCGAATCTTTCAGCATCAACATCTGCCCGCAGCCATTTTTGGAATACAGCAAAATAAACAACGAACAATTTGATTATTATGTGTTATGAAACAACTATGATACATTTTTGAACAAATTCAGAAACAAGCCTTTTGTATAGTATAGATACACTTACGAAAGGCTTGTTTTTTATGGATATTAAAGAGTATGAGGAATTTTGTAAAAACAGTAAATACGGAAACTTTATGCAGTCGGCAGACTGGGCAAAGGTTAAAAAGGGTTGGATTCCCGAGTATATTGCAGTTCGTGATGAAAGAGGGAAAATCAACGGCTGTACGCTTGTGCTTGTAAAGAAAATACCGATTCTCAACACGGCAATGCTTTATGCACCGAGGGGCTTTGTATGCGACACTCACGACAGTAAAACCGTCAGAAAAATATTTGAGCAGATAAAGCTGATTGCAGAAAAATATCACGCATACACACTTAAAACCGATCCGCTGATTGACGAAACCGACTTTATCTCGATTAAAAATCTTGTTGACCTCGGCTTTGTTTATCACGGTGAAAAACAGGGATATGACAACACCCAATGCAGAGAAAATTATGTGCTTGACATAAAAGATAAATCGTGTGATGAAGTTTTTGCAAATTTTAAATCAAAATGGCGGTACAACATCCGCCTTGCAATGAGGAAAGGCGTTGAGTGTAAATTCTGCGGTGAAGATGAGCTTGACGATTTTATGGAGCTTATGAAAGAAACAGGAAGGCGTGACGGCTTTGAAATTCGTTCGGAAGAATATTTCAGAAATTTTTTACAGGCATTTCACGGCAACGCAAAGCTATGTATCGCAAAACTTGACGGAAAAGTTTTGTCGGGTGCATTGCTTGTAAATTATGCAAATGTTGCAAGCTATGTTTACGGCTGTTCATCAAACGAATACAGAAAATATATGCCGAATTATCTTATGCAATGGACGATGATTAAGTACGCAATTGAGAGCGGTTGCCATACATACGATTTTTGCGGTATTCCCTATTGGTATGACGAAACACATAAAAACTACGGTGTATATCGCTTTAAACAGGGATTTAACGGCAAAGTCAAAACCTATGCCGGCGAGTTTGACTATGTTTTCAGAAACGGAGTAAATCACATTGCCGACCTTGCACTGAAACTGAAAAAGCTTGTGTGAAATATTCATCTGCGTTGAATTTGCAAACCGTATATGCTAAAATGGAGTGGGTAAAATTATCCCACTCCATTTTGTATCGGAGGAATTTTATGTTCTGCGATTTGCATACACATTCAACATTTTCGGACGGCACATTTTCACCCACGGAAATCGTTTTAAAAGCCAAAGAAATCGGACTTGACGCTGTTGCACTCTGCGACCACAACACGGTTGCAGGGCTTGACGAATTTGTTTCGGCAGGTAAAAAGTACGGCGTAACCACCGTTGCGGGGATTGAATTTTCAACCGAATACAATTCAAAGCAGCTGCACATTGTCGGTCTGTTTATCAAGAAAGAAAACTATTCAGACATAACCGAAATTATGGCTGAGTCGCAAAAATTAAAGGAGGAAAGCAACAAACTGCTTGTTAAAAATCTTGCGAAAGACGGCTATATTCTTGACTATGACGAAATCAAAAACAGCACGGTTGACGGCTTTGTAAACCGTGCAAACATCGCCGCCGCTCTTATGCAAAAGGGCTATGTTTCTTCTGTCAAAGAGGCATTTCACACCTTGCTTATGTCGAAGTTCGGCTACTATGTTCCGCCGAAAAGACCGTCATCCCTGTATATAATTGAAAAGCTGAAGGGTTTCGGTTCAATATCCGTTCTTGCACACCCGTTTCTCAACATGAACGAAGATGAATTGAGGGAATTTCTGCCAAAAGCAAAGGCTTGCGGTCTTAACGCAACGGAGGCGTACTATTCGCTTTTTGACAAAACCGAAACAGAGCTTGCCGAGAAAATCTGTGACGAATACGGTCTTTTGAAAAGCGGCGGAAGTGACTTTCACGGAGCGACAAAACCCGATATTTCGCTTGGAGTCGGAAAAGGAAATCTTGCGATACCGACAGAAATATACAAAAGTCTTGCTAATTGTTATCACAACTTCCGATTATAAAATCATCGTCATTATGCAATGCTCCCTGCATTTTACAAACACAACAATTTAATTTTGACTCAAACAACACAAAACAGCGATGAAGAATAATCACCGCTGTTTTTTTGGTTTTGGATTTAAATTTTTTTCAATTCAGGCTTATTTTATTTTAAGTGAAATATCAAAAGCCTTAACCGAATGAGTGAGCGCACCCATTGAAATGATATCGACACCGGTTTCGGCAATTTCACGAAGAGTTTCGTCCGTGATGCCGCCGCTTGCCTCAAGAAGTGCCTTGCCTGCCGTGATGTCAACAGCCTGTTTCATAAGCTCGGGGCTCATATTGTCGAGCATAATAACATCAACGCCTGCCTCAAGAGCCTGATTGAGTTCGTCAAGGTTTCTTACTTCAAGCTCAACCTTGGTCATATGACCGAGTTTTGATTTAAGCTTTGAAACAGCGTTGGCAATTCCGCCGCCTGCGTCAATGTGGTTATCCTTGAGCATTGCGGCATCGGAAAGATTGTAACGGTGATTTCTTCCGCCGCCAACCGTAACGGCATACTTCTGGAGCGGACGCATACCCGGGAGTGTCTTTCTTGTGTCGGCAATAGAAGCCTTTGTGCCGCTGACAATTTCAACAGCCTTGTTTGTTGCGGTTGCAATGCCGCTCATATGCTGAATAAGGTTGAGGGCCGTTCTCTCGCCCTTTAAAATTGTTCTTGTTTTACCGTGAATTTCAGCGATGATTTCGCCCTTTACAAGCTTGTCGCCGTCATGCTTATAAACCTTTGCCTCAAAACCGTTTGGCTGAAGAATTTCAAACACACGGAGAGCAACCTCGATACCGCAAAGAACACCTGAACTTTTTGCAAGGAAAATTGCCGTGTTTTCCTGACTTTCATCAATAAGGTAATCGGTTGTTGTGTCAAGATAGTTGATATCCTCAAGCAATGCGGTCTTGATAAGATTGTCTACGTAAATGCTGTTAAGTGTCATCAGTCTGTACCCTCCATAATTTCATCAAAAATGATACTTGCAACAATTGCCGCACTTCTTGCCTCAACAAGGTCGGAATTGATTTCGTACTTTTCTGCAAACAGTTCACTCATAATCTCGTGAATCTGCTTACTGCTTTCTTCATATTTTTCAGGCTTTGGAAGAACAAAATATGCGTCCTGCAAAATCTCTCTGATTTTTGAACGACAGCCGTGTGGCATAGCCTTACCCTCAACAGGGCGGTAAACAGGTTCTTCACCAAGAGTTCTTCTGCCGAATTTATTGATTTTATCCGTAATATCAAGAGCGGCTGTTCTTGAATAAACAAGCGCCTCAAGGAGCGAGTTACTTGCAAGACGGTTCGCACCGTGAACACCTGTGTGCGAGCACTCTCCTGCGGCATACAAGCCCTCAACGGTTGTGCGTGAATGAAGGTCAACATCAATACCGCCCATAAGGTAATGCTGGCACGGAAATACAGGGATTCTGTCCTTTGTAATGTCAACGCCTTCTTCAAGGCATCTTTCATAAATCATCGGAAAACGATTTCTTACAAAATCAGCCGGCTTGTGGGTTATGTCAAGATAGAAATTCTCGCTGTTTGTCTTAATTGATTCAAGCATAACCGCATTTGAAACAACATCTCTCGGAGCAAGCTCTCCTCTGCTGTCATAATTTGAGGCAAATCTCTCGCCGTTGCAGTTGAGCAGAACCGCACCCTCACCACGAACAGCCTCACTTATAAGAAAACGCTCTCTGCCATGATCAGCCGCAAATGCTGTCGGGTGAAACTGTATTCTCGAAAGATTTTTAATTCTTGCACCAAGCATATATGCAAACGCAATGCCGTCACCCGTTGCGATTGCGGAGTTGGTTGTATACTTATAAACTCTGCCGATACCGCCTGTTGCAAGCAGACAGTAGTTACAGCCGTAGTGAAGCTTTTCACCGTTTCTCAAAATGCTTATATAAAAACCGTTCAGCACCTTGTCAATTGCATAAACAAGAGCGTTGTCACACACGGTAACATTTTTAAGCTGAGTAACCTTTGCGATAAGTCCGTCAACAATTGCCTTGCCTGTTGAATCCTTATGATGAACAATTCTGTTTCTGCTGTGACCTGCCTCAAGAGTTTTGCACATTGTGCCGTCCTCGTTAAGGTCAAAATCAACACCGAGGTCTTTTATTTTAAGAACATCCGAAGGACCTTCGGTAACAAGCTTTTCAACAGCGGAAAGAGTATTTTTATACTTTCCCGCAATCAATGTATCCGTAATATGCAGCTTGTAGCTGTCGTGAACCGTATCAAGCACACACGCAACACCGCCCTGCGCAAGAGAGCTGTTTGAAAGCTGAAGTTCACGCTTTGAAACAAGAAGGATATTCACGCTTTCGGGAAAATTAAGTGCCGCATAAAGTCCGGCCGCACCTGTGCCAACGATTACAACATCAAATTCTTATCCATTTCCAAGTTCCTTTGAAAAAACTTTAATCTATTAC
>ENA-OQKQ01000046-OQKQ01000046.1-human-gut-metagenome-genome-assembly--contig:-NODE-46-length-49820-cov-9.221279_pt1 | contig 49820 bp, 70 predicted proteins | sample MGYA00242651_ERZ504803 | MGnify/ENA primary metagenome ERZ504803 (study PRJEB26092, sample SAMD00036380) | human gut metagenome | host: Homo sapiens | study: EMG produced TPA metagenomics assembly of...
ACTTTTCCGTTGCATACCGTTGTCTGCACCATACTTCCGTTCACTCCAAACAGAAGATGTCCGTTACAATTCGAAGCATCCATCGGTGTCAGCGGATCATAATCTACTACGATTACATCTGCTGCAGCTCCTTCTTTTAAAATGCCCAGAGTTTTTTTGAAATAACGGTTTGCGATCTTCGCATTTCCATCAAACAGCATCTGCGGCACTTCGCTCCATGCTGCAGTCGGATCGCACAGATGATGCTTATGCAGAATGTTTGCAACTTTCCAGGATTCCATCATATCATGTGTATACCCATCTGTTCCAAGTCCTGTCAGGATTCCTTTATGTACCAGTTCCATCGTCGGAGGACATCCGCAGGCATTTCCCATATTGGATTCCGGATTGTGTACGACCATGGTATCTGTCTCTCTGATCAGTTCCATTTCATGTTCATTGATATAGATACAGTGACCGAGCAGAGTCTTTGGTCCCAGGATATTCCAGTCATACAGACGGTCCACAATTCTTTTGCCATGTTCTTTCAGGCACTGATGCAGATCGTAAATTCCCTCAGCCACATGGATATGATATCCTACACCTTCCGGTTTCAGTTCATTGCACAGCTCCATTGTCTCGTCAGAGATTGTAAATGAAGCATGCATTCCCATCATCGCTGCAAGCATATCACTGTCCTCTTTCTGTACATGTCTGATAAAATTAACATTCTCCATCACTGACTCACGTGATTTTTCCATTCCATCTCTGTCTGATATTTCATAACAGAGACAAGTACGTACTCCAAGGTCTTTCGCCGCTTCTTCGATTGCACTCAGAGATCCTGTAATATGGCCAAACTGGCATGATGATCGAATACCGTTGTCACACCGTTCTTGATCGAATCAATGTATGTTGCATATGCAGAAAGCTTTGTCTGCTCCAGAGTCAGATGGCGATCAATATTCCACCACATTCCATCCAGGATATCCAGAAATCCCTTCGGAGCATATCCATTGACACTCAATCCTCTAGCAAAGGCACTGTAGATATGTTCATGCGCGTTAATAAAAGCGGGCATAATGATTCCGCCGTGCGCATCCACAAATTCAGCGTCAGGATAAGTCTTCTTTACTTCATCAGTTACCCCCACCATCTTTATGGTGTTACCATCCATTGCTACTGCACCATTTTCAAAAAAGGCACTGGATGCGTCCCGTGTGATCATTCTTCCGTTTCCAATAACTAACATAACGTTCCTCCCTGCCTTGTGAAATTTTTTCCAATTATTTGTGAAATTTTCCATAAGTTTTCGGTGTTTTATACTATATAATGTAGCATATTTTGCATATCATTTCAACCTGATTCGCAATTTCTTTTTGGTATTCAAAAAAAAATTGCTAATTAAAAATAAAATCCACTACCTGCAAACGAATCTAATATTATTTCTCCCTCATATGTAACATATTCCAATATCTCTTCACAAAGTTGTACCGGTAATTCACTCTGATGTATTTTATTTTCCTGGCTACCGGCTGCACATCAAACATAGCAGGCAGCATACCATTACATCCACTCATATAACATTTTTTCCCGGTTAAATCAGATTTCTTCTTATCATATCTCATATTTCTAGCTTTTCCTTTTGAAAAAATCATTATATCCTGTGTATTCTTTGCTTTTCTCCCTGTATTACTCACAAAGGTTCCTTTTTTCCATGATACCTTAGAATAATAAACAAATCCGGCCTCTTTTGCATATTGCTTAATTTGATAAAGATACTCATAATTATTCTCATTCTCTGCAGGTAATACCTCGACCAAAAAACAACCTGCTTTTAAAACTCTTGCTTTTTCCTTAAAATCATCAAGTGTATATCTAAAACAATCATATTCTGCAAAAGCCCGTGTTCCACCTTTATTTGATTTTTTATCCAGCCACGGATGATCTGTCAAAATACAATCAATGCTATTATCTCCTAGCATAGATAAATCTCTGCCGTCTCCTTCAATTAATATACACTGTTCATCCTTATTGTCAATTGTACAATATACGCCTTTTGATATTCTCTCAAACCTAATACCTATTTTCTCATAAATACGAGCTCTAACTGTTTCCTTCGGTTTATCAGCATTTTGCTGGTATGCCTCTTTTAATGAGAAGCTTTCATTATCCTTAAAACAATTAAATATCTTTTCTGCTAATGTCATTTCGCACTACCTCCTTAGATTTTGGATCTTGATCCTATCATAGGAGGCGCTCAAATAAAAGTACTATTTTTATATTTTATCTTTTAAATAGAATAATATGGTGATCTAATGTTTTCGCAACAATATTATTCCATCAATCCTAATATCCCCTGTTCACTCCAATACTCATTTGGATATATTGATAATTCTTCTTTATGCTTACGAATAATTCTTTCCGGTGTTTTAGTATTATCGTAAACATGCACAATATCACATATATTAAGCAGTTCTTTTATGTTATTAATTGATTTGTAATATCTCTCGATAACTTTATCACTAGCAACATTATGTCCACCTGCCGCCACACGAGATTCAATTCTGGCAATATTAATTTGTGGATCAACTGTTAACACAAATACACATTTTATGAAATAACCCTCTTCTTTTGCTTTTCTCAAAATATTTAACTTATATTCAGATGACAAAACAGTTTCAAATGTAAAATCTTCTTTCTTGGCAATTGATTCATATCTCATCCGATCAACCAAAACAGCCGCTTCCATGTTATTCATTCCCGTAGTCGCAACAACATCATCGGCATTAGTATATTTACCAACTTTATCAAAAAAAGCTGTTATTGTACTTTTCCCCGAACCATTTGGTCCCGCTAATACAAGAATCATCGGTTTTTTATTCTGCATATTTTCTTTCCCCATTTGCATACTCTACATAAGCCTGTTTCTTTTCATTATCATAACCGGCTATAGGTTTTTTACATATTTTCGCTTTATTTATTGCTGCCTTAACAGCTTCAACTGCCCTTTCGTCCATTTCATTATCCGATTCTGTCAATGTACTCTTCTCTTCTTCTCTGGATACAACTTTTATAATTCTACCACTTTTGGTGCTTACAGTTGTCATATAATCACTCCCTCTGTTTTGATTAATATTAAAATATATTATCTCTTATACTTGTTTTCTTTTATTATAATATTTATTTTATCATAGTTCACACAAAAAAACACCCCAGAACCGAAGTTCTGAGGTGTAATATACTCTTGATATTCTCTTTTCCGAAAAATTATCTCTTTGATAACTCCAAACGCCTATTTTACGGCATTTTTTGACCGTTTGTCAGTTACCCGTCTTTTACGCATATTCTCTCAAGCGTTTTCCCGTTGCTTTATTATATCACAACTGCTCGAACTGTACATGCTCGGATTCTCCGGAGAGGTAAAGGTCGCCGATTGTTCTGACCATCTTCTTTCCGTCGACAACATGAATCTCTTTCACATAATATGACTGTCCTCTGATAGCACGACCGCAGATGTTGTCATTGCCCCATTCTGCCGAACGTCTGATATTGAGTGAACCGTCACAAATGACTGTCACCCTCATTTTGCCCTGCGGAATGATGACCTTGTCCTCCTGCTGCTCCTCTGTCGCCTTGTCCGGCTCTGTATTCGCCCCATTTTCGCCGTTTTCCTGTTCGGTCGGTGGATTTGTTGCCTTATCCTCATTTGAGGCGTTCTCGTCGTCCTCTGCGTTCTTCTGCGATGTTTCCTGCTCATTGTCTCCGGTTGCAAGTTCGCTCACATCGTCATTGACCGTTGTCATTTCCTTGAGTGTCTCTGCGTCTACTGTTCCGGTCTTGTTTCCGTCCGCATCGTATGTGTTGACACTGCCGTCCGGATTTGTCTGCAACGCTCCCTCCGGAACATCATCCGTGAGCGAACCGATGACCTTTCCGGTTTCATCCCAAACAACGAGGCTCTCGTCCTTTGCTGCTGCCCTTAATGCTGCATCAAGTTTCTTGTACTCTTTGCAGTCCTCTTTCTTGAACTCTGTTCCTTTGCCTAAATAGTATAACATGATTATCCCTCCTATTTGCTCAAATATTTACTTGATGCATAACCGACGATATTCTTATAAACCACATACAACCATTTCACGCCGTTGTAATCGTTATAATATCCATAGCACTGGACTTTCTCGTCGTGATTCATCACTGCAAGTATTGATTTTCCTGTTCCTGCTCCTGCACGGAGGTTCAATCCGGATGCAGTCACCTTGTACGTTCCTGCAAGGCTCTTGTTGAATCCGTGTGCGACATCCACCTTTGCATTGCTCTTGACCGTTGTTGTGTTGGATGCTCCCGCTCCGGATGACTTTGCTCCGTCCGTGAGGTTCGTTGCTGTGTGAGCATTATCATTCAACAGAATATCTCCCTTGAGCAAATACGCATCCGATGTCAGATATTTGCTATCTGTCAGCACCTCGAATCCCGCTGCCTTGAGTGCTGCTCGCAGGTTTCCGGTATAACATGCCGTACTCACCTTTTTCAGTGCGTCAATCCCCAGTCTGTAACCTGCACCCTTTACGATTGCAGCGACACCGGATGAACAGTCTGCCTCACATGCGACTGTAATCTGTGCAGGGTCATAGTTGGAATCTGCAAGGTTCGTCCAAAATGTACCCCTCTGTGACTGGTCATATCCTATGAGGTTGTTGTTTGCTGCTGCCTTTGCCATGCTTGCAATCATCGCTCTCACATCCGCATTCGGATGACGGAGAACGCATTTCCACGGTCTGTTATACCAATTTATTACCCGCCATTCTGTACCTGTCTGGTCTCCTGCTTTTCCTCCGCTGTATCTGTTATTTTCATCATGTCCGCAATTTGAAATCATTTGTTTTCCTCCTTGTCAAATTCTTCTGTGTTTCTGTCCGTCATGTCTCCCATAAGTTCCGGACAATGTTCCTCAAGTTCTGTGTACACAATCAACCCGCAAATCAATAACGGAATACCGACCCATAAAATCGCACATCCCAATGAAAGAATGAACCATACTACCACCGACATTCTTTCCGCAAATTCGTCATCAGGATAATAATATTCGTCATAGTAAAGTTCCTGTTCCTTTTTGCTTGCCCTGTCGACCCAAATGTAAAACGCTGTCATCGCTAAAAATACGACGACCGCACCCACAACGTACACAATCCCGATTGTCCTTGCGTTCTGCATGAAAAAGTCTATGATTTTACTCATTGACCTCACCTGCCTCACCGCTCACAAGCGTCTGCATCGCTTTGTTGCTCTCAAGCATCTTTTTCATTCTCTCAAGTGCCTCGTCGACCATCATTGAAAAAGCCTCGAACGAAATCACTCTCGCAAGCCATGTGAACCGTGCGACGAACATATCATATACATATCGCAGTTTGATTTGACCTGTACCGCCTCCCAGTTCCTTTTCTGCCTTTGTGACTGCATAGAGCAGCCATTCTCTCACTTTGTTCAACTGTTTGTCTGACGGCATTTTCACGAAAACATATACTGCATATCCTCCCGCTGCACATACTGCAATCAGACCCACAATCACAAACCAATTCTCGACGATGTATTTCATCCTTGTACCTCCTCGTCATCCTGTTCCGGTTCGTCATTGTGTTGTATTTCTCCGTTTGACTTTGTTCCCTTGACCGTTTTCACGGACTTAATGAGTGCCATCGCCCCGCCCTCGACTGATAGAAAACGGAATACATTCTCAATCAGTGTCGACGGTTCTGAACCCATCCGCAAAAACACAAATATCATCACGACTGTAAAGATAAATGCTGCAAGAATCAAAGTGAATACAACACGTTTCATGAACAGACCGGACACCTTTTTGTCATGTCTCTCTTTTCGCTCCCTTATCCGGTACATTCTTTTCAGATGCCGGATTCTGATGCGTCGTTCCTGTTCTGTCATTCTCATGTATTGCCTCTTTTCTGTGAGGTTGATTCTTGCCTGTTTCCTGCCCTCCTGTTATCGGTCGGAATGCTGTTCTCCGTCCAGTCTCTTGTGATAACTCTTGAGTGACTGTTCCACAATGACAACACGCTCTCTCAACTGTTTCATCTCCTCACGGTTCTCTCTTGATTCCCGTTTGATGTCCTTGATGTCGTCTGCGATGTTCTCAAGTTTCACAACCACCATTGTGTCATTTTCTGCTCGTCTCTCCGTTTCTTCCTGTGTGTCTTTTTTGTCGTTCCTCTGCTTTGAGCAGATTCCGAAAAAGATTGCGAATGCAACCGACACTCCGGAGATTAGCAAGGAAACCTCAATCGTCAACGGCGTTCTCCTTTCCGAACTCTGTCGCCTCGATGTCGTCGGTGTCGCAGTATTTCCGCATGTGATATTCGAGAACATCCATCTCCCTGTCTGTCTCCTCTACCTCTTGCCGGAGTTCCGCTCTGACCGCCTCCTCGATTTTCGACTGTTCAATGATTGTTTGCTGTTTTTTCACGATTGCCGATAGATTTTCCGTCACATCGCACAATCGTGATATTATTTCAAGCGGACTCATTCTGTATCACCGCCGGAGAATTTTTCTCCTGTGATATATTCATATTCATCCGCTGAAATACTGCCCTTTGCGACACGCTCGGAAATCTGTTCCTTTGTGAGAGTGCCTTTTTTGTACATTCTTTTGAGACTTTCAACAAGCATTTTCATACTAAATCAACCCCTCCTCAATCAACTGCTGTGTGTATTCGTCAATGACCGCATCTTTCTGAAACTGTGTCACTGATTCGACGATTCCGGATGTGTTCTCCTCAACGACTGACTTCATGAGTGCCATGTTCTCATATTCCTTGACTGTCATTTCTTTCTCGTCGTACTGCCATTCGGTCACTGTCTGCATCTTTCCGTCGCTGCCCTCAACCTCTCTTGTCACCTGTTCGATGTTCTTACGCAGGTAAACCGTTGACGGCGACGATGTCCTGTCGACCTCCTCCGGCTTGTCCGGCTGTGTTCCTGTCACCTTTTTCCAATCTGTCATGTTCATTCTCCTTTCTGCTATGCTTTGAAACTATCCTCTTGAGTTTCTTGACGTTGATTTTTGGTTTGATGTAATCAATGTAATAGTTGTATGTGTCCGTGTGTTTGAACAATCCCATATATGACAACATCACCGATGCGTTATACCATGAGATTTTATCCTGCTTTGAGATATGGTTTGCCTTACGTCTCGCAGCCTCAATGTTTGATTTCCGGATGGTTGTCCGGTCATGGTGAAATTGAAATCCCATAAAATCAAGCATACGACCCTTTGTGACCTGCTTTCCGTCTTTATCGAGTACCGGATTCCCGCCTTTATCAAATACCGGATATTCAAATCTAAACACCTGCCAATCGCCTTTTATTTCAAGGTCGAGATTGTCATTCAGATATGTTTCGATTGCTGCATGTATTTTGTGCAGTTTCTTTTTGCTCTTTCCCAGTATCACCATGTCGTCCATATATCGCATGTAATGCTCTGCATGGAGTTCCTCCTTGATGTAATGGTCGAGTGCTTTCAAGTAAAAATTGCCGAACCATTGTGATGTGAAATATCCCAACGGAACGCCTTTTCGCATCTCCTCAATAATTTCTTTCAGTTCATCGAACATCGCTCCTGTGATGCCGATTTCCTGCAATATCTCCAACGCTCCGGAGATGTCGTCAAATGCTATGCATCCGACAAGCGTTTTCGTCTGCTCTGCATCTATCTCAACGCCTGCATCCGTCAAAATCTTTGCAACGAGTGCTATTTTGTCATGTTCAATCAGTATGCAGAGTAATCTATAAAACCGTTTATCTCGAATTACCTCTTTGAGTTTCCTTTTGAGGATTCTCCGGTTTATGGATTCAAAGAAATGGTGAACATCCATCTTGAGAACAAAGAATTTCTTTCCGTCGTAGGAATCAAGCCATTTTCTCATGTACTTCTTTCCGTAATGAACACCCCTGTCCGGAATGCTCCCGCATGAAAATTCATACAATCCATTCATCACAATCGGTTTGAACTGACCTATTGCACAATGGTGAATGACCTGCTCATATTTGTAATGTGGTTTTAATATACGGCGTGTTTTCTTGCTGCTGCTCTCGTTGATGATGCTCGGTTTGTGATAGTCCGGAATGAACAACTCCTCTGTCAACATCTTTTTCAAGAGTTCTGTGTGTTCATCGAGGTTCTCTAATACCTCCCGCACATCATTCCTGTTCTTTTTCTTTTTGGATGCATTTATAAAACACTGTTTTATGTAGTCGTCTTGCAACATTGGTTCATATAGGTTGTTGTAACTTCTCATATAGTATTTTCTTATCTCCTATCGGTTTTTGTGCTTATGCTTACTCAACCGACCCTATATCCGGAATGATTTTCGCCTTGTGGCGTGGGATATAGGCTGCATTTGATTAAACGCTCCGATATGAGAAGAAATTGGACGCACCGATGTTCCAGTTCGCATTGCCCGCAGAATTGTTCAAATTCAAGTAATCCGCACCGCAGTTCTCGCCATTGTTACAGTTACCGCCGACAAGGGCGACCGCAGGGAGCAGGAACACCGCCCGACACCGCACCCTATATCCCTATATTCATTTTTCTAAAAACGACCACACCGCCTAACGGCGGGAATAGCGGAGGCGTTCCCCCTCGTTCCTCCCCCTGCTGCTTACGCAGCGATAGGCTGTTCTAAGAAAACGGACGCACCGACGGTCCAGTACGCATTGCCCGCAGAAAAGTTCAAATACAAGCAATCCGCACCGCAGTACTCGCCATTGCTACAGCGACCGCCGACAAGGGCGACCGCAGTAATTCCGGCATTCCACCAAAAATAGTCACATGTGTATGTGCTACTGCTGCCACCTATTGAATTGACAATGCGTCCGAATCTGCTTGACTTTGTTCCTTTCTGATAACCGTTGCCGGATGATGTGAATGTGATTCCGACCTTTTCAAAGTCCTTTCCTGTCAGATTGTACGGTGGTGTCATCTTTGCAAGGATTTCACCGCCTACCATCAACAGACCGTTGATTCTATCCCAACGGTTGCCCCACGGTTTTTCCATGTAGAACACTTTGACCTCATGTGTTGTGTCGTTATATCCAAAAAACTGTCCTTTGTCCTTGAGTGTTCCGGTTGCAAGATGCCCGTAATTCTGTGATGCGTCGTTCACATATCCGGATGTCTGACCCTGTCCGAATGCAGTCTGTGAATTGTCTGTCTTTGACATAATCTTGAGCATACAATTCAACAGGTTTCGTTTGCTCCATGAGCCGATATTCCATCCCGCACCGTTTGCCTTTGCTCTTGCAATCTCTGTTGATGCGTTTGTGTTATACATGAGTGCCTGTCCTGCAAGTGAGCGGATGCGTGTTCCATCATACGAACCGCCAAACATCGGGAAATAGAGTTTGTCCGCATGTGAACCGTCCTCTCTGACATATGCGTCATCGTTGTATGATTCATCGTACTGGACGTTTGAAATAATCATGTACTCATAGTTTCCGACTTCAAACTGTGAGAGCCAAATCTTGCCCTTGTCACCGCTGCCATCGAATACACTCATTGCATTTCCTCCGTATGCCGTGTTTGAGACATCGGATGCCGTTTTTCCGTCTGCTTTCTTTGTGTGGTCGTTCGGGTCGAGTTTATAATCTTCTGTACCGTCATATTTGACCATTGCCGGATAATTGTTCTTTACAAAAAAGACGTTTCCCCAGTCTCCAAAATCGAACCGTCCGGCAGAATAATTCATCGCAGCGGGTGTCATTCCCACCGCATCGAAAAGATATGTGCATCGTGTCGCCGGATTGCTGTCATTTTTGTTGATTTTCATTCCGTAACGCTTTACACCCTTTATTCTTACATCTTCCCCGACTGCTGCCAGTATAGCGTTTGTATTCGCATATGTGCGGTCGAGTGTGTCTTTGTCTGCTACTTTTACAATCAAGTCTCCACTTGCCATTTTTTACGCCTCCCTTATCGTCAAAATTCCATCCTCAACCGTGAGGACACATGATTTCTTTGTGACGGTGTCAACCATAGTGTTGAGACCGTTCACAATGCCTTGACACGCTTTTGCTGCTGCACTCGCTGTCGACGCTGCATTGTTTGCCGTTGCTGCTGCACCGTTTGCACTGTTCGTCGCCTCTGTCATGTTCTTGCTGAAATTGTTCACGGTGTTCATATATCCCTGTGTTAATGTCAGTATTTCCTCATAACGGGCATTGTTGACGATAATCGGCAGGTCAAAGAATTTCTTTTTACCATCTCCCTGTCTGATTTGATAATGACCGGATGCATCAAGTTCAACTCCGATTTCTCTTTCCTTGAGAATCAGAGTGTCCTCAACCGCTTTCCAGTCTGCCGTTGTTCCGGTGCATGGTCTGATTGCTGCCATTGTTCAACCTCCTTTGCTCCGTGATTATGGAATATATCACACAATCACTCCTTTGTGTTCGTTTCGCCGTCTGTTTCCAGTATCGTGGAATTATACTGCTAATTGTCGGGAGGTCGGCGTTCCTCCGTCAAAATCAACACCCTCATTCGCATTTCTGACCTGTGGTGTTGCTCCATCAATGAAAATCGGTGTCACTGTTCGCAGATACGGTGTTTCGCCGTCACAATCAAGATACATACTCGAATATAAAGCCTCGGCACGGTTGAAATAGTCCTGCACACTCTCAAGGATTTTCTCTGCTGATGCAAGCAGTGAATTTTGAATCGTGTCATCAATATCCTTTTTGTCCTGCTCGACCTGTTTCTTTGCCTCTGCAACTGCTGTCTGCATCTGTGACACATCCTGTCGAATCTGCGTCGCCGTGTTCAATGTCGCCTCAAGTTGCTCTTGATTCTGCAATGCATCCTCTGCCCGCTCTGTAACCTCTTTGCAGGCTGTTGTCGCCTTTTTGGATGCATCTGTTGCCTCATTCGTATTCTTGACCGCCTGTGAGGTGTCCTGCTGCCTCTGCTGCTCCTGTTGGATGCGGGTGTTCTCATTTTCCTGTCGCTTATTTTCTGCCGTCACCCTTGCCTTTTCCGCTTTCACTCTCGCATTCTCTGCGACCACTCTTTCGGATTCCGCTTTCTTGACTGCTGCATCCGTGTCATCAATATTCTTGATGTGTCCTGCAATCCGGTTCTCAAGGTCTGTGAACTCATTCGCTGACAAGATAGCATTTTCATTCCTCTGTGACGGTTCAATCTCCATTGTGAATGATGCGGATGTGATAACCTGTGAATCATCGCTTGTCCGGATTTCAATGTCGCAATACGCCGTTCCGGAGGCTGCAAGTGCTTGATTTGTCAATTCGACTGTCACATCCGAACCGGAATATGAACATGTGTTATACACATACTTTCCGTCCGGCTTTGCGATGTTGATGACCGCTCTCGCACCCGTCGGGATTGTGTACGGTTCACCGTTGTTGAGCAGTCTTGCGACGATGAATCGTGTTGCCTTGTCTCCCTGCTTTGCAGATACTAAATATCTTTTAGTGTCTCCGGACATTTCAAGATTGATGTTCGTTGTCAGTTTCGTCAATGCTGCCATGCTCTCACCTCCTCTCGGTGTTTACTTCTTATTTTTCCGGATTCTCCGGTTCATCCTGCTCCGGCTGCTCCTCGTCCGGTTCTGTTTTCAGAACTCTCTTTGCTGCTTTCTTTGCTTTTTCAAGTTCCTCGTTTTTTTCTGCCATCATTGTATTTGTTGAGTTTATGAGTTCAATCTTTGCCTCACTCCTTACCTCTGCCAGTACGGAGGACAAAACTCCGTCCATGATGCACGGAGGCAATGCATGTCTTTTCTGTATCGTCTCCATAGCGTTGAGAATTTCTCCCTTTGCACATTCAATTCTTACTGCAAGCGGTGTATTCATGATTATTCCTCCTTTGCTACCTGTGTCGCTGTTTGTGCTGCAAGCAGCATGTCAAGTTTCTTGTCAATACTCTGCAAGAGTTCCGTGTTTGTCTCCTCTGCTGATTCTCTTATCACAACCGTTGCTGTCTCGTTTGGTCTTGAGTTGTCGGCAGCATCTTCCGGAATTTTATACTCCGGTTCTGCTGCTCGTTTGACTTCCTCTGTCTGAATATTTTCGTCATTCATCTGCATTTCTTTTCCTCCTGTTTTATCCATTGCTCCATGTTCCGGACACTAATATTCCTCTTTTGAACTTAAGCGTCGCCGTTGACCACTTTGTCAGTTTCCCGTCGCTGCCTACTTCTAAAGGTTGTTTGAATGTTAGCGTTCCACTTATCGAACCATCTTCAAAACTCACGTTTCGTAATTTGAAAAAATGCATGTTGATGTCTGCTCCCGCATGTAGCATATTCGCCTCATAATCTCCGCACTGCTGTGTACAGTACGACCATTTCATTGTGTACACACTTGCATTTTCACTTTCTTTGTTTGACCATGACATATAGGCGGTGTTGCTCTCTATATCAAAGACAAGTCCTCTCTGACTGTCGTTGTCTTTCATAGTGTTCGTTCCGATTTTCCCGACATAATATCCGTCACGATAGAAATGAGTTCCGTTGTAGTCAAATCGTGTTCTTTTTTGGTTATCCGTAATCGTTCCGGTGTACATTGTGATTGCGGTCGAATCAAACTGCATGTACGAACTGCCTTTGTTGAATGCAATTCGGACATTGTATGCATTCTGTGTGATAAGTGTTCCGAAATCATCCTCGTTCACCTTTTTGTTGACCTCGGAGGTGATTTCCTCCGCAGTCACTTGAATTTTTGCATCCGCATACAACGAATACAGACCCAACACCTCAATATCTGTAATGTACACTGGTGCATTTTGAGTATATGCGTAAATGTAAACGTATTTCGTTCCCTCTGATACCGTGATTTCACGCTCAATCGTTGTGAACTCTTTACTCTTTAACGCTCCGGATGATGTTGTTGAATAACTTCCCAACGCTCCCACCCGCACCCTTGCCGTGCTTTCGTACCCTGCTGCTGTTGCTGCCTTATATCTCACACGATATGTTCCCGCAGGTATTTTCCCTAAATTCTGCCGTATATACGAACCGCTTGAGGATGTTTTCAGTATTTTCGCAACCGTACCCAAGCCGGACACATCCATCACAGAGTTGTTTGTCTCGTCACTGTTGTACCAATTATCATCAAACCCATTTGAAAAATCTCCATTCACAACATAATTGTGCATAGAGTTTTCTTCTACATGTTTGACCTCTTGTGAGATTTCATCCTTTGTCGCTTTTATCAACGAATCCATCTCGACCGACGTATAATAATTTTTCAGTTTATAGGAAACGCCCTCCTCAATAGCCTCTTTTGATGCTGTGATTTTGGTTTCTATTTCCTCCGTAGTCGAATAACTCTCAAGGACTTTCTTTGTCGCCCTGTTTGAGATGGAGACCGCCTCCTCTGTGGCTGCTGCCGTCTCCTCTTTCTGAATCTCTGCGAATGTCTTTCTCGCATTGGAAATCTCAACCGTGTTCTTTTCCGGTGATTCCGGATATTCTGTGATTTTGACAATCCTCTGTTTTTCCCTCGTCCTCGTTTTCTTTGACACAAGCGTGACCGTGTCTCCGATTCCGTATGAGAAAATGTCTTTGTATTCCTCTGATGCTTTCGCAAGGTCGACCACCTCTGCGGTGTATGCCTTGTATGGTCTTGACATTTCCTCAATCTTTGCTGTCGCATCCTCAATCAAACTTGTGGTATTGGTATATCTTTCGTCTTTCCAAACATACGCCTTGATTTTGGAACTGTACTGAAAATTGTCGATGTAATCTTTTCCAGTCAGCCACTCCGGTGTGATGCCGTCCTTGCCTATCGGATAGATTCTTGTGTAAAAATCGTATGTGTCCGATTTCAATGATATTTTCCGGAGGTTCAACCCCTCCATGAAATAACACCCTTTGTCGCTGCCTATCCGGTCATATATGTCGATTGTCTTTGTCAGTGAATGGATGATGCACTCGCAACGGTATGTTGTGAGGCACTTTTGCAGGACATCCCATGCGGTGACACTCTCCTGCTCGTCGATGGTTCTTTTCTTTGTGACGGTACATGTTCCGACATGCCATCCCGTACCCTCAAATGCAAACTCAAGACATGCCTTGATTGTCTGCTCCTGTGATTCAAAACCATACGGGAACGCTGTTCCCTCCAACTCCTCGACATTGAGAACTGCTGTGTATTTGTTGAATTGTTCTCCCTTTTCAACCGCTTTGATGACATATTCGTCCGTTTTGGTGTGTATATAATATTCTTCTTTTAATAGGTCAACCAACGCTCCCGCTGCCGGATAATTGAACGACAACTCTTTGTCTCCGGAATCCAGTGTCGTGGTGATTTCCCTGTCCTTGAATCCGGACAATGTTCCGATTCTTTTCTTTTTGTCATTAAAAATCTGCAATGTTCTCACCTCCTAAATCCACATAGGCGTGTATCTGATAGTCACTCTCGCCTTTGTGTTGGAGAATGTGAGTGCTGTTTCTCCGGTCTTTAATACCGGAAACGTCCACATGTTCACCTTGTCGAATGCATTTGCCCCGTCGATTGTCACAAGTCCGGTCTTTGCGTCTATCACAACCGTCTTTCCCGCTGCCAAACTCTCAATGATGATGTCGTCCTCTCCTAGTCCGGCGATTGTGTAATTCGTCAAGGCACTCTTGGCATATACCTCCACAACGCACGGAGTGTCTCTTGTACCCACTTTATAGAACGATGCAGAGGTTTTCCCGTCGAATGTGATTGAGAGGTCGTCATCGACGAAAAAGCCGTCAAATTCGAGGTTTACAATGTACCTCTGTTTCACGTTTTTCTTTTCATAGTCATTTGTTGTGATGAATCCGATGTATGTTCCTTTGTAGCCGTCGAGTTCCATCTTGCAAGCCTTTGTGAAATTGCTCATGAACTCCGATGCAGCACGGATGATGTTGTTCCTGTCCTTGCCTTTGAAATATATTGACAGTTTCAAATGACCCATCTGAACCTCTGTCTCAAGTTCCGTCGGCAGTGCTGCACTCGTCAGCCATTCATAAGAATTTGAAAAAGAGGGAGGCTGCACATCGGCGGTCAACTGCTTTGCATCGTATTTCTTGATGTCTATTCCGTTTATTTTCATCGCCCTGTTTTACCTCCCTTTTCGCTTATTTATTACCATTTCCGCATCAACCTTTGACACGGTTCTGCTTGCTATTTCGTCTCCGTCAATGTATGTGTGATTCGTCACATACACGACTTGTGATTTCTGTACCGCATCCAGTTTCTTGTCAAGGATGCTGTTCAATTTGTTATAAAATTCCGCAAGAGGCAATATTGCCTCGTCACCCGCCTCGCCTCCTACCATGAGGCTGTTGCCATTGATTCCGAACACGGTCGGATTTGTCATAATACCGCCGGATTTATACCACTGAATCGAGAATGACGGAAGTGAGCCTTTCCCTCCAATTCCGAACGGTGCAACACCTCCGGACACACTGATGTGTGGCAAATTCAAATGTGGCAATGACCATCTGAAATTGAATGCCGATTTGATTCTCGACAATGCACCTGTCACCGCTCCGTGTGCGGATTCCATCTTTGAGGAAAATGATGACTTGATATTTTCCATCGCAGATGATGCGGTTGATTTTGCACTTGCTAATTTGCTTGAGAACGCCGATTTGATGCTGTCGAGTTTTCCACCCGTCAAAGTGTTCGCCGTACTCATGAGAGAGTTCATTGTGTCCTTTACGCCCGTGAATGTAGCAGACACGATTCCCTTGATTCCCCCGCCTTTTTCACTGTATGCGGATTTCATGTTGTTTAGTTTCGTTGACACATTGGACTTTGCTGTCTCCATGAGTGAAGTTGCCTTGTCCTTTATGTTTGTGAAATCTGTTGACCATTTTGTCTTGATTTCCGAAACTTTTGAGGAGAATCCGGACTTGATTTCCGTCAATTTATTCGATGCATTGTTTTTCCATTCGGTCATTTTATTCGTGACCGTGGTTTTCATATTCTCCCAACCCGTCGAAACATTTGACTTGATGTCTGAAACCTTTGTTGAGAAATTCGTCTTGATTTCATTCAGTTTGTTTGATGCATTGGTTTTCCATTCCGTCATTTTTGTTGTGACGGAGGTTTTCATATTCTCCCAACCCTCGGAAACCTTTGTCTTGATTTCCGATGTCTTTTCAGAGAATTTTGATTTGATTTCAGAGAGTTTTCCTCCGGATAAATTATCAACAAAAGTAAATCCTGCTGAATAATATCCTTTGATTCCCTCCCATCCGGCAGCAACAACGCCCTTGATACCTCCTCCGTTTTCTTCATAGGCGGTTTTCATGTTCCCCAGTTTTTCCTTTGCCGTTTCGGTCGCTGCCGACATGACATTGTGAACTGTGTCCTTTACGCCGTTGAATACTTTCGATGCAGCTTGTCCTATTGTGCTGTTTTTTATGTTGTCGCCGATTTCCTTGACCTTATTTGTGACCGCCTCTTTCGCTTTCGTGAATGCTCCCGTGATGGTCTCTTTGATTGCATTGAATTTTTCTTTGATGTTGCCCCACAATTCGGACAGTTTTTCTTTGACCTTATCCCAATTTTTATATAGTGCGACACCTGCTGCAATCAGTCCGGCAATCAGTGTCACAATCAAAATAATCGGGCACAAGTTCATAACTGCATTGAGTGCCGTTTGTGCCACTGTCATTCCTCCGGTTGTTGCCGTGGCTGCTGTTGTGGCTGCTGTGTGTGCTGCCGTGGCTGCTGTTCCTGCCGTATCTGCTGCCGTTCCTGCTGCCGTGGCTGCTGTCTTTGCCGTAATCTTTGCAATTATCTTTGCAGCTCCGGACACAAATTTCTGTCCGGTCGTTACCGTGTCAGAGATTCCCTTTGCCACTTTTCCGAATCCGATTGACAACGGACCGATAGCAGCGACCACAAGACCAACTTTGAGAACTGTTTCTTGCTGTGCCGGAGAGAGCGACGTGAACCATTGTGTCAACTCTTGAATCTTTCCGGTCAATTTTTCAATCATAGGTGCTGCGGATGTCTGTGCTGTGGATGCCAGTGTCGACAACGCCAGTTTTGCGTTGTTCATCGCAACCTTTGCATTGTCAATCGGGTCGAGTGTTCCGTTGTATGTGTCCTCAACTGTTGAACCGTATTCCTCCATTGATGACGAAAGACTGGTGAGGTCAATTCTGTTCTCACGAATTGCCTTTGTCATTTCCGCAGCACCTTTTTTTCCAAACAATTCCGTTGCAATCTGCATCGCCTCGGTCTCTGTCTTTGCGTTCTTGATGCTGCCGATAGTATCTGACAACGCCTCGTCCATTGATTTTCCCTCTGATGTGGCGTTCTGCAATGCTTTTTTTAGACCCGCCATTGCTTGAGTTGAATCAACACCGTTTGCGTCGAATTGAGCCATCAAATTGATTGCTTGAGGCAATGACAATCCCATTTCTTTGAATTGTGCGTTGTTGTCGAGGACATATCCCTCTAATGTATCAACAGAGATTCCGGTTTCCTGTGCCTTTGCCGTGAGCAATCCTAATAGATTTCCCGTCTGTGATGCATCGACGTTCCACGCTTTCATGATTTTGTCAACTTGGTCAACTGACTGTGTGACGTTTGTTCCGTTGATTGTTGCAAACTGTATGAACTGTTTAGAGGTCTTTTCAAGTTCCGTTCCGGTTGTATGGAATCTTGTGTTGACTTCTCCGATTGCCTCTCCTACCGTTGACATATCCTCCGGCATTGTTCCGAAAACATTATCCGCAGACTTTGTCAATCCCTCAAGTGCCTCTCCGGTTGCTCCGGTCTTTGTCACTATGGTGTCATAACCCTCGTCGAGTTCCGTGAATGCTTTGATTGATGCTGCACCAATACCCGCAATTCCGGCAGAGACAACTGACATTTTCTTTCCGAAACTTTCCATCTTTGTTCCCGCTGTATCGCAAGCGGTCGCAAATTTTTCAAGTTTATTATCTTTTAACTGGTCATTAACATTTTTCAGTTCTGCCTCCATGTTCATGAGGGCAGTCTTTGACTTTTCCGTCTTTACCGTCTGATTTGCAAGTGCGGTCTCTGTCTTTCCGATTGCTGTCTCATTTGCGGTGAACTCTTTCTCTAACTTGTCGAGTTCATCCTTGAGTGCTTTTGACTGCTCGGAGTTCTTTCCGGTCTCTGCCGTTGATTTCTCATAAGCCTCTTTCGCAGCATCAATCTTTGTTTTGAGTTCCTCCTGCTTTGTCTTTTGGTCTGACAGTTTCTTTGTCAACTTCTCCTGCTGCTCACTGTTCAACTGCACGATGTTCTTTTGCACCGTGATTTTTTGAGTGAGCGATTCGGCTTTTGCCTTGAGGCTGTCTGTTTCTGACCCGAACAACTTTGCTTTCGTCGCTGCCGTCGTATATTCCGCAGACAAGACTTTCATCTGCGATGCTGCCGATTTCATTTGTGATTGATAACTGCTCGAATCTGCCGATATTTTGACGCTTGTATAAGCCATTCGGTCGCCTCCTCTCTTACTGATTTTCGTTGATTGTATCTAATTCAAATTTTAAGTAGTCCAACAACGTGACAATGTTCTCTTTCATGCATTGACTGTATGAGTTTTTCAATAGCCGAATCGCAATTTTTACAACACGGTCAACAATTTCCCCGCAGACTTTCCATTGATTTTCCTCCGGTTGTTCATCCTCGTCCTCATATCCATTTTCACGGTCGTAGTCATCGAATGCGGATGCCTCTTTTTCCACCTGCTCAACCTCGACAATGCTCAACATCTTCTCTGCAACAATGTTCTGCATGATGAAATGAACCGTCTTGATTGCCGTCAGAAATTCAACTGCATCAATCTCCCCGACTGCTGCAAGCGACAATTCATTCCCGAACATCTCCTGCATTATCTTTTTGTTGAAAAACATCACTCCGGAGAATTTCTCCGTGTCATTCTTTTCCATGAGACTGATGTATTTTTTATATTGTTCTACCGTTACGGAATTGATGAAAAGTCTCTCACCTCTGCAAGTGACCTCGATTTCGGGTATCACTTGCCATTCTGAAAATTTTTCTCGATGTTCTCCATTCTCTTGGTGAGTTCTTCTGCAATTCCCATGTCGATGAACTGGAACTCAAGAATCAAACCTGCTGCATCAAGTCCGGTCTCCGGATTCTTTAATTCCTCAACGGTGAACTGGTCTCCGTATGCTTTGCAGATAAAAAGACCCATCGCCTCAATGTCCTGCTTTGAATACCTCTGTTTTGCGTCGACAATCTCTGCAAGTTCGAGATATTCCGTGTATGTGTCGATTGACATTTTCGGCATTGTAAACTCTTTGTTATTGACTATAATTTTTCTTTTCATGATTTATCCTCCTGTTATATGTCCTCTTATTAGCCTAAACCGCCGTTTTTCTCCTGCACTTTGCTGAACCATGCCTTGATTGCCTCTGCTGCCTTTGTGTCTCCGGAAACGAGGTTTGATTCGTCGACCGAAATCTCATACGCATTGTCAAGACTTCTCTCATAGAATGAACCCTTGATGCTCTTTGTTGTCGGAGACAATTTGCCCTCTTTTGTGCTTGCCTCCTCACTGATGCCCTCTGCGAACTTTCCGGCGTATAACCATTTGAAATCATACTTTCCGTTGAGTTTTCTTTCTCTCCATCCGACAGCGACCTCCGGTGCTTTGTCATCCGCAGTCTTTACAAGAAAACCGTTCTCGTATAACTGACCGAAAAGAATCTGTCTGTCCTGTGGTGCGAGTGCATTGACCTCAAGTTCGATTTCTGTTCCCTCATAGGAATTGATGACTTCCTCTGTTCCATCGTCAGAGTAAATCTTTTCAGAACTCCACTTTTCGTCAACCTTTGCTTTGATTGCTCTTGCCAGTTTGACCGGAGTTTCTGCAACGTATGCTTTCGCATCGTTCTGTGTGAGTTTTGCGATGTAGAAATCTCTACAACCGCAAGTTCTACTCCTCACAATCTTCTGTTCTGTGTCGCTAACCTGTGTTACTGTTTCGCTCATGTCTATTCCTCCATTTCATAAAACTTTGAAAACCTTTGTGCTTTCATATAGATTCCGTCCTCCGGCTTGGAATCGTCTCCGTTCCTGCCATCAAACGAAAAATTATTTTCTTTCATGAGTGACTTGATTTCCCTTGCCAGTTCAACCTCGTCATTTTCCGAAAATATAGTGACCTGCAATGACAACGTCACTCCCTCTGCATTGTCGTCCGAAAAATTCTCGTCATTTTCTCCCAAATCCCACAATGTCACATGTCTGTCATGGATGTCTTTGTCATACCACCCTTGCATCACAGTGATTCCTCTGTCTGATATAGGTCTCAATGCGTCGGATGCATCTTTGATGATGTCCGGACTGCTGCTCATGCTCTCACCTCATTTCAATGTGTTGTCTAAATAGGATTGATATTCCTGTTCTGCGATTTTTTGCAGTTCCGCATCTGCCTCACGCCCTGTTGCGTAAATAAATTCTTGAGGCGGTTGATAGATAGTTCCCCAGTTTATGAATTTCACATAAAAGTGTTCGCTATTGTCCGACTTTTCCCATCCGACATCTGCTGTTGCTCCTGTGTCTTTCATTTTGACTGCTCCCATCGGTATGCTGTCCGCTGCATGTGATGTCACGGATGACTTTGAACCGAAACCTCTACCGGATAATTTGATGTCTGCCGATTTCGGAATTTTGCCGGACATGATGTTTTTCACAACTGGTTCGCTTTGCTTTACAATCTTTTGATTGACCTCTTTTATGTCCTCGTCGCTTGCTGCGTCCTCAAATGCTTTCATGAGTTCTTTCAAGCCTTGAAATTCCATTTCGATTTTCACTGCATCACCTCCGGTGTCAGATTATGACACTATGCTCCCGCTCTACATTTCAACTGATATTTCCTGTCGTCTGTGAACATCGGACATGCATCATATATCTTGAACTCAACGCCTTTATATACTGCGTAGAACTCTTTCAGATTCAATCTGATTTCCTCCATCTTGTCGCAGGCTCTCGTTTCAAACATGATTGTGTTCTCAAGACCTATCTGCAACGCATTGTATTTTTCATTTGTTCCCAAACTCTTGACATCACACCAACATGAGAAAAACTCCTTTTCCTCCTGCTGTCGTCTACCGTCAACAACACTTGTTGTCTTGCGAATTATCTTGATTCTGCCTGTCATTCTGCTGCACCTCCGTATATTTCTTTCAATAGCATGGAGGAAACGGCAGCGGATAGCGTTTTCGTGTCGCTCCGGTACTTGTCACGGTTGTCGTACAGTTCTTTCACGGACATAAATGCAAGCAGTTTTTGACGGCTTGTGAGGTTGTTCCGGTCGAAATTCGGAATCAGTTCCGTCATTTCATCCAGTGTCGTGTCAAGCATCAATTCAAGGATTTCGATGTCGTCATCATAGTCGATGTGACAATATGTCTTGCATGTAGCAATCAGACCGCCTCTGTACTTCTCTTTTTCTTCATCCGTCATGTTCTCACCTGCTTTCAATAGCAGGACGGATTCACCGCCCTGCTGCCATATTACCCGTTGATAACTTCTGTAATCTGGCCCTTGATGACTGCTCCCTTGTCAACAGGCTGCACATCGAAACGGTCACGCACCTTGATTCCGGTCATGTCCTTATCCCATAAACCCGCACCTTTGTCATTAAGGTCGATTGTGAGGACGTTTCTGTCAAAGAGTGTGACTGCCTCTTTTAAATCACCGCAGAAAATAGGATGCTTGTACCCGTCGATTGTGTGACCATCGGTGTTCATAATCTTCTCGGATGCAAGAGTTTTCTTTGATAATTTGATGATAGGATATTCACCGAAAAGCATCTTTCCCTTTGTCTGCTGTGTCGGGTCTTTCTGTAAAATATAGTTGCCGTCTTTATCCTTTAACTTGTCAAGGTAGTTGAAACCGCTCTGATTTGTGATAACAACTGCATTGTCAGCGATTGCAGGGTCTAACTGCTCATTGAAAATGTCCTTGAGGCTGTCAAGGTTCTCGACTGTGACCTCTTTCCCTTTTGTCATCTCATTGAGTACCTTGAGAATCATTGCGTTACGGGTTGCCTTTGTTTTCTTGGCAATCCATTTGTTGATGTATGCCATGATGTTGGATGCTGTGTCCTCAAGTAACTCTGCTGTCATCTTGAGGATTCCACCCTTTTTCTTTACCTTGTACTCAATCGGTAAAAATTCCGGTTCGTCCATCTCCGGAAAATCCGCAGCCTCGTCAACATTGTCAAATGGTGTTGATTCTGCATCAACCTCAATGTTTCGTGTTCCTGTCTTGGTTGTTACGCCCTCGACATTGACATACTGTTCAAGGTTGTCGGATGAACGACGCAACTCGATGATGTCTGTTCTGATGTCCTCCGGAATTGTCACACCGATTCCGACCTCTCCCTCACTTCCTGCGGTTGTGTCAGATGTGAGTGCATCCTTGTACACCTTGATGTCTGCCTCGTCTGCCTCTTTGTGCAGGAATCCGGCTTTGACAATGTTGACAAATGATTTCACGATGTTCTTTTTGTCCGGCTTGACATCCCCGCCGACCTGCTTTGCAGTTCCGTTGTTGACTTTGTCCTCGATGTCATCCTGCTCCTCCTCGTCCAAATCATAGAGGAGGTCAAATCTGTTCTGTAACTCCTTGAGTTCCTCTTTTGCTGCCTTTGCCTTGTCGAGTTTTCCGTCGTTCACAAGGCTCTTGACCTCATTTTTCTTGTCGTTAATCTGCTTGAGTAACTTCTGTAATTCCTTATTCATGTTTTTTCCTCGCTTTCTTACATACCGTAAAGGTATAAATCTTTGAGAATCTCCTGCTTTTCTGCCTCGATTCTCTGTTTTTCTGCCTCTGCTGCTGCACTGTTCCGGTTTTCAAGTTCTGCAATCACTGCATCGACGATGTCCTTTGTGCCGATTCCCTTGAGTGTCTCCGGAATATTGTTGTATTTCTCGAAAAAGTCGGATGCACATGCTGCAACTGCTGCCTTTTCCTCGATTTCAACATTGAAATACTGCTGCATCTTCTTACTGTCGAACCATGTCTCATTGCTCATGAGGGATTGAATTTTGTCTCTTGTGACACCCTCCTGCACATGTTCCATGTAGACATCAAGAATTGAATCCTCGCAGAGATTCAACTGTTTTATTACCGCCTTGAAATCGTCTGCGTTTCCGTATGCCATGCATAACGGTTTGTGGATCATCGCTTGAGCACCTGTTGCGAAATGCAGTTCGTCACATGCAAACATGATGACTGATGCAATGGATGCAGCCATTCCGTCAACATATCCGACTTTGTGTCCGTCATATCGCTTTAACTGGTTGTAAATTGCCAGTCCTGCAAATACATCTCCACCGCCGGAATTGAAATAGATGTCAATGTCCTCATATCCATCTAACTGGTTGAGGAAATCTGCGATGTCCTGCGGGCATCTGTCCTCCTCGTACCACATGGATTCCCATGTTGCTGATACAATGTCACCGTAGAAATACAAGGAACATCTGCTCTGCTCCTCGTCCTGCTCTAAATTCAAATAGCCGACATTTTCAACTTTCCCGTTGCGTTTATTCTTCTTTGTAAAATCAAAACGTCTCTTTTTTGGCATGATTATTCACCTCCCTCCTGTTCATCCTCGTCCTCTGCCTCGTCGGTTTCGTCCGGTTCTGTTGCTGTGTCCGGCTGCTCTGTGTCCGGCTCTGTTTCTTCCTCCGGCTGTTCCGGTTCATCGGCGTTCTCCTGTTCGGATTCGCCTTTCAAATATGCTGCACCCGCCATCGTCAACGGTACGATGCTACCGTTTGCAAGTAGGACATCGCCTCCCTCCGCATCTTCCATGTCGAGTTTACGTCTTGCCTCATTCGGTTTGATAATCATTCCACCGACACCGTTTCTCAAATATTCCATCTGTGTTTTTGAATCGGTTCGGAATAATACTTTTTCGTTGAATTTGTAATAATATCCGTCGTCTGCATCTTCATCCGGCAGCATTTTGAAATTGATTTCCTCCTCGTACTGCTTGATGATGAACAGTTCTGTGTCAACGTAGAACGATAACTGCTGCATTTCGCTGTTACTATATGACGACTTTGAATAGTCGTTGATTTGATTCGGTTTCACTCCGAACGCTCCGGCGATTTGCAGGGCATTATATTTTTTCAGTTCAAAGAACTGCGAATCAGTCAGTTTGATGTCAAGGGGCGTGAGTTTCATTCCTAACGGAACAGGCAGGATTTTTCCTGTGTTCTTTGCTCCGCTGCCGAACTCCTCAAACGACTTGACAAGTGCTGATTTTGCCTTTTCGTTCAATTCTCCGGTATATTCAAGAGTTGCCTTTGCCGTCAGACCGCTCTCGTACAGATTATTCATAAACGCCTGTGATTCGGATGCACCTGCAACCGTGTCTCTTAATATCTGCTGCACTGGTAGTCCTGTGATTCCGTCAAAACTGAAAGATGTCTTGAAATGCATCACCTCGTCTGTACTGAACACATATTGACGACCGGATGTCGGGTCTGTGTAGACGTACCACAAACGCCCCACTCCTGCGAATATCCCTGCATCGTCAACGACTATCTGCACACAATTTGACTGCATGACCCACAAATCAACGGTTTTGATTTCACCGCCGAATTTCTTTCGGTCAAACTTCTTTCTCATGTACACATATGCGTTTCCGTAGTGGTTACGGTTGATTTCAACCGTGTTCCAAAATGTTGTTGGTGTCATGAACGGATTCGGTCTTTTTGAGAGCAGTTTTGATGTATCTGTCGCCTCTGCCTCAATGATTCCCTTGTCCGTTTTCTGATAATATTTGATAGGCATTTTTGCAAGGGTTTCCGACAGCATCTTGAGACATGTGAAATATGTGACCTCCGATGTCGGTTTTCCTTTTCTTTTCAGTCCTATCCGCTCAAGGAATGACGGTGAGTTCAATGTCGTTTTGCCCCCGCTGTCCTGTGGTTCGCCTTTCCACCAATTTGAAATTTTTGCTCCTAGTCTTTGAAACGGATTCATTTATTTCTCACCGCCTTTCTTCATGTATTTTTCAAATTGCTCAAGCCATTCATTGACAGTTTCGTTCACATCCGGTCGGTACTCCTCTTTCATTGCGTGTTTCCATGCGTCGATGATAGCGTCAATCGGGTCGATTCGTTCTGTCGTGATGTCTTTGTCAATCTTTATTTCACCGTAGTTGTTCGAGATGGTCTTTGCGTTTGCAATCGACCAAACAAGTAGGCTGTCAACTGGAACAACTATCTTGTTTCCCTCTTTGCCGACTTCCATTCCCTCGATTTCCACATTGCCCGCAAGAATCTCAAGTCTGAAGTCAACTGTCGCATCGTTCAACTCTTTTGCTGTCTGTGTGACAGAGATTGAATCGAATCCCATCGCCTCAAGGTCTGACAGGAACGCCGATGCATTGTGCGGGTCGTAACAAATCAACTGCGGTTTGAGGTTGTATTCTCTCACTAAATCCTCAAGATATTTTATGATGTATTTATAATCTGTCTTGATTCCTCCTAGTGTTTCCGTTACCGTCACAAGACCTTTTTCAATCCATACGTCATACGGTACTTTGTCGGTCTTGATGTGTTCATCCACTCTTGAGGATGGGATGAACGAATGTGTGTGAACAAAATATTTTTTCGTGTCCTCCACCATAAACGGAATCACGATTGCGATTGAGGTCAAATCTCCTCCGGATGACAAATCAACTCCGACATAGCATTTTGACCCTCTGAAATCCTTGAGTGATTTCAGAACGGCACACGCTTTCCATGATGCAATATCCTTGATGTACAATGAATTTGACCACTGCATCCACATGTTGAGCTGCTTGACAAGGAAATCTCTCAAGTCCTCACCGCCCATGTCACGGGCAGTGTGTGCAATCGGTATCAGATTTTCAAGTGCATCCCTGTCAAATTCAAGAATCGGGTTTGCTTTTATCCAGTTTTCCGGTGTGTACCTGTCGTCGTGTTCGTCCATCTGTGCGATATACACAAATTGACTGTCATTCTCGAAAACGCCCTTGAGTAGATTGCAGCAATACTCATATAACTTGTAGCACGGCGACTTGAGGTCGAATCCTGCTGTTGTAATGACCGAAATCAACGCCGACTTGAGTTTCTTGATACCACCCTCAAGCAGTTTGTACATCTGGTTTGTTTTGTGGGCGTGGTACTCGTCGACGATTCCCAAATATGCACGGTGTCCGTCGAGTGACTTTGTATCTCCGGACAATGCTTTGATTTCCGAATGCGTCAGCAGACAGTCAATCGTGTGGTTGTGGTCGTGAACCTTGAACCACTCTGACAAATCCTCGTCGGAATTGATAAATTTTGCGACCTCGTCAAAAACAATGTTCGCTTGGTCTTGCTTTGTCGCCGTACAAAATATTTTTCCGTACTTGTACCCGTCGAAATTGCCGTAATAACACGCCAAAATACCATTGATGAACGATTTTCCGTTCTGTCGTCCTAATTGCACATAAGATGTTCTGAATCGTCTGTATGACTTTTCCTTTGTTCTCCATCCATTGAGTGACCCTAAAATGAAACACTGGAACGGATATGCCGTCACATGCTCATTTTCCTCACCCTCTGCAATAGTCAATTCCTCTGCGAAATTGATGATTTCCTCCGACTTTTCAACGTCGAAATAGTATTTGTATGGTGCTGCTTTCGATTTTTCGATGTCGTCAAGATGCCTCTGACATGCAAGACGGACATATTCTCCGGCTGTTATCTTGCCCGATACAACGTCAAGGGCGTATTGTGTGCAGCGGTCTTGTGTTTCTCCTGCTTTTGCCATGCCTTAATTTGCATATTTCGCAAATTTGTTCTCCGGCTTTTGCTGTTGTGGTTTCGGTACGACCAAACGGCAGCGGGAGGAAACTGTCAGTCCGAAATCTGATGCTCCTTGCCTACACTGTTTCATGCAGCGGTCTTGAATTATCATGAGACGTTCTCTTTCTCCGTTCACGACCTGTCTTGTACCGACCTGCACACGTTCTTTTTCGCCTGTGTCCGGATTTTCCCTCGTCTCATAGACTGGAACATCCTCCATCAATGGAGTTTCTCTGATTTGTTCCGTGATTTCGATGTACTGCGTTTGTGCAATGAGCAGCCTTGCCAATGCATCGCAATCAAGGTTTGAAATCAGTTTGATTTCGAGTAATTCTTTCGCAATCTTCCGGAATTGTTTCTTTTGTTCCGGTGTCAAATATGACGGAGGTCTCACTTTGTCGCATGGTGCTGTGACCTCGGCGTTTTTCCGTGCCTCAATTTCTGCTTTTGTGAGGTGTTTTCGCCCGTTCATTACAACCAAATCTGTGGGTTGTCTCTGTCCTGCCATGATGCAACAAACCTCCTTTCCGTCAGCATTTCAGTATTTTGTGTCACATTCTGACACCTCTTTCGGATATACCTTTCTACTGAAATTCCCGTGGGGAGTTTTCTCCAAGGAAAAGAGGGGGTGCGACTAAAAACGAATCGCACAAAACTTTTTTATATCCCCCTGCCTCTCGAAAGTGGTACTCAATCAGTGACCTCAACTGTTTTTGTGTTGCTCTCATACTTGCTTTGCTCTGCTTATATAAAGCAGTGATTGTGTTGTGTGTCTTATGGTTGAGAGGTATGAGGTTGAACGGATTCAAACGCTGTTCCCAGTCGTCCTCAAGTTCAATGATATGGTGAACCGGATTGCATGTGAGCAACTCATGCTCGACATATAATGCGTATATATCTACGTTGTCATAGACCTCAATGATACGCTCTCGCATTGCCCGCCATTCCTTTGATACATAGAACTCTGCTGCTCTCTCGTCTCGCCGTGTGTTGTTATATATCATGTGTCTCGACTGCTGCCGTTGCTCACATTCCTCGCACATCTTCATTGACTGCGGAATCAACTTCCCACACCTGCATGATTTCAATAGCATCTGTGTTCTCCTCTCTTGCTGTGTTCTCCTGCTGTGTTATCCACAAGAGGCGGGCAGTTATGCACATGACTGTGTATATCCCACCCGCATATAACAGGAGGGCAAACAGGCAAGAAAAAAGCGACTGCATATCTGCAATCGCTCGTCTCAACTGTTCACGCTAACATATTATCACGTTTATTTTGTCTTTTGTTCACCCACTTTTTACCCCTGTTTTCACCCTCATTTCACCCTGTTTTCACTCCGTTTTTATCATTTTCAATCGCTTTTGCACCGAATAACTTGATTGACAACCGCTGAATCATCACCCTGCACCACTTTTTCGGTGAGTTGCGTCCGCATCCTGTCTCCCTCACTATATCCTCGTATGACATGCCCTTTATATAGACCGCCTCGAGAGCGTCGTATTTGTACCCCTCACCTGCTGCCTCTGCATCTTCCTTGAGCGATGCAAGAGCCTTTTTCAAGTGTTCAAACAGAATGACCGTCTCTGCACGGCACTCTCTGACCGATTGCAGGAACGCCTTTTCTGCTGATATGTTGTATTTGCCTATATCCGGCACTTGAGAGGTCTCTGATACCGCCTCATTGATATATCGTTCCATTTCACGATAATTCTCAAGATATAGCAAGGTTTTTTCAATGACCGTCTGCTCCTTTTCCTCTTTCATGCTTTTTCCTCGCTTTCTGTTTTCTTCTCATAGGCAGACCGTGCATTTTACGCCAGTTATTCGTGTTTTTGCGGTTTTCCGCATCTCTCAAACTGCTCATTTTCAAAATTGCCGTTTTTGCCTGTTGCAAAGTCGTTCCCATTTGTAAAACTGCCTCAACGAACGCCTCTGCTGTTGTTTCAATCTTGATTTCCGGTTTTTGTGGATTTTCATTCTTTGCAACATCCGGATCCACTGTCGCCTTGTCCGCTGTTGCCTCAACGATGCTCGAAATCTCATTTTCTGTCTTTCCCATCGCCCGAAATCTGTCAATTATGCCTTTTAAGATTCCCATATTATCACAACCCTCCTTTTCGCTTACATAAAAGGCAAATCGCCGTCGATGCCGTCCGGAATACTCATGAATCCGTCTCCTGTGTCTGTATATCCGGCGTTTTCTGCCTGTCCTCCTGCTGCTTTCTTACTTTCTGCAAATTCCTGTTCCTCAGTCACAATATCCGTCGTATATACCTTTTGCCCGTCTCTGTTGGTATATGAGCCTGTCTGAATCCTGCCAGTAACAACAATTTTTGTTCCCTGTTTCAGATATTTTTCGGCAAACTCGCCGTTTTTCCCAAATGCCACGCATGAGATAAAATCTGCCGACTGTTGCCCGTCTCTTGCACCTCTCCGGTCGACTGCCAGTGTATAACGTGCCACACACATGGATTCCTGTGAACCGTTCTGCTGTGTATATCTTACATTCGGGTCTCTTGTGAGCCTACCCATCAATATGACTTTGTTCATTCTCTTTTTTTGTCCTTTCTTGAATCAATCTCTCGTATAAACGCAAATCATCCGGCGGGATGTCGAGATTCCAGTCTCTCGCAAATTCTATCCCGCCGATGAACGCCTCTTTTTCTCTATCAGTCATTTTCCCGCTGCATAACATATTCATTTTGCATTTTCTGCAATCTGACAAGTCCTTTTTTGAACTCAAGGTCATCACCATTCATGCACACATCGAATATTTTCTCATAGTCGACAATGTGTGTCTTGATGAACTCTGCCTCTGCTGCCGTCCTGCTCTCATTGATGAACATTCCCTTGACTGCCTCTTTTATCATTTCGCAATGGGTCTGTTCCTCCTCTGTCGTTGGAGGTGTGCTTGCAATCATTTTCTCATACGCATTGTCAATCGCTCCTGCAATGAGTTCTTTCCAACCCTTGCCCCGCTCTCCTAATAACTGACATTCAATATCCTCGAAACGGTTTCCTTGCCCTGCTGCCGTGATTCTGATGTCCTTTTTGCCCTTTGCTGCAATCAGAATCAAATCGTCATCGTATGCCTCCATGTAATAGTCAAATTTCGCATCAAAATTCGCATTCGGATTGATGATAATTTCCGGTTGACTGCTGCCCTCTGTCTGAATGCTCACGCCGATGTATTTCGCATCTGTTGCCTTTGCATTGATAAATATTGCTTTTAATTCGCTTTTGTTCATGCTGCTCCTCCATTCACTAATCTGTTGAGTAACTGTTCATACATGGTCTTGTATGTGTCTCTTTCTGTCTGTAATCTGATTGTGTCCTCTGTCTTTTCCGTGTTTGCAATCTTCTTGTTTTCCTCAACATAGACTGCTGCATCCTGTTCAATCTCTGCGATTGCGTCCTCATGCTCCTGCTGCAACATCTCAATTTCTTTCTTGAGACTGTCGATTTCCTCCTGCTGCTCTTTGATTGTCTCATTGTATTTCTTTGAGGTTTTCATGTTGCCGTCAAGCTGCAAGGAAATCATGAGAGCAATGTCGATGTTCTCCATTTCCTTGTCTGTACACTCTCCGATGTATGTTCCTACACGCTCCGTTGATACTGAATAGACCTGCTCACACAATACCGTGCTGATTCTCCCTGTTGACCTCACTGTCACATGTGTCGGGAGGTCTGTTTTCGGTTGTGTCGTCATATATACGATTTCAATAACATTGCTGTTCTCATTGTTCTTGTTATTGCTCACAACTACCGCCGGACGGTCGGAGTGCTGTTCGCTCCCGTTGTAGGATGCCCCCCCTCTGCTGATATAGAACATTTCGCCTCTTTTGATGTCATTCATTGATTTTTACCTCCTGCATTCGATATTTTCATTTTCTGAAATCGTTTCATTGTCAACGATATATTTTGCAAGTTCCTTTTCATCTATCAAATCATCGCTGATGTTCTCTCTTGCGATGATTTTTCCTAATTGTCCGAACCCGATTGCAATGTCGCATCGTATTCCGTCCATTGTGTAGTTTTCCGGAACATACTTGATAACCATTGATTCAGTCACAACCTGTGCTCTTGATGTGTGCAAATCTGCAATAACCGGAGTGCAATCCCTTAATATCATATAGAGCCACCCCGCTCTCTTTCTTGCCTCGTCTTTTGTCTTTGTTCTGACATATACTGTTTTCACTTATTTCCTCCAATTCTTCAATCTGTATTTGATGATATATACAATCTGCATCAAATACGGGTGTCTCTGTTTATAACTCATGTTCCTCACCGTCTTTCATGAGTTTTGTTGCCATGATGCAATATCCGTCCTCAATTCCTGTGTAGTCCTCAAGGATATATGTCACAAGCACTCTGACCATGCGTCCGGTATTCTTTCCGTCTGCAAATTCCATCATTTCGAGGATGTCGCCTTTTTTATATCCTCTGTCATTCTTTCGGAGTTCAAATGTCTTGATTCCGTTTGCCACATCATCGAAATAAGACTTTGCAAGGCGTATCTGATGCACTTTCTGTCCGGTCTCCTGTGTGTCTGATGGGAGGTTCTGCATCTTCTCCTCCTGCTCCATCTCACGGAGTTTTTTCTTGTCTCACGGTCGATTGCATCCTGTTCCTCTGAATATCTCTGCTCGTCGGTCTTGTATGCCTCTGTACGGTTCTTGTACTGGTCGCATGAGGTACATGTTCCGGTTTTGACGTTGCATGTCTCATATTCGGTGCAGGAATAACAGATTGATGTGATTCCCTCCGGATGCGGTGTCTCATAATCGTCGCCCGCTCTCGTTTCCGGCGGGTTCATGCCGTTTTCTGTCTCTGTGTCGGATTCTGACACCTGCTGCCCTGCTGCCTTTTCTGCTTTCATGTCTTTCACATCTTTGTGTGTGAGTTCTCCGGTCTCTGTGAATTTCCCCAGTGCCTCCCGCTGCTCGTCTGCTGTCATACCGCTCAATTCATAAGCTGCGGAAAATGTGAGGCGTTCTCCCTTGAGTTCCTCTTTCCATTCCGGAATCAGATTGTTGTTGACTGCCTCAATTTGTGCAATCTTTGTTTTGCTCACATGCAACATTGAGGAAATCACATCCCTCAATCGTCCGGATTGCAGGTCATATCCCTTGATTTTCTTTCCCGCTGCTTTCATGCGTTCAAGAGATGCCTTGAGGCGTGTTTCCTCCTCAATCATATCGGAGGTCGTCTTTGTACGGTATGCGTTCGCAATTATGATTTCAACCTGCTCCTCGTCGTTATCCTGTGGCGTTGTCAATTTACTGGTTGCAAGTTCAAATTCTTTATATCCCTTTGACACAAGGTACTTGAGAGCCTCCCACCGTCTTTCACCTGCTACGATTCTATATTCGCCCTTGTCGCATGGTGCATATACAAGTTCAAGGTTCTGTTTCAACCCATACATGAGGATGTCTCCTGCCAGTTCCTCAATCTGCTCTACACTGTAAAAATTCATATCGTTCCGGTACATTTTGAAAATTGAAATGTCCTTTGTCCGGAATCTCGCTCTCGGAGATTCATCAATCCCCGCTTTGCTGTTCTTGTTGAGTGCGTCTTTCACGCTGAATCCTGCTGCCATCTGTTCAACCTCCTGTTATTACTCTGTGAGTTTCTGTTTCTTTGTCTCTGTACGTTCGACGTTGATTTCACCCTTTGCATTCTGTGAAATTGATGCTTTGACCCCCCCCTCGGAGGTTCAATGTGACTTTCGCAAGTCCTCCGGTGTAAATCTCCTCGACTGCTGCCTTTAAGATGTTCACGATGCCCTCACCGCATCTCTTGTCCGGTGCTGCGTTCTCTCCAAACAAGGCAGACACATTCATCATTGCCTTTTCTTTCCTCTGTTTCTCTTTCTGATACTCGACCGCCTCGGTACAGTTACATGTCATTGTTGCCTGTTCCTCTGCCTGTGGCTGTGTCAGTTCCTTGTCAGTCTCAATCTGTACCATCTGACCGCAAAACCTGCACTGTGCTGTTTTCACGATGTTTCCCATGTGTTTTTCCTCCTTTACTCAATGAATTGTTCCGCTTTGAACCTATCACCCATATCCATGAAATAACCGTATAAAAATTCTTTCTGTTTTTTTGTCAGATTTCTCATATTTGTCACTATGTAGCCTCCGCATCCCGTCGGGTTGTGTATCAAACAATATCCTTTTACCTCTGACAGAAAATCTCTCATGAGATGGTTGATTTCGTTATCTCCGTTTTCTTCTACCCAGTTCCAATACTCCTCGACGAATCCTTTTTCCTCGCAGATACGTTCTGCTGATTCTTCGTGCGTTCCGAATGGGCTTTCCGTGAATACTCCTGTCGGTGACAGCCATCCGAACTCCTTTGATTCTATCTCTTGCCGTTCTGCAGTGTCTTTCTCGCATTGCATGTGTGGCATTATTCCGTTATTGAAATTTTCAAAATTTTTTCTGAATTTTTCCTCATTCAGTTCTCTTTCAATAATTTCCTCGTATTTCAACCCTTTTCCGTTCTTTCCGTCTTTTAACATAATCATTCGGCATGTTCCCCACTCCATCTCGCTAAATCCCAAATTGTAGCAGTCCATTACATAATACAATCCTGTTCTCAACTCCGGATTCGTTTGAATTTCTACCATGTCGATGAAATTTTTATTACCCAGTGCATCCCATACGATGTGGAAATAATATGCAAATCCTTTTTCAAACGACTTGCACTTGCCCGAACTGTCAATTTTTATGCATGTGTCGCATCCTCCACGTGTGTGGTGTTTGCATGAACCGTTGTCGCATGTGATTTTTCTTTTTCCCACATCTATTCCTCCATTTCCTTGAGTAACTCATGCACAACGCATCTGTAATCTTGAGACACAATCCCACGCTTTGAAAATTTCGGGAGTGGTATCATTGCCGTTGTAGATTTCTCTGCGATGATAGAACGACGAATCGGTGTGACAAACATGTCAAATCCGGATTCTGCTTTCAACCACTCCTCAACCTCAAGAGATGTCTTGTTTTTCTGTCGCATTGTCATGAGTGCCTTGATTCTCAAGTCCGGATTGATGTCTCTCAAGTCCTCAATCTGCTCCTCAAGGTTCTGCAATGCCTCGATTTCATACCCCCCGACCTTTACCGGAGCAATAATGAGTTCTGCTGCAATCAGAATGTTAATGACTACCATGTCAAGCAATCGCCCGCAGTCACAAACACAATAATCATATGCACCGGAGACCTCCTCCAACGCCTCACGCAATCGTGTGACTTGATTGTCCTCTGACTTGAGCAGCAAATTCATGTCCGTTTTCATGAGATAACCATTCGCCGGAATAATGTCAACGTGTGAATACTCTGTCGGGCGAATCAAGTCGCCTGTTTTATATGTACCTCCGACACACTCATGTTTCTCAAGCAGTTCACTCATGCCGATTCCGTCCGGTTCGTATACTCCGAACGTCTTTGATGTATCTCCCTGCGGGTCTCCATCTAACACAAGCACTCTTTTTCCCTGTTCCTCGCCTAACATATAGGCGATTGAATCGGATGTTGTTGTTTTCCCGATTCCTCCTTTTGGTGACATTACTGCAATAATTTTCATTTCGTTTCCTCCTGTTTCTTTTCCATATCTCTTTTTAAGTACCCAAAAAAGTGAGCAATCATGTCCGCAGTCCATGCATCGCCGATGACATCCTCTGCCTCATTTTTAGATAATCCTTTTGTATATCCGACTGGTAGTGTCTGCCCAATTTCCAACTCTCTTGTTGTTAAATATCTGCAAAAATCTTTATAGGCTATCAATCCGGAGTTTTTCCATCTATCTTGTTTTAGCGTTATGCAATTTATTTTTTCTCTATTTGTTACATTCGGACATTCTCCGTTTCCATCACCCCACATTCGTTCTCTGCTCGGCGTTCTATTTACTATGAACTTGTCGCAATATTCTTCATCAGTATCCTTGTAATCTTGAAAATTTATATGCCTATCTTTTGGCAATTCGATTCCTGGAATGTTCGTCCAATACAATCTATCTCTTTGTTGATATGATACTAGGCTACTATTTGCACGAATTGGTTCTACTCCCAAAAGTCTGTTTATAATCTTCTGGTCGTCAATCGGCATCCATACGTTTTCAAGAAAAAAGTATTTAGGATTGTTCTCTTTCAAAATCCTTAAATATTCAAAAAATAGTGAACTTTGTTCTCCTGCTAACCCATCAATCACGTTGCAGTGTGATGTTCTCGCTCTGCTAAAATTTTGGCATGGCGACCCGCCTATTATGATGTCAACATCATATTTTTTTCCGTCAACTTTCCTTACATCTCCTATCTGTTCGATTGCATCTCCCCAATTATTAAAGCTGCATTTCATAGCCTTTGTTTTTATTTCTGATGCATAGTATTTTTCCACATCGAATCCCGCTCTTTTTAGAGCCAACATTCCGACGCTTATTCCATCAAATAGACTTAATACTCTGATTTTCATGTTTTTATCTCCTGTTATATATAAATTGTGTAATACAGTTTCATTTGCAATTCTTGAAACTTGAAATCCGGCGTTTCGTCCGGTCGTAGTGGTGACATGAGGTTCAATTCTTTCCATTTCCTGTGAGTAATCTCCGGAACTGCTCTGAATTTCACAACCTCGTCAAATTTATACTGTTCATAGAGTTTGCAGTTCGTGTGACCGACCTCCGGTGCAAATAATGCAAGATACCCGACGAATATCTCCTCGTCTCCCTTGATGATTCGCAGCATGTCCGCACTCTCTAATGTGTTGAGTAGATCCGCAAGTGTCATGGCCTGCCTCCCTTGACTTTCCCGTCCTTGAGGATGCTGTTATTCGGGAATGACATCATCCCTTTATTCTCACCTTGAATGAACATCGCCTTTATTTCATTACCGTCAATCAATTCAAGATACTCCTCAAGGACTTTGATTGCCTCCTCTGCTGAATAGCAGGTTGCAACAAAATGTCCTGCTGCTGCCATGTCTGCAAGGAACTCTTTTTGTGTGTCCTGCTGCCTGTTGTTGCCGTATTTCATTTCGATAAACAATCCGCAGTAAATCCCTTTCGGATATGGGAGGCACAAATCAGAAACACCCGCCCTGACACCCATCTGCTTGAATTTGACTGCCTCTGCTCTGTTCCTGCTGCCTCCGTTCGGTACATGGAACAGCCATCTCAATTCCGGATAACGGTTCATGTTCCAATTCGCCCACGACACGACATTGATTTGCTCTGTGTCCTCACTTCTCATTGCATATTTCATGTTCATTTGCCTTTGCCCTCCTGTCTGCATGTGTCATAATATTCGCAGAACAAACAAATGTGTCTGCAATCCTTGACCTTGAACATCCATGTGAACCGTTGCAGCTTGTACCGCAGTATGCACCCGATTTGTGCAATGTACGGATGTTTCTGTCTGTATGTTTTCATTTGTCCTGCTCCTCCATTTCTAAAATCATAAAAGCATGTATGAAAATGCTCTTGTGTTTCCTGCCGAACTGGTCTTTTGCCGGAGGCACTTCATGCATGTTCTCAATCGTTCTCTTTGCCTCCCACCATCGGCGTGTTTTCCCGTCTCTCGAAATCGGTTTGAAATGTACCTTGACCGTTCCCTTGACGACGGAAAACTGGTCTCTGTCTACCCGCAGGATGTCATCGAATCCCGCTGCCTTGACTGCTGCCTCTGCTTTTCGGAAATACCTCTCTTTCGATTCCGGTTTTCAGTCAAACCTCATTTCCCGACCACCTCCTCAATCTCTTTCATTCTCTGCATGATTGCCGTGTTATATGAATAGACATACACGCCGTTGTTCCACAAATGTTCCCTTGCACCTCTTTCACCGTAGTTGTACGCTGCAAGTGCATCCTGCACCGTTCCGTATTTCTTGAGGAGATACGAGAGGAAATCAATCCCGACTTTCACATTCTGATATGGGTTCATGAGGTCGGTGCAGTTCAATTTCTGCATCCGGTCGGTGTGCCATTTCTCATATATCTGCATATATCCCTTTGAGTTCCCGTTGTCTCCGGTCTTGTCGAACTCATATCCGGATTCATACTCTATGATTGCCAATACAAGGGCATACGGAACATCGTTTTGCTTGCATAGACATCTTGTGTATATCTGCATTTTCTCCGGAAAATAGCCTTTGTCTGCGTACTTCTCCGGCAGGTCGTAGAACACGAATCCCTCAAGGTCATCACTCCCCCAGTCCTCGGACATGGTATCAAACACCTTGTATTTGTCCTCGATGCTCTCTGCCGTCTGTGTCATTGTCTCCGGATTCTGCATCACTTCCGCTTGCGTCGTCTCCGGTTTTTCCTCCTGCTGCTCCGATTCTTTGACATTGAACAATATCACGCAAAATCCTGTCAGTAATACCGCAATCAATGTGATGTGAAACGCATTATACAAACCTGCTCTTTTCAATGCCCGTCTTATCCGTCTTATTCGTCTTTTCACCTGTCGACCTCCTTTTCCGCATTCGTGCATGTATATAAAACATGCAGTTAAAATCGTTGTAGTACACTGCTGCATTTGTGAAATCCATGTCCGGATACCACTTTTTCAATATCTCCGGAATGGAATCTCTGTCCTTGACCATCTTGTCAACGAATGAGCCTATTTTTTTATAACTGCCTCCCGCTGCCGGACGTTTAGAATGAACGACCTTGATTCGTGGGTCTCTCAATCCCTGCGAACTGTTCCATCTCTTTTCCGACGGAACACGGTTCTTTTCCTCGACGATATAATTCGCCATACCGGACAGACCGTTTTCGTCCGTCTGCAATCGGCGAACCTCATTCCTGCTTGACTGTTTCCAACAGGATTCAACCGTCTCCATGTCTAACGCTCCATCCATGACAATGTGATGATGCCATCTGATTTCCGCATCCGGATTGTATGCGGTCACATAGACATATTTTGCATTCTGGAGACCTCTCTTTTTCCTCTGATAGTTGATGCGTCGGATGTACTTTTGCACATTCTTGATTGCTGCATCCACATCCCCGTCCGGTGGGAGATGCTCGTCATCATAGGTCAATGTCATCCAAATATCACGGTCGCTGAAATTCTCATTGATTAGCCTCTCAACATATTTCCGTGCATTCTTATCATTCAGATTCTTTTGAGCCTTGTTGTTGTCTTTCTTGATTGTCCTCCCCTCCGGAGGTACTTCATCCATGCTCCGGAACTGCGGATATATCTCAATTTCAAACTGGTCTCCTGCTGTTATCTCTTTTAAGACATATATAACTTTCTTTCGATGTTGAAACAGGTTCTCAATGAACCATTCATGCATGTCCTCCATCGCTTTGTTATATGCTGCCTCATAATCATACGGGATATATTGCATCCCTCTTTTTCTTGCCATCTGACACAATCCTCCTGTTATGTTTTCGTAGACTTGTTATTATCTATTACAAGGACGATAAAAGTTCCGAAAACCCTTGATTTTATAGACCTTTTCGGTCTCTTTTCAAGTTGCTTTTTTGTGTCAGATTTGCTATAATATTTCTAGTGAATTTCAAGTCTGACACGACTTGCACCGGACATCTGCTCGCAACGGATGTCCTTTTTCTTTACTCAAAATCATAGTCGAATATTCTCTCGTCTCCGGAGAGAACAATGTCTCCGTGTTTTATGTATGCCTTGCATTTGAAAAATGTCTCTGAATGGTCGTGTGATTCCTCAACCTCCTTTTCATCAAGTTCCAACTCAATGACGCTCATTTGTCTCATTCCTCTAATCACAAGAAACTTGCAAGCGTCAATCGGGTCTTTGCACATATAGACAACGCCATCCCACGACTTTTTGAGAACGCCCTCGGCGTATATCTTCATCATTGTTTCTTTTGGTGCTGCATGATAAAATCTCATTTTCTCACTCCTTTGCTGTTGTCTTTTATACGGTCGCAACCGCAAGTTCTCTTTTCTTGTCGCATCTTCCTCCTCTGCTCTTATCACAAGGACGACCACTGCAATGGTTGTCCTTTTTCTTTGCTCTCATGCTCCTGCTATGTACTGCCCCGCCGTTATGACGGGGCGTTTTCATTAAACGGCTGCAACCGCCTCTTTCTGTTCCCATCTGCGACGCTCCTCTGCTTTTCCTGCTGCCTTACCCTCGGCATACGCAGACATCACCATAATGGTCATTGACTTTCCCTCAAGGTCGTCAATGTTCATGAATTTTTCTGCCATGCTCTCAATCACTGCCTTTTTCTCGTTTCTCGTCATTTTTCAACACCTCCTCGGATTCTCTCAATCTCTTTTTCTATGTTCTTTCCGGAATAATCTGCAAGCAGTTTTTCCGAAATGTGATACGTCCAAATTGAGGACATCTGCACCGCCGTTCCTATCGGGAGTTTTCCCTGCTGCATTGCTACCCTCACGAATTGCGGTGACACATTGAGGATTGCTGCTGCCTCTGTCGGCAATATTCGTCCTATATCCATCCTGTTTCCTCCTGTTGGTGGCTCTCTCGGTCTTTTCATCCCGCCCACCTCTTTTCCGGCAATGTACACCGTGTTTTGATTTTTCACCTTAAAAAATCAAGAAAAACCTGTTGACCATCCACGCACTTTGTAGCAGGTGCGACCGCTGCCATGTTTCCCACGGTATCGCTGTACGATGTCTTTCGGCTTGCCATCGTCAGAGTGTCGGTTGCCATCCGGACACTGACGGGGCGACTGCTGCCCCGTTTCGGCTTTAATAAAAAGAATCTTTCTCCATTTCGTCGTCAACTTCTTTCGGTATCGGGACAGGCTCGAAATCATCGTTTTTCCCCTCCCAATAATCAAATAATTGTTGTATGTACTGATTCAACTCCTCTACTCTGCACATTTCCATCCCTCCTTATATGAAAATGAATAATTTTTCATCATTGAAATTGAGAACTCTTTTCACCTCTGACATTTTGATTCTGTATGCCTCATTCTGCATCGTTTCACATGGATGTAGGAATTTCTCAACATCTCCGGAGAAAATCACGGAATCCTGTTCGTCCTCAATAATTGTCAACTCCTCAATATCAAATTTACTCATGCAGCCTTTTATCACGTTTAACACTTTTTTCTGCTCTTTCATTGTTTTGTACCTCCTGTGTTCTTTGTAAGAACAGTATAATTCCTTAAAAGAACATTGTCAACACTTTTTTGTTCTTTGAAAGAACTTTTTTATTGATTTTTGTCTCTTTCGGTGTTATGCTTTAGAAAATAGAGGAGGTGATTTCACATGACACAAGGCGAACGAATCAGAGAAGTGCGAAAAACACTCGGTCTCACCCTTGAAAAATTCGGTGAGAAAATAGGAATGAAAAAGAACTCTGTCAGTCAAATTGAAAACGGAAAAAACTCCGTTACTGAACAGGTTGTCAAATCAATCTGCCGTGAATTTAATGTTGATTATATATGGTTGACTACTGGTGACGGTGAGATGTTCGTTGATACTGACGACGATTTCATCGAAAGAATTGACCGCATCATGGCAGGTGAGGACGATGCCCGCAAGAATCTTTTCAAGGCATTACTTGAGGCAAGTGACGAGGACATCGCAGCATTTCAAAGAATCATAGATTTATTTGCATCAAAAAAAGACTGACAGTCTTTCAACTGCCAGTCTCGTGGGTGTAGAGATACAACACGAATTTGTATATCCTCTTGAGGATGCGTTCGTTTCGTATCTTTCCGACTATTTCGACAATAGCCTCTTTGTAATTCAAGGGAGACACCACCCCCTTTCCGAATTGCATTGTATCATATATTTCCATGATTGTGGAAATATCGAGGTTGATTTCCATAATCATGGAAATCGTTCCTCCTGCTACCGGAATCCCGCTGCATTATGGTACAATTATTTGTATTCGGATTCAAACAGGTCGGTGATGTTCACGCCTAATGCAATCGCTATCATTTCAAGTTGAAATAATGTCGGCGACACCTTACCGTTTTCGATGTTGTTTATCGTAGATTTTCCGATTCCGGATTTCTTCGATAACTCCATCAATGTGAAACCTTTTGAGGTTCTCACTTCCCACACAAGGATTTTCATTCTGCTCACCTCCTCTCTTGAGGAAAGTTTACAGAATGTTGATTTTATAGAAATGGAGGTGTGTTCATGAAATACGGTGTCAGAAAGCCAAACATCAAGAAAAGCATCAAGGCAAGAACAACAGGAAAAGTCAAACGGCAGGTCAAAAAGGCGGTCAATCCCCTTTATGGTAAAAAGGGAATGGGAATCGTCAACGACCCGAAAAAGGCAGCATACAACGCAGTGTATAACAGAACTACCGTCGGCGTGTCCGACATTGCAAAAGGATTGACGGCTGCAAACGGAAATCCTGCTGCATCCAGTTCAACAAATGCACCGCAGAAAAAGGAATACTCTGCAAATACATACAGTGTTTGTGGAATCCTCATGATTGTTCTCGGTGCTGTCCTTGCACTTTTAGGATTGATTCTATTGCTTGCTGTTCCGGTTGCCGGAATAATTGCTGTTGTGGTCGGTGTCGCATGTGTTGTCATCGGTCGCAAGTATAGAAAAGTCGCAAAAGAACGCCGTGCAAATGAATAATGCACAATAAAAAAGACGACCCACACTGCAATGTGAATCGCCTTTGTGAAACCTCCGTCTCATGCTCCTGCAAAAAGCACCGACAGAATGTTCCTGCAAACACCATTCTATCATAAAACCGTGCTTTTTGCATTGGTTTTATTTTTTATACTCTTTTTTAGGATGGTGATTTTATGAAACTACCGAACGGATTCGGAACGGTTTACAAATTATCGGGAAATCGCCGGAATCCTTATGTCGCCAAAAAGACAAAAGGATGGGAAAACGACCCGAAAACAGGTAAATCAAAACAATTATATACGGTCGTCGGATATTACCCGACCCGCAAAGAGGCATTGACCGCACTTGCGGAGTTCAATGCAAATCCTTATGATGTGAATGCTGCAAAGGTTACATTCGAGGATGTATATGAGCGATGGTCTGATGAACATTTTCCGACTGTCAGTGATTCCAACGTCAAAGGCTACCGTGCAGCATGGGCGTTATGTGATAAACTTGCACGGATGCGTTTTGTTGATGTAAAACTCGACCACCTGCAAATGGTCGTTGATGAATCCGGCAAAAATTATCCTACACTCCGGAAATTAAAAATATTATTCGGTCTGATGTACAAATACGCTGTGATTCATGAGATTATTCCAAAAGAACGAAACCTTGTCGAATACCTCGACATTAAAAAGGCGGGCAATCCCAACGCATACAACCGTGAACCGTTCTCAAAAACAGAGGTTGCGAAATTATGGGATGTCAAGGATTCAAATATATATTATACTGTCATCCTCATGTTGATATATACCGGATGCAGAATCGGCGAACTCCTCGACCTCAAGAAAGAAAATGTGAACCTTGAGGAAAGATATTTCAAGATTGTCGCCTCGAAAACTGCTGCCGGAATCCGTACTGCTCCAATCTCCGAAAAGGTTTATCCGTTCTTTGAATACTGGTACAACCTCAATGATTGCGAATATCTCCTCTCTACTCCGGAGGGCGAACATTTCAAATACCGGAATTATTATGATTCGTACTGGTCGCCACTTATTGAGACCCTCGGAATGAAACACCGCCCTCACGATACCCGTCACACATGCATTTCCATGTTGACGGTTGCCGGAGTGTCAGACAAGGTCATCAAGAAAATTGTCGGTCATAAAGGGCAGGGTGTGACAGAGGTCGTATATACACATTTTGAAATCGAGGAACTGATTGACGCTATCAACAAAATATAGAGGTGTGCCATGAATAGAACTGAATACAAAAACAATTTCGGGCGTGAGCATTACGAACGAATCAATCTCGTTGTACCTAAAGGCATGAAAGACATCATCAAGGCTCTTGCATCCAGTAAAGGGATGAAGACAAGAGATTCAATTCCATTATCACAAGTAGAGAGTGAATATGAAATCGTAAAACGCTTTAAAACAGGTGCTATGAGCTATGGTTCTATCTCTGAAGAAGCGCATACTTGCATGGCGATTGCGATGAACCGTTTGGGTGGTAAATCCAATTCGGGTGAAGGTGGTGAAAAACCAGAACGTTTAGGTACAGAAAAGAACTCCGCTATTAAACAAGTGGCAAGTGGTCGTTTTGGTGTCACCGAAGAATACTTAGTCAGTGCCAAAGAAATCCAAATCAAAATGGCACAAGGCGCAAAGCCAGGTGAAGGTGGACACTTGCCAGGAAAGAAAGTCTATCCATGGATTGCAAAAACTCGTTATTCAACGCCAGGCGTATCTTTGATTTCCCCTCCTCCTCACCACGACATCTACTCCATTGAAGACTTAGCGCAATTGATCTACGACTTAAAAAATGCCAATCCGCAAGCTCGAATCAGCGTCAAGCTAGTTAGTGAAGCTGGTGTTGGTACAATTGCTTCAGGTGTTGCCAAAGCCGGTGCAACCGTCGTCTTAATTTCTGGTTATGATGGAGGTACAGGGGCGGCTTCACAAAGTAGTATTCACCATGCCGGTCTTCCTTGGGAATTAGGTTTAGCACAAGCCCACCAAAACTTAGTGGAAAATGGCTTAAGAAGTCGTGTTTTGATTGAAACTGACGGAAAATTAATGACCGGAAAAGATGTAGCCATTGCCTGCTTATTAGGCGCTGAAGAATTTGGCTTTGCGACTGCCCCACTTGTTACAATGGGATGTATGATGATGCGTGTATGCAATCTAGATACTTGTCCTTTTGGTGTGGCAACACAAAACCAAAAATTAAGAAAGCGTTTTAAAGGAAAACCTGAATATGTCATGAGCTTCATGTTGTTTATTGCCCGTGAATTAAGAGAAATTATGGCTGATCTTGGCTATCACACAATCGATGAAATGGTTGGTCATACAGATAATCTTGAGGTTGATAAAGATGCGAATATGGATTACTCAAACATTTTAATGACTCCACACAACATTCATTATGAGCCAAAAGATACATTTAACTTTGAGCTTGAAAAAACGGTGGATATGAAAACATTGCTTCCTAAATTTGAACCTTATTTCAATGAGAAAAAGCCTCATGCTGAAACCATCTCAATTTCAAGTACGGATCGTACCGTAGGAACTATTTTATCCAATGCTGTCACTAAACAATTTAATAACACATTAGAAGATGATACATATACAGTCCATTGTAATGGTGGAGCTGGACAATCTTTTGGTGCCTTTGCACAAAAAGGAATCACTTTAGATGTTCATGGCGATGCCAATGACTACTTTGGTAAGGGTTTGTCTGGTGGTAAATTGATTATTCAGCCTAAAAAGGAAGCTCAATTTAAGCCAAATGAAAATGTCATTATTGGAAATGTTGCCTTATATGGTGCTACTAGTGGTGAAGCCTATATTCGTGGTATGGCTGGTGAGCGTTTTGCGGTTCGTAATTCTGGTGCAAGTGCAGTTGTAGAAGGTGTTGGAGATCATGGACTTGAATATATGACAGGTGGTACTGTTGTCATTTTAGGTCAGACTGGTAAAAACTTAGCTGCCGGTATGTCTGGTGGTGTTGCATATGTATACGATCCGAATCATGATCTATATATGCGTTTAAATAAACAGTTAGTCAATACATATGAAGTAACTGGAAAAGCGGATAAAGAAGTATTAGAAGAGCTTTTAAACAAGCATTTTACATATACAGATTCAGATGTAGCTAAAAAGATTCTTTCAAATCTAGATGAAGAATTATCAAACTTTAAAAAGATCGTTCCTAAGGATTATGAAAAAATCACGACTTTGATTCAAGAATTAAAGACAAAAGGCTATCACGAAGATGAAGCCAGTCTTATGGCTTTTGAACAAGTACACGCATAGGAAAGGATGAAGGATTATGGGAAAACCAACAGGATTTTTAGATTACAAACGACAAGAAAATGAAGCGATTGAGCCACTTAGTCGAATCACAAATTTTAATGAATTTCATCCTTTTTTAGATGAAGAAACAAGACGCAAACAAGGTGCACGCTGCATGAATTGTGGCGTTCCCTTTTGTCAGTCCGCTATCAAATTAAAAAACATGGTCACGGGTTGTCCTTTACACAACTTGATTCCGGAATGGAATGATGAAATCTATAATGGCAATGATAAACGTGCTTTATCAAGATTATTGAAAACCAATCCATTTCCAGAATTTACAGGTCGTGTATGCCCTGCTCTTTGTGAGAAGGCATGTTTAAATGGTTTAGATCAAGATCCAGTCACAATCAAAGAAATGAATTGTATACGATTGAAACGGCCTATACTAACAATTGGATGAAAGCTTTTATTCCTAGTGTTCGCTCCGATAAAAAAGTAGCCATCATTGGTTCAGGACCTGCAGGTCTTGCCCTTGCGCATGATTTGAATCGTAGAGGACATGCTGTTACAGTCTTTGAAAAAGAAGATCGTCTTGGTGGTTTATTGATGTATGGTATTCCGAATATGAAACTGGAAAAGAAAGTGATTCAAAGAAGATTAGACATACTTACCGAAGAAGGAATCGTTTTTAAAACCAATGTCAATGTTGGAAAAGACATCACAAAAAAAGAATTGGAAAAAGAATATGATGCGATCATCTTTGCGACTGGATCCAAAAAAGCACGAGATTTACATGTAAAGAATCGTGATTGTACAGGCATTTATTTTGCGGTGGACTATCTTACAAAGGCAACGAAACATTTGTTGGATAATACCGAAGAAATTTCCGCCAAATATAAACATGTCGTGATTGTTGGTGGTGGTGATACGGGAAATGATTGTGTTGGAACAAGTATTCGTCAAGGGTGTGCAAGTGTAGTTCAAATTGAAATGATGCCAAAAAGCCCAGATGAAAGACTTGAAAGTAATCCATGGCCCGAATGGCCTAAAATCTGTAAAACAGATTATGGTCAAGAAGAAGCAATAGCTGTCTTTAAAAAGGATCCTCGTATTTATGAAACAACGATTAAGGAATGTATTTTAGATGACAAGAAAAATCTAAAACAAATCAAAACGGTAAAAGTACAATTTAAAGATGGAAAGCTTGAAGAAGTGAAAGGTACAGAACAAATCTTGGATTGCGATTTATTATTGATTGCGGCTGGTTTTATTGGTGTTGAAGATGATTTAAAGAAGAGTTTTAAATTGGAAACAACACAGAGAAATACGATTGTGACACAACCAAATTCTTTTCAAGTCAAAGACAAATACTTTACGGCTGGAGATTGTCATAGAGGTCAGTCTTTGGTTGTTTGGGCAATCCATGAAGGTAAAGAGTGTGCTAAAGAAGTGGATGCGTATTTAATGGGTTATACAAATATGGAATAATTTAAACTTGTTTTAAGCTTGTTAATATATCCTTGTATTGTAAACAAGGAGGTATAAGGACATGAAACAAGAAATGCCAAGAATTCCAAATTCTAACTATAATTTATTCAAGAAAGGATCAAAATTAATTTTAAGTGCAGCTACATTTGGTGTGGTTGCGGCCGGAAGTTTTCAAGGTGTCAATTATGTAGTGAATAACTACAATAAAGAAAATACAACGGTGCAAAGTACAAATGTAGTCAATACTTCAACTTCATCAACTTCAAATGTAAGTAAAGTCGCTCAAAATTGTATGCCTAGTATTGTATCAATTACCAATGTTTCTGTATCGGATGTGCAAAATTATTTTAGTATGTATGGAAATAACTCAAGAAGCAATCCATTTACCCAACAAGAAGTACAAGTGTTGGTAGTGTGTCATTATCAATAAACAGAATGGTGAAATTGATATTTTGACAAACTATCATGTATTAAAAATGCCAAGACCTTGACTTGTACATTAGCGGATAATACAAATGTAAAAGCCACAGTAAAAGGTGTGGATGAAGATCGTGACTTAGCTGTGATATCGATTAAGACAAGTGATTTAAGTGAAGATACTTTAAAACAAATTGCGATTGCGACAATTGGAAATAGTGACAAACTACAAGTTGGTGAAACTAAGTCGTTGCGATTGGTAATGCGTTAGGCTATGGTCAAAGTGTTACAACAGGTATTGTATCGGCGACAAATCGTAGTGTTTCTACAAGTTCAGATACAGATAAATCGCAATCTTATATTCAAACCGATGCGGCAATCAATCCAGGAAACTCAGGTGGTGCCCTACTAAATATGAAAGGTGAGCTTATTGGCATCAATTCCGCCAAATTAAGTGATACAGATGTAGAAGGTATGGGCTATGCGATTGCGATCAGCGATGTCAAAGATTCAATCAACACAATTGCTTCAAGGTAAAACGATGTAAGTAAATCATCTACGCAATCTTCTTATTATTCACAGTACAACAATAATGAAGAAGAATATGATGATGATGACTCCACTTCTCCATTTGACTTCTGGAACTAAAACAGGGACTTGATTCCTGTTTTTTTTATTGTAAACTATTGAAGATGTTTTTTTGTGGATATGGATCGCATGACCATAATCTATGTATGAAGACATCTATTTGATTAGTTACATCGTATTCTTAAAAAGAAACGAAAGTAGGAGGAAATATGAACAAATCAAAACTATCAGTACGCCAGATGTGCGTTTTGGCTTTATTTTTAGCCATCGAAATCATCATGTATCTAACACCAATTGGATACTTACGTATCAACGCATTAAGTGTTACATTGATGCACGTGCCTGTAATTATTTTGGCTAGTACAATGGGACCTGCAGCCGGTGCTTTCTTAGGATTCGTATTTGGTTGTACTTCAGTAATTGGAGCTACAATGACACCTGGAATCACAAGCTTTGTCTTCTCTCCATTTATCACAGTTGGTGGAATTTCTGGTAACTTCTTTAGTTTAGTAATAGCTTTAGTACCACGTATTTTATTAGGTGTGATTGCTGGTTATGTATTTAAATTTGCGAAAAAATACGCAAAGAATACGCCAGTCGCTGCAGGTATTGCAGCCGCTGTTGCGACAGTATGCCACACAATCATGGTATTAGGATTGATCGTTATCTTATTCGGTCCTCAATACTCACAAGCTTTAGGTATTAGCCAAGCTGCATTGAACGGTGTTATGGCTGGTGTCATTGGAACAAATATGATTCCTGAAGTCATCGTAGCTGTTGTTTCAAATATGGCTTTAGCTACTGCATTAAGTTCAAGATACGTTGGTATTGCACAACAAGCATAGTCAATGAATAGTGTAACTTTGGTTGCACTATTTTTTTAATTGGGATTATAATTACCTGGGTGATAAAAATGGATTTAAATTGGAAATTAAATAAAACAGAACATATTGTACAAGATGAATGGATCGACTTTCGTTAAAGAATCTTTTATTCTTCCAGACGGAAAAGCATTCTCCCCTTTCTATAACTATTCAAGAAGAAACTTCGTTGTGATTATCGCAAGAACAAAGGATGATAAATATATAACTGTTCGGCAATTCAGACATGGTCTAAAAAAAGTAACCACTGAATTTTGTGCAGGTGGCATTGAAGGAAGCGAACATGAAAGTGCCTTATTAGCAGCTAAACGTGAACTTGAAGAAGAAACGGGCTATATTTCAGATAACTGGAAACATATATATACAATTCCTAGCAATCCTACAATAGCCGATAATTATGCATTTTTTATATTATGCTGATAATTGTGAAAAAGTATCAAATCAACATCTAGATTCCACTGAATTTTTTAGAAGTCAAAGAATATACAGAAGATGAAATCAATGATTTAATTAAAAACAATGAATTTGTCCAACCAATTCATCTAATGGGTTGGCTAATGGTGAAAAAAGGCGTATTATAGGGATGTAAAGGAGACTTATAAACATGGAAAAATTACTAAAAAGGACATCATTTCTAACATTGCCGAAGATTCTCACTTAACTAAAAAGGACATCACTGAAGTTGTAGACTTGGCACTTACACAAATCTTTGAAGGTTTAAGTGAAGGAAAAACAGTCGATCTTGCAGGATTTGGAAAATTTGAAATCACAGAAAGAAAAGCTAGAGAAGGAATTAATCCTCTAACGAAAGAAAAGATTCAAATTGAAGCTAGCAAATCTGTTAAGTTCAAAATTGCCAAAGCATTAAAAGAAGCCGTAAATAAATAATATCAAAGCAAAAAAGCATCCCTAGAGATGCTTTTTAATTACTTTAACACACTATCCCCTCGTTTAACAGATTTTGGTTCTGTAAATTGAGCAGGCGTATCTAAATTATTTGTGATAATCAACATTGTATTTATATTATATTTTTTTGATAGCTTTTTAAAATCAACTTCAACAATTGGTTGTCCCGCTTTAACAACATCTCCTTGTTTAACATTCATGACTTTAAAACCATCTCCATCCGCTTCTACTGTGTTAATACCAATATGAACTAATAATTCAATACCATTCTTCATTTGAATACCAAATGCATGTCCAGTTGGAAACAATACAGATAATATACCATTTGCAGGTGAACAAATTGTTACTTTTTCATTTCCAAAATCAAAAGCTGTTGTCTCTCCCATTAATTTCTGAGAAAATATATCATCAGGAACTGTACAAATATCAATCAATTCACCATCAGCCATTGCGACAACAGAAGTGTCATCAACATTTAATGATTCTAATTTTTCTTTCTTTTCAAAAAACTTTAAACATATTTATTTTTCCTTTCCATTTGATGCGATAACCTTTTTATACCAATTAAAAGAATCTTTTCTTTCACGAGAATAATCACCCGTTCCATCATCAAATTTATTCACATAGATAAAGCCATAGCGCTTTGCCATTTCTCCAGTCGAAGCACTGACTAAATCAATACATCCCCATGGTGTATAACCAATTAAATCCACACCATCTTCAACTGCATTCTCCATAGCTTCAATGTGACTACGCAAATAATCAATACGATATGTATCATGAATCTTACCATCATCACTTCTCTTATCATATGCGCCTAAGCCATTTTCTACGACCATAATTGGAATTTGATAA